>Ga0208938_1002279_pt1 | contig 10247 bp, 11 predicted proteins | sample AD_UKC125_MetaG_FD_184434 | JGI IMG/M metagenome (GOLD analysis project Ga0208938, IMG submission 184434) | Active sludge microbial communities of municipal wastewater-treating anaerobic digesters from USA - AD_UKC125_MetaG (SPAdes) (version 2) | ecosystem: Engineered > Bioreactor > Anaerobic >... | reverse complement strand
TATTTAAATGTTTTAAGCATAGTGTGTCCACCTGCTTAAATTATACCACACACCTGGAAAAGAGAGGAGCCGCCGCTCTCATCCCGTCCCCTAAAAGGAGACGGGTCTTCCCGCGGCGGTTTGATAAGATTAGCTTGAAAAAAAATAGAAACAGAAATATAATTAAATTGTGTATGCTAATAAGCTAACAAGCAGTATAGCGTTAATATGGAGGGACAAGAATTGGAACGGTTTATTAATAGTTTTATTACAGGAAAATGCGAAGATGTACTTAAGGAGTTTCCAGAAAATTCTATAGATTTAATTGTTACTTCTCCTCCGTATGCTGACCAGCGTTTTTATGGAACTGATGAATCAAAAATTCATCCAGATGATTATGTAGAGTGGTTTTTACCAAAAGCAATTGAGTTTAAAAGGGTACTTAAAGAGACCGGCAGTTTTATTCTCAATATCAATGATAAGGTAGTTGAGGGAAAACAACATTTATATGTTTTTGAGTTAGTACTGAGGCTTGTAAAAGAGATTGGTTTTAATTTTGTAAGAGATTATATATGGTTTAACCCTTCGACACCGCCTAATATTTTTTCTACTGGTAAGTATGGAAGAACAAAGAAATCTCATGAATATTGCTTTTGGTTCAGCAAAGGAGATACATGGACATTTAATCTAGATCCTATTAGAAAACCATATAGCCATGACATGCTAAAATTTTTACAAGGAAGAGGTAAAGGAGACAGAAAATATAATTCAAGACCAAGTACACATTCTTTTGATTGTGAAAAAGTCTGGCCTGATAATGGTGGTTCTGACCCAGGAAGTGTTATAAAGATAGATTATATAGATTATATTGACGATCCAGGAAGCGTAATTGAGATAGGTAATACAAGCAGTAATGATAGTTTTATTAAAATGTGTAGGGCTAAAGGAATTGTGCATCCTGCAAGATTTCCTGAGAAACTTGTTGAGTTTTTTATCCTTGCAGGTTCAAATGAAAATGATATTGTGTTAGATCCTTTTTGTGGTTCAGGTACAACAGCTGTATCGGCACACAGACATAAAAGAAGATGGATAGGAATAGATGCAAATAAAGATTATTGCGAACTTGCTTATGATAGGATGAAACTTGAATTTCCCGATGAGTATGAACAGATGAGGTTGATATAATGTATTTAGATGATATACAAAGTAAAAGATTTATTGTCGAATGTATTGATGGGGCTACTGGTATGTTGGCACTCCCGGATAATTCCATAAAATTGATATATGGCTCACCTCCATATCCAAATGCTGAAAGAAATTACGGCATATGGAGGTCTGGAGAATATATAGAAAAAATGACTCCGTTTATAGATGCAGCAAAGTTAAAGTTAAGGGACGATGGGTTTATTGTTATCAACGTTAAGGCTTGTAGGGATAAACATAAAGGGAATATGAATACAACACGTTCGCTAGTTATAGAGAAGCTAGCCATAATGATGGAGGAGCACTGGGGGCTTCATTGTGTCGATATTGAAATCTGGGTCAAAGAAAACCCCGTTTCCACCGGTTTAAGAGTAGCTTGTCAAGATGCATACGAGCAAAATTTGTGGTTTGCTAAGTCAAATCCATGGAAAATCAATCTTGATGCCATTCGAAGACCATATTCAGAAGCAACACTTAAAATATATGAGAATAGTGAATATAAGCCCAGAAAAAACGGTTTGACATATGTAAGAAAAAGAAAAAAAATATCACCTCATCCCCTAGGGGCATTACCACAAAATGTTATTAAAGGGGCTGTGTCATCAAAGCAAGGAAAACATCAGGCAGTACAACCTAGTTATTTACCACGGAAATATATTCTAGCTACAACTGATGAAGATGACCTCGTGGTTGATCCGTGGATGGGTACAGGAACAACAGGTGTTGAAGCATTAAAACTTGGTAGGTTATTTATTGGGTTTGACATCATGAAGGAATATGTTCTCACAGCTGAAGAAAGACTGTCAGAAGTATTGAGAGAAACTCTTCAAAAGGGGAAATAGTTATGAGTTTAACTACTTCAGAACTTAATAAGTACTTTATTAGATGTTTAGGGGATTCACTAGTTGATTCCAGCGATGTTAATGAAAAACCACTCTGTGTTAAAGTCAAAATGCCAGAAGAGAAGAAGTTGAGAGTTTATTTATATAATTCAGGCAATCCTCCAGGTGGGAGACCACTCGGAGAATATAAAATAGTATTAAATGTAGGACAGCCTTATGGATGTAGAGGAAACTTTGATTATTCAGATGGTTATATAGTGCTTTTAATTGGATACGTTGAAGCGCATGATGTTTTTGTGTTTTGGGATGCAACGCGACATAAAGATTTCGCTTTTAATAAAAATTTACAGGTGAAAGCAGCTACGGTATTAACAGCATTAGCTAATGAATTATCTTATCAGAATCGAAAGACAGACAATGGTACAGAAATTGTTATAGCTGCAAAAGCTGAGAATTTGAAGTTAGCAATAAGAAAAAGGATAGATTTAATGGTAGAGCAGATGATAGAGGGATAGGGATATGGCACTTAATGATTTTGATTTTAGACCAGATTATAATAAGGCGGATCATGATATAGCTGCTGAGTTTTATTTGCCCTGTATGGAGAATTCCGTTATATATGATCGAGTTTCAGGTTATTTTGGGAGCACAATTTATATAATCGCATGGCCAGCTCTAAAAAAGTTTGTATATAATGGCGGGAAAATGCGTATTATATGTTCTCCTTATATAATTGAAGAAGATCAGATTGCTCTAAATGAGGGATATGCAGCAAGAGGTGTTAAAGATATTGAAGCGGCATTAATTGATGAAATTAATAAGATGCTCAGTGATGCTTATTTAAGTAAACCGTCAAGGGTATTAGCTTGTCTTGTAGCAATGGGAGTTATAGATTTAAAGGTAGCAATAATTAAGCCTGAAGCTACACCAGAAGTTAAAAGATTATTTCATGATAAAGTGGGGATATTTAAGGATTCTTTAGGTAATGCAGTTGGTTTTCGAGGTTCAATGAATGAGACCTTTAAAGGATTATCAGCTGATGGAAACATTGAATCTATTGATGTTTTTCCAAATTGGATTGATAGCAGAGACAAACAGCGTGTAGATAATGCAATTAGATATTTCAATGACCTTTGGAATAATAATATTTTACATATTGATGTATGCGAGTTCCCAAAGACAGCAAAGGAGATATTTGAAAAACATGCGTCACAAGCAAACTGGGAAGAACTAGTCGACGAAGTAACTGTTCAATTAGATAAAGCTAAAATGTGGAGTGCGGATAAGAAAAAAGGCGGAAGAATTCCAAGGCCACATCAAGTTAGTGCGCTTGAAGCATGGAAACAAAGAGGAAGAAGAGGTATTCTTGAACATGCAACTGGTAGTGGAAAGACTTTTACAGCATTATGTGCTATAAGGAATTCTTTAGAAAAGAATGAAGTGCCAATTATCCTAGTCCCGTCAAAGGAATTACTTAACCAATGGTTTATTGAAATACGAGAAACTTTATCGGATTTAAATTTACAGATCCTCATTTGTGGAGATGGACATAACAGATGGAAAAAACCTGGTTATCTAGCTTCATGGACTAGAAGGGGTTTAAGCAGGCATAGAATTATACTTTCAACTATGGATACAGCTTCATCTGATCAGTTTCTGAGTGCAATAACATCAGGGGAACATCTATTCATCGTTGCTGATGAAGCCCATAGAATAGGAAGCCCATATCACAGAAAAATATTGAGTATAAAATCCGGCCCAAGACTCGCACTTAGTGCTACACCTAGACGTTATGGAGATCCAGAAGGCACACAAGCTATATTTGATTATTTTGGGGACATAGTACCGCCTCCTTTTACTTTAAAAGATGCTATTGATTCTGGAGTGCTAACTAAATATATGTATTATCCTCACCAGATTAGACTTTCGGAATCGGAACAGAAAATTTGGGATGAACTAAGCGAAAAACTTAGCAAATTAATTGCGACTAAAAAGAAAGATGATAGTGATATATCTTTTGTTTTTGAAGATGGACAGATAAAAAATCTACTGATTCAGCGCGCAAAAATACTAAAAACTGCGATTGCAAAGGTTAGTCTTGCATTAAATGTTATTCAGGAACATTATTTAAAAGGGCAGCGTTGGATAATATATTGCGATAATCAAGGACAGTTGAAACAAGTCTTAAATTTGCTAGTTGAAAATGGCTATGATGCGTACGAGTATCATTCAGCAATGAGTGGTGATAGAAATGAAACAATAAGATACTTTGAAATAAATGGAGGTATACTTGTTTCAATTAAATGCTTAGATGAAGGAGTAGATATTCCAGCTGCGACACACGCCTTAATACTTGCTTCATCAAAAAATCCTCGTGAGTTTATACAACGGAGAGGGCGTATACTTAGACGGGCTCAGAACAAGCATTTTGCCTATTTACATGATGCGATTGTTATTCCCAATACTGTTGATCCTGAAAATATGAGGCAGTTGTCGATAATTGAATCAGAACTTGCAAGAGCAATTCAGTTTGGACAATGGGCTGAGAACCCAGCTTGTATTACAAAGCTTAGAACAATAGCTATTGATCATGGTATTGATATTGTTGAAAGTATGAATGGAGGTTATGAGGATGACGAAGAGTAGCAATTTAAATGAATTGCGTAATGCCTTAGAGAAAATAAGGCAAGAAAATTACCCTGAGATACCTCAAGAGTTAATAGAAAAACTTTTAACAATTGAGTATGAAAACCAAGATGACAGGGTGGAAGCTGCAAAAAAGGTATTAAAAACTATTGACGAGTATCTTGCTGAAACAGAATTATAAGTTTTCTTTTTGGAGGGATAGAAGATGCTAAGGTTTTTAAGTTTAACAGTAGAAGACTTTGGCCCATATAAGAATCGGCAAACTATTGATTTTACATCTGATGACGGAGTAACAATAATATGGGGTAATAATGGTAGGGGTAAGACAACGCTGCTTAATGCTTTTAGATATGCCTTGTTTGGTAAAGTGTATGGTCGCAATACCAAGATACAACATTCATTACAAAAGATTAGTAACTGGGAAAGCTTTGATGAAGGCAAATATGGCTTTAAGGTAATATTGAAAATGGATAGTGACGGTGTTGTTTATGAATTAACTAGACAGTATACTGTCAGACCGGGTGTTTCTATTCCGTTATCGGATAACGATTATAAAGAAGATGTATTTCTTAAGAGAGATACAACAATCGTTTCTCCTGAAGAAAGAGATCACATCTTAAAAAGTATTATGCCAGAACAGGTATCGCGTTTTTTCTTATTTGACGGCGAATTATTAGGTGAATATGAGGAGTTACTTCATGATGAGAATTCAATCGGGCATAAGATAAAAGAATCGATTGAGAGAATTCTAGGAGTTCCAGTGCTAATAAATGGTTTTACTGATACAAAAGCAGCACTGAAAGAATATCAGAATCGTTTATCAAAGGCAGCGCAGAAAGATCAGAATACCCAGATTATAGGTTCACTATTAGAAGCAAAGCAAGCTGAACTAAAGAATCATGAGGATGAATGTATTTCTTTAAAAAAGCGGTTAGAAGAACTGCAAAATGAAAAACAAAAAATTGAAGATGAAATGAAACGAACAGAAAGAACTCGTGAACTACTGAATCAGCAAAAAAGATTAAAGGAAGCCATTGAGAAGAAAGAAGAAGCAAAAAAAGCTAAGCTTCAAGAAATGAAATCATTGACAAAAAAAGCATGGCAAGGGATGCTTGGCACTCGAATTAATGATTTGATGATTCAGTTAGATAAGGAAATTGCTGAACTGGAGGCCAAAAAGACAAAGTATGTAATCTCACAACAGATCATTGATGAACTGAAAAAAGGAATTAATACAGGGCGGTGTCCTGTATGTGAGCAATCACTTGATATTTCACTTATTAATAGGCTGAACGATAAAATTAATAATCCTAGTACAGCATTTGGTAGCTTGACTGCCGAAGAAGAGAACAAGTTAATTGAATTGCAGGGTAGAAGAGCACAATTAAAAAAACTTAATGCCACTGACTTAAAAGTACAAATAAAAAGTATTGAAGATAGTATAGCTGATTTAACGGTTGAAATCAGTGACGCGGAACAGGAACTTGATGCTATTGTTAAACAATTAAGCGGAGTTGAGGACACTGCAAGAGCTAGTTCAGTTACTAACGATTTTGCAAAATGTATACAAAAAATCTCTGTAGTAGAGGAAGGAATTAAAAAAGAGGAAGAAATCATTACAAAAACCATTAATGAGATCAGAGGTCTTGAAGAAAAGCTGAAGAAGCAAGCCGGCAGCGGAGAACTAGCTAAGGCAGAAAAGAGGAAGGAGTTTTGTGAGAAAATAAAAGACATTTTTGAAAAGGGTGTCGATCTTTATAGAGATAGCCTTAAACAGAAAGTTGAAAGAGATGCTTCAAATATTTTTGTTAATATTTCTAATGAGCCTGATTATAGTGGCTTGAAAATAAATGAAAATTATGGGTTATATATAGCACATAAAAGTGGCCGAATAATAGAAATTAGATCTTCAGGATATGAACATATTGTTGCTTTATCATTAATTGGTGCACTCCATAAAAATGCTCCTTTGCAAGGCCCGGTTATAATGGATTCGCCTTTTGGACGTTTAGATCCAGAACACAAAAGAAAAATTACAGCTTCTTTACCCATACTTTCTGAACAAGTCATACTCTTAGTTTATATAGACGAAATAGATGAGCAGTTGGCAAGAAAAATACTGGGAAGCACGCTAAAACATGAATATGAACTTTGTAGAGTTAGTGCTATGCATACTGAAATTAAAAAAATGATTGGGAGTGATAACTAATGGCAGAAGACAAGGTTAATATTGGTTTAACAAACGAGGCTAACGAAGTAGCCGAAAAAATTGCTGAACTTGACTATTTTGAGGACAAATTTGATATTGCAAAATTTGCATTTGCTTATGCAATTAAAAACGGATTAGATAAAAGAATTAGTGAGTTTAATATAGGTGAAGGTCGTGGAGCATCATGGAATGTAGGTACTTTTGATGGAGACAAATACCTTTATAACTTTATTATATCTTTATTTCCTGATATACAGACTCCTTATAGACAAATCGAGTTGTTAATGAATGCTGGGTTAATTGAATTAGGAAAAATAATTAATGAAAGCGGTTTAAGCGGAATTAGCGAATTTATGTAGAAATTTAAAAAAGGGATTGACAAACAAATATAAAAGCTGTAGAATTAGTGTAAGCATACAAGCTTACATGCGGAGGGATAATTATGAGTATGAATAACAATGATACTACTTTTGGTAGTTTCATTGAGACGAGAAGAAAACAAAAGCAAATAAGTATACGAAAAATGGCGGAAATGCTTGGTATTACGCCAGCATATTTGAGTGATATTGAAAAAAATCGTCGTTATGCACCAGATAAAGAAAAACTGTTAGAAATCGCAAGAATACTTATGTTATCAAAAGAAGAAATTGATATTATGTTTGATTTAGCTGGAAAGAGTAAAGGTGAATTGCCGCCAGATATTCCGGAATACATTATGGATAGGGAAATTGTAAAGGTTGCATTAAGAACAGCTAATCAGAACAATGCAACAGATGAGGATTGGAAGGCTTTTATCGAAAGGCTAAAAAGGAAGTGATATATATTGTTAAGACTGGTTAAAAATGAAGGATATAAAGCAGGAGATAAATCTTGGTAAGGTGAACAATCAAAACTTTGTGGGTATACCTTATGAGAAGTTCAAGAAAAAGTTAGAGGCAAAGTGTGAGTATTATGGTATAGGGTATAAAGAAGTGGATGAGAGCTACACATCACAGACGTGCGGCAGGTGCGGAGTGGTAAGGAAGAGCAATAGGAAATACAGGGGTCTATACGTATGCAAAAACTGTGGATATGTTGTCAACGCAGATATAAACGGAGCAATGAATATTTTGGGCAAAGTAGCTGGCGAGTCTGCTGCAAAGCAGATAGTCAGTAGTGGGCGTGTGAACCGTCCTGTGAGAATAAGGGTAGTGTAAAAACTACCAAACTTCTCACGAAGCCTCCACCTCTAAAGGTGGATGGTAGTTCACGACAAAATAGCCAGTATAAACTATATGACAGTTGTAGAAACAAGTTTTCACATCGCTACAGACAAATTGAAATTAGAGCACATAAGGTGATGAATGGCTGTCTTTTTGTTCCCTTTGAACTGGACCACAATATTGGAGTATAATAGAAACAGCAAAAAGTTTTTCGGTAGTATCAGGAGAGCAAAGATGACAAAGGCAGAAAAAATTAAGCAAACCCTGCATGAAACAAAAGAAAGAAGAAAAAACCAGATACCTGTGGTGTACCAACTCAAAATCAATCTCGACTCTATTTCCAAAACGACGAAAGACAAACTGTTCAAGTTATTTCTTGAAGCGAAGTGGATGTACAACTACATAGTCGCCGATATCGAAAACAGACTCAATGATACTGCAGATAAACTGAAAGAAGTTGAAATAAAGGATGGGGAAAACTTTGAGAAAAGAAAGATTGAAGTTCTTTCATCGCAGATGAAGCAGGGATTAGTTGAGAGGATAAAGCAAAACCTGTATGCTCTTCACAGGCAAAAACAAAACGGCTACAAAACAGGTAAACTGCAGTTCAAACACTATGTCAATTCAATCCCGCTCAAGCAATATGGGAATACTTTCAAGTTTGTTAACCAGCAAAAAACCAGAGTTAAAATACAGGGATTTAAAAAACCGTTCAGGGTACTGGGTGGGCATCAAATTCCTGAAGATAGCGAAATAGCAAAAGCGGAACTTATCAGAAAACCAAGTGGTATTTACCTTTTTGTAACCTGCTATATAGACAGGGATAAATACACAAAAATCTGGGAACAGAGAAAAAATAAAAAAGGTGTAGTAAAACCGAGGGTATGGCAGACATTTGATGCTTCTGCAGGAGTCGACTTCAAGCCTGCAGGGTTTGTGCTGTCAAGCGGACTAAAATTTGAATGGCAGATAAAAGAAACTGAAAGGTTGAAGAAATTGCAGAAGGAGCTGGCACGTAAGCAGAAAGGTTCTAAGAGATGGTACAAAACAAAGGAAAAGATTGCAAGGGAGTATGAAAGGTTAACAAATATCAAGTACGACGCAATTAACAAAGTTTGTTCATTTTTGTGCAGGTACAGGAAAGTATGTTTTCAGGAAGACAACATCAAGGGGTGGAAGGAAGGGTATTTTTCAAAATCTGTGCACCACAGCGCAGTAGGAACAATTAAGAGAAGACTGAGCGACAGTCTTAGGGCTGATGCTGTGACTATAGGACACAATGTACCCACAACAAAAACATGTAGCAATTGTGGTAATCAGCGTGAAGTTTTGTTATCTGACAGGATATTTAAATGTCCTGTGTGTGGGCAAGAGATTGACAGGGATTTGAATGCAGCGATAAACATGCTGAAGGTAGTAGGGCTGGACCGGTCCGAGATAACGCCCGCAGAGCGGGAGACCGCTGCCAGAATATTTGGGAGCAATCCCTATATTCTGGTAAGTTTCCTGCAATGAAGCGGGAAGCCCAACCCTTGATAGGGGAATCCTATCCCCTTCAGGGGATAGGGAGGAGGTCAACTATTGAGTTGTGGAAGGTAAAAAGATACTCGAACAACACAGTTTTGGTAGATCAGGTTGAACCAGCCCGTGCAAATGAGTCTATAAAAGTAATTGCTAAGGAAGGCAGCACGGCGAGGCCAACGGCGCCCGGTGAAGTAAGAACATATACTGAAGAGGATCACTTAGCTAGGGCTTCAGAATCGACGAAAGAGCTATACGAACGACTCAAAGAAAGGATTTTGCAGCTGGGAGAAGTACAGGTTAAGGCTACAAGGAACTACATAGCGTTTATTGCTTCAGGCTACTTCGCAGATGTTGTAGTTCGCAGTAAGGGTTTGAAGGTCTTCCTGAATATGAGTAAGGGTGAACTCAATGACCCGAACCGCTTGGCACGAGATAAATCTTTGGTCCGCCCGGGTAGCTGGGATTATGAGATTACCGTCGATACTAATACGGATTTGGATTACGTAATGTACCTCATCAAGCAGTCTTACGAAAGGAATAGGGCTTAGCCTTTTTGTGCCTCTTGCTGTACAATACTATTGTTTGCTAAAATAATTGTTTAGCAACACATAAATGAAGGACAAAGAAAAACAAACCCTGCTT
>Ga0208938_1002278_pt1 | contig 10247 bp, 6 predicted proteins | sample AD_UKC125_MetaG_FD_184434 | JGI IMG/M metagenome (GOLD analysis project Ga0208938, IMG submission 184434) | Active sludge microbial communities of municipal wastewater-treating anaerobic digesters from USA - AD_UKC125_MetaG (SPAdes) (version 2) | ecosystem: Engineered > Bioreactor > Anaerobic >... | reverse complement strand
TCACCAGCACGTCCGGGCGCTTGGCCACGTCCGAGGCGGGCAGGTCCAGGGGGCGCGCCACGTCGGTGATGACGCAGCCGGGCTTGACGCGCATGATGTCCAGGATCTCCTTGCCCGCGCCCGAGGTGGACGTGACGATCATGTCCATGTCGCCGAGCAGCTCGTTGTAGTCGGTGGTGGCCGTGACCTTGGCGTCCGGCGTTTCTTCCAGGATCGAGTCACGCAGCGCTTCGAGCTTGGACATCGTGCGCCCGGCGATGTAGACCTCGTCGAAGGCCATGGCCAGCAGCCGCGCACTGACCGAGCCGATCGAACCCGAGGCGCCGATCACCATGGTCTTGGCCGCCACCTTCTTGGTGACGGGGTCGATCTTCACCAGGCCCATGCGCCGCATGGCGTCGGCGGCGGCCCACAGCGCGCCGGAGGCGGAATAGCTGTTGCCCGTGGTGATCGGAATGCTGGCGCGGCGCGCCACGGTCACGCCGGCGTCGCCCACCACCTTGGTGAAGGCGCCCAGGCCCATGATCTGCGCGCCCATCTTCTCGGCGATCTTCGCGGCATGCAGCAGGCGGCGGTAGGTGAACTCCGGGCTGCGCGACAACATTTCCTTCGGGGTGCCGCCCACGGAAATCAGCCAGCCTTCGGCCTCGGCGCCGGAGGGGGAGATGATGTTCTCCATCTTGCAGTACACCATCGGCGGCATGTGGGCGGCCAGCGTCTCGACCTTGTCCATCACGAATTTGGGCGTGGACTTCGGAATCGGGAAGGCGTTGCGGATGTAGGTCTGGCTGAGCGGATGGATGACGAAAGCAAAGCGCCGGATGTTGCGGAAATTGCCCGTGGGGTGCAGCAGGCGCGGCTTGATGTCGAGCTCGTTCAGGATTTCGTCGAAGTCGTCGTCGGAGACCTCCTCCTGCGGTTTTTCCAGCGCGGCCAGGATCATGGCCTCGATCACGTTGATGCCCACCACCTCGTCGAACAGCTTGGGCGAGACGTCCACCACCAGGTTGACCTTGCACTTGGTGAAGAAGGCCAGGCGTTCCTCATCGACCGCCGAGGTGATGAGGGTCTTGCCTTCGAGGTTCTTCGCGTTGCCGATGGCCTTGAGTTCGGCGAAGGTGCCCACGATGACGTGCGACTTGGCGACCACGCTGGCGATGCGGCTGCCCTTGAAGCCTGACAGGGCCGATTCCAGCATCTCCCCCGGTTTGCCCGAGAGAATCCACTCGCTGCCCTTGGCGTAGAGCTCCAGCTGCTCCAGCGAGGTCAGCATGGTCGGCGCGCCGGTCTGGAACAGCGCGTCGGCGAAGCTCAGGTTCTTGGTGTAGTCCGACAGGGCCACGGCCATGTCGTAGTTGCGCATGCCCGACAGGAACAGCACCAGGTTGTTGTTGAAGTAGTGGCCCAGTTCCTTCTGCACGTAGCGCACAGCGCGCACCTGCAACAGGCGGCGCAGGGTGGCGCCCGTGGTCACCGGCACCCGGGTCACCACGTGCAGCAGGCGCTGGGTTTCCTTGTTCACCACGGTGCGCAGGCCGACCTGGTAGTGGTCACCGATCTCGCCCAGGCCGATGGCGTCGGCCGTGGCCTGCTGGCGGCGCATCAGCTCCCAGGCCTTGCCCGTGTCGTCATCGGCGCCCATGCGCTTGACGGAGAAAGACTGGCCGAGAAACTCGGTCTTGAACTCGAAATCCTGCTTCGACGAACCCAGCGTGACGGTCACGACTTTTTTCATGGCATTGCTCCTCTTTATTGTTCAATCAAACGGGACCGTGTGGTCCGGATCGGGCCTGCGCCCGGGGGTTCCTCACACGGGGGTGGTCTTGCGCTTGCGCGCCGCGGGCTTGGCGGGCGCGGTCGTCGGCGGCAGCGCCTGGCGAATGATGCCTTCGCAGACCTCCTGCGTCATGTAGCGCGGCACGGGATAGCCGGTGTGCGCCTCATGGCAGGCGGCCTTGGCCAGCGCGGGGATGTCCGATTCCTTGAGCGCTTCCAGCCAGGTGGGGATGCCCAGGTCGCGGTTCAGCTGCTCGACGGCCTGCAGGAATTTTTCGGCCAGTTCGTCCTCGGGCTCTTCGGCGCGGCCGACCCGGGCCCGCACCGCGAGCTCGGCCAGCTTGGACGTGATGGAGGGGCTGGAATAGCGCAGCACGTAGGGCAGCATGATGGCATTGGCCAGCCCGTGCGGCGTGTGGTACAGGCCGCCGAACTGGTGCGCAATGGCATGCACGTAGCCGACGTTGGCGCGCGTGAACGCGAAGCCGGCGTAGGTGGAGGCCAGTGCCATCTTTTCGCGGGCGGCCAGGTTCTTGCCGTCGTTGTAGGCCACACGCAGGTTCTCGAAGATCAGGCCGACCGCCGACAGGGCCATGCCGTCGGAGTAGGGCGTCTTCCAGTTGCCGACGAAGGCCTCGACCGCATGGGTGAGTGCGTCGATGCCGGTGGCCGCGGTGATGGCGGGCGGCAGGCCAGTCATGAGGGCCGGGTCCAGCGCCGCCATCTTGGGCACCATGCGCGGATCGACGATGACCAGCTTGCGGTGCGTGTCAGGGTCGGAGATCACGGCGGCCACGGTCACTTCAGACCCGGTGCCGGCGGTGGTGGGCACGGCGTAGATCTTCACGGGCGAGCGCAGGCCCTTCAGGTAGCCCGCAAGCTGGCGCAGCGACTTGCCCGGGTTGGAAACCGCGGTCGCGATGGCCTTGGAGGCGTCCATCGAGGACCCGCCGCCGAAGGCCACGATGGCGTCGCAGTCGTGCTCCTTGTAGAAGTCGATCGCCTTCTCGATCAGGGGAATGGGCGCGTCGGGCGTGATCTCGTCGAACACCACGAAGTGGGCGCCGCCTTCGGTCAGTGCATCGGTGAGGCCCTTGAGCAGCCCCAGCTTCGAAATGATGCTGTCCGTGACGATCAGGATCTTGCTGTGGCCGAAGCCGGCAATCGCCTGGCCGAGCCGCCCGCTGGAGCCGGGCCCGACCAGCAGGGTCGGCTGGGGAATGGGGATGAAGCGGGTCAGCAGGCCGGCGCCCTTCATCAAGGCGCTCAGGCCGGTGGCGCGCATCGAGTCACTCATCAGGTCGGATATCAAGGAAATCTCCAGGGCAATGGGGAAAAGCCGCCAGCATAGTGGCTCCGCGCCCTGATGGGTTGAGGTGCCACCTTAAACAAGGGCAAACCCTAGGGCCACCCGCGGCCGGCCCGTGGCGCCCGGATGGGCGCGGTCTGGTGTCGCGCCCGGGCCGCTCAGATCAGGCCGCGCGCAGAAACCAGCAGGTAGCCGATCAGGCAGGAGGTGGACACGCCGATCAGCCCCGGCAGGATGAAGCTGTGGTTGATGACGTACTTGCCGATGTGGGTGGTGCCGGAGCGGTCGAACTGGATCGCGGCCAGGTCGCTGGGGTACGTGGGCAGGATGTAGTAGCCGTAGGAGGCAGCAGCAAAGGCGACGATGTAGCCCGGTGGCACGCCGATCGCCAGGCCCACGGGCACCATGGCGCTGATGGCGGCGGCCTGCGAGTTGACCAGCTTGGACACCAGCAGCAGGGCGATGGCGTAGGTCCAGGGTTGGGTCTTGACCAGGTCGGTCAGGGCGGCCTTCAGCTCGGGCAGGTGGGCGTCGAACACGGTGTCGGCCATCCAGGCGATCCCGAACACGGCCACCACGGCGATCATGCCGGCACGAAACACCTCGGTCTTGCCGATGGTGGCCGGATCGGTCTTGGTGAACATGATGATCAGCGAGCCGGCCATCAGCATGAACATCTGGATGGTCAGCACCATCGACATCGGCTTGCCGGCCATCTGCGGACGCAGTGCCGGGAAGGCGCCAAGCAGCGCCACCACGGCAATGGCACCGATGAAGATCCACATGGCGGTCCACTGGCTGGTCGTGAGCGTCTTGTCCATCAGCGTGGCTGCGGGGCCGGTTTCGCCGTAGACGATCTTGCGCTGTTCGGGGTCCGCGATGCGGGCCTGGAAGGCTTTGTCCTGGTCCAGGTCCTTGCCGCGGAACCAGCTGAAGATGCCGATCGCCAGCACGCCGGCCAGCGTGGCGGGGATGGTGACCGACAGCAGGCCGATGAAGTCGATGACATGCCCGTCCACCGGCGCCTTGGCCAGGAAGGCCACCAGCGACACCACCGCCACAGACACCGGGCTGGCGAGGATGCCCATCTGGCTGGCGATCGAGGAGGCTGCCATCGGCCGCTCGGGCCGGATGTTGTTCTTGATCGCGATGTCGTAAATGATGGGCAGCATGGTGTAGACCACGTGGCCGGTGCCGCACAGCATGGTGAGCAGGCAGGTCACGAAGGGCGCCAGGATGGAGATGTACTTCGGGTTGCGGCGCAGCAGGCGCTCGGCGCCGAGCAGCATCACCTCCAGCCCGCCCGAGGCCTGCAACGTGGCCGATGCAGCCACCACCGCAATGATGGTGAGCATCACGTCTACCGGTGGCTTGCCAGGGGGGAGCCCGAAGGCGAAGGCCATGATGATGAGGCCGAAGCCGCCCAGCAGGCCGAGCGCGACGCCTCCTTTGCGGGCGCCGTAAAACAGGCAGACCAGGATGATGGTGATCTGCAGCAGGATGTCCATGATCAAACTCCTTCAAACGCAACGCCTTGTGGGCGTTCTGTTGGAACATGCCGACCCGGTTGGGACGGCCCCGTCATGGTAGGCTTTCTTGTATTGCGGTGCAGCATTTCATGAGGTGATGTTGACCTTGGTCATGAAAATCAGCGACGCGCGCCGACCGGCGTCGGCCTGAACCCGTCAGACCGTGACAAGAGAAGGCGGGAAAGGGTCAGGCCGTGGCGGATAACGCCAGGACCCGGGCCAACCGGTTGTGGCGCTCCAGCAGCGGCTCCAGCTCCAGCGTGGCCAGGCGCCCCTCACGGACCACCACCCGACCATTGACCACCGTGTAGGCCGCTTGCGGGCTGGCGCACAGCAGCAGGGCGCCCACCGGGTCGTGCACTGCGCCCCCGGCAAAGCCGAGCGTGCGCAGGTCAAACAGCGCCAGGTCGGCACACATCCCTGGCGCCAGGTGGCCGATGTCGGCGCGGCCCAGCACCTGCGCGCCGCCGCGCGTGGCCAGCGCCAGCGCGTCGCGTGCGGTCATTTCGGCCGGGCCGAGGTCGCAGCCGAAGAATGTGCGGCGGGTGCCGTCGGCCCCGGTGCGGGTTTCGGGCGGCTGCAGGGCGCGGCCCACGCGCGCCAGCAACAGCGCCTGGCGGGCCTCGTTGACCAGGTGGGCGGCATCGTTGCTGGCGCTGCCGTCCACACCCAGGCCCACGGGCACGCCCGCGTCGAGCATGCGGCGCACGGGCGCAATGCCGCTGGCCAGGCGCATGTTGCTGCACGGGCAGTGGGCCACGCCGGTGCGGCTGGCCGCAAACAGGCTGATGCCCGCATCGTCGAGCTTCACACAGTGTGCGTGCCACACGTCCGGGCCCAGCCAGCCGAGCTCCTGCGCGTATTCGGTCGGGGTGCAGTTGAACTGTTCGCGGCTGTACGCCAGGTCGTGGTCGTTTTCCGCCAGATGGGTGTGCAGGCGCACGCCCTGGCCGGTGAAGCTGCGGGCCAGGCGGGCGGATTCGCGCATCAGGTCGCGGCTGACGGAGAACGGCGAGCACGGGGCCACGGCCACCTGCACCATGGCACCAAAATCCGCGTCGTGGTACGTCTCGATCAGGCGCTGCGTGTCGTTCAGGATGAAGGCTTCGTCCTCGACCACGCGGTCCGGCGGCAGGCCGCCCTTGCTGTGGCCCACGCTCATGCTGCCGCGCGTGGCGACAAAGCGCATGCCGATCTGCTGCGCGGCCTCGATGCTGTCGTCCAGCCGCACCCCGTTGGGGTAGATGTAGAGGTGGTCGCTGCTGGTGGTGCAGCCCGACAGCAGCAGCTCGGCCATGGCCACCTGGGTGCTGACCTGCACCATCTCGGGGGTCAGGCCCGTCCAGATCGGGTACAGCCCGCGCAGCCAGCTGAACAGCTCGGCGTCCTGCACCGCCGGGATGGCCCGGGTGAGGCTCTGATACATGTGGTGGTGGGTATTGACCAGGCCGGGCGTCACGAGGTGGCCGCGCGCGTCGATCACCTCGTCGGCGGTCTGCGGCAGCTCGGTGGCGGGGCCGATGGCCTCGATGCGGTGATCGCGGATGAGGATGGACGCCTGGCTCAGTTCGTGCCGGGCGTCGTCGAAGGTGGCCACGCACTGGGCGTTGCGGATGAGCAGGGTGGGCATGGAGCGGCAGGTGATTGGTTGAAAAACTATAGCGAAGAATCGCCATTCCACGCTGGGGGCGGACAAAAAAGTTGCATATTTTTGGGAAATGGGGCCGGTTTGCCCCTTGACAACCGGCCGACCAACGCCCAGGTGCCCTTTGGCTTGTCACCAATCATTCACACGCAAAGGGCACCATCACCGCTGTGCCCCTACCTGCCGCGAGTCCAGCAAAACGTCCACCCATGCCCAGCGCCTTCTTCGTGGTGTTGGCGATCCAGTTTCTCTCGACACTTGCCGACAACGCCTTCCTGATCGTGGCGATCGCACGTGTCCTGGAGCTGGCTGAGGCCGACTGGCGGATTCCCTTGCTCAAGATCGGTTTCACGCTGTTCTATGTCGTGCTGGCGCCGTTGGTGGGCCCGGTGTCCGATGCATTTCGCAAAGGCCGCGTCATGTTGACGGCCAATGGCTTCAAGGTGGTCGCCATGGGGCTCCTGTTGGTGGGCCTGGACCCCCTGCTCGCCATTGTGGTGGCTGGTCTGGGGTCGGCGGTGTACGCACCCGCGAAATACGGCCTGATGACGGAGTTGCTGCCTGCGCAGGACCTGGTGCGTGGCAATGGCTTCTTCGAAGGCGCCACCGTATCGGCGGTCATCCTGGGCACCGCGCTCGGCGGCTTGCTGATCAGCCCTGTGATGCCACGGCTGGATTGGCCCGTGATCCCGGGCATGGCGGCGCCAGCGCCGACCGCGCTGGTGGCCGGCATGTTGACGCTGTTGACCCTGAATGGGCTGGCGACCGTCATGTGTCTGGCGGTGGCCGACAGCGGCGCCCGTTACGACCCGCATTCCATCCATCCGGGGCTTCTGGTGCAGCGCTTCTGGCGCGAAAACGCCATTCTGTGGCGGGATGCCCTGGGGGGCCTTTCCATGTCGGTGACCACACTCCTTTGGGGCGTCGGGGCGACCCTGCAGCTGATCGTGTTGCGCTGGGCGCACGAGTCGCTCGGACTGCCGCTGGAACAGGCGGCCTACCTGCAGGGTGTGACAGCCGCGGGCGTGGTGGGCGGGGCGGTGCTGGCCAGCCACCATGTGTCCCTGGCCCATACCGTTCGACTCTTGCCCCTCGGGGTGCTTCTGGGCTTGCTGATTCCGACGCTTCTGCTGGCGACGTCCGTGCTGACCGCTGCCCTGCTGCTGGTGCTGGTCGGCGCGCTGGCCGGCTTCTTTGTCGTGCCGATGAACGCCTTGCTCCAGCACCGCGGGTACACCCTGTTGACCGCTGGGCGGTCGATCGCGGTTCAGGGGTTCAACGAGAACGCCGGCATGTTGCTGATGCTGTGGCTGTATGCCGGCGCAACCGCCGTCGGCATTCCTTTGGACAGCCTGGTGATCGGCTTCGGTGCGCTGGTGACGGTGGGCATGCTGGTCATCATGCTGGCGCACCAGCTGCGCCATCAGCCTGCGTTCCGGTGACTTCAAACTGTCAATAAACCATCATCAGACTGTTATTTGCGGTGCCTACTCTTCGGGACGATGAAGACCACCGACGACATTCTCGTGGAGTCCTATGCCTCGCAGGCTTCGAGCCTGCGGATTGCCATGGTCACCGAAACCTTCCCGCCCGAGGTCAACGGCGTGGCCATGACCTTGGGCCGCATTGTGGGCGGGCTGCTGAGCCGCGGGCATGCCGTGCAGGTGGTGCGGCCGCGTCAGCCCACGGAGGCGACCGGATCGCCCCGTGAGGGTCTTGACGAAGTTCTGTCCAGGGGCGCTCCGCTGCCGGCCTATGGAGACTTGCGCTTCGGATTGCCGGCGAAAAGCCGTCTGACGCGCCTGTGGCGCGAAAAGCGACCCGATATCGTGCATGTCGTGACCGAGGGTCCCCTTGGATGGTCCGCCGTCGCGGCCGCGCGCAAGCTGCAACTGCCGGTCACCAGTTCGTTCCACACCAACTTCCAGAGCTATTCGCAGCACTACGGCATCGGCCTGCTGAAGACACCGATCGACTCCTACCTGCGCAAGCTGCACAACCGCACCCTGGCCACGATGGTGCCGACCCAGGCGATGGTGCAGGAGCTGGAGGCGCGCGGCTACCGCAACGTCACCCTGTTGTCCCGTGGCGTGGCGATCGAGCAGTTTCGGCCCGAACATCGCTCTCACGGTCTGCGGGCAGCCTGGGGCGCCGGCCCCGACGACCTGGTGGTGATGCTGGTCGGGCGGCTGGCCAAGGAAAAGAACGTGGGCCTGGTGGTGGCCGCCTTCCGGGCGATTCAGGCACGCGTGCCCGGCGCGCGCTTGGTGTTGGTGGGTGATGGACCCCAGCGCACGGTCCTGGAGGAGTCCTGCCCGCAGGCCCATTTCGCAGGCGTCAGGAAGGACCAGGACCTCGCTGCGCACTATGCGTCGGCGGATATGTTTCTGTTTCCCAGCGTGACCGAGACCTTTGGCAACGTCGTGCCCGAGGCCTTGGCCAGCGGGCTGGCGGTGGTGGCCTATGACCAGGCAGCAGCCCGGGAACTGATTGTGAGCGGGGAGAACGGCTGGCTGGTGCCGACCGGTGACGACCTCGCGTTTGTCAACGCCGCGGTTCAGGTGGCCACGGATGCGTCACGTGTCGCGCAATATGGCCGCGCAGCCGTCGCGAGCGTGGCCCATCGCTCCTGGGACAGTGTTTATGACAGTTTCGTGCAGACCCTGCGCCATGTACTTGAAGGGCGCGGGCCGCAGTTTGCCCCGGCCCTTCCCGTCCATGCTTCAGCCACGCCAGCGAAACAGCGCTTGCCCCATTCGCACGTGAGCCCCTTGCTCTAGGCGCGTACTGAGGGCAAAGCCCTTGGGCACCAGGACGATGACCGTCGAACCATGCTGAAACCAACCCATTTCCTGCCCCCTCTCGAACTCGGCATGGCAGTCAATCGTGGCGGGGCCGTTGTATTTCAGGTGGAAAAGCACATCGAGAAAGTGCAGGCGGATGCTGGCCACCAGGATGGCGGCCACCGGCACAAGGGCGACCCGTTGGTCCTGCAGCGGGCCCGGACCTTTCAGGCGGACATCCAGGAAGGCGCGTTCGTTCTTGCAGAACAGCTTTTCGACGCGTTTGAGTGCAATCGGGTTCACGTTCCAGGTGTCACCCGAGAAGTACCGGACTCGCTCCACCACGCAGTCGTGCGGCGCATGAAATCGGTGGTACATGCTCGATGTGAGGCGCAAGGTGACGAAGCTGCCATCGCGCCACGCGCCGGGATCCTCGTCCGCGCCAAGAAGATCCGCCAGGGTGTACGGAAAGCCCTTGGCCTGAAACAACCGCGTGCCATCGATGGGGCCATGGGCCCCCACGATGGCATCCACCGGGCTGACCAGGGTCTCGGCGTCCTGTGCGATCGGTCGGGCGCCAGCCTTGAGTTCACGCGTGAAGCAGTCGTGCATGCTGGTGAATAGCGGCTTCCTGGATTCGGAAAGGTCCAGGCCGCTGAAGAACTTCCAGGTGGCAATGGATGCATCCCGTACCCAGGGGTGCTCGATCTTGCTGAACCATCCGATGAAGCGCGTCAAAGCCTGGCGCGGAATGCGATTGGTCAGCAGGAAGTTGAGGTCTTCCTGACCCAGGACCGTTTGAATCGTCTGGCGTATGGACATGGCAGTGAAACTCTCTGTTGATCAGTGTGAAAGGTGACATCCCGTGAATGAATCCCTGGGCGTGAATGCGGCGGTCCTGGCGGTGGCGGGCAGCGCGGCAGTGCTGCTGGCAATGAAAAGGCTCAAGGCCCGCTCCGAGTTGTCGCTGGCCAAGCACCGGTCGCTGGCCGGACATCCCCGCACCGCCAGGCGGATCGCTGCCCTGTTGCCCCAATACCGCTACGACGACGCCACCGTGTTCGCGGTGGACGGTGCGCCAGGCGACGTTGTGGCGCAACGAAAAGCCGCGTTCGAGGCGCTGGTGCAGACGATTGCGCAGCGCTTTCCCCTGACGCTGGCTGCGGGTGCGGTGGCCGCAGAAGGTTTGTCGGACCTGCAGTTCG
>Ga0208938_1002275_pt1 | contig 10260 bp, 12 predicted proteins | sample AD_UKC125_MetaG_FD_184434 | JGI IMG/M metagenome (GOLD analysis project Ga0208938, IMG submission 184434) | Active sludge microbial communities of municipal wastewater-treating anaerobic digesters from USA - AD_UKC125_MetaG (SPAdes) (version 2) | ecosystem: Engineered > Bioreactor > Anaerobic >... | reverse complement strand
TTGTTTAAATTTTCACACAATTCATACAATTCACACAATTCAATAATTATTTTAATTTTCACACAATTCATAAAATTTTAAATTGTTTAATTATTATGAATAAAAAGAAGGTAACATTATTTGTTACCTTTTAAAATTTCGTTAACTCTTTTTTGAATTGTTTTATATAAATTTTCTTTTCTTTCCTCACCATTACCATATTTACCTTTAATTACATCTAATGCTATTTTAGTAATATAATCATCTTCATTACTTCCACTTTTTATTAATTCTTCTTTATTACTTTTATCATTTTTATTATTTTCTTTTATCATATTAATAAATTTATTCCATGTAATACCTTCTTTACCTTCTCTTATCTGTTTTGGACAATCTTTACCACTCCAATAATTATGCTGTACTACATTAGTAATAGGTATAGAATATTTATTCATTAAATATTTTATTAGTTTAACACCGTTTTCAATTGTTTTAATATAATCACCATCTTCATTAATACATAATTCAATACCTATTGATTGTGTGTTACCTTTTCCTCTACCATCTCCACAATGCCAACATTGTATATTTTCGTTAAAATGTTTTACAATGTTTTTATCGTCTACTGTGTAATGCCATGTAGCATGATAACCATTTATAATTAATTTACCATGTGCTATAGCGTCACTACCTTTTTTACTATTACCCGTTTGATGAACAGTTATATATTTTTTAGGATTTAAACCATTATAATGATTTTTATTATTATGTTTTGTCATATCAATTATTTTCATCATTTATAAAAACCCCCTCACTTAAAAGATTATTTAATAAATCTAATTCATCTTTTAAAATATTATTCGGTGCTTTTATAAACCCTTTTAAATAATTACCTTTTATACTTTTACCAACACCTTTAATATAAAGTTTAGGTTCTTCATATGCTAATCTAGTTTGAATATCTTTAAAACCTTTTAATTCTCCAGCAGGTTTAAAAGGTATTTCAACCCCTATGGATATTATATTCTTATATAATATTTTTTCTTCATCAGTAATAAATAAAGTAGTAGTATTAGTTAAAACTTCATAAGTAATATATCCCCTTATTGTTTTACCTTTTATATCTTCATATTCTAGATTAATATCACTATTAAAAGGTATTTTTACATAACATTCTGTAACATCTGATATATCAGGTACTGTAAATTTGAAAATATCTAATGAAGTATAATTATTTTTAAATATAACTGCTACTATTTCACTACTTATATATCCTGTTTTAATAGTACTTTCAATTAATTGTTCATCATTAAATTTAATTGGATAACTATAAGTATTTATAATTAATTCTTCATTAACAGTGCCTTTCTGCTTAATTTCTCTTAAAGTGTTAATATTAACATAATAAGTAGTAAAAAAACTGTTATTTATATCAGGTTCTAAATCTTCTTCACCTTCAGCAGTAAACATTAAATCATTTAATAAAGACCTATAACCTAAAGGTTCTCCGTATTTATCCCTAACACTAGCACTAAAAGGTAGACCTCTTAAATTATCATCTCCATAAGTGCCATCATAATCTGAACTAAATTTTTCGTATATTCTGAAAACTAGTTTATAATCATTAAATCCACCTAGCAAAAATATATAATGAGGTTTATTATTAATTGTAATTTCATAAACTAATGAATTAGCTAAATTAATTCCTGCTAATTGGAAATCTTCTGCTGTTACATCAATATATAAATTTAATTCCCTTGTTAAAGGTTGAAAATCGTCCTGTGTTATTTCCCATGTACTATATTTAAAAGAAAATTCAGGTTTTAATTTAAATCCCGGATTAGCTACTACAACAAAATCATATCTAATTCTCTGTGTTTGTTCATCTTCATTACTAAATTTACTTGTAAATATAGTGTTTTCTATTATTGAATAATAACTTGTATCAACATAGCAATTAATAAGATTAAAATTTTCAACAAAACCACTATATTCAGCCATATTCTACCCCCCTATAATTAGTAGGAATTTGGTAATATCATAAATAGAATTAAAATCAATTTCATTATTAGTAATAACTAAAACACCATCTTTAGAATAAAAATCACTATTAATTATATCTTCTTTATAACTCATTAAAACATCTATTTCACAATTTATTTTAAATAATCCATTTCCTAGTAAATCAATATCTTTTACATAATAATATCTTCCTAATTCTTCAATATAGCAGTAATTACCACCTTCATAATTTTTTAATATTAATGAAGGATTAATTATATTAGAATTTTCTTTAAAATTAAAAGATAGTGTATTTATTTCTTCCAGTCTTTTATTTACAACATTATGATTAGATAAATTATTATAAAAAGTAACATTCATAATATCACCCCTTAAAATTAAAGGTAGGTTTTAAACCTACCTTAATTATACTTCTTCATCTTCTATATAAAATACTATGAAGTTTTGATTGAAGTCATTGAAGTAACCACAATCAACTTTATAGAAGTTAGTGTAAAATTCAGCTTTAGGATTATAATTAGTGGTAACCCTTCTATCTAAATTTGTAACACCTAAAGCCCTTTTATCAAATAATACCCCTATTATTCCTGTTTGTGTTACTTCTTTAGGACTATCTGAACCATCATTAACTAATACATTTATAGTAGATATATCATTGAATGTATAATTAGTGCCACAACCTTGCCAATATGGTATGCTATCAAAGTTCTTCAATCCAGTATATTCATTATGCCTTACATCAGCCTGTAGGAATACATTAGATGAATGAACAAAATCAGTTAATAAAATTAAATTAGCGTTTTCACTATTTGTAAACCTTTCTTTTTCACCTATATTAAATAGCGTTGAAATTCTTGTTATTCTATCAATATAAGTATTAATTAAAAAGTTAGCAAATCTTAAAAAGTCAGCGTTTGTTAGTGCCTCATCAACTGTTAAATTTTCATTGAACCTACTGTTAAATTCTTTTAATAGGTTTATTGAGGTATTAGGATTATTTTCTAATATAACACTACCAATATAGTTATTTATTGTTCTCATAATTAATTCATCTAATTTTATAGTTAATGAATTTTCTACACTAGTAGTTATCATTGATAAAAATCCGTTCATCTGTGTAGCGTTTGAAAATGAACCTTTAACCTGCCTTTCAGCAAAGGATATTGGTACTTCAAAGGTGATTTTATTATCAAAAAACTTACTACTTACTTTAGGTTGATAAAAAATATTTGGGTCATAACTTTCACCATTAACTAAATTCCATGTACTATTTTCATATGCTTCAGGTAATTCACTATCAATTCTTTGAAGTATTGAGCCATATTCCCACTTATCCATTAATACACTAGGTGCTTTTCCTTTATATTTCTGATTATTAAATTCTACTTTACCAATATGATGAACTAGTTTATTTACATAGCTATCAACTTTTTCAGCGTTAATAATTTCCCTTCCTACATCTACAATATTTGATAAATCTTCCTGCACTAAATCACTTTTCCCTAATACTTCTGCTGTAATAGTATTTAAAATTTCATAAATTTGTTTAACTTCCATAATAACACCCCTTCATAATTTTATAATTATCTAATTATATTATACTACATAATCATAAACTTGTAAACATAACATATTAACAATATCTTTATATATTTCATACCTGTAATTAGGATATGTTTTAAATATCTTAACTAAAAGATTAATTCTATCCCTATTAAATCCTTGATAGGTTGTTTCTGTTCTTCCCTCATTCTCATTATTAATATTTTCATCTGAAATTATAGTATTTTCCTTACTAGTTTTAGATTGTTCATATTCATTATTTTCATCGAATGGTATTATATAATCTTTATTATTATCATTATTAGATACATTACTATTTTTACTCATTGTACTAGTATCATTTTTATTAGTAATTATTGTAGTTTCTGTAGTAATATTTTCTTTAATAATATTAGATATATTTTCTAAATCCCCCCATTCTTGACTTTTTAAATCGAATATTAAACCTATTGAACTTAAACCATCAGCCTTAAATAATTCTTCAATAGCAGGTAATAAAGTCCTATTACCATATAAATAAATTAATTCAGTGAAATAAGGTTTAGTATTAGGTATCCCGTCAAAAAAACTTATGAAATCAAGTAAATTATATTCTTTATTTTTCAATTCTTTCAATCTCATCATTTTCACCCCTTAAAATTAAAAATCTTTCTTTTAACCATTGAGGAAATGGAATACCTAATAAACTTAAATTTTCTAGTATAGATAAAATGTAACTAGCTATATAAAATAATATAACTGTATTTATTAAACTTTCCATTTCTAAAGGTTTAAAAATGATTATAACTAACATGACCAGTAACACTATTCCTATATGTTTACTTATACCGTTTTTACTTATAGATGAATTAGCTATGCCTTTAGCTAAAGCCTTCAAAGTGCCAATAATTATATCAAAGGCTATACTAATAAATAAAGTTAATAGTAAAGGATTTTTAATTGATTGTTCTAAATAGCTTAAATATTCCAATCATATACCCCCTTTATTCAAATAAACATTTATTCTTCACTTTCTAAATTATCAATATTTTCATCTTCTTCACCACCTTCTAATTTACTAATATTTTCACCTAAATTAAATCTTAATTCCCATGAACTTGTAAACTCTACTTCTACATTTAAATTATATTTTTCATTTAATTCTTTTAGTCCTTTTCTTCTTGAATTTAACATATTATCAACTAAAGGATAAACACTATTTTTACCTACTTCAACTTCACTAGTTATTAATCTTTCTTTTTTCATATTGTTATTATGATATAAACCAATTTCATTATAAAATTGTGACTTAATATAGTTATCATACTCTATTAAATCATGTAAACTTGTACCCATAGATTGTGGTACTTTTACATTAATACTTTCATAAAGTAATGAAGTAGTTATAATCCCTAATTCACCATTTTTAACTTTTTCTAAATAATTTTTAACACTTTCAGCAGTGCCATCATCATTAGCAGTAAATACCTTTTCCGTTCTTTTCCATAAATTAGATAGATATAATGTAGTAGTACTTTCATTGATTAAAAAAGCATATTTTTTAAGTATTTCCATTAAACCAATACCTAAATAATCATTTTTTATTAATACACCATCTTCAATATTCATTGTTTTAACTTCTCTAGTATCATTTAAATAAACATTACCTTTTAAAGCGTTGCCATATACATCAACTTCATCATATATTAAATCAATAGGTAAAACAACTAAATTATCCTTATATTCAGTTATAAAGGCTATTCCTTTAATTTGTAGTAATTTTTCTAATTCTACATAATCAATAGTTTCAGGTAACCCCTCATATAAAAACATAGTTAGAGTTTTATTTAAAAAACTTTTTATTAAATTGTTAATATTATTTAATTTGTCATTAGGTTTATAAAGTGCTAACCCATTCATATAATCATAAAATAATCTCTTTTCTTCTTTACTTAACATATTTATAACCCCCTTCTACATTCTATTAAATAATTATTGATTGTGTCACCGACTTCATTGTCTTGATAATAAACTTTATCATAGATAAAGAACTCTTTTATTTTTTGTTCTAATTTATTACGAGGTTTTAGTATATTTCTATTATAATTCATTTTTGGATTATATTCCAGTGTATAAATCAAATCTTTATCAGGATTTTTTATTTCTGTAGTTTTTCGGTGTATATAGGTAAATAAATTATTATCTACTAATATTATATTACATTGGAATAATTGTTTTTCATGTTCAATAAAATAAGTGAATAATATATTTTTAGGTTTATATTTTACTGGTAAATGAGGATAAATATCTAATTCCCAAGCACCTGTTTTAATCATTTCTAGTTTAGGATTGTTAAAAGCAAAATAGAAGTTATTAGCTTTGGACTTCCCCATACTTCTACAGTATTCAACGGCAACCTTTAATTTACTATTACCATATCTATAAACATCTATTGTACCCTGTTCTTGCTTATGAATATCTTTTAAACCCATTTCATTAAAATAAGGACAATATTTATTAACTGTATTACCTAGCATAAATATTTTAACATTTGTTCTATCTCTTACTATCGTTGAAATAGTATTCATAAACAATATAAATTCATCAGGTAAATATACCTGCCTAGTTATAAACTCATCAAATATTATGGTAGTAATATTTGGATAACTGATACTTTTATTATGTTCTGTATCTGATAAACTAAAAGGATATGCTATAACTTCATTATCGTTATAAATAGCCTTTCCCATTTCATTATAGTTACAAGGATAAAATTTACCTGCCCAATAATGAATACCCTCATATTTACCCTTTGATAATTTCTTTATTTCACCATTTTTAATTAAACTAGAAAACATTTCACTAGCCCTATTCCCTCTTATATCAGTCTGCCACCTTCTAACAATTGCAAACTGTTCACCTGTTTTAAAATATCTTTCAACACCATATTTTAAACAAGCATAAGTTTTACCGTTTGACCTTTCACCTATAATAATATTATAGGTGCTGTCAGTTTTTAAAATATTCCTTAAATCATAATATTTACCCATTTTTTATAACCCCCTTAAATAAATACCCTTCTTGTAATAATTTATAAAATTTCATATAAAAATCTGATATACTTAAAGTGTAATCAGCTTTTTCTAAATGAATACTTGTTAAACTAACTTCAATATTTTTATTCCCTAAATAATCAGTAACTTCATAGGTTTTTTCACTATCAATATAAGTATGAGTATTTTTACCTGTTTTGTCAGCAGGTATATATAAATTATCATTAAACATTTCAAATACTTTGGTGTTATCATAATTACATTTTTCCTTCATATATTCTATACCATTTCTTTTTGATAAACCTGCTACAGTTAAATATAACTCTCCATCTTCTTCATAAAGGTATCTTTTAGCCCCTAAAGTTTTAAACCTTGTGTATTTACCTTCAAAATCCCATATACCACATAATTTTATCTCACCTTTTTTATTTTTCGGGTATAAAAGATTTTCATCTAAATTATAATATTTTAAAGTTAATTTCTGTTTTTCCACTATCCACTTATTATATTTATTAAAAAAGTCTTTATGTTTTTCATAGTTTAAAAACTTTATACTATCGGTATCACTATAAATATAATCGTCCTTTAATTCAAATATTCCTAACCATAAATTCCTTCTAGCATATGCAGTAACCCACACCCCCCATGGATAAAATAAAAATCGTGACCTTTTATTATTATATTTTTCAATTTCTTCTTCTTTGTTAACTTGTTCAATATCCCAATCATCAGTATATATAATATTATCCCTTACAATATCTGTAACCATCATGCCATAAATTGAATTTAACATACCTTTACTTAAAAGGTATTCTACTTCTTTACCTTCAACCCCTTTTAACTCTGTTTTCTTCTGATATAATTCCAGTACACTTTCAATTATAGCTTTAGGTAAATAACCCTTTGGGTAGCAAATCAAATCATGAATAACCATATTATCATAATCATAACATCTTTTAATTATCCATAAATCAACATCTGTAATTACAGTAGTTACATAATCAGCGTTATATATTCTACCATTATTTATAAGTTTTTCCCCTCTAATTTTACATTTACTTTCTGATAAATAACTATCATGATGAAATTTATTTTTAAGTCCTGCAAAACTAATTCCAATTAAACAACAGAAATTATTTAAATAATAATCATATCCATTTTTTAATATTTCTTCCTTTGTAGGTTTAAATCCTTTACCCATTGGGAATTTTTCGGATAACATTACAGAAGGATATGAACTAGTAAAATCCATAGAATAAACATCTTTTAATACTTTATTTGTATAAAAAGCATTAGCATGAGTAAAACCACCCATAAAAGCCCATTTTAATTTTAAATATTCATCTGTTTCTAATGTTAAGCGTTCAATTATTTCTCTGTAATTTCTCATTTTCCCCTTACTTGACTTATATTTACTTTTACCTTCAGTATAATAACACTTATTTTTTACATATTCCCTCACCCTTCCTGTATTAGTTAAAGGTATTTTAGTTATATCCCCATAAATTTCTATTTGCTCATTAATATAATAAAGAATAATTAAAATATCATTTTCTAAATATCTTAATTCATCTTCTGTTATAGGTGTTTTTGTGTGTCTTACTAAATGATAATCTAAATCACCTACTAACTTTTCTATTTTATGTTTATTTAAATTTTTAGCAGTATTCTCTAAATTATAACCACTTAAAATATAACTATCTCTAAATTCAATCCCTAATGAACATAAAGCCTTAATAGGTTTTCGTTCTTCAACCGAGAAAACATTTAACCATTTAAAATATTTTCTCATGAATTGAAATTCAAAACCTAAATTATGAACATAACAGACTAATCGTCTATTTTCATGTAAATTTAATTCATTAGATAATTCATTTAAAAATATTTTAAATTCTTCCCATGTTCTACCATAATATAATACTTCACCATTAGAACCTAAACCAAAACCCCATAAATACATAAAAGCAAACTTATCATTATTTACATAGGTTGAAGTAGTTTCTATATCAAAAGCACATTCAATATTTAAATATTCAATAGATTGTTTATTGTGATAGTCATATTTTCTTGTAGTGGTATATTCTATATTTAAATCCATTTGACCACCTGCTAACTATTATAATAAATCGTCTGCCCATTCATCTAACATTCTATCCATTTCACTATATACAACACTTTCAACTATTTTTTTACTCATTTCTGCTACAGTTTCTTCAGTTAATTCTAACTCATGCCCAACTTCTTCTACATAATCACTTACAACTTCCCATATTTTTTGATAACCAATAGCCACCCCTATTTCTTTAGAATTATATAAATATTCTTTTATTTTAGCTGTAGTTTCAAAGAATGTATTTAACTTTCTTTGTAAATCTGTAAAATCTTGATATTTTTTAATTCCAACTTCATTAGCAACATTTTTAAAATATTGTTTTGCACCTCTAACCGTTGAAGTTTGTTTCCTTAAAAAATCATTCATTCTTGCTATTTCCTGCTTTACTTCTTCCATGTTTTTACCCTTTACACTAAATTTTTGTGCACCATCTTCAACCCATTTTTGATATGCAGGTGAATTTATTAAGTTTTGCTGTTCTAATCTTCTTAATCGTTTGTTAGCCATAGACACCAATCGTCTTGCCTCTGCCCTTAACTTCCTTTCTTCCTCTGTAAATCGTGCACCTCTTTCTATAGTAAAATTCTTTTTCATTTAAATAACCCCCTTTACAAAACATTTAAGAAAATAAATTATTCTTAAAATATTCTCTTTGTTCTTCATTACCTAAACTATAATAAATAGAGATATATTTTAAACTATTACTTCTTCCATTTTCAAAACTTGATAAAGTACTTAATTTTATCCCTGTTATTTCTGATACTTCTTTTAAAGATAGTTTTAATATATTCATTCTAAACAATTTACAAAACTCATTTATACTATTAACATTAATTTTCATTACATCACCCCTTAATAGAATAAGTAAAGGAATAAATCCTTTACTTATCCTTGCTTTTACTTTCTACTATAAAATTTACACTATAAAACTTTTTATTAGGATATTTATCAGGTAATGAATAGGTGTATATCTCAATAAATACTTCACCATTATTTATTTGTTCAATACTTTCTTTATCCTTTCTTATTTCTTCTACAGTTTCAACCATATGAGTAGGTAAAGAAATATTAAATCCTTCAGACTTTGCAAAACAACCATTCCCATATACACTTTTATAAGTGTATAAACCAGTTATTAAATATCTTCTTTCCTTTCCATTTTCTTCATACAATTCTTTTAGCGTTTTAAATTCGTTATACCTTTCAGTATTAGTAAATAACATATCACCTTTATTAAACTTTGTAATACCCATAAAACATTCCCCTTTCTAATAAAATTATTATTTTATTACATTCTAATTATATCATAATGAATAAATAGATACAATACTTTTTATTAAAAAATAATAAGTTTATATATTCATAATAATTAAACAATTTAAAATTTTATGAATTGTGTGAAAATTAAAATAATTATTGAATTGTGTGAATTGTATGAATTGTGTGAAAATTTAAACAATTGTATATATTGTGTGAATTTTCTGAAAATTAAAAATATTTAGAATTTTTTGAATTGGGGAAAATTGGAAACACTATCACATCTTTAATCCC
>Ga0208938_1002272_pt1 | contig 10267 bp, 9 predicted proteins | sample AD_UKC125_MetaG_FD_184434 | JGI IMG/M metagenome (GOLD analysis project Ga0208938, IMG submission 184434) | Active sludge microbial communities of municipal wastewater-treating anaerobic digesters from USA - AD_UKC125_MetaG (SPAdes) (version 2) | ecosystem: Engineered > Bioreactor > Anaerobic >... | reverse complement strand
AATGGACTCTCGCAAGGGCAGGGTGATCTGCCAATCATCGGCCAGCACTTTTTCCAGCCCTGCGATATCCCACTGCTCCTCGACTGTTTCAGGAGGGACGAAGAGGTGCACGAGGTCGGTGAAGCAGCCCTCGCGCAACGAGGCGATCTGACCGGCCAGATCGTTGGCATCCAGGATGTCGTTGCGCTGCTGATAGATCACCTTGCGCTGATCGTTCGACACATCGTCATATTCGAGCAATTGCTTTCGAATGTCGAAATTGCGCGCCTCGACTTTGCGCTGCGCGCTCTCGATGCTGCGGGTGACGATGCCCGCCTCAATGGCTTCACCGTCGGGCATCTTCAACCGCTCCATGATGGCGCGCACGCGGTCTCCCGCAAAGATCCGCATCAGTGAATCGTCGAGGCTCAAATAGAAACGCGACGAACCCGGATCACCCTGGCGCCCCGAACGACCACGCAACTGGTTGTCGATTCGCCGGGACTCGTGGCGCTCCGTCGCGATGATCCGCAGTCCACCCTGTCCAGTCACGAATTCATGTTCGGTCTTCCAGTTGGCTCGCAGCGACTCAACCTTTTCAAGACGTGCTGCCGGATCAAGCGCTTCATCGGCTTCCACGGCTGCAACCAGTTTCTCGATGTTGCCGCCCAGCACAATGTCAGTCCCCCGACCCGCCATGTTGGTCGCAATCGTGATCATCTTTGGCCGTCCCGCCTGCGCCACGATGTCGGCTTCACGCGCGTGCTGCTTTGCATTCAGGACCTGGTGCGGCAGCTTTTCCTTGTCCAGCAGCCCGGAAATCAGTTCCGAGTTCTCAATCGAGGTCGTGCCCACCAGCACCGGCTGGCCGCGCTCGTAACACTCGCGAATATCAGCAATCGCCGCAGCGTATTTTTCCCGTGCGGTCTTGTAAACCCGGTCCAGTTGGTCTTCGCGACGGCTGGGACGGTTGGGCGGTATCACCACAGTCTCCAGGCCGTAAATCTCCTGGAACTCGTAGGCCTCGGTATCGGCGGTCCCGGTCATGCCAGCCAACTTGGCGTAGAGCCGGAAGTAGTTCTGGAAAGTGATGGACGCCATGGTCTGGTTTTCCGCCTGGATCGCCACACCCTCCTTGGCCTCGACCGCCTGATGCAGGCCGTCGCTCCACCGCCGACCACTCATCAGGCGCCCGGTGAACTCGTCGACGATGACGATCTCGCCGTCCTGCACCACATAGTGTTGGTCACGGTGATACAGGTGATTGGCCCGTAGCGCCGCGTACAGGTGGTGCATCAGCGCAATATTGGCCGGGTCATAAAGGCTGGCGCCCACAGGGATAAGGCCGAATTCCGCAAGCAGTCGCTCGGCATTCTCGTGGCCCATTTCGGTGAGGAAAACCTGGTGCGTCTTTTCATCGAGAGTGAAATCACCAGGGGTGATCACGCCTTCCCCGGTGTGGGGGTCCGCTTCACCTTCCTGCCGTTTTAGGGAGGGCACCACGCGATTCATCGCGAGATACATCGCCGTATGGTCTTCGGCCTGACCGCTGATAATCAGCGGCGTGCGTGCCTCATCGATCAGAATGGAGTCGACCTCGTCAACGATGGCGTAATTCAGCGGCCGTTGGACCCGGTCCTGCGCTTCGTAGACCATGTTGTCTCGAAGGTAGTCAAACCCAAACTCGTTGTTGGTCCCGTAGGTGATGTCCGCCCGGTAGGCGGCCTGCTTTTCCTCTCGGGACATATTTGGAAGGTTGACGCCCACCGAGAGCCCAAGGAAGTTATACAGGCGACCCATCCACTGGGCGTCACGGTTGGCAAGGTAGTCGTTGACCGTGACCACATGTACGCCTTTTTCCGTCAACGCATTCAGATAGACGGGCAGCGTTGCGGTCAGTGTTTTCCCCTCGCCGGTCCCCATTTCGGAGATCTTCCCGTTGTGAAGCGACATGCCCCCCAGCATCTGCACGTCGAAATGGCGCATCTTCATGACGCGTTTTGAGCCTTCGCGGACGACAGCGAACGCCTCGGGTAGAACCGCATCCAGCGTCTCGCCAGCTGCGACGCGCGCCTTCAGCTCCTGCGTTTTGCCTCGCAGTTGCTCATCGGTCAAGCTTTCGAGCTGCGACTCCATCGCACTGATTCGATCAACCGTTTTCCGGAATTGCTTGAGCAGTCGGTCATTGCGGCTGCCGAAAATTTTGGTGAGGAGATTGGTGGCCATGCGTGCGCGTCCGTCCATCAACCCACAAGGCCATATGGACGTCCGAAATCCCTAAGAAAGATTGGGTTCAGATGAAGGCGCCGTCGCAGATTGCAACGGTCACTGCAAAACTGCAGCGACGACGCAAGCGGACATTTTACCTCCGCGGGGTTCGCTCGCGATCCGGCGCCACCCCAGCCACTGCAACGCGGGGTGCCGATAGATTTTGTCCCGCATCGAGGAATTTTTGCGGGTCTTGCTGGACACCTTGAACGAGCACCTCGAAGTGCAGATGCGCGCCCGTGGATCGACCGGTGGTCCCCACTTCAGCGACCTTCTGGCCGCGTTTGACCAAGTCGCCCTTCTTCACGAATATCCTCGAGGCGTGCGCGTAGCGGCTGACAAGGTCGTTGCCATGATCGATTTCAATCATGTTTCCATAGGCTGGGTGATATTCCTGCGTAACCACTACGCCACCGGCGGCGGAAACGATCGGCGTGCCGGGATCAGCAGAAAAATCAAGCCCGGTATGCAGAGCAGAACGCCCTGTGAACGGATCGATCCGCCACCCGAAGGCCGAACCCATCGCGACGCCTGCGACCGGTGGCTGCGTTGGAACCATCGACCGACGGATTCTCTGGTCAAACAGTCTTGATTCCATCACGGTCATGAGGTCCAAACGCCTTGACCCTTGCTGCTCTAGCTCAGTAAGCGTCGCCTGCAACTCCTCCATCGACAGCGAAGGTCCCGACACCAGCACGCCTCCCCTGCCGGGTGTCCCTTTGATCTCGGCAGGGTTCACACCCGCAAGCCCAGAGACTCGCTCACCCAGCGATTCAAGTTGGGTCATTTTGGCCTGCATCTCACCCAACCTGCGCGCCATGGCGTCCAGGTTCTCACGCATGAACCGATCGCGCTGGTCAATCTCGTCTTTGACGACCAGTTTGACCAGCGATCCAACGATGGGCCACCCTTCTCGAGCGCCTTTGAGGAACACCCAGTGATAAAGCGCTGCCGCGACAAGCATGAGACTGAACGAGAGCGCCAGCCCAGCGAGGATCAATTTGGTTCCCGAAAGATGAATGGCACGACTTCTGGCCAGCCACGCGTCCGTGATAATCAGATGCATCAGTGATACCCCTCACGATTGCAATACACGCTCCACCTATGAATCGCCGGCACCAAGCTGTTTCCTTGCTTCAGGCCGCTCAAGCCTCTCCGATGCTGGCCGTTCTAGCAGAACTCAGCCGTGACTCGCAGGACAGGCTTCGCGCAATTGAGCCTTTGATTCCTGCCAGCCTTCGACCCGCCATCCAGGCGGGGCCCATTGAAGGTGACGCCTGGTGCTTGCTGGTCAGCAACACCACCGCCGCCGCAAAACTACGCCAATTGGTGCCCACTCTGTTATCCACGCTCAACAGCCGTGGCTGGATGGTGAACGCCCTCCGGATCAAAGTACAGTCCAATACCGCCCGGTAGTGGTGGACGATCAATCACGTGGTCCACCCGGCGCAAACGCCCCCTTGACCAGACCGACGACTCAAGCCATCCGCCAAGTGAGCCCGAAGCAATTTGAAAGCCCGGATGGTGCCGATTATCGGATTCGAACTGATGACCTACCGCTTACAAGGCGGTTGCTCTACCAACTGAGCTAAATCGGCAACGTGTTTATTTTATCCGGCGATTCCCACCAGTTTTACTTGACCCGCTTGAGCGTGGGACGCGGACCCGATGGTGGCTTGGGCGGCTCCGAATCCGCATCCGGCGCCCCTTCATCGGACTCCGAATGCACAAGTTGAACCACATTGTTTTCAGCCATTTCGGTCTCACTGGTCGCGGCTTCCAACCTTTCAGTGGCCTGTTCATCGCCGGAAGGCACCGACATCGGAAAGGCCATGCCCTGCCCATTCTCCCGCGCGTAAATGGCCAGTACGTTTGGCACCGGAACCAGAATCTCGCGCGGTGTCCCCGCAAAGCGCGCCTTGAACTCAATGAAATCGTTGCCAAGCTTCAGTGCACTGGTCGCGTCAAAGCTGATGTTGAGCACGATCTCACCGTTCTTCACATACTCCCGCGGGACGCGCACCGAGCCATCCACCAACACCGCCAGGTAGGGAGTGAACCCGTTATCGGTGCACCACTCATAGAGCGCACGGATCAGATACGGACGCGTGGATGTGGAGTCGGTTGCGCTCATCATCAGATTGGCTGAACGTCGATTACTTCCGCATGACCTTTTCTGACGGCGTCAGGGCTTCAATGTAAGCAGGCCGGGAGAAAATTCTCTCTGCGTACTTCAGCAACGGCGCCGCATTCTTGCTCAGATCAATGCCGTAGTAGTCCAGTCTCCAAAGCAGCGGCGCAATTGCGACATCCAGCATCGAGAACCCGTCGCCGAGCATGTATTTGTTCTTGAGAAACACCGGAGCCAACTGGGTCAGGCGGTCGCGGATGTGAGCCCGTGCCTTCTCCAAGGCTTTGTCGTTGCCTTTGGTGGCTCGATTTTCCAGCGCTGACACGTGGACGAACAATTCTTTTTCGAAATTGAGCAGGAACAACCGCACCCGTGCCCGATCCACCGGATCACCAGGCATCAACTGGGGGTGTGGGAAACGTTCATCAATGTATTCGTTGATGATGTTGGACTCATACAGGATCAAGTCCCGCTCCACCAGAATCGGCACCTGACCGTAGGGGTTCATCACGCTGATGTCTTCGGGCTTGTTGTAAAGATCGACATCTCGGATTTCGAAATCCATGCCTTTTTCAAACAACACGAAGCGGCAACGATGGGAAAAGGGGCAGGTCGTACCTGAATACAGCACCATCATGACGGAGACTCCTTAAAACCAAAAAGAGTGGATGGCCACCAGCATTCGTCTGGCGCAATCCACTCCAGGGATCCCGGGCGCCTCGCCCAGGACTTGTCAAAACTACTTGATATCTTTCCAGTACGCCGCGTTCAGGCGCCAGGTCAGGAAGGTCAGCAAACCCAGGAAGAGAAGCACCCAAACGCCCACGCGCACACGGGTGTTCTGAGCGGGCTCGCCCATCCATTGCAGATAGTTGACCAGGTCGCCAACCGCTTGATCGTATTGGAGGGGCGTCATCGTGCCCGGGGAGACCTGCTCCCACTTCTTGAACACTTTGACTTTGTGACCATGTTCCTCGCGTTCCTCAAAGACCGGCTGACGCTCGCCCTGCAGCTCCCACAAGACGTGCGGCATGGCGACATTTGGAAAGGCCAAGTTGTTCCATCCCGTGGCTTTCGCATCGTCGCGGTAGAACGTGCGCATGTAGGTGTACAGGTAGTCTGCCCCAGTCCCACCCGAGCCCGCGCGCGAGCGTGCGATCAGCGTCAAGTCAGGCGGGTTGGCGCCAAACCATTCTTTGGCCTGCTTGGCATCGATCGCGGACTTCATGGTTTCGCCGACCTTTTCGGTGGTGAACAGCAGGTTGTCCTTGATCTGCTTCTCGGTCAGACCAATGTCGGTGAGGCGGTTGTACCGCATGAATGCCGCCGAGTGGCAGTTCAAACAGTAGTTGACAAAAAGCTTGGCCCCATTTTGCAGGGATGCAAGATCAGTGGTCTTGCCCGGTGCCTTGTCCCATGCGATGCCACCCTCAGAGCTTGCATGAGCCCCGGTTGCCAAGCCCAAAGCCAGAACCAATCCGAACGCCAGTTTTTTGATGTGTTTCATGTTTGACAGCCTCCAGCTCAATGCGCGGCAAATGTCACGCGATCCGGCACCGGTTTCGATTCGCCAATCTTGCTCCACCATGGCATGAGCAGGAAAAACCCGAAATAGAACAGCGTACCCAACTGTGAAACCCGCCCCCCGATCTCGGATGGCGGCAGGATCCCCAGGTAGCCCAAGACCAGGAAGTTCACGACAAAAATGCCCAGCATCAATTTGTGCCAGCTCGGCCGGTAACGAATGGACTTGACCGCGCTCTTGTCCAGCCAAGGCAGGAAGAACAGAATCACCACACCACCACCCATGGCCACGACACCCCAGAATTTCGCGTCGATGGCCAGCATGGCGGCAACAACGGCCGCAGCAGCGATCAGGATCACGCCTTTGATCATTGCTGAGAACTTGCCCTTGACCAGAGCCAGGGCCGCGCCACCGACCACGCAGGCCATCAGCACATACATCATTTCAGTGGTAACGGCCCGCAACATGGAGTAGAAGGGCGTGAAATACCAGACGGGCGCAATGTGCAGCGGCGTCTGGTACGGGTCGGCCGGGATGAAGTTGTTGTACTCCAGGAAGTAACCGCCGACTTCCGGAGCGAAGAAGACGATTGCCGAGAACACCATCAGAAACACGCTCACCATGAAGATGTCGTGCACGGTGTAGTAGGGGTGGAACGGAATGCCATCCAGGGGAATGCCATCGGGCCCCTTGTTGGCCTTGATCTCGATGCCATCGGGGTTGTTCGAGCCCACGTCGTGCAGCGCCAGCAAGTGCGCAACCACCAGACCGAGAAGAACCAGCGGAACCGCAATCACGTGGAAGCTGAAGAATCGGTTGAGCGTCGCGTCACCCACGACGAAATCACCACGAATCAACAGGGCCAGGTCAGGGCCGACAAAAGGAATGGCGGAGAACAGGTTCACGATCACCTGGGCGCCCCAGTACGACATCTGGCCCCAAGGCAGCAGATACCCCATGAACGCTTCCGCCATCAGCGCCAGGAAGATCGCGCACCCAAACAGCCAGACCAGTTCACGCGGTTTGCGGTAGCTGCCGTACATCAGCCCACGGAACATGTGCAAATAAACGACGAGGAAGAACGCGGATGCACCGGTGGAGTGCATATAGCGAATCAGCCAACCCCAGGGCACATCCCGCATGATGTATTCGACCGAAGCGAAGGCCAGCCCGGCATCGGGCTTGTAATGCATCACTAGGAAAATGCCGGTCACGATCTGGATGACCAGAACCAGCATCGACAGAGCACCGAACACGTACCAGAAATTGAAGTTCTTCGGAGCGTAGTACTCCGACATGTGCTTCTTGTATTCCTGGAATGCCGTCGGGAAGCGGTTTTCAAACCAGTTGGTCAGCTTCTCGCCGGAGCTGGCATTGGGGGAAATTTCCTTGAAATCAGCCATGGTCGTTTTCCTCAAGCCTTCTTGTCGTCACCGATCAGCAGCTTGCTGTCGGAAAGGAACACATAAGGTGGCACTTCGAGATTGTCCGGCGCGGGCTTGTTCTTGAAGACCCGACCCGCCATATCGAACGTCGACCCGTGGCAGGGGCACAGGAAGCCACCCACCCAGTCATTCGGCAGCGAGGGCTGCGGTCCAGGGGTGAACTTGTCCGATGGCGAGCAGCCCAGATGCGTGCAGATCCCCACGACGACGAAAATCTCCGGCTTGCGTGAACGCCACCCGTTCCTGGCGTATTCCGGCGTTTCTTCGGGCTTGCGCAACGACAGCGGATCGGCCAGTTGCGGATCGAGCTTGGGAAGCTCGGCAAGTTGCTCCGGGGTGCGACGAACGATCCAGACCGGCTTTCCGCGCCATTCAACCGTCAGCTTTTCGCCAGGCTTGAGACCGGAGATGTCCGCCTCCACAGCCGCACCAGCCGCCTTGGCCCGTTCGGAAGGCAACATGCTGCTGACAAAGGGAACGGCGGCGGCAATACCGCCCGCGGCGCCAGCGCAACCGGATGCGATGATCCAGGTCCGCTTGCTGTTGTCGACTGGGGTGTCACTCATGGGAATCCTCAAGAATACGGTCTGTATCAGGGTCAACCCGTGATTGTAGCTGACGGGATTGAGCCCTGAGATCTCGTCGTCGGCGGGCGACGGTCGCGCTTGACACCCTCGCTTTCGCGTGAATACTGTCGCGACCTGATCAATAAACGGAGTGTTTTCAATGGGAATGGTGTCGGAATTCAAGGAATTCGCGGTCAAAGGCAACGTGATGGATCTGGCCGTCGGCGTGATCATCGGGGGCGCGTTTGGCAAGATCGTCGACTCAGTCGTCTCGGACCTGATCATGCCCCTGGTGGGCGCCGTGTTCGGCAAGCTGGACTTTTCCAACCTTTACCTCACCCTCGGAAACGTGCCGGCAGGGACCGCCACGACCCTGGACGGACTCAAGAAGGCGGGGGTCCCTGTGTTCGCCTACGGCAACTTCATCACGGTCGCCGTGAATTTCATCATTCTCGCGTTCATCATCTTCCTCATGGTCAAGCAGATGAACCGCCTGCGCAAGGAGGCCCCCCCCGCTCCCCCAGCAGCACCGGCACCGACGCCAGAAGACGTGCTGCTCCTGCGCGAGATCCGCGACAGCCTCAAAAAGTGATGTGGGACCGGGCGGCGAGGCCGCCCGCCGGCTGACCAGCGGCGCTCAGGCCTGCATCAATCGAGCGAATCGAATCGCCCCAATCAGGCTCGACGCGTCAGCGCGGCCCGTTCCGGCCAGGTCGAAGGCCGTTCCGTGGTCCGGGCTGGTCCGGCGCAATGGCAAGCCCAGGGTCACGTTGACGCCCTTGTCGACACCCAGATACTTGACTGGGATCAAGCCTTGGTCGTGATACATCGCCACCACGACATCAAACTCACCTGGGTGATCCAAGGTGGCGCGCGCCCGCATGAACACCGTATCCGGCGCAAACGGACCATGGACATCCAAACCCGACGCTCGTGCCATGTGAATGGCCGGCGCGATGATGTCGATCTCTTCCCGCCCGAACAGCCCCCCCTCCCCTGCGTGGGGATTCAGACCGGCCACACCGATTCGGGGCGCGCGCTGTAGCAGGGCTCCCACGGATTCGTGCGTAATGCGCAGGGTTTGCAACAGATTTTCAGGCGTCACTGCGTCGATTGCGTCCCGCAAGGCGACGTGGATGCTGACAAGGACCGTGCGCAACTCATCGTTCGCCAGCATCATTCGAACCGGAACGTCCGCCACGGGCTTGCCGAGAAAAGCGGCTGACTCGGCTTGCAGCAACTCCGTGTGTCCAGGGTAGGGAATGCCGGCAGCGGCCAGAGCTTCCTTGTGAAGCGGCGCCGTCACCAGCGCGCCAATCTCCCCGCGCAAGGCAGCCCGAGCCGCCCACACCACGCAATCGGCTGCGATCTTGCCGGCCTGCGCACTGACCAGACCCATGGCCACCAGCTCACCCGCCACCGGGACCTGAAGCACCGGAATGCACCGGGGCGGCACCTCGCGAGCATCGCCTGGTGCCTCGATCAACGCCACCGGCACCGGTGGATGGCCCGGCCCGCTGATGAGGGCGCTGGCACGGCGCATGGCGGCGACATCGCCGGCGACAAAGCACCCGGCCGTGGCATCGGGCGCCTCGCGAAAGGCCTTGGCGATGATTTCCGGCCCGATGCCAGCCGGATCCCCCAGGGTGATCGCAATGGGCAAACTCGTGTTGCTGGCTCGGTTCATCGTCGCGGGGCTCAGGCCGGGTTGGCAATCTCGATGAATTCATGCACCAGGCCGAGTTCGGCAGCGACCCGTCCAGCCACCGCCGGGGCGCCGAAGCGTTCGGTGGCATGGTGGCCACAGGCGAAGAAACTCACCCCGCACTCGCGCGCCAGGTGCGCCTGGGGCTCGGAAATTTCACCGGTAATGAAGGCCTGCGCACCTGCGGCGATCGCCGCCTCAAAATAGCCCTGCGCGCCACCGCTGCACCAGGCGACCCTCTGAATGGGGTCCGGGGAGCCCTGGATGCTGACCACAGGCCGCCCCAATCGGCTTTCGAGATGCCGGGCCATGTCAGGCGCAGCGCAGGGGGTGAGCCCTTCCGCCCAGCCCCCGACAAAACCCAGATCCTGTTCCCCAAACCGGCCATCGGCCTGCAGACCGAGCACCCGCCCCAGTTGCGCGTTGTTGCCCCATTCAGCGTGCGCATCCAGGGGAAGGTGGTAAGCGAACAGGCTGACCTCATGCGCCAGCAACAGGGCCAGGCGCTGCTTCATCCAGCCGGTCACGCAGCCATCCTGGCCGCGCCAGAACAGGCCATGGTGCACGAAGATCGCATCGGCCTGGGCGTCGATCGCCGCCTCAATCAGCGCGCGGCTCGCCGTGACCCCGGAGACGATCTTGCGAATC
>Ga0208938_1002271_pt1 | contig 10275 bp, 9 predicted proteins | sample AD_UKC125_MetaG_FD_184434 | JGI IMG/M metagenome (GOLD analysis project Ga0208938, IMG submission 184434) | Active sludge microbial communities of municipal wastewater-treating anaerobic digesters from USA - AD_UKC125_MetaG (SPAdes) (version 2) | ecosystem: Engineered > Bioreactor > Anaerobic >... | reverse complement strand
GGATTTTACCACTGCTTCACCGATAGGATATATGACGAAGAACGCACCTGCGGCGACCTTGGCGATCGTTGGGAACTCATGGGAATTGGCCTGAAATTCTACTCCACTTGCAGAAGCAAACATACAACTATAGACGGCTTGAGGAAATTCAGGGCAGAGCACCCGGACATAAAGCCTGAAGACATTAAAAAAGTTGTTGTTCACACGACATCTATAACCCGAAAATACTCCGTTGACGTAGACGACATCAAAAGCGTAGTTTCTGCACAGCTGAGCCATCCTTACGTATGTGCAGTTACGCTCTTAGAAGGAAATGCCTTTATCGACCAATTTACCGAAGACAAGATCAAGGATCCCAGGATTCTTGAGTTCGCAAGAAAAGTGGAAGTCATTGACGATCCCGAGATAGAAAAATTACCAAGGGCACTGCGCTACACCGTAAAGATAGACATCCATCTAAATGACGGACGCGTATTCAACCTGGAGGTAAATTACCCCAAGGGACATCCCAAAAATCCCTTTACAAAAGAAGAGCTCCTATGGAAGTTCAAAACTCTGGGCTACAATGCAATCCCCAACGACAAAAAACTCGATGAGATTGCCGATACGCTATTCAACCTCGAGGAAGTTGAAAACGTCAGAGACTTTGTGGATCTTTTAAGAAAAGATTAGCTTAAAAGTTTTGGCAAAAGAGGATTACTGCTCTAAAGATACATACTTACAATACGAATATTTTAAATTATCTATTTAGCGATTTATACGGTATAGACGTGGTTTTTTCATAATTTACCAAAGAACAATCCTCTTTTGCCATCCTAAACCCAGGAACAATACAAATTGATGTAGGCCTAATTTTTGGGTGCTCACGAATATCCAAATATAAGGAGGGATAGGAATTGAAGCGAAGGAAGGTTCTTTTATTAATTGCAACATTTGTTTCCCTCTGTCTGCTCGGAGCAACGTTGGGTTATGCAGCAGACATGGTAATTTTGGAAGGTAGCCCCTCAGAAGTAGGCGCCAAGTGGGGGAAAATTAATCGTGATTCTATCCTTGAAGCATATAACTCCTTCATGACTAAGGCAGAAGACAAAGAAGAACAACTTAGACGCTTCGCCAAGCTTTCGATAGACCTCTCAAAAGAGATTAAATGTTCGTATTGGATAGAAGAACTGAACGCGATTGCCGATGCAGTTGGAATCGATAGGGAACTTTACATAGCTTTTACCTTTGGAAGATACAGGGACCTTGCCCTTTTATACGAAAGCTCCGGATGCACTTCCTTCGCCATAGCACCACCGGCGACCAAAGGTGGACAGATAATTTTTCATAAGACAAGGGAAACCGCTAAGGATTTGCAGTCTGCCTATCTCAAAAAAATTACCAGCGTTCCAAAGGGAGATAAAAAACCTTACAAATTCTTTGGCTCTATGGGTACGGCAGATACGGGAGTGTCATTCTTTGTAAATGAGAAAGGACTTGCCGGAGGTGCCGACGTGCCTGCGCAATGGCAACACAAGGAATGGTACGTAGGAGAATACGAAGGAGAGTTTCCCCATGTAGATCCCCCAAAATACGATGGATTTATGAATCACTACGTCCCTCGCTACATAGCAGAACACTGCAAAGACGTCGATGAGGCCAAGGCGGTCATGCATTCCTTTGCCGAAAAAGGATACCTGGCCAGCGGAAACAGGGGCACAAACTACCTATTTGTCGATGCCAACGGCAAAATTCTCCAAATAGCCGATAATTGCTACAAAATCATTGAAGAGCAAGTTAATCCTTCCCTGAAAAAAGATGGCGAGGAATATAAGGGTATTTACTTCACCGTATCTCGTGTAAACGACTACGGATCGCCCGAGGATGCACTCATCTCAAATTACGGCAACATAACAATTGAACTGGCCAACTCTCCAAAAGTATCGAAACATCCGGCAATGTGGAATTTTGAGAGAGCTCAATCAAGTGCAACAATTTTGATAGATCCTGAATATCCTGAAACTTTAACAACCATTTTCGTGACGTTACCAGCCTACGGATACTCCATACCATTTTTAATGGGGGCCAACGCTACCCCTCGCGCGCTCATGGACGGCACTGTGTATGAAAAGCAAAGAACAAGCTTTGAATACAGCGAATTTCATGAGGCCGGCATCAACGATATGTGGAGAAAGTTCATATATGGCGTGAGGGCAGACCTAAAGGAAGGAAAAGACGTACAGGAAGAGTTAAACGAGAACTTCCAAAAAATGGTCGATTTCATCTTGGCGATGAACGATTAGAAAAGATCACAACTTACTAAAAAATACCGAGCGGTTGCCTCCTCCCGCTCGGTATTTTAATTTGAAGTCAACAATCTCTATCGCAGAGCCTAACGCCAATTGACAAAGTAAACATTAAAAAGTAGTCTATAACTTACACCAAATACTGTATGGCAATCTGGAGGGAGAACATTGGATAAGGTCAAGTTTATTGTAGCTGCAACGCTTTTTATATTTCTTATAGCAAGCGGGGGCATTGTTTATGCTGACGCACCGTATCATATTGGCATCGTAACCGGGACAGTTTCACAGGGTGAAGATGAACTTCGCGGCGCTGAAAAGCTTATCGAAGATTACGGTGATGCATCGTCTGGTGGCATGATAGCCCATGTGACCTATCCTGATAATTTTATGCAGGAAATGGAAACAGTGATAAGCCAAATAGTTGGCCTAGCCGATGATCCTTTAATGAAAGCTATTGTCGTCAATCAATCAATACCCGGAACTACAGAGGCCTTTAGGCGTGTTAAGGAAAAGAGGCCGGATATTTTGTGCTTTGCTGCCGAAGCCCAGGAGGATCCTGGTGTTATCAGCTCCACAGCCGATTTGGTGACAAGTGTTAATGACGTCTACAGAGGTTATCTTATTCCAGTAGCGGCTAAAATGATGGGAGCCACGGATTTTGTACATATATCTTTCCCAAGACATATGAGTTATGAACTGCTTTCTAGGAGACGCAACATAATGGAAGCTGTCTGTAAGGACATAGGCGTTAATTTCCATTTTGAGACTGCACCAGATCCAGTAAGCGACGTCGGTGTGGCGGGAGCCCAGCAATTTATACTGGAAAAAGTCCCCGCTTGGCTAGACAAATACGGCCCAAAAACAGCATTTTTTAATACTAATGTAGCCCATGTCGAACCGCTCATCAGGCAGATAGTAGCTTATGGAGGATATTACGTCGAGTCGTCCGTTCCTTCTCCGCTAAGAGGATACCCTGGTGCGTTAGGCCTAGATCTGACGGCCGAGAAGGGCAACTTCCCAGCAATAATGAAAAAAATAGAAGAAGTAATTATACAAAAGGGTGCTAGTGGGCGGCTTGGTACGTGGGCTTATTCTTGCGGCTACGCCGAGTCAGCGGGTTTAGTTGAGCTGGCACGAAGAATCATCGATGGCGAAGCCGAAATGACTATTGAAGATCTTGTCGATGCTTACGAGAAATATACGCCGGGCTCGGAATGGAATGGGAGCTATTACGTTGATTTGAGCACTGGGATCGAGAAAACAAATTATATACTTGTCTACCAGGATACATATGTTTTCGGCAGAGGCTATCTCGGATTAACAAAGCTGGAAGTGCCCGAGAAATATCTTACAATTAGATAATAGATAATAGATAAAAATCTAGGGACAATATAGGCGACCATATAAACAAGTTATACAGATAGACCAAAAGGAGGGGATCCTAAAACCATGGCAGAAAAGATCAGCCCGCAAGAGGCAAGGCAAGAAGTGCAATCGGGAAAGGCGTTGTTAGTTTGCGCATACGAGGATGAAGAGCGTTACAAAAAGGTGCGCCTTGAGGGTGCTATATCCTTGAAGGAATTCCGCAATAAGGAGCAAGATTTAAGCAAAGATCAAGAGATCATATTTTACTGCGCCTGACATAACGATGCTACGTCTGCCCGTGTGGCAGAATCTTTCGAAGCTCAAGGCTTTTCGAACGTAAAAGTTTTGGCAGGTGGTGTAAACGCCTGGATCAATGCCGGTTATCCGGTTCTTTAAATACAAATGCGACAAATTTGAGCGTATCTCTTCTACATAAGCATTCCAAGGTAGAATCTCGCTATAGACGCTAAGCTCGCCCTTTAAAACAGAGGTTACCAGGCCAGGGGGGAGACCTTGATACCTAAACTTCCCCCCTTTTTTTAAAACCGCTTACCTCAGCGCTCGGAACTTTCGACTAACTAGGCAACTCCTCCAAAGCCACGGTAATACTTTTGCTGTTGAGCATAGACGCCAACTTTGTGGCCTTCGCTTCGTCTACGTCGCAAATAGTCTTTAACCTTACGTCAATCTTGCCTACCCGCTCATATCCCTTGCAGTGCAGATAAGAAGCATATCCGCTTCCTACTATCCCTACAACAACAGGCCCAGGTAACCTTCTCATGTCAGCGTTTGCCTCCTTCCATCAAGGATAATGAAAGCACCAGAATTACATCGCCCAATAACGCTTTTCAATATATGCCGCCCTAGTCCTAATCACTCGGGCGGCATATACGATTACGCGTCAATCGTTTTAATTAACGCTTCTTAATTACTGTTTGGTGTCCATAATGGCCGTCATCAGATCATCTACGATGCTATCGCCAATGTCCTTTCTGACCATCTGCTCAACTTCTTTTGCCACTTTGTCCATCCCCTGCTTCATATCATCTGTAAGCTCTATTACGGTCATGCCTTGCTGTACTATTTTTGCCAACAATTCTTCATTATTAGCTTTTGCGTTTTCAAAGAGCAGGTCACCGGCATCCCTCATACTATCATCAACTATTTTTTGATACTCCTCAGGCATGCTATCATACAGGCCCTTATTCATGACTATAGAGAGTATGAAACAAATATGATGTGTATTTACAAGATATTTCTGTACCTCGTAGAACTTGCTGGACCAGACTATCTCATAGGGATTTTCCTGTGCATCAACTATCCCCTGCTGCAGAGCTATGTAAAGCTCAGCAAAGTTCAATGGCGTCGGGTTGGCTCCAAGTGCTTTCCAAAAGGCAAGGTGATACTTATTTTCCATCGTCCTGATCTTGAGGCCCTTAAAATCGCCGAGGGTCTTGATCGGCCTGTTGGTTGTCGTCTCACGATAGTAAATAGGCTCGAAAAGAAGCAGCTTTAAGCCTGCCTTTTCATACAAAGATGATAGGCTCTCTCTAAACGAACCCGATAAAGCTTCCCTTGCAATATCAAGATTATCGAACAACATTGGGATATCAAAAACAGCAAGTTCGGGTATGAATGTTACTTGTGGGGCTGTAGTTTGTGAGACCATAGCAATGCCGCCCACCTGGCACCCTTCTAGAATTTCTCTGTCTCCGCCTAGTTGACTGTCTAAGTATATCTCGACCTTTATCTTGCCATTCGATCTTTCTTCTATCATTTCTTTAATTTTTTGTGTGACATAAGCTCTCGGCGTTTCTCCAGTCGAAGGATATGCTCCGGCTAGCTGCAATGTATATTCCGGCTTTGCCGCAGGCGCAGCTGCCTCAACTTTTGTATTGTGACCGATTAACATGAAAAACCCCAACAAGACAATAATGGCCAACATAACTCTTTTTCCATTATCTCTTAGCTTCATTTCTCTTCCTCCTTTGCCAACAAATTATAGTAAAGCCAATCGCCCTAAAACCTCATGTTTAGTAAACTTGCTTCCATTCGCTCCCCCCTTTTTATATGCTATCGCAACAGTATAAGACTAATTTGAGGTATATAGGTGATCATCAACAGTGCAACTATGAAAGAAATGATAAAAGGTATAGCCTTTATCCCTACCTTCATGACATCTTCCTTTATCAGCGGCGCTGCAACAAACAAGTCCACCCCAAAGGGTGGTGTAACCATGCCAATAGCCAAATTGCACGTCATGATTATGCCAAGGTGAATAGGATTCACGCCCAACGCCACAGCAACAGGCAGCAACATGGGTGCCAGTATCGCTATGACGGGTCCTACGTCCATAAACATTCCCAAGATGAAGAATATTATGTTCAGTACAAGTAAAAACACTAACTTATTACCCGCAAAGTACGTTATGACGAAGTCCCTTAACGATGCAGGTGCCTGCAAAAGCGCGAGCACACGGCCGAAGACTATCGCTAAAGACAGCAATATAACGATCGGGGTGTAAGATTTAACGGTATTTTTCAATATACCCATGGCATCCTTTAAAGTTAAGGTCTTATATAAAAACATGCACACCAACAACGAATAAAACACCGATACCACAGCAGCCTCGGTGGGGGTAAATACTCCGCTGTAAATTCCTCCCAGGATGATAACGGGAGAGAGTATGGCCCAGAAGCTTTCCTTAAAGACCGTAGGAAAGCCTTTTTGCTTGAGCAGGTTATATTTAGCAAGGATCAGTTCCCTGTTTTCGCCCTTTCTTTTTGCATATATGTATGCATAGACCATCAAGGATAATCCGATGAGGATCCCGGGGAAAATTCCGGCAATGAACAGGTGACCGACCGATACCCCGGTAACCACACCGTAGGTGACGAAGGGAATGCTTGGAGGAATTATGACCCCCAAGGATCCGGCAGTCGCAACTAGTGCTGCACAGTAAACTGCGTCGTAACCAAGAGATACCAAAAAAGGTATGGCTATCCCCCCGACTGCGGCAGTGGTTGCCACGCCGGAACCTGAAATTGCCCCATAAAACAGGCATGTGACGATCGCGGTGATCGGCATTCCGGCCGTTTTATTTCCAATAAAATAGGCGAAAAAGTCAAACAATTTGTCGGATATTTTTCCCTTTGTCATGATGTCTCCAGACAAAATGAACAGCGGAATTGCCAATATGGGGGTGCTATCGATGGCATTGACCATGTTCCGCACGACAAAGCTGATGTTTCCGACAAAACCGGGATTTAAAATCCCTGGGAAAATGGTTGCCAGGCCCAAAGAAACCACTATTGGAACCCCAAGCACAAGTCCAACTAGCAGGATGATGAACATTGTAATCGCCAACACGTCAACTCACTCCAATCTGCCTGATAAAAGCTTTTTAACTGCAGGGGGTTTTCATAGAAACAACCAAATCCTGTATGGAGCGTATTATCGTCAAGAAGGAGCCTACAGCTATGGACAAATACACGATATACATGGGAACGCCTATTGCCGGACTTGTCTGATTGGTGGAATATATCCTCTCTATCATGGGAATCGAATAGACAAATATAACTACAAAGAAGGCAACTGTGACAAATTTTGCCAGAACGGTGACGACCTTGCTGATCTTTTTGGGAAGTATATCGACAAAAAATGTAAGGGTTAAAATTGATTTCTCCCGAATCGTGAATCCTATGCTCACGAAAGCCGACCAAATAAAAGCGTAGCGGCAAAGCTCTTCAGCCCACGTCAAAGAAGCGTTGAATACGTAACGCATGATCACCTGCAACATCATGACAATGGAGATCACGGCCAACAAATTGCATAGAACATATTCCTCGAGGTGCTCATTCAACCAATTGATAACCTTGGCCATTGTCAACTCCTCCTTACCCGCTTTCTTTTTTTGAAAGGTCAAACCCTCTTTGCATTGACTTATCTGCACGTTTTGGCTCTATTTCCTTTCAGTTACAATGGCTGCAATGGCAATTTGCGTCATTAACCTCAAAATAACGCCTTGCCGTCTCCAGGCACCTTCGCGCATGCTCGGTGTAGCCGTAATCGCGCACGTATTGCAGGTTCGGCAGCTCCAGCGATAGCACTACATCTTCTCCCATTTTTTTCACTATATCGTAAATGGGAATTGCACCTTCACCCACGTAATACCTTCCCTCTCTGCCCGTGAATATGAGGTCTTCCTTATTTGTCGGGATCTCGCCGGGGCCGTCGCAGATATGCACCATGCGAAACTTGCTTTCGGGTATATCGTCGAGCTCGGACAAGGTAACCTTCGAGCGATAAAAATGTAATGTATCTATTAGATATCCCGTGTTATCCCGCTTCACGGTATTGATGACCTCTTTGGCTTCCTTCAAATTCTTGACGGCTGCCCATGTCACAAACTCTAAATTGACGAAAAGGCCATATTGCTTTGCCATATCGCACAGCCTTGCAAATTGATCCAGGTAGTAGTCTTTGTCGTCCGTCCAGATGCTGCTTATCACATCAGTGGCGCCGAGTTCTGCCGCAACCTCAAAGGCCGGCTCGTAGGAAAGGACGTCTCGACCTTTTTCTATCTTTGCAAGCTCTATGTCGTGAATTTTGACGCCAGTTTCTTCGAGGGCCGTCTTTGTCAGCTGATACAACCTGTCCCTTTTGGAAAGGTCGTAATTGGGCTCTCCTGGAAGCCCCATGTAGATGCTTCTGATGCCAACGTAGTCGTAACCTATCAGCTTAGCGTTGTATATCATCTCGGGCGGAGTCCATTGCAGGACCGTAAGATGTGCTAGTGAAAATTTTCTCTTCATAGTTAATGAGTACCCCCTAACATCTCTGGCCAATGACGCCGGTCAGCAATGACCAGCGTCATTGTATTATCTAATTAAAATCCAAAGTAATTTCTAAACGTCCGCTTCATCAACTCTACGTCGGAATCTATCCCGAACCACAGCTTAAAGGCAGCAGCAGCCTGATATACGAGCATGCCGTCTCCGCTTAAGGTCCTGCAGCCTGCCTTTTTGGCGTCGGCCAGCAGCTTGGTCTCGGGCGGGTTATAGACGACGTCGCAGACGAACTGCCCCGGACGGAAGCTGTCCGGCAATACCAGCGACTGGCCTTCCGCTTCGCCTTTCATGCCAACCTTCGTAGCGTTGATGATGATATCTGCCTCGGCTATGCCCTCAGGGGGCACCGGCTTATTGTTCAGTGGCCTCCACTCGCATTTTCCGGGAAAGAACTTCTCTACCCTTTCTAGCAGCGACATGGCCCTGGTTTGGCTGTTGTTGTAGACGATCACCTTTGAAACTCCTGCGTTTAGAAAGGCAAATACGACGGCCTTGGCAGCTCCTCCTGCGCCTATCAAAAGAAGGGTCTTTCCTTCGGGGCTTACGTTGAACTCCTCCATGAAGGAATTGAGAAATCCCATGCCGTCGGTGTTGTAGCCGATCAATCCCTTTTCCGTCGTAACGACGGTGTTGACCGCCCCGCACTGCTCGGCGCTTTTATCCAAGCCGTCCAAAAGCTCTATGACCTTTTCCTTGTAGGGCATGGTGACGTTTGCGCCTATTACGTTAAACACGTGCATGGTCTTCAATGCCTTGGACAGATCATCGAAGCTCTGTATCTCAAGTGGGTAATACAAGTTGTTCATCTTTTTCGACTCAAATACCGTATTGTGAAGCAGGGGCGACAAAGTCTGCTTTAACGGGTTGCCGTAAAGCGCTATGAACCTGGTGTCTACATTGGGACAAAACATCTTTACCCCTCCCATTTAATTTAAAGATCGATTATTACTTTTCCAGTTCAGGATCGTAAAATTCTCCAAAAAGCTCCTCGTCCGATGGGCGATCCTCGGGGATGGGCTTCGATACCCATGTGGTGTTCATGTAGTGCTTAAGATGGATATTTTCGGATACGATGTTTCCGCCCCAGGTGCCGCAGCCCATGCTGGAGGTCATCGGCATCCCATTGGTAAACGACCCTGCGTTCGCCTTGGATTGAGGCTGGCGCACCATGATACGGCTTACGGGAGCCTCCAAGGCCAGCCGGTTGATATGGTCTTCGTCGAAGGAGTAAATTCCGCAGGAATGCCCCTTGCCGCCAACTTCATAGACGGCATGCATCATCTCCATGGCCTGACCGAACCCCTTGTATTTATAGAGGGCAAGGAGCGTAGTCAGCTTTTCGCCCGAGAAGGGATACTCTTTGCCGATGCCGTCGCCCATGACCATGATGAACTTCCTGTCCTTGGGGATGGAAAAACCGGCTATGTTTGCCAGCTTTTGGGGAGGAATGGCTACCGTGTTTGGCGTGCGGTGTCCTTCGGCATCCCACATTACGGCGCGCAGCTTCGCCTTTTCTTCCTCGTTTGCCAGATAGCCGCCCTCTTTGATGAGCTGGGCCACCATGGCATCGAAGATGCTTTCCTCTATTATTAGGTTGCCGTCCGCCGAACAGCCGGAGCCGTAATCGGAGGTCTTGCTCAGCATGGTATTGTGGGCAGCTTCTTCGATGTTTGCCGTCTCGTCTATTATCATCGTGGCATTTCCGGCTCCCACGCCGTAGGCGGGCTTTCCGGAGCTGTAAGCGGCGCGCACGACGCCCTGGGCTCCCGTTGCCA
>Ga0208938_1002270_pt1 | contig 10275 bp, 9 predicted proteins | sample AD_UKC125_MetaG_FD_184434 | JGI IMG/M metagenome (GOLD analysis project Ga0208938, IMG submission 184434) | Active sludge microbial communities of municipal wastewater-treating anaerobic digesters from USA - AD_UKC125_MetaG (SPAdes) (version 2) | ecosystem: Engineered > Bioreactor > Anaerobic >... | reverse complement strand
ACCTCGTGGCCGTCGCGGCCTCGGGCACCAGTGGTGCCGGACGCAGCCCGTCCGTCGGACTGCTCGCCACCGAGATCACATCCGGAATGCGGCCCTACAAGGTCGGCGGCGTTCACCAGCACACCCCCGAGATCGAGCAGACCCTCGGGACCGGCGCCCGCCTGTCCTTCACTCCGCTGCTGGCCCCCATGGCGCGCGGCATCATCGCCACAGTCAGCGCACCGCGGATCGGCGACGGCGACATCGGGGCGACGCTGCATGCCGCGTACGACGATGAGCCCTTCGTGCGGATCCTGCCCGAGGGTCAATGGCCGGCCACGCAGATGACCCTGGGATCGAATTCAGTGGTCCTGCAGTGGGCCCACGACGAGCACGCCGATCGGATCGTCGTCTGCAGCGCGCTGGACAACCTCGGCAAAGGAGCGGCCGGGCAGGCCATTCAGAACGCCAACCTGATGTTCGGATTCGACGAGACCGCCGGTCTGCCAGTGAATGGAGTAGCGCCATGAGTGTGACGTTCGCCCGCGGATTCCGGGCAGCCGGGGTGACCGCGGGCCTCAAAGCGTCCGGCAAGCCGGATCTCGCCGTGGTCATCAACGATGGTCCCCGCTTCGATGCCGCCGGGGTGTTCACCAGCAACCGCATCCAGGCCGCCCCCGTCCTGTGGTCCCGGCAGGTGCTCACCGACGGTGTGTTGCGCGCAGTCGTGCTCAACTCTGGTGGTGCCAATGCCTGCACAGGGCCCGAGGGTTTCGCCGACACCCACCACACCGCCGAGGCCGCAGCCGAGGCTTTGGCGATCGGACCGATCGACGTGGCGGTGTGCTCAACGGGCCTCATCGGGGAGCGTTTGGACCTGCCCCGCCTGCTCGCAGGCCTGCAGGTCGCGATCTCCTCGGCGAACACCGACGGTGGCGCGAGAGCCGCCGAAGCGATCATGACCACGGACACCGTGCCGAAGGGCGCTACAGCCGAGGCCGGGTACCGGATCGGCGGCATGGCCAAAGGCGCGGGGATGCTGGCTCCAGGCATGGCGACGATGTTGTGCGTGATCACCACGGATGCGGTCGTGGATGCGGCCACCCTTGACACCGCATTGCGACAGGCCACCTCCCGGACGTTCGACCGCGTCGACGCCGATGGCTGCATGTCGACCAACGACACGGTCATCATCATGGCCAGCGGTGCCTCCGGGGTGCCTGCCGATGACGGCTTCGCTGCCCATCTGCACGCGGTGTGCGCCAGCCTGTCCCGGCAGCTGGCCGCCGATGCGGAGGGGGCATCCAAACTCATCGACATCACCGTGACCAACGCGGCCAGCGAGGTTGATGCGGTCACGGTCGGTCGGGCCGTCGCCCGCAGCGCCTTGTTCAAATGTGCGATGTTCGGTCAGGATCCGAACTGGGGCCGGGTGCTCTCCGCGGTCGGCACCACCGATGCGGCGTTCGATCCGTTACATATCGACGTGTCCATCAACGGCGTGCAGGTCTGCCGCGACTCCGGCGTCGGCGATCCCCGCGACCTCGTCGACCTGCGCGGTCGTGAGGTCACCGTGGACATCGATCTGCATGCCGGAACGCAGACAGCCACCATCACGACCACGGACCTCACCCACGACTATGTGCACGAGAACTCGGCGTACTCGTCATGAAGGACATCGAGATCGCGACCACACTGTCCGGTGCCCTGCCCTGGTTGAAAGCGTTCCACGGCCAGATCGTGGTCATCAAGTACGGCGGGCACGCCATGACGGAGGAGTCACTGCGGCAAGCCTTCGCTGAAGACGTGGTGTTCCTGAAGCTGGCAGGTATCCGCCCAGTGATCGTGCACGGAGGTGGCCCGCAGATCAATCACATGTTGGACCGCCTCGATGTCCCCACTGAGTTCGTGGCCGGCCGCCGCGTCACCACCCCGGAGGTGATGGACGTCGTGCGCATGGTGCTGGTCGGGCAAGTCCAGCGCGAACTGGTCAGCCTCATCAACACCGAGGGCCCGTACGCGGTCGGCGTGAGCGGTGAGGACGCGCATCTGTTCACCGCCCGACGACGCAGCGCGGACCTGGGGCTGGTCGGCGAGATCAGCGAGGTCCGGCCCGACTTCGTCCACTCTTTGCTGGACGACGGCTTCATCCCCGTGGTCTCCACGGTCAGCCGCGGCACGGACGGGCAGTCGTACAACGTGAACGCCGACTCGGCCGCAGCCGCGCTGGCCGTTGCGCTCGGGGCCGTCAAACTCGTCGTGCTGACCGACGTCGCCGGCCTCTATCGGGACTGGCCGACGTGTGCGGACTTCGTCTCGCAGATCAATCCAGCGGAATTGCGGGCCATGCTGCCCGACCTCGATGCGGGGATGCTGCCCAAGATGGAGGCCTGCTTGCACGCCACGGAGAACGGCGTCCGGCGGGCGCATGTGGTCGACGGCCGGATCGCCCACGCGGTCCTCGTCGAGGTCTTCACCGACAGCGGCATCGGCACCATGGTGGTGAACGAGCCATGACCTGGACCGATCGTTGGCAGGCCGTCATGAGTAACAACTACGGCACACCGCCCGTGGTCATCGTGCGCGGTGCGGGCGCTGTGGTGTGGGACGACCAGGGCCAGGAGTACCTCGACATGCTGGCCGGCATCGCCGTCAATGCCCTTGGTCACGCCCACCCCGCCGTGCAGGCGGCGATCACCAAACAAGCGGGTGAGTACGGCCACACCAGCAACCTCGCGATCCACCCCGTGGGGGTGGAATTGGCAGAACGGTTGCTGGCGATCGCGGGTCGGCCGGGCCGGGTCTTCTTCTGTAACTCCGGCGCCGAGGCGAACGAGGCGGCCTTCAAGGTCGCCCGGCTCACTGGCCGGTCCACAGTCCATGCCGCCACGGGCAGTTTCCACGGCCGGACCATGGGCGCCTTGTCCCTGACCGGGCAGCCGCCGAAACGAGCACCCTTTGAGCCGCTGGTGCCCGGGGTGGAGTTCTTCGAGTTCGGCCAGGTTCCGCAGGTGGGACCTGACTCGGCAGCCATCATCGTCGAACCGATTCAGGGGGAGGCCGGTGTCATCCCCGCTGCACCCGGCTATCTGCAGCAGTTGCACGGTGCGGGACCGCTGCTCATCGCCGACGAGGTGCAGACGGGGATCGGACGCACCGGCCGGTGGCTCGCTACTGCGCACGAGGGCGTGGCACCGGACATGATCACCCTGGCCAAGGGTCTCGGGGGTGGCCTTCCGATCGGGGCGCTGCTGACTTTCGGGGACACAGCGGAGCTGCTGGCCCCCGGGCAGCACGGGAGCACGTTCGGGGGCAATCCGATCGCCTGCGCGGCCGCCTTGGCAGTGCTCGACACGATCGAGGCGGACGGTCTGCTGCAGCACGCGGCGGAGGTCGGTGCCCGCATCACCAGCGCTCTGCAGGACGCGTCCGGCGTGGATCACGTGCGCGGGCAGGGGCTGCTACTCGGCGTGGTCCTCGACGACCCCGTGGCCAAACAGGTGGAGGCCGACTGCCGGCGCAGCGGCGTCCTCCTCAATGCGATCGGGGACACCGTCATCCGGCTGGCGCCGCCGCTGAACCTGACCCACGCTCAGGCTGACCACGCCTGCTCCGTGATCGCCGAGGCGCTCTCATGAGCGTGCTGAACACCCGGGCAGCCCGGCGCGACCTGATCGTGGCCATCATCCGCAGCCAGGCCGTCGCTTCGCAGGCAGACCTGGTCGAAATGCTGCGCGAACGCGGCATCGACGTCACCCAGGCCACTGTGAGCCGGGACCTGGACGAACTCGGCGCAGTGAAGACGCTGGCCGGCGATGGTCGCATGCTCTATGCGGTGCCCGCGGAGGGCGGCGAGGACCGTCTGCAGGCCGACGAGCTCGAAGACATCAATGCCCGCCTGATCCGGGTCGCCGAGGACACCATGGTGTCGGTGGCATACAGCGGCAACCTCGTCGTCCTGCGCACCCCACCGGGCGCCGCTCAGTACCTGGCCAGCGCCTTCGACCACAGCCACCTCACAGATGTGATTGGAACCATCGCCGGCGACGACACGATCATGCTGGTCGTCGGCGAACACAGCACTGGCCAGGCGGTGGCCGAACGCCTGCAGCAGATCATCAAGAACCGTCGATAGGAGACTCAGATGACAGATCGGGTGGTGCTCGCCTACAGCGGCGGCCTGGATACGTCGGTCGGCATCGGGTGGGTGCGTGAGCAGACCGGTGCCGAGGTGATCGCCCTGGCCGTGGACGTCGGGCAGGGTGGTGAGGACATGGACATCATTCGCAAGCGGGCACTGGCCTGTGGTGCGGTGGAGTCCGAAGTGATCGACGCCCGCCAGGAGTTCGCGCAGGACTACTGCCGACCCGCCTTGCAGGCCAATGCCCTCTACATGGACCGCTACCCCCTGGTCAGCGCGCTGTCGCGACCCGTGATCGTCAAACATCTCGTCGCGGCCGCCCACCGGCACGGGGCCACGGTCGTGTCGCACGGGTGCACCGGCAAAGGTAACGATCAGGTGCGCTTTGAGGTGGGGATCCGCGCCCTGGGCCCGGACCTTACCTGTGTGGCGCCCGTACGCGACCTGGCGTTGACCCGGGACAAAGCCATCGACTTCGCGCAACGCCAGGGGTTGCCGATCGACGTGACGAGCAAGTCGCCGTACTCGATCGATCAGAACGTCTGGGGGAGGGCCGTCGAGACCGGGTTCCTGGAGGACATCTGGAACGCTCCGATCGAGGACCTCTACACCTATACCCAGAGCCCAGCGATCCCCCAGGAGCCCGACGAGGTCACCCTCACCTTCGAGCGCGGGGTACCTGTGGCCATCGACGGTGTGCCGGTCTCCATGTTGGAGGCGATCGAGATCATGAACGTCCGGGCCGGTGCGCACGGGGTGGGTCGCATCGACACCGTCGAGGATCGGCTGGTGGGGATCAAGAGCCGGGAGATCTACGAGTGTCCCGGTGCCATGGCGCTGTACGCGGCCCACTCGGAACTCGCCCACGTGACGGTGGAACGCGACTTGCTGCGCTACTACCGGGGAGTGAGTCAACGCTGGTCGGAACTGGTCTACGACGGGTTGTGGTTCAGCCCCTTGCGCACGGCACTCACCGGCCTGGTCGAGGACGTCAACGAAGCAGTGAGCGGCGAGATCCGAATGGTGCTGCAGGGTGGCCGAGCCACCGTCACCGGTCGCCGCAGTGACCAGAGCCTTTACGACTACGGACTGGCCACATACGACTCCGGCGACACCTTCGACCAGTCCCTGGCGCATGGCTTCATCGAGTTGTGGGGCCTGCCCAGCCGGCTCGCGCACGGGCGGGACTCCGCTCGTGGCTGAGGGCAAGACCGGCACGGGCCGGCTGTGGGGCGCTCGTTTCGGACACGGTCCGGCCGAGGCCATGGTGGAGTTGAGCCGTTCGACGCATTTCGACTGGGTGCTGGCGCCCTACGACCTGGCACAGGGCCGCGCCCACGCCAACGCCCTGCTCAGGGCTGGCCTGGTGGACGAGCCGACACACGCGACCCTGCTCGCCGGCCTGCAGCAGGTGGCCACCGAGGTGGAATCCGGGCAATTCGTTCCCGCGGCCTCTGACGAAGATGTGCACGGCGCGCTCGAGCGGCGGCTCGTCGAGGTCGTCGGCACAGACGTAGGCGGTCGCTTGCGCGCCGGACGGAGCCGCAATGACCAGGTGGCCACCGATCTGCGCCTTTTACTGCTAGACGCGGCGGGCGCGCTGACCGCGGATGTGGTGGATCTGGTGGCTGCGATCCTGGATCAGGCGGCCCGCCATGCCGCCGACCCGGCGCCCGGTTTCACCCACCTGCAGCACGCCCAACCGGTCACCTTGGGTCATGAGATCGGCAAACATGCGCAGGCGTTCCTGCGCGACCTGGATCGCCTCCGCGATTGGGCTGCACGCACATCGGTGTCGCCGATGGGCGCTGGTGCCCTCGCCGGCAATGGCCTGGGCCTGGATCCGGTCGCGACAGCGGCGGATCTGGGCTTTGCCAGCAGCTTTGAGAACTCGATCGATGCGGTCACCGACCGCGATTTCGTGGCCGAGTTCCTGTTCTGCACTGCCATGGTCGGTGTCCACCTGTCCCGGCTGGGGGAGGAGATCTGCCTGTGGGCCTCCACCGAGTTCGGCTGGGTGCAGTTGCACGACGCCTTCTCCACGGGGTCGTCGATCATGCCCCAGAAGAAGAACCCCGACTCCGCGGAGTTGGCCCGCGGCAAATCCGGGCGGCTGATCGGCGACCTGATGAGCGTGCTCACCATGCTCAAGGGCCTACCGTTCGCCTACAACCGCGATTTGCAGGAGGACAAGGAGCCCGTCTTCGACGCGATCGCCACGTTGGGGCTGGTGCTCCCCGCCATGACGGGCACAGTGGCGACCTTGACCTTCCGGCCCGATGTGGCCGGGGCCGGCACCGCGGACGGCCACGCCCTGGCCACCGAACTCGCCGACTGGCTGGTGCGTGCAGGGATGCCCTTCCGGCAGGCCCATGAGGTGTCCGGGGCGGCGGTGCGGGCCGCCGACGAGGCGGGGGTGCAACTGTGGGAACTCGATCTGGCGGCTGTCGATCCCGCCCTGTCGGACCAGGCGCTGGCGGCCTTGACTGTGGCGGCGGCGCTAGCAGCGCGCAACCACAAGGGCGGCACCGCTCCGGAGGCTGTCGCCGCGCAACTGGCCCACGCCCGGGAGGTGCTCGACACCTACCGCTGAGGGCAGGTTCACTACGCTCACAGTCGTGTCTGAACGGATTGGTCCGCGCTGGCTGACCGGGGTGATCCTGGCGTACGGACTGCTGGAGATCCCCTGGGTGATCTACTTGTTCGTCTTTCAACAGCGAACCGGGACGGCCGAACACACCCACCTGGCAGCACTGGGCCTGTACGGTGGCGGCGCAATCATGGCTCTCTGGGCCGCCTGGGCGAACTGGCGGCAGCACCGCCTCGTCAGCGTGGCCGCGGTCATGGCCGCCACCTGGCTGGCGGCCGGTGTCTTCTTCGCCGTTGTCCTCAGTGCGGCCCACGTTGTCTGGGCAGGCCTGCTGGGTGCGGTGGTCGCAGCACTGATCGCCCGGGCCGCGCTGCGCGAGCGATCGGCCGTGACCTGGCTCAGTGCAGTGCTCGCCGTCGTCGGGCTTGTGCTGCTGGTGAACCTGACGATGGTCGTGTCCAATACCTCGACAAGCATCGAAGCCGACCATTTGCGGATACTCGTCGTCCTTTACGACAGCGGCGAGGTGGCAGCCCTGCTCGGTCTGGGCTGGAGCCTGCACCGGGGTGCGCCGCGGGCGGCGATCGCCTTCGGCTCAGCCGGCGTCGTGCTCTTCCTGCTCGACGCCTACGTGAACGTCGTCGTGGTGCCCAGTGGACCGGCGTTCACTGCGGCCCTGTTCTACGCGATCGTCGGGGAAGTGCCCTCGATCGCCATGTGTGGGGCCGGTGTCGTGCTCGCCATGCGCCGCTGGCAGCCGACGCCAGGCCGCCTTCGAACGGTACCCGCAGTGGCCGCACCGGAGTAAGATCGTAAGCGGGGGTGAGTAGTCATGCACCGCTTGGATCAGACGCTGGATCACTTCGTCGACGACGGGCGCCTGTCACCCGGCCTGGCGGCGGATCTGCGACAGGAGTACTACTCCCGGCACGTTGACGTGCGGCAGCGATTGGCCGAACTCACCGGGTACGTGGGAGCCGCTCTCGCGGTGCTCGGAATGGTGGTCATCGGTTCGCAGGTCTGGTCGGACTTCGCGCAGGTTCTGCGGGCTGGATTGGCCGCGATCGGATGTGCTGGTTTGTTGGTCTCCTCGTTCGCCCTCGTACACGGCCGCGATCTGGCGGGCCACGCGGCACGCGCCCGGTTGGCGCAGGTCATGGGGGTCTGTGCTGCGATCCTCGGGGCTCTGACGGTGATGGTCGCCTTCAGCCTTCCAGAGGCCAGCGCCACCTGGCAGAGGGCGGGCGCCTTCGCGGTGGCGACGCTCATCGCGTTCGTCGTGAGCCGCTGGGTACCCGGATTCATCACCACGTTGGCCACCGGTGTGTTCACGCTTGCCCTCGGCTTTGCAGTCCTGGAACTGTTGCCGATTCACAACATCGGGCCGGGCCCCTTCGGTGCGTACATGCTGGTCCTCGGCATCCTGGCCACCTCGGTCCTCTACCGGTTCTTCCCACCCGACTGGCTCACCCTGCTGATGGGGGTGGTCGCGTGGTTGTTCGGCGACCTCATGTTGTTGATGGCCCACGCGGAGTACGAGGCCATGAACACACCCGCGGAGTACTGGACGTGGATCGGCCGGATCGGTGCAGTGGCACTCATCGTGGTGGGAACCTGGGCGTACGCCCGTGGCGGTGACCTGCCGTGGGCGATCGGAGCTGCATTGTCGTCAGCGATGCTGGTCGGGCTGTGGTCGGCGCAGGCCCTCAACGCCGGCGTGGCCCTGGTCGTCGCTGGGCTGGTGTTGATCGGGGTGGGAGTTGGGCTGGCTCGCTGGCGTCATGCCCTTCACCACCCGGGCACCACGCCGGACGCCGCTGCCAAGATATGAAAGTGACCGACCTTCTCGCTGACCTGCACGCTCGCGGCCTCGTCGCCTCCGCCACCGATCTGGGTGCCTTGGCGCAGGCCATGACCGCACCGATCACCCTCTACTGCGGGTTCGATCCCACCGCCTCCAGCCTGCACGTCGGCAATCTGGTCCCGCTGCTGCTCCTGCGGCGCTTCCAGCAGGCCGGTCATCGAGTGATCGCGTTGGTGGGAGGTGCGACCGGACTCATCGGCGACCCCAGCGGTCGCAGCAGCGAGCGAGTGCTCAACACAGACGACACCGTGGCCGAATGGGTGGAACGGGTCAAAGGGCAACTGCAGCATTTCCTGGATTTTGACGGCGACAACCCGGCGACCCTCGTCTCGAATCTCGACTGGACCGCGCGCATGAGCACGATCGAATTCCTGCGCGATGTCGGCAAACACTTCAGCGTCAACGCGATGCTGTCCAAAGAGTCGATCTCCGCGCGCCTGAACGGCGACGGCATCAGCTACACGGAGTTCAGCTACATGCTGCTGCAGTCCATGGACTACCTGCACCTGTACCGCGACCACGGCTGCACTCTGCAGGTCGGTGGCTCCGACCAGTGGGGCAACATCACCGGAGGACTGGACCTCATCCGTCGGGTGGAGGGCCCGCAAGCGCATGCCCACGGCCTGACGGTCCCGCTGGTGACCAAAGCCGACGGCACGAAGTTCGGGAAGACCGCCGGGGGAGCGGTCTGGCTCGATGCCGAGCAGACGACACCCTTCGCCTTCTACCAGTTCTGGCTCAACACCGACGATCGCGACATCGCGAACATGCTGCGGTACTTCAGCCTGCGACCGCTGGCCGAGGTGGAGGCAATAATCAGCGAATGGGAGCAGCGCCCAGCCAGCCGCAGCGCCGCCCGGGCCTTGGCGGCCGAACTGACCGATCTGGTGCACGGAACGTTGACCCGCGAGCACATCGAGGCCGCCTCCGCGGCACTCTTCGGTCGTGGTGACCTGCATGCCCTGCCGGCTGAGATCCTGCAGCAGTCCACCGCCGATGTTCCCAGCGCGCAGTTGGCTGCCGGCACAGCGTTGGTCGATGCCTTGGTCGCCACGGGGTTGTGCCCGTCGCGCTCGGCAGCCCGTCGTGCCATTAGCGAGGGTGGCGCGTACGTGAACAACGATCGAGTGACTGATGCCGAGGCCACACTGGACGACACCGCTGCCTTGCACGGACGGTGGCTTCTGCTGCGTCGCGGCAAGCGCACGATCGGGGTGGTGGACCTGGCCTGAAGTGGTCGAAAAGCCCGTAATTACGGGGTTTTTCGGCAAACCGACCCCCCCTTTTCAGGCCCTCAGAACCCGTGCTACCTTTAATTCTGTTGCCCCGAAAGAGAGCAACTCCCACGAAAGTCAGAAGCCTGGAAACAGGAACTCGGACACGAACGGGACCCCGGTGGTTGAAGCCCCCGACACCCTCTGGTAAGTTAGAGAAGTTGCCAGAGCGAGTTGACGGAGTTCAACCGGCCAGGTAACTTGGAGAAGTTGCCCCGGAATCCATCTAGCGATTGCAAGTGGATGATGGTGTGCGCCCGCTCCTTGAGAACTCAACAGTGTGCCAAAAGTCAATGCCGAACCCCGTGTCGGTGACTGTGCAAACAGACATCGACCGGATTTCTTTGAGGCATGACCAAATTTGATGAATGTCAGATTTGTCTTGCCAGGCTTACTACTCGTGAGCAGAACATAGTTCATTCACGGA
>Ga0208938_1002269_pt1 | contig 10275 bp, 9 predicted proteins | sample AD_UKC125_MetaG_FD_184434 | JGI IMG/M metagenome (GOLD analysis project Ga0208938, IMG submission 184434) | Active sludge microbial communities of municipal wastewater-treating anaerobic digesters from USA - AD_UKC125_MetaG (SPAdes) (version 2) | ecosystem: Engineered > Bioreactor > Anaerobic >... | reverse complement strand
GCTAGACGCACAGTTGACGGCAGCATTGCTGGATAGGCTCACCCACAAAGCCCATATCCTAAACATCAATGGCGAAAGCTACCGCTTTAAGCAGGCTCTCGCCAGGCAAACCACTGACTAATTTTTTATTACTCAAGTGGCCTAATTTCTTACCAGCAAATGGCCTAATTTTTGATTGACATTAACAAGCAGAATCACAACATACTGATAGCATCCAAATCCGAAGCACCTTATGATTTAGAAACTCATCTTCATTCCCTCCCTTTTCTGCATAATTTCAATTCATTTACTGTATTAGTGATCAATATCTTCATCTAATATAATAACCATGGTTTGAATAATCGTGATAAATCTATTCAGCTACTTGCCAAAGATAGTCTTAACAATTACTTTAAAATCCGTAAATATAGTAGCTCTGCTAGCATACTCTAAATTTATTCTAATCTTATCAGGCATGATTTCTTGTATATACACTTGCTCCGGATCATAGCTAGCCTCATAAGTATCTCGGCTAGCTGCTAGGAGAATATTTTCGTTCCTGTATTTTATGGAAGCAGGATCAGTTATTCCGGGCATAAGATTTAGAACCTCCTTTTGTTCAGAGGTATATAGATTAACGTATTTAATGACTTCCGGCCTTGGCCCAACCAAACTCATTTCGCCCTTAAGAACATTGATAAGCTGTGGCAGTTCATCTATTTTGTATTTACGCAAAAACTTCCCTGACTTAGTAATACGTGGGTCATCTCCTATAGTTATTGCTCCGCCTATTTTATCTGCATTCTTCACCATAGTGCGAAATTTGTAAATTTTGAAAGTCTCGCCGTACCTGCCCACACGTTCCTGTCGATAAAATACCGGCCCCTTACTATCTAGCTTTATCCACAGAGCTATTAAAACAAAAAACGGTAACAGAACTATCAGTCCTGGCACCGTAAAAATTAAGTCAAAAATACGTTTCGCAGTCATTATCCCAACAGCTCCACAACAGCATTAATTACTCTCTCTTGATCTTCTTCTGTCATACGAGTATAGAGAGGTAAACTAACGGCACGCTTAAAGGCATCGTAAGCGCAGGGAAAATCTTCAGCTTTTAAGTTATAAGTATCTCGCCAATAAGGATGTAAATGCAAAGGAATAAAATGCACACTACACCCAATTCCCCGGCGAAACATTTCTGCAATAAAATCGTCTCTGCTAATCTTAGCATTATTGTTTAAGCGTATCACATACAGATGCCATGCATGGAAATCATTAATTAAGGGGGAAGCTGGTAAAGTTAAAGGTAAACCATTAAATGCTTTATTATACCTATCAGCCATAGCTTCTCTCTTAGCCTGCATACTGTTTAGTTTTTTCAATTGATGAATACCTACGGAAGCAGCCAAATCGGTCATATTATACTTAAAACCCGGTGCAATTACCTCATAGTACCAGGATGGCTTGTCTGCAATATAGCGGTCAAAAGCATCCCGGTTAATACCATGCAGACGCATAACTCTACAACGATCAGCTATTTCCTTGTTACGGGTTACCACCATCCCACCTTCACCAGTAGCAAGTGGTTTCGTAGCATAGAAGCTAAATACGGTTACATCGCTTTCTAAGGTACCTATTAACTGTCCGTGGTATGAACTAGGTAAAGCATGAGCAGCATCTTCTACCACCTTCAAATTGTACTTACGGGCTAAGCTAATAATTTCGTTCATATCACAGGCCAAGCCTGCAAAATGTACAGGAATAATAGCCTTGGTACGAGGAGTAATTGCATCTTCAATAAGACTTACATCTATATTTAGAGTATGGGGATCAATGTCTACGAAAACCGGATCCGCCCCCAAATAACGAATCACTTCCGCAGTAGAAGTAAAAGTGTAAGTGGTCGTAATCACTTCGTCCCCCGGGCCAATCCCACAAGCCTCTAAAGCCAGATGCAATCCAGCAGTAGCTGAACTTACCGCCACCGTCTCTATTCCCCTGCCGAGATAAGCCGCAAGATCATTCTCAAACTGTTTGGTTTTAGGTCCAGTAGTTAACCAACCTGACCGTAGCGAGTCTACTACTTCAGCGATTTCTTCATCGCCAATGTCTGGTAAAGAATAAGGCAAAAAATCAGCCATGTTTTCCTCCACTTTCTAAAGACTTTCATAAGGCTTTTCAATCCAGCACAAAACATGGGTTCGTAATAAAGGAAACAAATTAAAAAAGTTATATAAAGCCGGATGTAATCTTGTAACCCGTCGACTTATAGGAGGTGCTAATGTGACCTTCCACGTCTTAATCCTTCCTAAAGGGAACAGTTTTTTAATTTGCTTAATTGAAACCCCACGGACATCTGGATTAGATGGGTTATTGTAAATAAAATCATACCAGATAACTCCGCCCCCCCGGTTTAGTCAATTCCCAAATCTTATTAGCCAATTTCTGCTGGAAAGATACATCCAGGAGTGAGGTGAAAACAGTAGACTACAGTACAATATCAAAAAAATTTGGAGCAAGTTTAAGCTCTGAAGCATCGCCCTGAATAATTTGAACATCTTGTGGTAACCTTTTTCTCGCAATTTGAACCCTTTCCTCTAGCAATTCGTTGGCTACTAATAATTCGGGATTGAATCCCAATTCGATCAATTGTAATATATTGCTGCCTGCTCCACAGCCAACTTCCAACACACGTTTATCATTAACAGGAGTCAATCCAGCTTCGGTTATAAGCCTAATTAAAGCGCGCTCTCTTTCCTGCTTTGCCATATAAACAGAAGGGTTTAATGGGTTATATAAATCTGTTAAAATCATACGGCGTTGGTATCTTTCGCGAACCCGGTCTGTTTCTGAAGGTTCACTACCTAGTATCTTTTCCCCCATGTGGTCATCCCTCCAGCACTTTTAAAAACTGCTTGGCAAGTATCTTATAATCATGATGTTTCATAACATATTCTTTGCCACGTTGTCCCATTGCTTCACGTTCAGCCACGGACATGCTAGCCAAAGTCCGTATAGCATCTGCAATAGCTTGTGGGTCCTCTGGAGGAACTGAAATCCCACAACCTGCTTCTTTTACCGGGTCGTTACCAGCTTCAATAGCATAAATGATTGGCTTAGCTGCCATCATATAGTCCATAAGCTTGTTAGGGCTAACTCCAAAACGAAATAATGGCTCTCTTTGTAGCCCAATATAACATATATCAAAAAACTGTAATAAAGCAGGAATTTGGGGTTTAATAACAGGTGGCAAAAAGGTTATATTCACCAAATTATGCTCTTCGGCATATTTCCGTAGCCTTTCTTTTTCTTGCCCTTGCCCTACTAGTACAAAATATAAATCTGTTTCTTTGAATAAAATAACGGCCTCAAGAAGTGTATCGAGTGAGTTAGCAATCCCATGGGCTCCTGCATAACCTACTATGATTTTTTTATTATTCTTTAATTTCAATAACAGTTTTTTATGTTCATCTGGTAAATCATCATCATACTTTTGCCATTCATTAACACAAATGCCATTAGGAATTGCAGTAAATTTGTTAGGTTTCAATCCGTGATTTCGCATGTGTGGTTCAGCACAAGGCAGTATCGATACAACATGGTCACAATAACGATAGGCATCATTTTCGGCCTTCTGCATTACCATAATGTAAGGATGCCACGCAGGAATATTCCCTAATTCCATAGGCGAAAGCGGCCACAAGTCATGCACTTCAAATATTAAACGAGCCTTTTGCTCTTTTTGAATTAAACGTGCAGGATAAATATCTAAGGGATAAGTAGAAGAAGCAATTACTGCATCTATCCTCTCATGTGCCATAAGCGTTTTAATATAAGTCCTTAGACGTATTACAAAATGCAGCATGTTGAAAATACGCCCTATCCCATTGCCGTGGTAAATAGGCGTCTTCAACCAAATATAACGTATCCCATCGATAGACTCCTCGGTAACTCCCCGCTCAAGAACAGGGTTATTAGTTCTTAAATGGGAAAACGAAGCAGCTATTATTGTAACTCTATGACCTTCCCGTACCCATTCACGGGCAAGATAGTAGGGACGATATTCCATTCCATGTCGTGGTGACCCAGCATAGTGATTAATAAGTAAAATATTCATTGCTTATCCTCAAATCTATACGGAATAATATTAACCCCAAGAACTAATCTCATGACATTAACAATTTAACTACCTTCTCCCCCGCCTTACCATTACCATACAAATTATCAGAAAAGTCTATAACTTTAGCAAAAAAATGCTGCTCTGCCTCTATAATCTTATCCCTATCAGCCCCAACTAACAAATTATAACCGTGCTCTACCAACTCCACCCACTCCGTCTCGTCTCGCATAGTAATGCATGGTTTGTGAAAGAAATAAGCTTCCTTTTGCACTCCGCCACTATCCGTAAATACAGCCCGGCACTGGTTTAAGAGACAAATCATATCGAAATAGCCCACAGGTTGAATACAACATATATTTTGCAAATGAAACCCAGCTTCACGCACATATTTACGAGTGCGGGGATGTAATGGCATAATAACCGGTACTCGTTCCGCAATCTCATCTAATGCCGTCATTATATTCCGTAGTCTATTCACATCATCGGTATTTTCCTGCCGATGTACAGTGGCCAGATAAAAACCATCCTGGTATTGATTCAATAGACTGGCTACAACCGATCCCGGTTTAGCTCGTTCACGATAAAAAAGAGCTGCATCATACATAACGTCACCTACATTACAGACTCGAACTCCCGGCCATTGTGTCGCTCCTTCCTGTTCCAGGTTTTTTACCGCGGTCTCAGTAGGGCAAAATAACCAGCTAGATATTCGATCAGTAAGAATTCTGTTTATCTCCTCCGGCATATTCATATTAAAAGATCTGAGCCCCGCTTCCACATGGGCTACGGGAATATGTAACTTAGCTGCTGCCAAAGCTCCTGCCAAGGTGGAATTGGTATCGCCATAGACCATTACAAGGTCGGGCTTTTCCTTCACCAATAGCCACTCCAGAGCCTCTAACATCCTGCCGGTCATAGTTCCATGGGTACCTCCGCCAATACCTAAATGATAGCTAGGTTTTGGTATCTGCATCTCCTGAAAAAAAACATCTGACATATTAGCATCATAATGCTGTCCGGTATGAACCAGCAACTCTTCGATATTTTCTCTATCTGATGCTTCCTTATTGTATTTAGCTATAGCCCGAGACACGACCGCTGCCTTAATAAACTGCGGCCGAGCGCCGACTACTGTAAGTATTTTCATTATAATAGTCCCTCGTAAATTTTCCGTAGCTTAATAGCTTCTTGTTCCCAGTTGTATTTATCTTCCACAGCTCTACGGCCATTTTCGCCCATTTTCATTGCCTCATACGGATTATTAAAGATCCAATTCATAGCATCAGCAATTTCATTAACATTCAAAGGATCGACACATATTCCACACTTATTTCCTTCAACAATTTCTTTCCACAGAGGAAAATTAGAGGCAATTACCGGCAGGCCGGCTGACATGTATTCAAACATTTTGTTAGGCTGTGCATTTATATGATTCGGTTCAGGATGGAATAGTACCAAGCCCGCTATAGATTTGGCTAGAACTTCTCTGACCCCTGTGCGATCAATATGTCCTAACTCTATCACCTGTTTCCACCCAGGCTTATTAATAACCATTTCTCGTTCTGAATTTGAAGCAAATTTTCCCGCAAGAAGTAGCTGGTGGTCGGTCATTCCTATGGCCTCTACCATCTCATTTATTCCTCTTATCTGTCCAATACCCCCAACGTAACAGACCACCTGCTCTTTGTTATCCCAGTTTACCTCTGGTATATGCAATTCCGACAAAAGTGGATAATTGTTCACATCCACGGTATGCTTACTAATCTTTATAAATCTGTCTCTTATGTAAGGGGTAGCCGTTACTATATAATCAAAACGTTTAGCGGCATAGTTTTCTGTTTTTTCCACTCCCCAGCTAACAATTCTCCGCAATGGTGCAGGTATCCAATGTTTTGATAATATCTGTCTGGGCACATCTTCATGTACATCATAGATAACCTTCTTACCTTTACGTTTTAACTTTAAACCAATGGGTATTAGCTCTGGGTCATGAAAATGGTATATATCTGCATTGCATTCCAGGGCTCTTTTATACACCTGCTTGGTAGTCTTGAGTATACGCTCTAGCCTGTTTTTAGGTGTTTTTACTGCCATTATTCTCACGCCATCTATTACTTCATCTTTTTCATTTTGTACCACCAATGTGACTGCATATCCTGCATTAAAAAGGGTTTTGCATTCTTTATGGAAGATGCGGATATCATTTGCACTATGAACTGAGGTTATGTGGCAGATATGATTCATGTAGACCTCCTGCTTTGCTATTGTTCAATAGTAAATCTGGATTTTTACCTATAATTAATAAAATCAAAAATCCCATGAGAATACCATGAGTTAGTAAAGAAGTTCCTAAGTCAGCACTAGTAAACAAGCTGAAAAATGGTATTGTTATAATACTAATTCCTAACCATTTAGGCATTCGTTTTCCTACTAAACTGTCTGCAATCCATAGTAACAGACCTATAATTATTGAAAAGATCCACATGCCTAAATAGCCAAAATGCATATAGCCTGTAGCTAAAAAGCCGTTGTTACAATTTGCATTAGGGTGTCCTAGTAAATACAAACTCACCATGTTTGTATAGTTGTATTCAAAGGGATAATTAACGAACGATGAAAAAATACTATTTGACAAATATACATGGCCGATGTCTGAAAATAACTCATAATAAGCAAAATTCAATTGAGCAGGTACAAAGAAAACCCTCCTGACAAACAAGGACGCTAGCCAAATATTATCAAAGATTAGATAAATGCAGGATGAGAATATTATGACCCCTATCAAACCCCAAGTTATATACTTAAAAGCCTCCTTTTTCCGCACAAAAAAGTAAACAGCTAAAATAAGAACAGGGTAAAACAGGACTGATTTATGAGAACTAATGGCAAAGAATAAGACTTGTAATGCTGTAAAAATTAAAAATAAACGGTATCTTTTCCGCCAAAGAGCCCAAGCAATCAGAGCAGGATTAACAACCTTGTAGACCCAGGTATTTATATAACCCCATATGCCTGCATTAATAAGTAGACCAACTTCGCCACGATGCTCATATACTTTACTCAAGTCTAAATTGAAGTGGCTCAAGCCCCCTTTAGCTATCATAGAAGCTGCTACAGCTACTACCATAATAATTAGGAGGAATATTCCTATAGTACGGCCTTCTTTGAGAGTTCCGATTTTTATAATTGGTATTTTGCTAAATAGTACGACGCAAAAATATCCGATAACCATTGCATACATAAACATACGGCTACCGGAATGCATAGCATAAAAGGACAATGTCGGTATGATAGTGGCAATGGCAAGCATCCATATGAAAAAATCTGATGCTCTACCAATATTTGAGGGTATAACTAACCCAATAAGAATCATCATAAGATAAGATTCTACTACCGCCACAAAACTTAATGAAGTAGTAAACCCTGAATATGAGTAAATGGGAGACACCACATATACATATGCTAAGTCAAGACTTAACCTGAATAACAATAGCAATAATATTTTCTTTAAGGTTGATTTGCTTAAAGTAATTCCAACTTGACTCATAATTAATCCTTTAAAGAGAACTTAAATGTTTTCTGCCAAAATACTAATCAATTCTAGATATCCGTTAACATACGGGGCCGAGCCTTCAATAAGATGGTGCCGTTCCCGGCTAGTTCCAGGGCCAACATATAGTTGGATTACATCATCCGAAAGCGGAAACTGTCTAGATATATCTTTATAAACATTATTAATATAATCACCTGGAAGGAAGGTCCACCATCCCAACAACATAGTACCTGATAGTTCATATGGGCCATATCCGTTATTAGATCCTTGAGTGGAATAGTTCCATCTGTAGACACCGTTTGTCCCATCCATAAAATTGGTAGTCCTATAATATGGGACCTCATCGCTGGGTTCCACTAGTGCTTTATCTGTAAATTGTTTAGTTAGACCCTCGCGAAGCCTATTATAGTATTCGCCTTCATTACTCCCTGGAGAATAAGCTTCTGCCAAACTCTTTAGCCAGAGTGGGAACCTGTGGCTATGACTTGTATCCATAGCAATATTATTTATAGTTTTTGAGGGGAGATTAGGAGCTTTTTGAGCATTTCCCACATAGGCATAATCCGGATGCTCACTCCATACCCCCGGTTGAAAAAGCCATCCGCCATTTTCAGTGGGGATTACTTCCTTAGTAAATACTTGATAGGCAATGTCCAAGATATCCGCTAGAATGCTTCGTTTATCTATATCTTTGTCTTGATAATAATGTGACAAGTCAGCCGCAATAGCAAAGGTAAATAACTCTTCGTCAATTATTGCACGATAATAACTTTTGTCAGGCCTTTGCGTATTTAACTTCCATAGAAGCCTTTCTTTCATATTAGGAAAGTCACTTTGATCCCATTGCCAAGCTGGTTCATAGCACCAGATTTTTATAATTCGATCATACAAATATTCTGGCATTCCTTCTGGAATCATTTTGTGCTGGCCTGCGTCACTGGCCAGAACAATAAACCTGCTTAATAAGTAGTAGTAATGTAACTGATTTAACCGCCCCTCTGCGATATTATCCTTATTGTCCATGAAATAGGCAAACTGATCAGCGAATTGCTGCTGGTATTCACCATTATCCAGTATGAAGGCTGCATGCAGGGGAATCATTAAATAATGGCCTGCATCATAGATATTTTGTTCGTTCCATAATTCATCCTGTAGATGCAGGCCTACGGTTTCATCCCAGAGTGCTTCTATGGATCTCTTAGTATATCCAGGTTTCAGCGTCTCCATAATTATATTGTAAGTTGAAGGAGGAATTAACATTTTCTCATCTAATATTACGTTACTTTTATCAAATTCTATTCTTCCGTCATCTATTTTGCCAACACTCGAATTAGCAGGCAATATCACACTATGATAATCATTAAAAACTATGGCACAATGTTTTTTTACGTCCCACTCTACCTTGAAACCCATTGTTTCGAAGGCATCCCTTACTTGAATATAGTACCTATAACTTTCTGGCTGGTTAATTGTTGTAGCTTTAGTAATATTACAAAAATACATAAGAAACACAATTCCAGCAACGACCACCGTTACAGCAACAGGTAATAATTTTATACATCGATTAACCCCCATCATCATTCCCCTATCCCCATTAGATTTGTATAATCTAATAATAAATCTCCCACATTTGCCAATCACTCGACATAAGCAGTCCAAAGCTGTTCATATTGATGCAATACTTCTTCTGAGGTTACCGCGTAAAGTGCATGAAGCAATTGAATATGGACAGCATGATAGGTTGCTGAAACATGGGGTTTCGCACCGTAAGTTATGTAACCTAAGTCATAGGTACTCATTCCACCGATGTCATAGTACGGAAGAATTTTCTTTAAGGTTTTAATCCCTTCGTCAAAGTAATACTTTGCTCTTACCTTATCTTCTCCTTTCGCATTCGCTACCATTGACCAATCATACAATCCTAGTAATGTAAACATAAATCCATTAAGGGTATAAGAAGCAGGTTCGGCAATGTATTCTTCAAAAATAATATAATTATCTAATGAAGGATGTAGATCTCTCATGCTATACATTGTACCGCCTTCGGAAACGGGAGTAACTAAAAAATCCAAGGCTTTCCTCCCTGCCTTAAGGTACTTTTCTTCCCCACTTAGAAGGTATGCTCTAGCCAGAACACTTAAAGCTTGCCCCTGCGCCATTCCTGAAACCCATCCAGGTTGGAATATTTCTCCATTAAGATAATATCTCCAATTAAATTCATAGCGAAAAGCACCTATATCGTCTTGTAATAAGATTAATCTATCAACTGAGTCAAGAAATTGTTGAGATAAGTCGGGATTATCTAGGTACTTACCATATAGGGCTAATGCATATTGGGATACAGTTACTGGGTTATAATAAAATTCTTCACCATATTTGACCATAGGAATACCCCATTCATCAAACCTCATACTATCTGATTCTCTGAAAGACTTGGTTTTTCCGTAATTTAGGTAATCTTTGTCGTAATCATACTCACATAAACGCAACCTATGGTTTATAGATCAAGTCCAATATTATGTGTAAAATTCCTCTGGTCATGGCAGTGACTCTTTGAGCTAGAGATAAAAGATATTAGAACCTGGTTTTGGCCGGCATGAACGGTATTCATGGTATTCAGCCA
>Ga0208938_1002266_pt1 | contig 10279 bp, 8 predicted proteins | sample AD_UKC125_MetaG_FD_184434 | JGI IMG/M metagenome (GOLD analysis project Ga0208938, IMG submission 184434) | Active sludge microbial communities of municipal wastewater-treating anaerobic digesters from USA - AD_UKC125_MetaG (SPAdes) (version 2) | ecosystem: Engineered > Bioreactor > Anaerobic >... | reverse complement strand
TCCACCCTCGGACTTGAACCGGGTGCCCGGCGGGAACTGGTCGAGCGGGCAATCGACTACGCGGCCACCCGGACGCGGCACCAGGTGCGGGGCTGGCTACCCCGCCAGGTCGACCGGGTCGACCCGGACGCCGCCGAACGCAGGCGTAAGAAGGCCCGCAAGTGTCGCAAGGTCAGCCTGATCCCGGAGCCGGACGGCATGGCGACCCTGTCGGCCTACCTGACCGCCGAGGAGGCCACGGCGTGTATGGATTCGATCCGGGTGCGGTCGAACAACATTCACGGCAACCGGGAGGCCATCCGGGCCGACATGTTCATCGAACTGTTGACGGGGATCACTCCGGCTGAGCAGGTCCCGATCGCCGTGATCATGACCGATGACGGGGCGGAGATCGAAGGGTACGGGCCGATCGCTGATGCCCATGCGGATGATCTGCTGCGCCGCCTGGAACTGCCCTCGGCGATCATCCGGCTAACCCTGCCCCAGCTACAAGCAGGGTATATGCCCACCCTGAAGATGCGCAGGTACGTGAAAACCCGGGATCGGCACTGCCGGTTCCCGGGCTGCCGCCGGCCCGCCCGGAACTGCGATTTGGACCACATCGTCCCCTGGCCAGCGGGCCCCACCGACGCCGACAATCTCCAGCCGCTATGCCGATACCACCACCGCATCAAAACCCACACCGGCTGGCGGGTCGAACGCGGACCGAACAACACGACCATCTGGATCAGCCCCCGCGGCAAGCGATACACCAGCCGACCCGACGACCCCTAGAAATGGGTTCCCCGCACACGCGGGCAGCGCCACCAACAACAATCGAGGTCACGCCGGCCTGCCCGTGAGGAGCACCGCCAGGCCGTCAGTGCGTTACCCAGCCAGCGTCCCCGCGAACACCTGCCAGGCCAGCAAAGACTTGGCGACCAGACTCAGGGTGATGTAGGTGCGCTCACCGTTCAGGTAGTCCGCCCAGCGCCCAACCTGCTTGTACTGCAGGTACTGGTTGAGGGCGAACACATTGAAGAACAGGAACAAGGAAATGATGATCCCGTAGACGAAGGCGGGCGGCTCGGCCGACGATGTGGAACCAGGAGCCACGACGAAGAAGGCGATGATCAGCCACGGCACGATCCCGACCACGGACCCGAAGATGAACGGGAGGAAGCCACCGCCGGGCGACTCGTAGACCTCTTGCAGCCACCCGAAGAGGATCATGGCCGCGTTCACAGCGAAGATCGCGGCCAAGGCGGCCACATCCGTCAGGCCCGTGATCTGGGCGATCAGCACGATCATCATCGAAGATGTCAGGGCGTACTCCACCCAGCGTGCCCGGTTGCGCTGGTGCGCGAGGTCTCGCGCATAACCGGAGTACCAGACCGTGGCGACCAGCAGCAGGGCCAGCCCGGACAGTGCCAGGAAGCCAGCCACCGCCAAACCGATGGGGGTATCGAGCAATGTCACCGGCGCCCCGGGAGTTGTTCCTGGCGGCCCCTCCAGATACGACGCCGTCACCGGCAGCGAGAAGTCGTTGGACAACGCGACCACCGCGACGGCCTGCACGAGCAGGATGATGCCGACGATGACGTTGTAGCGGCGTAGACCTGCCAAACGTCCCGCGTCGACCGACTTGGGGTCCTTCGTGCGGGATGTGGAGTTCATAACCACCACGCTAGCGGCTGTCAGCGGCTACGCAGGGTGAACGGCCGCCAGTCAGCCAGCGGGCGGGACCTCATCCAGAAGCGGGGCGATCTTGCGGAAGTAGCGGGTGGGGACGTGCTTGCCTGCATTGGAGATATTCATGGCAACCACCGCGGTCGCCCCTGAATCAGGATTGTGCATGACGAGCACCGTATGCCCGAAGCCCTCCCCCGTGTGCCCGATCCAGCCTTCCAGACCACCGATGCCCTGCCCGTAGAAGTCGTACTCAGGGCCCTTGTCCAGGGGGGCGCCTTGGACGCGAGCGGCCTGAGTCCCAGCTTGTAGCAGGCTGCCGCTTCCCAATGCCTGGCCCCATTTGCAGAGGTCACTCAACGTCGAGGTCATGGCCCCGGCGGGCCCGAGGACCGTGAAGTTGTTCTCCTGCGGCTCACCACCCTGGTAGCCGGTCGGTCCGGTCCAGTCGTTGACCTCGGTGTGGTACATCGTTCCCGTCAAACCCAGGGGCGAGATGATCTGCTCCTGCACGACCTCCCCGAACGGCTTTCCGTACTCCTGCTGCACCACTTGGCCGAGCAGCAGGGTGTTGGTGTTGGTGTACACCTTCTGCGCGCCGGGGGCGAACTGCGCAGGTTCCGCCACGGCAAAGTCGATCAGTTCTTCGGTCGTGAAGGCCTTCTGCGTGTCCTTGATGTACTCGTCGATCCACGCCTGGGTGGTGTACTCGGGCACGCCGCTGCTCATATCCGCGAGTTGTCGCAACGTGATCTCGTCGCCATTGGGCACGTTTGGCACCCACTGATCGATCGTGTCATCCAGGGAGATCTTGCCTTCATCCACCAGTTGCAGGATCAGCGTCACGGTGACTGACTTCGTGACGCTGCGGATCGGCCACACAGCATCGGTCGTCAGGGGAGTCTGACTCTCCACGTCCGAGACCCCTTGCGCCGTTGCCCAGTCCTCGTACCCGGGGATACATACCTCGACGGCGCCGCCGGGCACATCGTTGCGGACCATTGTGGTGGTCAACTGCTGGCTCAAGGCCTCGGTCGTGCTCGCTGGTAACGCAGTCGCTGCCGGCGCGGTCGGTGTCGGCGAAGGCTGCGGATCTCCGCCGGCGGAACACGCGGCAAGCAGAACGGTCGTGCAGACGATCACGGGCCAGCGCATTGGGTCAGAGTATGGCCTTCGGGATTCTGACGAAACTCCGACCGCCGATGGCCCGCGATATTGACGTGGAAAGGCTGTCGCAAGAGAGCTCAGAGGGTGCGAAGTGGCGCTGGAGACCGCATGTCTGGAGGGGCAGATGTCTGTTGATCATGTTAGGTTCGGCCAAAGCCGGGGGCATCCCGGCGTCGACCCGAGGGGCTTCCATGACGATCGAACCGACAGAGTCCAAGGGAGCACTGGGTGCCAGTTCATTGGCGGCCGGCGGCGGGCTGGTCGTGCTCTTGCTCTTCATATTTCAGAATCGGCAATCGGTGACGCTGGAGTTCCTCTTCTGGGACTTCACCTGGCCCGTGTGGTTCTACACGGTCGTCGTGGCCGCCTTCGGGGCCATGGTCTGGTTCGGCCTGGGGGTCATGCGTCGCCGCCGTCGCCGCAAGGCGCGTCGCGCCTGACCGGCACTGCCACATCTCACACCCCGCCCGCGTGGCAGCGCTACGGGGATGTCGCGCGATGCTTCCGTCTGGAAGCGCTGGCAACTCTGCTCCCTGGTGGCGCCCTGCAACCAGCGAACGACCGGACGTACCCACTGGCGGACGTCGTCGCCGCTATCGCCACGTGAATGGCCGACGCAAGCACGGCAACGTCGTGGTGTCAGTGCCCTGACCCATCGGGGGATCTGAGCGCCCTTCTGCCAGGAGTTTCGGCGTGACCGCCGCTAGATTTGAGATCTGGCCAGGGAGGGACGCGTAGTGGCACCAGCGACGCAGACATACCCCTCGCTACTGCGTCCGAGCAGGTTCGCCGCGACCTGGCATCTCTGCACATGGCTCGGATTGGCGGTCCTGGTCGTCTCGGCGTTCAACGTCAGCACCGGAGCCCTGCTGGCGATGGCCGAGCCCCTGGTGATGATCGCCATCATCGTTGGCCTCAGCGAGTTGCGTCCAATCGTCATGACGCGCCTGGTCGGCAACCCGGTGTCGATCTCGCTGGCGTTCGTTTTCGCGGCGATGTACCTGTGGGGGCTGTATCCGGCTGTCCTGCTCTTCGCCTTCTCCACGGTCTTCTCCGAGGTGCTGCAGCGCAAACCGCTCTGGAAACTACTGTTCAACGTGGGGCAATACACCTGCAGTCTGAGTGCCGCCTGGCTGGTCATGGTCGTCGCCGGAGTACAACCGACCCCAGAGAACCCGCACACCGATCTCTCTGCCAGCGATCTCTGGTGGATCGTGGGTACTTGGATCGTTTATCACCTCCTGAACCTGGCCCTCGTGGCTGGACTGGCCACTGATGCCTCGTGGTGGGAGGACTTCTCCGAAGAGTTCTGGTTCTACACGATCTCGACCGTCGCGGTACTGGCCCTGTCCCCACTGATCGCCATCACGGCCATCGCCTATCCGTATTCCTGGACGATGCTGCCACTACTGCTGCTGCCCCTGCTGGCGGTCCAAAAGGCCGCTGAGATGTCGCGCCAGCAGGAACACCAAGCCCTGCACGATCCGCTCACCGGCCTACCCAACCGCCTGCTGCTCACCGATCGGATCGACCAGGCCCTGGCCCGCTCCCGGCGCAGCGGAGCACGGATCGTGGTCATGTTCCTGGACCTGGACCTGTTCAAGATCGTCAACGACAGTCTGGGTCATCACGCCGGCGACGCGATGCTGATCGAGGTGGCACAGCGCCTGCAATCCCGGATGGCGCCCGGCGACACCCTCGCCCGCTTCGGTGGCGACGAGTTCGTCGTGGTGTGCGAGACGACCCCGGATGGCGACGTCGAGTGGCTTGCCACTGCCCTCACCAACGCCCTGCGACAGCCGTTCACCTCCGGGGGCAGCCCGGTGAGTGTGACGGCCAGCATCGGCGTGGCCCTGGCCCATGAGGCCTCAGACAGCCAGACCCTGCTGCGTGATGCCGACGCCGCGATGTATCGGGCGAAAGAGCGCGGGCGCGATCAGGTGGCGATGTTCCACGACGTCATGCACCAGGAGGCCGAAGGCCGGCTCGCAGATTCCATGGGCCTGCGCCGGGCCCTGGCAGAGAACGAGTTCCGGCTGGTCTATCAGCCCGTGGTGGAGCTGACATCCGGCCGCATGGTCGGGATGGAGGCTCTGATCCGCTGGCAGGATCCGGACCGCGGCCTGCTGGACCCCGGACACTTCATCCCGGCCGCCGAAGAGACCGGACTTATCGTGCCGATCGGCCAGTGGGTGCTCACCACCGCACTGTCGCACATGGCGCAGTGGCGCAGTGGGTTTGCCGATGACCTCTGGATCGCAGTCAACATCTCCTCGCGCGAACTGCTCAGTCCCGGCCTGGTCGACGAGGTGTCCGCCGCGCTGAGCGCAGCCGGTGTGCCGCCCGCCGCTCTGCACCTGGAGATCACCGAGTCGGCTCTCATGAGCGACTTGGAATCGGTCGTGCGCACCCTGGCGGACCTGCGTGCATTAGGCCTGGGGCTGGCCGTCGACGACTTCGGTACCGGCTACTCGTCACTGGCGTATCTCAAAGGGCTGCCCGTGACAGCGCTAAAGATCGACCGCAGTTTCGTCAGTGGCCTCGGTGGCCCAGATGACGGTTACGACCGCCCCATCGTCGATGCGATCGTCAAGATGGCCCAGTCGCTGCAGCTGGAGGTGATCGCTGAAGGAGTCGAGACCCACGCCCAGCTCGACGTGCTGGAGCAACTCGGCGTGCCCGTGGGCCAGGGCTACCTGTGGGCCCGGCCGTTGCAGGCGGAACGGGTGCCCAAATGGATCACCACGCGGACCCGCAGCGGCAGGCCCAGCCACCCCTGAGCCGGGCTGACCTCTAGTGGGTGACCTTCGGCACCAGACCCTTGGCCTGCGCGATCCAGCCCTCGACCATCTCCTGGGTCGGTACCCGGCCGGTGAGCTTCAGCTGCTCATTGACCTCGGCGATCTTGGCCGTGAGGTTCTCCGCGTTGCGATGTGCCAGTTCTTTGACCGTGTCGACACCGGCGGCTTCCAGCAGTTGTGAGAAGCCCTCAGCCACTCCCGAGATGCGCATCAAATCCGCTTCGTTCACCCAGGTGAGGATCTGCGAAGCCTGCGCGCCGACCTCGTCGGCCAGCTGCTTGCGCCCGCTTGACGTGCCAGCCTTCTCCAGCAGGTCCTCCGTGGTGGCGACTCCGGATTCCTTCAACTTGGCGGCGAACGCCTCGGAGAGGTCTTTGAGGTCTTTGATCGAATAGGCCATGTCGGGTGCTCCTAAAGTGCGGCGGTGAAGGTGAGCCTACGGCCTGACGGCACGGCCACGCATGTCAGGCGGATGTGCCCTGCGGGGTTTCTGCCCCCGCATCCTGCGGTGTGAACTGCGCGAAGGCCTCGACGATGTCCATCGTGGTCTCCGGCGTCAGGACCACTGGGATGGGGTACTCCGCGCCGGCCGCGACATAGCGTCGAGCGGCGCTCAGACACTCGTCCGCTGTGCCCGCCGCGCAGAAGTGGTTGACCACCGCGTCATCGACATGGGTCTTGGCGCGCTCGATGCCTCCCGGCTCCGGCGGCCATCCGCCCAGGAGATCGTGCAGGGTGTCGATGTAGTCCTGCGAGAGACCGGACGCCAGGCCGATGTGGGGCTGCTGGCCCAGGTACATCGTCAGCATCTCCCTGGCGACGTCGCGTGCTTTGTCGCCGTCCTCGTCCATGGCGCAACTGATGATCTGCGGGTGGGAGACGGTGCTGGGATCACGACCCACCTCGCGGGCACCCGCAGTGATCCGCGCGACCGCATCGGCGGTGTACTCCGGCGAGGTCATGAAGTTGAGCAGGACACCGTCGGCGAACTGTGGCGCCAGATGCAGCATCCGGGGTCCGGTGGCGCCGATCAGCACGGGCACCCTGATGGAATCCCTCGGCCGGTCGTGGGCGAGGTCCAGTTCCAGGTCGTCCACCCGGACGAATTCACCGTGATACGTGACCCGCTCCAGGGTCAACAGCTGCTGGAATGCTGCGACATACTCCTGGATCTGTTCGACGGGCATCCGGCGGTGCACGCCGACTTTGGAGGCCAGCGGTTCCCACCACGCGCCGAGGCCGAGCAGGATCCGGCCGGGTGCCAGTTCGTCGAGGGTGGCGCAGGTCAATGCCATAAGTGCGGCGGGCCTGCTCCAGGAGTTGGTCACCCCGGGGCCGATCTTGGCCCGCTTGGTCACCGCGGCGATGGCCCCCGCCTGCGAGACCCAGTCCCGTGCGAGCCGAGTCTCGAAGACCCAGATGGACTCGAAGCCCAGCTCGTCGGCCCGTTGGGCCGCCTGCAACATGGCGGGAAATTCAGGGCGGTCCGGGAAACAGATACCGACACGACTGGCAGCCATGCTGCTCACCCTCTTCCGGCGGTGCTGGTTCTGAGCCTAGGGCTCAGCCCTTCTTTTTGCCCTTGTGCCGGGGTTTGCGATCGGGGCGAGCCGACCGGTGCTCACCACGGTCCGGCCGCGGCTTGCCGCTGTGCTGGTGCTTATGACCGGCCTTGCGTGAACCATCCGACTTGCCGGTGTCTGGACGCAGATCGATGGGGCGTCCGGCGATCCGCGTCTTGCGCAGCTTCTTCCACACCTCCGCGGGCAGGGGCGAGGGCAACTCCACCAGCGAGAAGTCCGATTTGATCTCGATGCGGCCGAAGTCGCGACGCTGCAGACCACCCTCGTTGGCCAACGCCCCGATGATCTGACCGGGTTCCACATTGTGATGACGGCCGACGGCGATGCGGTAGGGGACGCGGTGGACCTCCACCCGTTCCGGCTCGGCGTCCAGCACCAGCGGCGAATCGCCCTGCAAGACCACCGCCAGGGCCGCGGCGACATCCTCCTCGGGGACGTCGTACTCATTGACGTAGTGACCGACGACCTGCCGGTAGAACTCCAGATCCGATGAACCCAGCGCCTGGGTGATCGCAGCGTCGAAACGAGCCAGTCGGCTGGTGTTGATGTCGTCGACGGTGGGCATCGGCATCAGAGTCAGCGGTTGCCGGGTCGCCTTCTCGATGGACTTCAGCAAGTACCGTTCGCGAGGAGTGACGAAGGAGATCGCATCGCCGCTGCGGCCCGCCCGCCCGGTCCGGCCGATGCGGTGCACGTAGGACTCGGTGTCGGTCGGGATGTCGAAGTTGACGACGTGACTGATCCGGTCGACGTCAAGGCCACGAGCCGCGACGTCCGTCGCCACCAGGATGTCCAGCTGGCCGGACTTGAGCTGGGCGACCGTGCGCTCACGCTGCACCTGACCCATATCCCCGTTGATGGCCATCGCGGAGAAGCCGCGCGCTCGCAACTTCTCGGCCAGAGTCTCCGTCTCGTTCTTCGTGCGGACAAAGACGATCATGCCGTCGAAGGCCTCGACCTCGAGGATCCGGGTGAGCGCCTCGACCTTCTGCGGATAGGAGACGACCAAGTACCGCTGGGCAGTGTTTGCCGATGTCGTCGTCTTGCTCTTGAGGATGATCTCGACCGGCTCGTCGAGGTAGCGAGTAGCCATCCGCCGGATCTGCGGCGGCATCGTGGCTGAGAACAAGGCCACATTCTTGTTGGCAGGCGTATCAGCCAGGATGGTTTCGACGTCTTCGGCGAACCCCATGTTGAGCATCTCGTCGGCCTCGTCGAGGACGAGGAAGCGCAGTTCGGTGAGGTTCAGGGTGCCTTTACGCAGGTGGTCGATCACCCGGCCCGGGGTCCCGACGACGATATGGACGCCACGTTTGAGGGCACTCAACTGCGGACCGTAGGCCTGGCCTCCGTAGATCGGCAGGACCCGGATCTGTGGCAGGTGCCCGGCGTACCGTTCGAAGGCCTCACAGACCTGCAAAGCCAGTTCCCGGGTGGGGGCGAGAACAAGCGCCTGCGGCGTCCGCTGGTGCGGGTCGAGGCCTTGCAGGATGGGCAGGGCGAAGGCGGCGGTCTTGCCGGTACCGGTCTGAGCCAGTCCGACGACATCCCGGCCTGCCAGCAGCGGCGGGATCGTGGCAGCCTGGATCGGGCTGGGCGTCTCGTAACCCACCTCGCGCAACGTCGTGAGCAGCGCATCACTGAGACCGAGTTCAGCGAAGTCCACGCTGTGATCGTCGTTGTCCACGACTACTCCTTTGACATACGGGCGAGGTGTGTCCCCCGTTGACTGTAGCCGTCTGAGACCTCAGGCACTCCCCTGCGTGCCGCAGCGGGCTCAGCTTGCCCGACTGCCCGGCACCCCGGCGTGTTTGGTGAACACCTGGCTCTGCGGGCGCACCGCCATCGCATACGTGGAGGTGGAATCCCGGCGAGCGAGCACTGTGAGCGCATCCTTGAGAGTGCGCAGGATGGTTGACTTCGACACGCTCGAACCCGCCAGGCGCTCTTTGAGCTCGACGGGTGCCGCTACGGCCGTCTTGTAGCCGGCCGACGACGCCGCAACGAACAGTTCGAGATCGAAGGCGAAGCGCGTCTCGCGCATCCGCGGCAACACATCGGCCATGACCTCGCGCCGCATCAGTTTGCAGCCGGTCTGCGTGTCATTGACCCCGAGGGAGAACAACGCGCCGACGAGACTCGAGAAGCCGAACGACACCAACTTGCGGAACGGCGATGATGCCGAAATCGATCCGCTGTGCTTCTTGTTCGCATAGACCATGTCGGCCCCGGTCTCCCGGCCGATGATCAGGTACTCCACCAGATGTGCGGGGTCGATGTCCCCATCGGAGTCGACAAAACCGACCCAGGCGCCGCGGGCGCGGGAGAAACCTGCGTGCAGCGCACCGCCTTTGCCCCGGTTCTCCGGCAGTTCGACCACGCGCACCTCAGGACCCGCGCCGTCGAGGGTGGCCATGGAGCCGTCGGTGGACCCATCGGACACCACGATCAGCTCGAACCCGATGTCGTTGTCCCGCATCACCTGTACGCAGCGATCCACAGCCGGTCGCAGGGCGTCGCCCGGGTTATAGGCAGGCATCACGACGCTGATCTCGATCTCGCGATTCGCAGGCATCCACAGCCGGGAACTCTCGGTCCACACGGGTCGCTGCGGATCGACCCTCTCCCTGAGCAGCGACTGTCCAACGAACCGCGCCGGAAACACCACGATGTTGCGCAGCGTCTGCAAAAGCGCGGTGAAGACGTCACCGATGAGGGCAGACGGAGACTTCGACATGCGATCAACCTCCTGCGTTCATCGTAGTGCCGCCGCACCCCGCGAATCCCGGCCCGGAAGGTCAATATGCTGAAGTCATGAGCGACGAGGACATCACATTCACCTCGAAGCCCACGATCCTGGTCGTCGATGATGATCCGGTTCTGACCATGCTGATCGGGGGCATCCTGGCCAAGACGGGAAAGATCTTCACCGCTCGCTCCGGGGACGAGGGGCTTCGTATGGCCCAACGCGAGAATCCCGATCTGATCCTGCTGGACGTGCAGATGCCCGGCCAGGACGGCTTCGATGTGATCAGCGAATTGAAGATGGACCCGGCGCTG
>Ga0208938_1002265_pt1 | contig 10280 bp, 9 predicted proteins | sample AD_UKC125_MetaG_FD_184434 | JGI IMG/M metagenome (GOLD analysis project Ga0208938, IMG submission 184434) | Active sludge microbial communities of municipal wastewater-treating anaerobic digesters from USA - AD_UKC125_MetaG (SPAdes) (version 2) | ecosystem: Engineered > Bioreactor > Anaerobic >... | reverse complement strand
GGCCGCCCAGCCTAGCCATGACACCATGGCCGACATGGACCTGGACGCGGCCGTCGACGAGCTCTACGGTCTGGCTCCGGAGGAGTTCCTGGCCCGTCGCAAGGCCCTGGCCGCCATGGCCAAGGGTGCCGGCGACGCCGATCTGGCGCGCGAGATCACCGCCCTGCGCAAGCCGACCATGGCCGCGTGGGCGGTCAATCTCCTTGCTCGCCGACGGCCCGACGAACTCGATCGGCTCGCCGATCTCGCGGTGGAGCTGCGCGAGGCCCAGCGTTCGTTGGATGGGCCCGAGATGACCCGGCTGGGCAAGGAACGCACCGCACTCGTCGACGACTTGGTGGCGGCCACTGCAGCGGTGCTCGCGGATGCCGGTGCCCGGCTCTCCCCCGCTGCGGCCGCGGCCGCCGCGTCGACCTTCGTTGCTGCCCTGGCCACCCAAGAAGCCACCGAGGTTGTGCTCTCCGGGCGGCTGACCCGGCACCTGGAATACGCAGGGTTCGGAGAGGTCGACCTGCGCGACGCCACCGCCCGTCCGTTGCGGCTGGTCCCCGCCCCGGCATCGTCGTCGCTCCCCCGCTCGCACGACGGCGGCCCGCCGGCGACTGCACCCCCGGCCCTGTCGTCCCACGTCATCGCCGCGGAAGCCGCGCTGCACGCGTCGATGTCCGCGGCCACCGCGGCGACCTCACGCGCGGGCGTCCTCGCGGCTGAATCGGAGCTGGCAGCGACCCGCGTCGCCCAGCTGCAGAAGGAACTCGTCCGGGCTCGAGCCCACCGAGATGCCACCGACGAGGCCTTCGCTGCCGCAGAACTGGCCCGCGAAGCTGCCGAAGCCGACCTCACTGCGGCTCGGGCGGCGCTGGAGGACGCGCGGACCGCCGAAGGGTGAAACTCGCGTGCACGGCATACCGGCGAACCGGGAGGATCGCCGGCATGCCGATTCGCCGCCTCCCCGAGCGCGCTCAGCACGAGCGCGCGCAGCTGTATGCCGTGCTCGACGCGATGTGGGTCGCCACCCTGTCGGTCGCGGTCGGTGAGGTCGCCCAGAGCGTGCCGATCCTCTATGGGCGGGACGGCGACAGCATCGTGCTGCACGGGTCGACCGGAGCGGGGACCTTGCGACTGCTGGCGGCCGGCCGGCCGGCGACCCTGTGCGTCAGCACGCTCGACGGGTTCGTCTACGCCGAGTCGTTGTTCGACTCGAGCGCCAACTACCGATCCGCAGTCGTGACCGGGCCGGTCGAGGTGCTGTCCGGGGCAGCGGCCGATGCCGCACTGCTGGCGCTTTCGGAGCGGATCATGCCGGGCCGGGCCACCGAGGTGCGCCCCTCGACCCGCAAGGAACTCGCTGCCACCGTGGTGCTGCGGCTGCCGATCCTCGAGGGCTCCTACACTGTCAAGGTGCGTGACGGTGGCACCGGCGAGACACCCACCACCGACGACACGTGGAGTGGGGTGCTGCCGGTCCACACGGTGTTCGGCACCCCGGTGCCGGAGGTGGACGGCATACCGCTGCCGGCGTCGATCCACGCGCGTCTGGCGACCGGTCGGTGACGACCCGCGGTGCGGTGCCAGCAGGCATTTCCGGCCGTGGCGTGCCCTGGCAGGTGAAGTTCGGGCTCCTCGCGCTCATCTGGGGTGCGAGCTTCCTGTTCATCAAAGCAGCACTGGGGCTCCTGCAGCCCCTCCAGGTCGGCGCTGGGCGGATCGTGCTCGGCGCGGCCACGACCGGCGCCCTCGCTGTGGCGGCGCGGGTGCGTCTGCCTCGATCGTGGCGAGTGTGGGCCCACCTACAGGTGACCTCGGTGTTGCTGTGCACCCTGCCGTTCCTGCTCTTCCCCCTCGGCGAGGAGCGAGTGAGCTCAGCCTTGGCCGGCATCGGGAATGCCATCACGCCCGTCGCCACCGTGCTCGCGACTGCGGCCCTGGTGCCGCACGAGACCTTCTCACGCCGCAAACTCCTCGCTGTCGCAGCCGGTTTCCTCGGGGTCGTCGTCATCATGGCGCCCTGGCAGGTCACCGAGCGGCCTGACCTCCTGGGCTTCGGAGCGACCCTGGTTGCAGGGTCCTGCTATGGCCTGGGCTGGACCTACATCAAGCGCTTCCTCGGTGACGCCGATCTCGGCGGACTGGCCCTCCCAGCAGCCCAACTCCTTTCTGCCGCAGTCCAAATCACGCTGGTGACGGTCATCTGGTGGGCGTTGCAGCGCGACCAGCTCGCTGCCCCGTGGTCGCCCCGCCCCGATGCCCCGGCCCTTGCCCCCGGTCCTGCTCATGCTTCTGTACTGGCGCTGCTGGCGCTGGCAGCCCTGGGCGTGCTCGGGACGGGGGTGGCCTACGCCCTACAGTTCGACGTCTTCCGCGAGGTCGGACAGCAGGTGTCCTCGACGGTCACCTATCTCATCCCGGTCGTCGCGGTGCTGCTCGGCGTGCTCGTCCTGGGCGAACGACTCACCTGGGCCGAGGTCGCGGGCTTCGCCATCGTCCTGGGTAGTGCGATCGTCATCGGGCTGCCCGAGCCGCGCAGGCACGTACGCTCCTAGCCATGGCCTCACCCGGCGCACGCGTGCGATTGCTCCCACCGGCGGTCTTCCTCGTCCCGCTGGGTGCGGCTGTCGCGCTCGACCGACTCGCCGGGCTGCCGAGGTTCGCCCTGCCGAGCGTCGGGTTGGTTCTGGCCACGGCCCTGGGTCTGGCCGGGGCTGGGCTGTTCCTCTGGGCCGGCCAGACCCTGCTGAGCCGAGGCACCACGGTCATCCCCTGGCACGCTGTCGAGCAACTGGTGACCACCGGTCCCTTCGCGCGCAGCCGCAATCCGATCTACCTCGGCGACGCCCTCATCTACCTCGGCCTGGCCGGGTGGGCTGGTTCGTGGACCGCAATACTGCTGCTCCCGCTCATCCTCTGGGTGATGACCAGGTGGGTCATCCGGCGTGAGGAGGCCTACCTCACGCAGCGGTTCGGCACGGCATACCAGTCGTATGCCGTGCGGGTGCGCCGCTGGGTCTGACCTCTGGACGGTGTGGCCGAGCCCTGCCACGGGTAGAACTGCAGCCATGAGCACCCGCGTGGAGAGAGACAGCCTGGGGACCGTCGAGGTCCCGGATGAGCGCTATTGGGGCGCGCAGACCCAACGCAGCCTCGAGCACTTCGACATCGGGCGGCCGGCCTTCGTCTGGGGACGGCCGATCATCGCGGCCCTCGGGCTGCTCAAGGCCACCGCGGCGGAGGTCAATGCGGAGTTGGGTGAGCTCGACCTAGACTCCGACGCTCTCGCCGCGCTGGTGGGCGCTGCCCGGGAGGTGCAGGAGGGCCGGCTCGACTCGGAGTTCCCCCTGGTGGTGTTCCAGACCGGCAGCGGCACCCAGACGAACATGAACGCCAACGAGGTCATCGCGGGGCGCGCCAACGAACTCACCGGCCACGGCCGTGGCGGGCGCGACCCGGTGCATCCCAACGATCACGTCAACCGCGGTCAGTCCAGCAACGACGTCATCCCCTCCGTTGTCCATCTAGCGGTCGTCGACCGGATCGAGCACGCCCTCTATCCAGCGCTAGATCGGTTGCGCGACACGCTGGGCGACGCGGCCGTGCGTTTCGAGCCGATCGTCATGGTCGGCCGGACTCATCTGCAGGATGCCGCTCCCATCCGGCTCGGCCATGCGGTCGGATCCTGGGTGACCCAGCTCGACCACGCCATGGCCGGCCTGCGCCGCGCGCTCCTGCCGATCTACGGGCTGGCCATCGGTGGCACCGCGGTCGGCACCGGCCTCAACGCCCACCCCGAGTTCGGGGCGCGGGTCGCGCAGCGGCTCGCCGAACAGACTGGTATGCCGTTCCACCAGGCCGAGGATCTGCCGGCCGCTCTGGCTTCCCGGGACGATCTCGTCACCCTCAGCGGGGCGCTGCGGACGGTTGCCATCGCGCTCTACAAGATCGCCAACGACGTGCGCTGGCTAGCCAGTGGGCCTCGGGCCGGCTTGGGAGAGCTACGGATTCCGTCCAACGAACCGGGGTCGAGCATCATGCCGGGGAAGGTCAACCCCACCCAGGCCGAAGCGCTACGCATGGTCGTCGCGCGAGTCGTCGGCAACGACGCCACGGTGGCGTTCGCCGGCGCCCAGGGCGCCTTCCAGTTGCACGTGGACACACCGGTCATCGCCCACGCGCTGCTCGAATCCATCGATCTGCTCGCCGATGGCGTGGCATCGTTCGATACGCATTGCGCACGCGGCCTGGAAGCCGACGAGGGTCGCATCGCAACCCACGTGGCTCAGGACCTCATGCTCGTCACGGCGCTGGCACCCCACCTCGGTTATGACCAGGCGGCGGCGATTGCCCACCGAGCGCTCACCGACGACCTCTCGCTGCGCGAGGCGGCCATCGCCTCGGGATCACTGACCGGGGCGGAGTTCGACGGCTGGGTCGACCCCGCGGCCATGGCCGGACCGCTGCGGGGCGCACGCGCGAGCGGGTTGCCCGATGACTGACCCGCGCGCCACTCAGCTCACCCGTAACTGGGACGAGCTCCTGCAGGAGATCCGGGTGACCCAGACGGGGGTCCAGATCCTCACCGGGTTCCTGCTCACCGTGCCGTTCTCGGCCCGCTTCGACGAGCTGACGCAGACCCAACGATGGGCTTTCCTCGCGGTGCTGGGCGGCTCGATCCTCACCACCGGCCTCGTGGTGGCGCCGGTGGCCTTCCACCGGATGCTCTTCCGGCAACGGCGGCGCGAGCTCCTCGTCGATGTCGGTGACCGGTGCGCCCGCCTCGGCCTGGTGACGTTGGCCGTCACTGTCGCCGGCGTCGCGGGCTTGGTCGCCGACCTCACCGTCGCGGGGAATGCGGGGCTGCTGGCCTTCGCCGCCGTGCTCGTCGGGCTGACCCTGCTCTGGGGCGTCGCCCCGCGGTGGGCCGACCGACACGACGCCCGCCCTCGCCTGGCCCCGCCCGAGTCGGATGACGACGTCAACCCCACGACGCACGAGCGCCGACTGTCCTGAGCGGCGCATCCGCTGTGCCGCGGCGCGATCGTCACCTCGCCGACATCACGGACGGGTTGCGGCTCACTGCAATTCGAGAGTGGCGTGCCGCCTGCTCTGGGCCTCGACGTAGCGCAGCGCCAGCAGCCCCGCCACCGTGAAGGCCACCCCGAGCGCCGCCTCACGCGCCAGCAACCCCGCGACATCGCCGAGCCCAGCCCCGCCGGCCACCCGTCGGGCCGCCTCGATGGCGTGCGTCAAGGGCAACACCCGACCGACCCCCGCCATCCACGCCGGGAGCGCGTCCAGAGCGACATTCGTCCCGCAGAAGACGAGCAGGACACCGAAGACGATGTTGGACAGCACCGCCGTGCTGCGCACCCGCAAAGCGATCGATGCCTGCAAGAGGCCGAGGCCGGTGCACGACGCCGACGCCACGACGACACACAGGGCGATTCCCGGCCACACCCGCAGTGGCAGATCGACACCGAGCACCCGGCCGCCGACGAAGAGCGCAACCATCGCCACGAACCAGCCATTCGCCACCACCGGCAGCGACCGCCCGATGAACAGTGCCACCCGATTGACCGGAGTGGACAAGACGATGCCCAGGGTCTGGGTGAACCGTTCTCCGGCAATGGTGTTGGCCATCGCGAAGAGGCACGGGATCGAGGCATATTGCACGGCGTTGCCGATGACGTAGAACCCATCGTCGGCCACCCCGGCCGAGCGACCGACATACGCGAACAGCAGGATCTGGAAGACCGGTGAGATGAGCATCGTCGGCACGTAGATGTAGGGGTTGAGCCAGTTGAACAGCGCTCGGAAGGAAATCACCCCGCCGACGAACACCACCCGAAGTGCCGCGAGCAGCGACACCCCGCCCGAGGCCGGCGCTCCCGGTCGCATCGTCACAGCCGGACCTGTCTCACTCATCGCCGCGCCCGCTCAGGTCAACGCCAGCGTGGCGTTGCGTCGGGCCGAGTCGACGAGCCGCTCCGACAGGACGGTGGCGAGGACGGCATACCCGAGTCCCAGCCCCGCGCAGACCGCGATCTCGCCCCACGGCGCCTGACCCGCCGCGGCCGAGCGGATCGCCGCCATCCCCCAGGTCGGAGGCAGCGCCTGAGCCAGCCACTGCACCCAGGTGGGAAACAGGTCCAGCGGCACAAGGAAGCCGCACAGCAGCCAGCCGGGATACTCCAGCAGGTTGCCCAGCGCCCAGCCGGTCCGATACCGCACGACGGTGACCGACAGCAGGAAACCGAAGGTCGCCAACGAGGCGAGCGTGACGGCCAGCGCGACGACGAACGCGACCGGGCTGGCGATCTGCACCTCGATCCCGAACACGACCCGCCCCCACACCAAGGTGGCCACGAGCGAGTAGAGCGCGACCGTCGCCAGGGCGGCCGTCACCGGGAGCACGGCCAGCGCCAGCCGAGTCGGCGCGCAAACCAACAACTCCAGGGTGCCCTGCCAACGCTGGCTCTGCAGCGCACCGCTGGCGGACGTGGCCATCGCCGACCAGGTACCCATAACGGCCGCGCCGAGGCCGGCATACACGAGGGCTTCCGGTTTGCCGGACTGGCCGAACATGAGGAAGGCAGTCGTTGCGAAGAAGAGCGGATAGATGACGTTGAGGATGCCGTCGAAGGCGGAGACCGCGACGATCTTCAGCTGCAGCCACCACAGCGTGAAGAGCACCCGCACCGAGCGGCGCACGCCGCTCACGAGCCGACCAGCTCGACGTAGGCGTCTTCGAGGGTGGGTTGCCTGCTGACGACCCGACCGACCCGTATGCCGTGCAGCGCGTCGAGGGTCGCGCCGGTGACGTCGGCACCTGAGTCGATCGAGACGACGAGCGTCTGGCTGGTTGCTCCGGTCGTCACCGTGGCGGACCGGACGCCGGGCAGTGCCTCGACGACCGACAGCCGTCCGCCCAGCCCGTCGAAGACCTCGACCTCCAGGACCGATCCGGCGCTGACCCGCGCCTTGAGCTCGGCCGGCGTTCCGGTCGCGACCAACTCGCCCCGGGTGATTACCGCGATGCGGTCGCACAACTCGTCGGCCTCGAACATGTAGTGGGTCGTGAGCAGGATCGTCTTGCCCTGCTCGCGCAGCCCGGAGATGGTCTGGCGCAACTCGCGTGCGCCGACCGGGTCGATCCCGATCGAGGGCTCGTCGAGGAAGAGCAGATCGGGGTTGTGCAGCAACCCGCGGGCGATGTGCAGGCGTTGCCGCATCCCGCGCGAGAACCCCTCGACCCGCTCCCGCTCTCGGCCGGCCAGCCCGACCAGCTCGAGCAACTCACCGATCCTGGCCGGCTGCTCGCGGGCGGGCACGGCATACAGCTCGGCGAAGTAGCGCAGATTGTCCAGGGCCGAAAGGCGTTCGTAGAGACCACGATCGCCGCCGAAGACATATCCGATCCGGCGCCGGACGGCTCGTGGCTCGGCGACCACGTCGTGCCCGAGGATCGTCGCCGAGCCCGATGTCGGCAGCAGGAGGGTGATGAGCATCTTGATCGTCGTCGTCTTGCCCGCGCCGTTGGGACCGAGCAGCCCGAAGACCTCGCCCCGATCGATGTGGAACGAGATCCCCCGGACCGCTTCCACCGGATCGGTGCGGCGGCGCAGCACCCCCGTGGTCGTCGCGAACGAGCGCCTCAGCTCGTGGGCTTCCAGGATGCTCACGCGGTGCCTCCGGGGTGCTCGATGAGGTAATGCCATTCCTCGGCAGCGTTACGAGCGCCGGTCGCTCGCAGCCCGGCACGCAGCAGCGCGGCTTGGCTCGCCACGTTGTCGGGGCCGGTGTGGGCCTGCACGGTCGCGCCCGCAGCGAGGGCAGCGGGGACCGCCAAGGCCACTGCATCGGTGATGAGACCCTCGCCGCGAGCCGACGGGACGAGGCCATAGCCGATCTCCACGCGACCCGTTTCGTCGGGTGGCCCGTAGAAGCCCAGGGTGCCCACGACCGCTCCGTCGCGGCGCCGCACGATGAGCCGGGACCCCCAGGTCTGAGCGGGCGTGCCGTCCTCACCGTGCATGGCCAGCGCCACGAGATCGTCCTCGCGCGGGAAGTCCGGCGCCCAATCCGGTTGTGGCTCACCGGCTTTCACTCGTGCGGCGAGATCTTCGGTCACCGGCCGCAGCTCGACCAGCCGCCCGCGCAGGGGTTGGCAGTCCAGTGGCCGCACGGCATACCCCAGGGGGGTGTCCGGCAGGGTGATCCAATACCGCCGGTGGCCGTCCCGCACGTCTTCCAGCACCCCACCGCAGCGTTCGATGGTGCGGGCCGACGCGACGTTGTCGTCGTCGCAGGTCACCAACACGGGGTTGATGCCCAACCGGCGCGCCTGCGCGAGCATGAGGCGCAGCGCCGCGGTCGCGACTCCGAGTCGCCGAGCGCTGGGGCGGACGGCATACCCGATGTGTCCGCCCTCGCGCAGGAGATAGTCAGTGAGCTCGTGGCGCAGGTTGATGCTGCCGACGATCTCGCCGTCCTGCTCGATCCAGCGGGTGGTGCAGGCCACCCGGTCGGGGGGAAGGTCTTCGCCACGCTCATGCGCACACATGGCTGCCACCCAGGCCCGGTATGCCGTGGGGTCGCCGAGGGTGCTCAGCAGGGTGGGATCCGCCGATGCTCCGTCGATGTGTGCGCCGGCGAATTCGCTCACGAAGTCGAGCCATTCGCGGTGCAGGCTGACATCCGGAGGGCGCAGGGCGATCACCCGGCCACCTTAAGGTCCGCGAGAGTGTGACACGATCGGTTTTCCGACCGTCGGCAAGTCACGAGGACGAGATGACCAACTACGCCCAGACCGAGCGTCAGGCGCTCTGCGACACCATGGAACGAGTCGGTCCCGACGCGCCGACGCTGTGCCACCCCTGGCGAGTGCGGGAACTCGCCGCCCACTTGGTCATCCGGGAAACCCGCCCTGACCTCGCCTTGGGAATGTTCGTCGGACCGTTGCGGGGTCGGATGGAACGCTCGCTGCTGTCCAAGGCGTCCGGGGACTTCCCGACGCTGCTCGAGGCGTTGCGCTCCGGTCCCCCGAAATGGACGCCAGCCGCGCTCTCCCCCGTGGACCAGGCTCTCAACACCATGGAGTTCTTCATCCATCACGAGGATGTGCTGCGCGCCCAACCGGATTGGAAGCCACGCGTCCTCATGCCGGGCCACGAGCTGGCGATCTGGGGCGGTCTGACGACCATGGCCTTCCTGCTCTACCGGCGCGCCGATGTGGGCGTCATCCTCGAGACCCCGATGCTCGTGCGCCATGGGGTGCGTGGGCCGAGCGCCGCCGGCACCGTCGTCATCAAGGGTGGCGTCGCCGATCTCGCGCTCTTCTCCTATGGCCGCAAGTCGGCCGCACGAGTCGCCTTCGAGGGCTCCCCCAGCGCGATCGATGTTGTCAAGAAGGCCGAACTCTCCCTCGGCTGACGCACCTGCCGGTATGCCGCCCGGCCCGGCGCGGGCGCGAGGCACGGGCGCGAAGCACGGGCGCGAGGCGCGGCACACCGGGAGCCATACCCCACCGCACCTTCGACGAACGGGTGCGGAGGTGGGCCCCCGCTCTTCATTCCCCGACGGCCTCGTTCATCAACTGCGTTCGTGACCGTGACCAAGGTTGCTCCCGGCCGGCTCGAAGGTCGGCGTCATGCCCGACCCCGGACGTGGACAGACTTCGCCCCTGCGCCCACCTGGTCACTCGTGCCAGGTATTGCGCGTTCGTGGAAGTAGACAGTCTTCGCCCCTCGGCTGTCGGTACTGATGTGGTGTCGGTGGTGGGGGTCGTGGATCAACCGGTGGTGGTAGCCACACAACGGGATCGCGAGGTCCAGGTCAGTGAACCCGCCTTTGGACCAAGGATGCTGGTGATGCAGCTCCGACCACGCGAACGGTCGGTCACACCCGTCCGCAGCGCAGGTGTCGTAGATGACCGAGAGGGCGGTGCGTTGTGGGTCGCTGAAGAACCGGTGATGTCGGCCGAGGTCGAGGATCTGCCCCGGTCCACCCAGGACTGCGGGGAGGATCCCGGCTTGGCAGGCGATCCGCCGCGCAGCACTGGCCGATAGCAATGTCACGGTGTCGGTGCTCGCGGCACCAACACTGGGGGTCATCTCCAGCAGCGTCCCAGTGCTCTCGCGGACCGAGGCTTGGATCTGTGCGGTGTGTGCGGCTCCGACGGCTTGTTCCATGGTCATCGTGATGATGACGGTGGCGGCGACTTTCCCGGTGAGTCGTTCGGTGTCGAGGTGTTCGATCAACTCGGTCAAGGCTCGTCCGCGGCGGTG
>Ga0208938_1002262_pt1 | contig 10291 bp, 10 predicted proteins | sample AD_UKC125_MetaG_FD_184434 | JGI IMG/M metagenome (GOLD analysis project Ga0208938, IMG submission 184434) | Active sludge microbial communities of municipal wastewater-treating anaerobic digesters from USA - AD_UKC125_MetaG (SPAdes) (version 2) | ecosystem: Engineered > Bioreactor > Anaerobic >... | reverse complement strand
CTGCTCTATCTCTTGGCTCAACGCGCGGGTGAGGTCGTCACCAAGCGCGAGATCCTCGCCGAGGTGTGGCGGCAGTCCTACGGCGGCGGCGACCGCACCGTCGACGTGCACCTGTCCTGGTTGCGGCGCAAGCTCGGCGAGACGGCCGCAGAGCCGCGCTATCTGCACAGCATTCGTGGGGTCGGGATCCGCCTGGTCGACCCGAGCCAGAGCAGCGGCTGATGCTGCGCACCCGCATCACCTGGCTGGCGATCGGGATCATCTCGGCGGTCGTCGTGTCGTTCGTCATCCCGCTGGCCCTGCTGGTGCGCACCATGGTGCAGGACCGGGCCATGGCCGAGGCCCGGGTCCTCGCCCAGTCGACCGCGACTCTCGTCGCGAGCGTCGATGATCTGACCCGCCTCGCGGTGGTCATCGACCCGGTCATCCAGGCCGCGGCCACCTCGTCGGCAGCCCCGGTCCACCTGTGCGTCACCCTCCCCGACAGCACGCGGATCGGACCGGCCGACGACGGCTTCGACGGCGACGCTGCGGCACTCATCGAGCGCGCGAGCAGTCAGTCGGCCTCGTTCACCGAGGTCACCGCCGAGGCCGTCGATGTGCTCACGCCGGTCACCGTCGCGACCGGCACCGTCGTCGTGCACACCTCGACCCATTTCCGCCACCTGCAGAGCCGGATCTGGACCGTGTGGGCCACCCTCGCGGGTCTCGGCGCGGCGATCATCGGCCTCGGGGCGTTCGTCTCGCGACGGATGGCCGAACGGATCAGCACGCCGGTCACCGAGATGGCCGACGTGGCCCATCGGCTGCGCGAGGGCGACCTCAGCGCCCGCGCGCACACGTCGGCCGGCGCCGTCCCTACCGAGGTGACCGAACTCGGCACCGCGCTCAACCGGCTCGCCGCCCGGATCGCCGAGTTGCTCGCCGGCGAGCGCGAGGCCGCCGCTGACCTGTCGCACCGGCTGCGCACCCCAGTCACCGCGCTGCGGCTGGACACCGACCTGGTCGCCGACGAGACCGTGCGCTCCCGCCTGCGCAGTCACGTCGAGGACCTGCACCGAGTCATCGACTCGGTCGTCACCGAGGCCCGACGCACCTCGCGGGACGACATGACGGCGGCCGGCGACCTCGCGGCCGTGGCGGCAAACCGGACGGCATACTGGCGCCCGTTGGCCGAAGACCAGGGCCGAGCGCTCGAGGTCACCGTGCCCGCGATGCCGGTGTTCGTTGCGCTGCCCAGCGCTGACTTGCGCGATCTCGTGGACACGCTCGTCGACAACGTCTTCGCGCACACGCCCGAGGGCACCGCGCTGACGGTCGTCGTCACGGCCGTCGACGGTGCCGCGCGGTTGGCCGTCGCCGACGCCGGGCCGGGGCTGGCTTCGCCGGGGCTGGCCGACCGCGGGCGCAGCGGCAACGGCGGCACCGGCCTGGGGCTGGACATCGTGCGCCGCCTGGCCGATCGCGCCGGCGGCTCGGTCACGCTCGACCGGGCCCAGTTGGGTGGGCTGCTCGTCGAGGTGACCCTGCCGCACCTCCCGTCGGCCGACTGATCGGTATGCCGGGTCAGTCGTCCTCGTGCTCGGAATCGTGGTCGTCTCGCTGCCCTGATTCGTGCTCGGATTCGTGCTCGGATTCGTGCTCGACCTGCACCGCGGTGGTCTTGGCGGCAGTGCCGGTCTTTGCCACGGTCCCGCTCGTCGAGCTCGCGGCGCGAACGGGCGCAGCGGCCGGGGCGGCGGGCGGAGCAGCGACCAAAGCAGCGGGCACCTCCGCCACCGCTGCCACGGCAACGGTCTCGGTCACGTGGGTCACGCAGACCTCGCCTTCGAGCACCGCGGGTGGGGTGCAGCCGCGCAGCACGACGACCGGCTCGGCAGTGGTCACCGTCGGCTCAGCAGTGACGACAACCGCCGCTGCTGGCTGGACGCCGGGTGTGAGCGAGGCATAGAGGATGCCCGAAATGGCCAGGCCGGCCAGGGCACCGACACCAGCGGCCCTGGTGTGGAACGACAAACTCATGGGGTGCTCCTTGACGATGCTTGCTCGGACACTGATTGCTCGGACGCTGAAGGCTCGGCAGATCGTCACCGAGTGTGCAAGCCGACTGGTCAACTCGACCTCACCGCTGGATCAAGACGGCCCTAACTCCCAGCGGACCGACAGCCGCCGCCCAGCGGGGGCCCAGCGGAACCTGACCTGTCCTTAACGCACACCTGAGGACTCCTTGTCGGACGGCACGAGACAGTCACCGTCATGCAGACCTCCACCCCTTCGGCTCGCAATCGCGCCAACCGCGCTCTCGGCATCGTCACCGGGACGGTGGCCGCGTCGGCCGTCGTCGCGGTCGGCGCTGCCACCGTCGCGGCGGCCCAGCAGACCCAGCAGGCCCAAGCCGCCAAGGTGGCCAAGGCGGCCTCCGCGGCCGCGGCCCCAGCGGTGGCGAACTCACCGGTCGAGTTCCGCGACCGGGAGAGCCGCACGGTCACCGACCGAGTGCTCACCCAGGCGCAACCAGGGGCGGCGGCCGCGGCTCCCAAGGCACCCGGCTCCGGCAGCGTGAGCACGCGTTCGGGCACCTCCTCGTCGACGGCGAAGTCCGGGACGAGCGCCGGCACCAGCGCGGGCACCAGCTCCGGCACGACGACCAAGACGACGACCCGCACCGCGACCGCACCTCAGCCGGCGACCAAGCCGGTCGTGCCGTCGACCGGTTCCTGAGGCGGGCCGATGACGGTGCTCAGCCCCGCTCGCCCGGCGCCACCGCAGTGGCGCGCGCTCGGCACCTATGTCGACCTGCACGTCGGCGACCCCGAGCAGGAGTCGGCGGCGATCACGTTGGCGCAGGCCGTGCTCGCCGAGGTCGACCTGTCGTGCAGCAGGTTTCGCGACGACTCAGACCTCATGCGCGCCAATCGGGCTACGGGAGAATGGATTCGCGTCTCGCCGGTGCTCGTCGGCGCGCTCCGGGCGGCGATCTGGGCTGCCGAGGAGACCGACGGCCTGGTCGACCCGGGCCTGGGTGAGCTGCTCGTCGCAGCGGGCTACGACCGCACCTTCACCGACCTGGTCCCCAGCACAGACCCAGCCGGTATGCCGTGGGCAGACCTCGTGCCCGGCGCCCGGCGCCCGTCCTGGCGGGACATCGAGATCGACCAGGGTCGGGTCCGGATCCCGCGCGGGCTGAGCGTCGACCTCGGTGCGGTCGGCAAGGCCTACGCCGCCGACCTGGTGGCCTTGAGCATTGCCGACCGGCTCGGCACGGCGTGTGTCGTGAGCGTCGGCGGCGATGTGCGCACCGCGGCCCCCGGCTCGACAGACACCGACGGCACTGGCCTGACCAGCGAGATTGCCATTGCGCAGGACCTCGCGACCCTGCACTCCGACCGCGCGCCGGTGTGTCTCGTGCCGCTCACCGCCGGAGGCATCGCCACCTCGTCGATCACCGCTCGGCGGTGGGTGCGCGGCGGGACGACCTGGCATCACATCATCGACCCGCGCTCGGGCACCCCGGCCCCCGAGCAGTGGCGAGCCGTCACGGCATACGGGTCGAGCGCAGCTGCGGCGAACGCCGCCTCGACCGCCGCCCTCGTCCTCGGTGCGGATGCCGTGCCATGGCTGGACGCGCGCGGCATACCGGCTCGTCTCGTGGCAAGCGACGAGACGGTGACGGTGACCCAGACCTGGGAGGCGGCACGGCATACCGGCTGTGTCGTGCAGACAAAGGAGCGGCAGTGAGCGGGCCGATGTTGTGGTACCTCAACCGAGGCACGGGCGTCGTGCTGCTCGTGCTCTACACGGCGACCGTCGTGCTGGGGCTGCTGTCGGTGAGCCGGCGGCCGGGGGTGCGGCGGGTGCCGCAGTTTTTCGTGCAGGGGCTGCATCGTGCGGTGTCCGGGATGGCGACCGCGCTGCTGCTCGTTCATGTGGTGACCGCGGTGCTCGACACCTATGTGGACATCCGCTGGTACGACGTGTTCGTGCCCTGGGGCGGCACCTACCGACCGATCTATCTCGCGGCCGGCGCGATCGCCGTCGACCTGCTGCTCGCGGTCGGGCTGACCTCGCTGGCGCGGGCGCGGCTGTCCGACCGGGCCTGGCGGGTCGTGCATCTGCTGGCCTATCCGAGCTGGGCGGCGTCGGTCGCGCACACGGTCGGGATCGGCACCGACATGGCGACCCCGTGGCTGCGGATGCTGCTCGTCGGGTCCGTCGGGGTGGTCGTCGCCGTCGGCGTGACGCGGCTGGCCCGGGTGCGCCGGATGGCGCCGGGGCGCGCATGACCTCGCTCGCCACCGTAGAGCCCGCACCCGCACGCTGCGGTATGCCGTTCTTCTCGCCTCCCGCGCAGGTCATGGTCGACCCGGGTCCGATGCTCTTGGCAGACCTCGACGACGGGCCGTCGCTGGCCGCGCACCGGTCGCGGTTCGGCGGCGTGGGAGCTGCTGGCCCGGGATCTGCCGCCCCGGAGTCGGTCGAGCAGCTGGCCCAGTGGGCCGAGGCGGTCGGGCTCGCTGGGCGGGGTGGCGCGGGCTTTCCGTTTCACGTGAAACTTCGGGCCGCTGCGGCCGGCCCCCGTGGCCGGCGGCCGATCGTCGTGGTCAATCTCGCCGAAGGCGAACCGCTGAGCGGCAAGGACACCGCGCTGGCTCGGTGTGTGCCGCACCGGGTCCTCGACGGCGCCGCCCTGACGGCCGGGCTGCTCGGCGCGCGCGAGGTGCATGTCGTCGTGCCGCGCGAACGGCCGCTCGTCGAGGAGTCGATGGCGCTGGCCGTGGCCGAGCGGCAGGCTGCCGGCGAGCGGCTGGCCTGGCGGCTCACCGTGGTCGGACCGGGCTTCGTGTCGGGTCAGGCGCGGGCGGTCATCGAGGCGTTGTCCGGACGGCCGGGGTTGCCCGTGACCGCCTGGCAACCCGAGGCCGTGTCGGGACTGCGCGGCCGGCCCACCCTGCTCTCCAACGCCGAGACCTGGGCGCACGTCTGGGCTGTGGTTCAGCGCGGCCCGGCGGGGTACGCAGCTCTCGGCACGAGCTCCGAGCCGGGCACGACGCTGCTGTCCCTGCCCGGAGCGGACGAGGCCAGCGTCGGCGTCGGCACCGTTGCGGTTGTCGAAGTCGAGCTGGGCACGTCGTGGGCTGCCCCGATGGGGGAGGTCGCCCACGACGTGCCGGTCCTGCTCGGCGGGTTCCACGGCACCTGGACGACTGCCTCGACCCTGACCGGTATGCCGGTCAGCCGGGTCGCGCTGCGGGATGGCGGGTTGGCCCTCGGTGCCGGGGTGGCCTGGCCGTTGCCGCCGGGGGTGTGCCCGGTCGACGTGACGGCGAGCATCACGGCATACCTGGCCGGGGAGTCGGCGCAGCGGTGCGGACCGTGCCGCAATGGTCTGCCGGCGCTCGCCGCCGAGGTCGGCGCATTGGCGCGGGGAGTGAGCGCGGACTACACGCGGATCGAGCACCTGGCCGGGCTGGTCGAGCGACGCGGGGCGTGCGCGCATCCCGACGGGACGGCGCGGTTGGTGCGGTCGCTGGTGTCGGCGTTCGGTGACGAGGTCGCGGCGCACCGGGCCGGGCGATGTGACGTGACGCGACGTGACCTGACCCGACCTGAGGTGGCGCAATGACCTGGAGACGACGGACGCAGGCGCTGGCGCCCGCGACGATGCGGGTGGACTGGCCGGCTTGTCAGGGCCGCGGGGTGTGCGCCGAGGTGCTGCCCGAATTGGTGAGCCTCGACGAGTGGGGATTCCCGGTCATCCGCGGTGGCGTCGACGACGAGTTGCTCGACCTGGCCCGTCAGGCCGCGGCCGATTGCCCACACCGCGCCCTGCGCCTCATCCGGTGAGCGAGTCCTTGATGACCCCGACCATCATCCGGATCTCGTCGTCGGTCGCGACGATCGGCGGCGCCAGCCGGATCGTCGAGCCGTGGGTGTCCTTGGCGAGCACCCCGCGGTCGGCCATCCGGTAACACAACTCCTTGCCGCTCATCAGCGTCGGGTCGATGTCGATCCCGGCCCACAGGCCGCGGGCCCGCACCGCGACCACGCCGTGGTCGATGAGTCCCGCCAGTTCGCCAGCCAGCACTTCGCCCAGCGACGCCGCCCGGGCCTGGAACTCGCCGGTCGACAACATGGCGACCACCTCACGCCCGATCGCCGCGGCCAGCGGGTTGCCCCCGAAGGTGGATCCGTGCGACCCCGGGGTGATGACCCCCATGACCGACTCGTCGGCCGCGATCGCCGACAACGGCATGATCCCCCCGCCGAGCGCCTTGCCGAGCACATAGATGTCCGGCACGACCTGCTCGTGGTCGCAGGCGAAGGTCCGGCCGGTGCGCGCCAGGCCCGACTGGATCTCGTCGGCGATCATCAGCACCCCGCGCTCGGTGGTGAGCGCCCGCACCTCCTGCAGGAAGCCCTCGGGCGGGATGATCACCCCACCCTCGCCCTGGATCGGCTCGAGCAACACGGCGATGGTCTCGTCGGACATCGCCGCGCGCAGCGCCTCGATGTCGCCATAGGGCACGACGACGAAGCCGGGCGTGTAGGGCCCGTAGCCCTCCCGGGCCACCTTGTCGGTGGAGAACGACACGATGGTCGTCGTGCGGCCATGGAAGTTGCCGCCCATGACGATGATCGTGCCCCAGTCCTCGGCCAGGCCCTTGACCTGCCGTCCCCACCGCCGCGCGACCTTGACCGCGGTCTCGACCGCTTCGGCGCCGGAGTTCATCGGCAGGATCATCTCCTTGCCGGTGAGCCCGGCCAGGTCGCGGGCAAACGGCCCGAACTGATCGCTGCGGAACGCCCGGCTGGTCAAGGTCAACGACCGCAGTTGCCGTTCGGCGGCCGTCACCAGTTGCGGGTGGCAGTGCCCGAAGTTGAGCGCCGAATACCCCGCCAAGGCGTCGAAATACCGCCGGCCGTCGACGTCGGTCACCCACGCTCCCTCACCCGAGGCGATGACGACATCCAGCGGCGAGTAGTTGTGGGCCGCATAGTGCGCCTCCAGCTCGATGAACTCGGCGGTGTGCGCGGAAGGGGTGCTCATCACGGACCTTCGATCTCGGGGACAGGCTTCTGGCCAGTATGCCGTGCGGTGACCTCGAGGGCCGTCGCGATGGGCACGCCCGGCCGGTAGGCCAGGTGCAGGTAGCTCGGCGCGTCGAGCACCGCCAGCGCCGCCGGCTCACCGACCGCCACCCGCACGTCGAGCCCGAGCGAGGCACCCGAGCCGGCGGTCGCGGCATACAGGGCCTCGGCCGGAGTGATCCGCAGCTCGCGCACCGCGAGCGCGACGACGAAGGGCATCGACGACGAATAGCAGGTGCCCGGGTTGCAGTCGCTGGCCAGCGCGACCCGCACCCCGGCGTCGAGCAGCCGCCGCGCGTCGGGATAGGGCATCCGGGTCGAGAACTCCACCCCCGGCAACAGGGTGGCCACCGTGCCGGTCGCGGCGAGCGCATCGACGTCGGCATCGCTGAGATAGGTGCAGTGGTCGACGCTCGCTGCGCCGAGCTCGCAGGCGAGGAGCACGCCCGGCCCGGGCCCGAGTTGGTTGCCGTGCACCCGCAGCCCCAGCCCCGCGGCCCGCCCAGCGAGCAGGATCGCGCGCGCCTCGTCCGCGGTGAAGGCATGCGGCGAGTGCGGTTCACAGAAGACGTCGAGGTATGCCGGTCGGCTGGCTTCTCCGTCTGCCCCGTCGGCCGTCACCTCGGTCACCGCCGCGAGCATCGGTCCGGTGACGAGATCGACGTATGCCGTGCGGTCCGAGGCGTATTCGCGCGGCACGACGTGCGCGCCGAGGAAGGTCGTATGCGGGGTCACCTCGCGCGCCAGCCGCAACGCTCGCACCTCGTCGGCCACGGTGAGCCCGTAGCCGCTCTTGATCTCCAGCGTCGTCGTGCCCTGGGCCCGCGCCTCGGCCACCCGCCGGGCGATGAGGGCGCGCAACTGCTCGTCGGTCGCCGCCCGGGTCGCGGCCACCGTCGAGGCGATCCCACCCCCGTCGTATGCCGTGCCCGCCATCCGCGCCGCGAACTCACCGGAGCGATCGCCCGCGAAGACCAGGTGGGTGTGCGAATCGACGAATCCCGGGATGACGGCGCGACCGTCGAGGTCCAGCCGGGTGTCGGCGGCCGGGGCCTGGGCGGCCGGACCGATCCACGCGATGACCCCGTCCTCGACGACCATAGCGACATCGTGGAGCGGCCCGAGGCGGGCCACATCGGGCGACGTGCCAGTCGCGATGGACTGACCGGGGTCGAGGGTGACGAGCTCGCCGATGCCCGTCACGAGGGTGCTCACCTTTGTCATGGACGGCTCCTGGCTGGTTCGGTCATGCCATCCGCGTCAGCGGTGCCGCGGTTGGCATGACCATCTGGACCGTCCATACCCGTCACCGCGGCGATCGCTCGGGTCAACAGGTCACCCACGTCGCCGAGCCGGTGCTCGCCACCCGAGACGACCGTCTCGCCGGCCACGACGACGGTCGTCACATCGGCAGCTGTCGCGGCATACAGGATCTGGTCCGGCAGGCACCCGGCGGTGCGCGCCGAGCCCAACCCGACCGTGACGAAATCCGCGAGCGCCCCGACCTCGAGCCGCCCGCCGCCGTCCCAGCCGAGGCTGCGATAGCCGGCCGACGTGCCTGCCTGCAGGAGCTCGGCCGGCGAGAACCGGCCGCGTTGGCCGGAGATCAGCCGCTCATGAGATTCCAGGCCGCGCAGCTCCTCGAAGGGGTCGACGACCGCGTGTTGATCCGACCCCAACGCCAGGGCAGCGCCGGCGTCGGCGAGGGCTCGGGCCGGGCCGATGCCGTCGGCGAGGTCGCGTTCGGTCGTCGGGCAGAAGCACGCGACCGTCTCGGTCCGCCCGAGGGCCGCGATGTCGGCCGGGGTGAGGTGGGTGGCGTGGACGACGGTCGTGCCGGGGCCGAGGGCCGCCTCGGCGGCGAGGAGCTCGGTCGGTGTGCAGCCGTAGTGGTCCGCGCACGCGGCGTTCTCGGCCGGCTGCTCGGACAGGTGCAGGTGCAGGGACATCCCGCGATCGCGGGCGACGGCGGCGACCGCACCGAGCGCGCCTTTGGGCACGGCCCGCACCGAGTGCGCCGCGACCCCGAGCCGCACCCGGCTGGGCCCACGCTTGTCGGGGTAGCACTCGATCCAGTCCCACCGAGCGTCGGCCCGGTGCGACCACGCCGCGACGTCGCCGTCCCCGAACCGTCGCTGTTCCGGGGCCAGTGGTTCATGCCCCGCGCCGGTCAGCCCGCCGGCGAGGTAGCACGTGTCCAGCAGCGTGAGCCGGATGCCGGCCTCGGCCGCCGCCTGCACCAGCGCGCGCCCCATCGCATTGGGGTCTTCGTATGCCGTGCCGTCCGGCCGGTGGTGCACGTAGTGAAACTCGCCCACGACGGTGTATCCCGCCAAGACCATCTCCGCGTAGACCGCCCGCGCCAGCGCGAGGTAGGAGTCCGGGGTGAGGTGAGCCGCGACGGCATACATGGCCTGCCGCCAGGTCCAGAAGGTGCCGCCGCCCCCGTGGGTACGCCCCCGCAAGGCGCGGTGGAAGGCGTGGCTGTGGGCATTGGCCAGGCCAGGCAGGGTGACCCCGTCGAGGCGCACATCAGCCGATTCGGGCTCGGCGCAACCTGATTCGATCGTGTGAATCCGGCCGGCCGACACCGTGATTCGCACTCCGGGCGCCAATCCGGTTGGCAACCAGGCGTATTCACACCACCAGGAGCGACTCATCCAGCCAACTCACGCACGACCGCGGCCAGCGCGGCCACCCCGCGGTCGCAGTCCTGCGGTTCGGCCCACTCGGCCGGCGAATGTGACACCCCGGTGGGGTTGCGCACGAAGAGCATGGCGGTCGGCACGCCGGCGTTGGCGAGGATGCCGGCGTCGTGTCCGGCCCCCGTCGCCAGCAGCGGCGCATCGGGCAGGACGGCCCCGATCCGCTCGCGCAGGGCCACGTCGAACGGCGTGGCCGGAGTCCACGAGAGTTCGTTGACGCTGCCCTCGTCTTGCTCGACCTCGGCGCGGATCGCGTCGACGAGGCCACGCACGGCGTCCGCGTCGGCCCCCCGCGCATCGAGCCAACAGGTGACGTGTTCGGCGATGGCGTTGACGGCGTTGGGGCGCGCGACGACCTTGCCGACGGTGGCGAGGCAGCCGGCCTCGCGCGCGTGCATTCGCGCCGACGCGACGACAGCGGCGAACTGCAGCATCGCGTCGAGCCGATCCTCCAGGCGGGTCGTGCCGGCGTGGTTGGCCTCGCCGAAAAGATCGAT
>Ga0208938_1002259_pt1 | contig 10310 bp, 5 predicted proteins | sample AD_UKC125_MetaG_FD_184434 | JGI IMG/M metagenome (GOLD analysis project Ga0208938, IMG submission 184434) | Active sludge microbial communities of municipal wastewater-treating anaerobic digesters from USA - AD_UKC125_MetaG (SPAdes) (version 2) | ecosystem: Engineered > Bioreactor > Anaerobic >... | reverse complement strand
GGCAGGGACGCTCCAGTGACTGTTCGGTCTTCGCCGACGCGGTAGTCCACCTTACCTCACCGTCTGGCTCTCGTCGCGCCGTGTTTCTTGTGGACGCATTGCGGCCAACGGCCGATTACTACGCTCTTACGCCTTTGCTGGCTCCGGCGTCACTGTCAGTCTCGCCAGCGCCGGGGCGCAGGCCACCGGGGGTTCAGGAAGCGACACGCTGATCAGCATAGAGAACCTGATTGGCAGCGGCTTCAACGACAACCTCACCGGAAACTCCGCCAACAACGTGCTCGATGGTGGCGCCGGGTCGGATTTTCTGAACGGTGGTGTTGGCGCCGACACGATGCTCGGTGGCGACGGCACCGACTCCTATGCCGTCGACCACGTCGGCGACCTGGTCACAGAAAGCAACGGCAGCCTCGCCACTGGCGGCAACGACATCGTCTATAGCTACCTCGCGGCCTACACGCTGACCGCCAACGTCGAACGCCTGCGCCTGATGCTCGGTGGCGCGAGCAACGGTTCCGGCAACGCGCTCGACAACACCCTCTACGCCGGTGACGGCAACAATGTCATCGACGGTGCCGCCGGCAACGACACCGTCTCCTACGCCTTTGCCAGTGCCGGCGTCACCCTCAGTCTGGCGACTGCGGGAGCGCAGGCGACCGGCGGGTCCGCTTCCGACACGCTGATCAGCATCGAGAACCTGATCGGCAGCGGCTTCAACGACAACCTCACCGGAAACACCGCCAACAACGTGCTTGACGGCGCCGCCGGGTCGGATTTCCTGAACGGTGGCGTTGGCGCCGACACGATGCTTGGCGGCGACGGTACCGACTCCTATTGCGTCGACCACGCCGGTGACCTGGTCAGCGAAAGCAACGGCAGCCTGGCTACTGGCGGCAACGACATCGTCTACAGCTACCTCGCGGCCTACACGCTGACCGCCAACGTCGAACGCCTGCGCCTGATGCTCGGTGGCGCGAGCAACGGCACCGGCAATGCGCTCGACAACATGCTTTACGCCGGTGACGGCAACAATGTCCTCGATGGCGTCAGCGGGGTGGATACCGCCTCCTACCAGTTTGCGACTGCCGCCGTGTCGGTGAGCCTGGCGACCACCGCAGCGCAGGCCACCGGTGGTTCCGGCTCGGACACCCTGCAAAACATTGACAATCTGGTCGGATCCAACTTCCACGACACGCTGGTCGGCGATGCTCAGGCCAACACCCTCAATGGCCTGGCCCTGAATGACTACCTCGACGGTGGCGCCGGTAATGATGTACTGCTCGGCGGTGATGGCACCGATCTCCTGATCGGCGGCCTTGGCCAGGACCTCCTCACCGGCGGCACCGGCAGCGACACTTTCGACTTCAATGCGCTCGATGAAACCGGGCTGACCAACACCACTTGGGACGTGATCAGTGACTTCGCGCACGGCACGGACAAGCTCGATCTGGCTACGCTCGATGCCGACGCGGCGCTCGCCGGCGACCAGGCGTTTACCGATCCTGTGCTGGGGGGGACGTTTTCCGGTGTCTTCGCCAGTCCCGGCGATCTGTACTTCGACACCACCGCGCATGTCCTCTACGGCAACACCGACGCCGATACGGCGGCGGAATTCGCGATTCAGCTTGTCGGGGTGACCACTCTGACCGCTACTGATCTTTTCCTCTGACCGAATACAAGGACAAGGTAGAGCCGGATCAAAGGTTACGCTTCACGCTTGCTGCCCATCGTCACTCTCTTTGGAGTCCTTCTTGGCCACCATCCTGTTCAGCAGTATCACCAATGGCAGTACGGTCGCTTTCAACCCGGCCAGCGATATCCTGTCGTTCGACTCTCCCACGTTCAGTGCCGCCTGGCTCGGCCTGAGCTATGCTGGCGACTACACCGGGATCAGCCTGACGGCCGGGGCGATCACCTGCAACCTGACCGCGACCGTCAACCTGGCCTCGCTCACCACCGGCAACGTGATCTTTGCCGACGGCTCGCGCCTGATCGTCGGCGACGACAGCAGCAGCGGCAACGACCTCCTGGCCAACACACTGATCGGCGGCGCCGGACACGATCAACTGCTGGGCCTTGCCGGCAACGACACGCTGGCCGGGGGGGCCGGCAACGACGTCCTCAATGGCGGCACAGGCGCCGACCTGCTCAAGGGCGGGCTGGGCAACGACACCTATGTCGTCGATGACGCGGGCGACGTGGTGGACGAGACGCCGACGCCCGATCCACTCCGCGTGTCGACCGATGCCGCCGGGGTGCAGGGCAATGGTCGCAGCACCAACGCCCAGATCTCTGCCGACGGCCGCATAGTGCTCTTCGATAGCGAAGCCAGCAACCTGGTGGCCGGCGACAGCAATGGCGCCAAGGATCTCTTCGTCAAGGATCTGCAGAGCGGGGCGATCCAGCGCGTTTCAACCGATGTCTCCGGGGCACAGGGCAATGATTATAGCGAAGACGCCCATTTCTCCGCCGACGGCCGTTACGTGCTCTTCGTGAGCCTGGCCAGCAATCTGGTGGCCGGCGACAGCAATGGCGCCGAAGACATCTTCATCAAGGATCTGCAGAGCGGAGCGATCCGGCGCGTGTCTACCGATGCCGCCGGGGTGCAGGGCAACAGTGGCAGCCTCAGTGCCCAGTTCTCTGCTGACGGCCACACCGTGGTCTTCCAGAGCTACTCCACCAACCTGGTGGCCGGCGACACCAATGGCGACTGGGACCTCTTCGTCAAGGACCTGCAGAGCGGAGCGATCCAGCGCGTGTCCACCGATGCCGCCGGGGCGCAGAGCAATGGTTACAGCGATCAACCGCGGTTCTCTGCCGACGGCCGCTATGTGGTCTTTCAGAGCTACGCCAGCAACCTGGTCGCCGGCGACAGCAATGGCACCGGGGATGTCTTCGTCAAGGATCTGCAGAGCGGGGCGATCCAGCGCGTGTCCACCGACGCCGCCGGGGCGCAGGGCAACAGTGACAGTGGCTACGCCCAGTTCTCCGCCGATGGCCGCACTGTGGTTTTCCAGAGCTTGGCCAGCAACCTGGTGGCCGGCGACAGCAATGGCGCTTCTGACATCTTCGTCAAGGACCTGCAGAGCGGGGCGATCCAGCGCGTGTCGACCGATGCCGCCGGGGTGCAAGGCAACGGTTTCAGCTATAACGCCCGGTTCTCTGCCGACGGTCGCAGCGTGGTCTTCACGAGCGAGGCCAGCAACCTGGTGGCTGGCGACAGCAATAACAACCATGACGTCTTTGTCAAGAACCTGCAGAGCGGGGCGATCCAGCGCGTCTCGACCGAAGCCGCCGGGCTGCAGGGCAACGCTGCTAGTTACAACCCCCAGTTCTCGGCCGACGGTCGCTATGTGGTGTTCACGAGCGATGCCAGCAACCTGGTCGCCGGCGACAGCAATGGCGTTGGCGACATCTTCCGCGCCGCCAACCCGTTCCATATCGACAGTGGAGTCGATACCGTCCAGTCTTCGATCAGCTACACACTTCCGACCGCAGTGGAAAACCTCAAACTGACCGGCAGTGGAGCTCTCAACGGCACCGGTAACACCCTCGACAACCTGTTTTACGCCGGTGCCGGCAATAATGTGCTCGACGGCGCTGGTGGAAATGACACCGTTTCCTACGCTTTTGCCAGTGCCGGTGTCACCGTCAGTCTCGCCAGCGCCGGGGCGCAGGCCACCGGGGGTTCAGGAAGCGACACCCTGATCAGCATCGAGCACCTGATCGGCAGCGGCTTCAACGACAGCCTCACCGGCAACACTGCCAACAATGTACTCGACGGCGGCGCCGGTTCAGACTTTCTGAACGGCGCCACGGGCGCCGACACGATGCTCGGTGGCGACGGCACCGACTCCTATGCCGTCGACCACGCCGGCGATCTGGTCAGCGAAAGCAACGGCAGCCTCGCCACCGGCGGCAACGACATCGTCTATAGCTACCTCGCGGCCTACGCCCTGACCGTTAACGTCGAACGCCTGCGCCTGATGCTCGCCAGCGCGAGCAACGGCACCGGCAATGGTCTCGACAACACCCTCTACGCTGGTGCCGGCAACAACGTCCTCGACGGCGCCGCCGGAAACGACACCGTTTCCTACGCCTTTGCCACGGCTGCTGTCACCCTCAACCTGGCGACTGCGGGAGCGCAGGCGACAGGCGGATCCGCTTCTGACACGCTGATCAGCATCGAGAACCTGATCGGCAGCGGCTTCAACGACAACCTGACCGGAAACTCAGCCAACAACGTGCTCGATGGTGGCGCCGGTTCAGACTTTCTGAACGGCGCCACGGGCGCCGACACAATGCTCGGTGGCGACGGCACCGACTCCTATGCCGTCGACCACGTCGGTGACCTGGTCACCGAAAGCAACAGCAGCCTCGCCAGCGGCGGCAACGACGTTGTCTATAGCTACCTCGCGGCCTACACCCTGACCGCCAACGTCGAACGCCTGCGCCTGATGCTTCCGGGCGTGAGCAACGGCACCGGCAACGCGCTCGACAACATCCTCTACGCCGGTGCCGGCAACAATGTTCTCGATGGCGCTGCCGGCAACGATACCGTCTCCTACGCCTTTGCCAGCGCTGGCGTCACCGTCAGTCTCGCCACCGCCGGGGCGCAGGCCACCGGCGGTTCGGGAAGCGACACGCTGATCAGCATCGAGAATCTGATCGGCAGCGGCTTCAACGACAGCCTGAACGGCAACACCGCCAACAATGTCCTCGACGGCGGCGCCGGTTCAGACTTTCTGAACGGTGCCACGGGTGCCGACACGATGCTCGGTGGCGACGGCACCGACTCCTATTGTGTCGACCACGCCGGCGACCTGGTCAGTGAAAGCAACGGTAGCCTCGCCACCGGTGGCAACGACATCGTCTATAGCTACCTCGCGTCCTACACGCTGACCGCCAACGTCGAACGCCTGCGCCTGATGCTCGCTGGCGCGAGCAACGGCACCGGCAACGCGCTCGATAACACCCTCTATTCCGGTGACGGCAACAACGTCCTCGACGGCGCTGCCGGCAGCGACACCGTCTCCTTTGCCTTTGCCAGCGCCGGCGTCACCGTCAGTCTCGCGACCGCCGGGGCGCAGGCCACCGGGGGTTCAGGAAGCGACACCCTGATCAGCATCGAGAACCTGATCGGCAGCGGCTTCAACGACAACCTGACCGGCAACACCGCCAACAACGTGCTCGACGGAGGCGCCGGGTCGGATTTTCTGAACGGCGCCACGGGCGCCGACACGATGCTCGGCGGCGACGGCACCGACTCCTATGCCGTCGACCACGCCGGCGACCTGGTCAGTGAAAGCAACAGCAGCCTCGCCACCGGCGGCAACGACATCGTCTATAGCTACCTCGCGTCCTACACCCTGACCGCCAACGTCGAACGCCTGCGCCTGATGCTCGCCGGCGCGAGCAACGGCACCGGCAACGCGCTCGACAACACGCTTTACGCCGGAGACGGCAACAATGTCCTCGACGGCGCCGCCGGCAACGACACCGTATCCTATGCCTTTGCGAGTACCGGCGTTACCGTCAGCCTCGCCAGTGCGGGTGCCCAGGCCACTGGCGGTTCCGCCTCCGACACGCTGATCAGCATCGAGCATCTGACCGGCAGTGGCTTCAACGACAGTCTGACCGGCAATGCCGGCAACAACGTTCTCACCGGTGGTGCCGGCAGCGACGTGCTCACGGGTGGCGCCGGTAGCGATACCTTTGACTTCACCGCCTTGTCCGAGATGGGTCTCACCAACACCACCTGGGACGTCATCACCGACTTCGCGCACGGCACGGACAAGCTCGACCTGTCGACGCTCGATGCCGACACGGCGCTCGCCGGCGACCAGGCGTTCACCGCTCCGGTGCTGGGGGGGACATTCTCCGGCGTCTTCGCCAGCCCCGGCGATCTGTACTTCGACACCGTGGCGCATGTCCTCTACGGCAACACCGACGCCGATACGGCGGCGGAATTCGCGATCCAGCTCGTCGGGGTGACCACCCTGACAGGCGCAGATCTTTTTCTCTGACCGAAGCAAGGTTCAACGACGGTGCGAGCGCGGATTCGAGCAGACGCTCGTGAAGCAACCTGCTCGCGCCGCCGTGCTCCGCCCTCAGCGCCGTGCTTGCCTCCTGCAAATCTGAAGTTCTTCCCCACAAATCGAGAACCCTTCGCATCATGCCAAAGCGGTTGCTCTACAACGCTCAGGGCTGTTAACCGCGTGCAAACGCCGGATCGCGCAATGGGTCGCAAAGAGCTTGCCTGAGCAGCCACGGACCGGCAAGCCGGCGCTGCTTTTCGGCACGACAACGATCCATACCTTTCAGGAGATCACGATGCGTATTCTCGGGCTGGTCGTGTTGTTCTCCACCACCATGGCGTTGCCTGTGCAGGCAACGGCGGCAGATGGCGCGGCGGGGCGTCTTGGTCGCGTCAGGGAGGCCAGGGTGGTGCGAGTCTGCATCTGGCCCGATTACTACAGCATCACCTACCGCAACCCGAAGACGCAGTTGCTGTCGGGCATCGACATCGACCTGGCTGCGGAACTCGGCAAGGACCTCGGGGTGGCGGTGCAGTTCGTCGACAGTTCATTTGCCAAACTGTTCGATGACGTGACCCAGGACCGCTGCGATCTGGCGATGTTTGCGGTCGGGATTACACCCCTGCGGGCGGAAAGGCTGCGCTTTACCCGCCCTTACCTGGCCAGCGACATCTATGCGATTACCACCCGGAGCAACCGCCGGATCAAGGACTGGGAGCAGATCGACACCCCCGGATCGGTGGTAGCCGTGGCCAAGGGAACATTGCACGAGTCGATCATGAAGGAGAAACTCAAGGCGGCGCAATTGCTGGTGCTGGATACGCCGTTTGCCCGTGAGCAGGAAGTCCAGGCGGGTCGCGCCGACGTTTTCCTGACCGATTATCCCTACAGCCAGCGTTTTCTGGCGACCACCGACTGGGCGCGTCTGGTGATTCCGCCCGGCACCTACCACATCACGCCCTACGCGTACGCGATGAAACCCGGTGACGACGCCTGGGCGGCGCGCATCGAGCGCTTCGTCAGCGACATCAAGCGTGATGGGCGCCTGCTTGCCGCAGCCAGGCGCCACAAACTCGAAGCCATCGTGGCCCCATGACACGGCGCGTCTGGCAAGCACGCACGACCTTCGTGTTTGTCATGGCGCCGTTTGTGGGTGAGTTGCTGGCCATTACCGCCTCAGCTCAGCTTCATTCACCAGCATGTGGGGCGAGCTGCACGGCAAGGGGCATTGGAGCGGCGAAATCTGGAACCGCGTCAGGAACTGTCAGTTGCATGCGGCGATGCTCGCCATCAGTGCCGTTCGCGATGACGAAGGCAACACCCGACGGTACGTGGCCCTGTTCTCGGACACCACCGTGCTCAAGGAGCACGAACGAAAGCTCGAAAGGAATGCCCACTACGATGCCTTGACCGGTTTGCCGAATCGCGTGCTGCTCGCTGACCACCTGCACTAGGGGATGGTGCAAACCGAAGGTGAACATGCGCACCGGCGCGGTGATCGGCCTTGCCGCCGCCTTCCACCTCCAGATCATCGCCCAAGGCGTGGAACGTGTGGAACTGGGCGAGATGCTGTTGCAACTCGGATGCGAGCGCGCTCAGGGTTTTTTCATCGGCCCCCGATCCCGGCCGACGCGATCCCGGCGTGGGTGCCGCCTGGTATCCCGATCCGGCCTGGGTCGGGCGACCAGCGGCGGGTCGCCACGACCTGCCGCTGATCTGCGCGAATTTCCAGCATCGCGCTTGGGCGATTCCCATCGAGAGCTATCTCAAGGGAGCGCGCGCTACTCCGCCGGTGCTCGATTACCGACCGTGCCACTTCGGCCGGTGGCTGGATTCGGAGGCCGCGGCCTCCTATCAGGGGCAACCGGTGCTGCAGGCCATCACCACCCTGCTTCGGCAAGTGCATGAGCTGGCAGTGGCGATGCTCTCTGTCAACGCGGGCGGTGACGGGAACCGCGAGGCGCTGGCAAGGCACGACGAACTGTATGTGCTGTGGTTCTGCGAACGGTGTTGTGCCGGCGGTCAGCCGGCAGGGAAAATGTCTTCAAGATTGGCAGCATCGAGCAGATCGAGAGCCCAGGCCTCCAGATGCGTGTGATCTGCTTGTGCCAGGCGCTCGCTGACCCACGCTGGCAAGGCGCCAAAACGCCGTTCGAGCTGCTTATGCAACAGCACGCGCTCTCCACGCAAGAGCCCTTGCTCCAAGCCTTCCTGCAGTCCTATCTGCAAGCCCTCCTGTTTTCCTTCCTGCCGCCCCTCCTGCCGCCCCTCCTGCCGCCCCTTTTGCCGTCCCTCCTGCAATCCCTGTAGCAGCCCTTGCTGGAGGCCGTCGGCCTTCCATTGTCTGGTCCATTCCTCTACGGTTTCTGCGAGCATGGTGTCGATCTCCTGTAGTTCATTCACTTCGGGTACGTCCTGTCCGGGCATCAGTCGCCGCAGCACGATCCGGTTGATCCAGACCACGAAGGCGCGCCGGAGGCTGGCGTACTGCGGTCCCTGCAATCGTTGCTGCAATTGCGATACGGCTTGCCGTATGTCCGCCGGAACGGCGCTGGTTTCGAGGCGGATGATGCTGGCGACAGTGTTTTGCCGGTCAGCCAGGTGCTCTTCGCCGACGGCGCTTTCGTCCAAAAGAAAGTAGCGATGCGCCGGATGATAGCGCCGGAGGCTGCCCGGCAACAGGTCGATGAGTTCGCTGACATCGCGGGCCGCATTCCAGCGCTGGCGGCCGTTGTAGAGAACCAGCGGGAAAACGGGCGGCAGCTTTTGCCCGCTGCGGACCTCACCGGTCTTGATCAGATCCTGATAGAGCAGGCCGGTGTAGACCATCACGCGCAGCGCCATCCAGGGGTCTACGGTACTCTGGAATTCGAGCAGCACATAGACATAGAGCCATTGACCCTGGCGGCGGACGCGCCAGATGATGTCGTCTTCGCGGTCGCGCAGATCGTCGCTGACGTAGCTGCCGCTGACCTTCTCCAGGGTCGTGAAGTCCAGTTCCGCGACCCAGTCTTCGGGGACAAAGCCGCGCAGCAGATCCTCGACGACCTGCGTGTGAGAAAACAGGAGCTTGTAGCCCGAGTCATGGCTGGAATCGGAGGACATGGTCGCGGAGTCTGCCCTATTGTGGCGGCGGAGCCAAGCAGTGGCCACGCATCAGCTTGACGCCCGAGCTCGCTGAGTCTGGAGTCTGCGAACGGTCTTGTGCCGGCGGTCAGCCGGCAGGGAAGATGTCTTCAAGATTGACAGCATCGAGCAGGTCGAGGGCCCACGCCTCCAGTTGCTCGGGATCCGCTTCCAGCAAGTGCTGGCAAACCCACGTCGGCAAGGTACCAAAACGCCGTTCGAGCTGTTTTTGCAAAAGCACGCGCTCACCTTCCTTTCTTCCCTCCTGCCGCCCCTCCTGCCGCCCCTCCTGCCGCCCCTTTTGCCGTCCCTCCTGCAATCCCTGTAGCAGTCCCTGCTGGAGGCCATCGGCCTTCCATTGCCTGGTCCATTCCTCTACGGTTTCTGCGAGCATGGTGTCGATCTCCTGTAGTTCATTCACTTCGGGTACGTCCTGTCCGGGCATCAGTCGCCGCAGCACGATCCGGTTGATCCAGACCACGAAGGCGCGCCGGAGGCTGGCGTACTGCGGTCCCTGCAATCGTTGCTGCAATTGCGATACGGCTTGCCGTATGTCCGCCGGAACGGCGCTGGTTTCGAGGCGGATGATGCTGGCGACAGTGTTTTGCCGGTCAGCCAGGTGCTCTTCGCCGACGGCGCTTTCGTCCAAAAGAAAGTAGCGATGCGCCGGATGATAGCGCCGGAGGCTGCCCGGCAACAGGTCGATGAGTTCGCTGACATCGCGGGCCGCATTCCAGCGCTGGCGGCCGTTGTAGAGAACCAGCGGGAAAACGGGCGGCAGCTTTTGCCCGCTGCGGACCTCACCGGTCTTGATCAGATCCTGATAGAGCAGGCCGGTGTAGACCATCACGCGCAGCGCCATCCAGGGGTCTACGGTACTCTGGAATTCGAGCAGCACATAGACATAGAGCCATTGACCCTGGCGGCGGACGCGCCAGATGATGTCGTCTTCGCGGTCGCGCAGATCGTCGCTGACGTAGCTGCCGCTGACCTTCTCCAGGGTCGTGAAGTCCAGTTCCGCGACCCAGTCTTCGGGGACAAAGCCGCGCAGCAGGTCCTCGACGACCTGCGCGTGAGAAAACAGGAGCTTGTAGCCCGAGTCATGGCTGGAATCGGAGGACATGGCCGGAGTGGACGTCAGCCGGT
>Ga0208938_1002256_pt1 | contig 10322 bp, 6 predicted proteins | sample AD_UKC125_MetaG_FD_184434 | JGI IMG/M metagenome (GOLD analysis project Ga0208938, IMG submission 184434) | Active sludge microbial communities of municipal wastewater-treating anaerobic digesters from USA - AD_UKC125_MetaG (SPAdes) (version 2) | ecosystem: Engineered > Bioreactor > Anaerobic >... | reverse complement strand
GGACTACGAACTTGCTTTAACAAATGCAGGTGTTCTTTTAAATGCTCAGTTTCGTCAAAGTCAGCTGCAGTTCTCCGGTATGCCCTAATAACATCTGCGTTAATCATAATTTCACCTTCTAGGGTTGTGTATATCTAAGGATGAAAGCTCCTGAGTGATTAAATCAAATACTACAGCCTCAACAAATAGCCGTTCTGCTTCAACCAATCTTTGTGTTTTTCGTAGTCAGGCATCAACATTTTAACCTTGTTCCAGAATGATTTTGCGTGATTTCTCTCTTCCAGATGAACAAGTTCATGGACAACCACATAGTCTACTACCGGCAAAGGAGCCATAATCAGTCGCCATGAGAAATTTAAATTTCCGCAAGAAGAGGAAGAGCCCCACCTTTTCTGGGCATTGGTAATATTAACTTTACGGTACTTAAAATCCCTCTTTTGCGCATACCAGCAGACTCTCTCAGAAATTTTTTCGTAAGCCATTTTTTTGTACCACTTGACAAATACTTCTTTTGCCCGGGGTAGCGCATCTCGGGAGAGATAGAAGCCATTCTCGAATTTTAGTGGCTCTTCCTGGCTATCTACTATTTTCAATCTATAATATCTCCCTAGATAGAGAAAACCTTCTCCATTGACAAACTCTTTAGGAGAGAATTTTGGGTCTCTCGTTTCAATTTCCCTTTTCTTTTCCTCAATCCATTCTCTATGGTCAAGAACTACCTTCATAATCGTGCTATCATTGATATCCAGGGGTGCTCTTACAATCAGCGTAGCGTCATCTGTTACCTGTAAAGCAATGGTTTTTCTTTTTGTTCGTACTATTTTTTCTATCTCGATATCCATAAATCTATTCTCCATAAATGTGATAAGCAAGCTCTATTAGTTTTTGAGCTATTTCGTTTCTTTTCCCGAATACCACATTACTGGCACCCGATGAATATGATGCAGGGGTTTCCTTTACCTTATCTCCTTCTTTTGAAGGTGCGGGAGAAGCTGGAACAGATTTTAGTAGATGAGATATGATATACGATTTTAATCTCTTCTGCTTAAAGGAGCTTTCCCAGAAATCAACCATCTGAGTTTCTCTCTTGATAAGCTCAATCACGTCTCTAGTCAAACCAATTAGAAAGTTAACGTCTTTTTCGCTCAGTGCTTCAACAGGCTGTTTTCCATATATCTCCTGTTTCAATAGTCCCAAAAAAGGTAGCTCTTTCTTTGGCTCCAAACCAAAGGTTTCCTCAGCTTCTCTTCCTCTTTTCATCGATTCTCTGAGTTTTTCAAGCTCGATGGCGAGAACTTCCCAGTTTTCTTTGTATTCTTCAAGGATTTTCTTCAACTTATCAGAAAACCTCTCATAAAACTCCGGGTCTTCTTCGAAGTGCTTTTCAATATGTTCTAAAATAGCGTATGTAAGCTCTTCAGCTTTTGCCTTGTTTGATTTTTGTTTTTTTAATTTACCAATGAATTTATCGTCAAAAAGAGGAGTTGGTGGTATTTTTGGGTCAACGCCTTTTGATATCAGATATTCTTCAACAATTTCTCTTATCTTCTTGCTCGCATCTTTTATGCTCAGTTTATCATCTCTATATCTGTTTCTCGCCGACTCTTTGATGAAATTTATAATTTTCAGGTCTGTAATATATTTTAAGGCTATAGGGTCAGGAAGCACCGCATCCATTGCCCGGTTAAAGTTTTTTACCAGCATTATAAACTCATTTCTTACCTCTTCATCGACCAGAAGGTCTATACATTCTTCTATGTTATTTCTCCAATCTTCAAACCCATATTTTTTAAAGAAATTGTTGATAAGACTGTGGGCGAACCCTAAATCGTCGATGCTTTTAGCTTTATTTTTGACAACCTGGGTAATTTCCTCTATATCTTCATCAGCATAGATAGAAAGAGCTTCTTTCAAATGCTTTAAAACTCCAACATAATCTACAACAAAACCGCAACTTTTATTTTTGTAAACTCTATTTACTCTTGCGATGGCCTGCAATAGATTATGTTCCTTAATCACATCATCCAGATACATAACCTGCTCTACAGGAGCATCAAAACCTGTGATGAGCATATTCTGCACTACTAAAATACCTACATCTCCCGAAACACCACTATCATCGGTTTTATCAAATGGTAGTTTAAAGCTCTCTATTATCCTATCCTGCTTATGGGCATCGGTATAATCATAATATTCAGGTGGATCGTTATCTCCCTCGGATATAACTACACCAACTTCCAATCTCTCAAGTTGCTCTATATCTATCCCTTTTTGGTTATTCTTCTTCAGCTCCTCTATTTTTTCCTTTAACGCTTCTTCCAGAGCTTTCTTATATCTTATGGCAGCATGTCTTGATACAGCCACAACCTGAGCCTTAAAGCCATTGGGGAATATATGGGTAACATAGTGGTCTATCATATCTTTTGCTTTGTCCCTTATCACATCCTCGTCTTCAAGATATGCACGCCACGTGTATCTTCCCATAATTTTTGTCTTTTGTTCTGCATCAAGCATATAAAAGACATCCTCAAATTTAGTATTGGCTGCTTCTTCATCGGAAAGTTCAGCACTGTGAACTCTTCCTTCATAGACAATCTCAACAGTCACACCATCTTCTACCGCTCTTTTTATACTGTATTTATCTATATATTCACCAAAAGTCATTTCCGTTTTTGCAATGGGCGTGCCAGTGTAAGCTATCCTTATAGCATTGGGCAAAGCTTTCTTTAAATTAGCTCCTAAAAGTTTGTATTGGGTTCTGTGCGCCTCATCAATCATAATAAGAATGTTAGGGGACTTATTAAGCTCTGGAAATTCGACTTCAAGCTCCCTTTCCTGGAATTTGTGAATCATACCCATTACCAGGTCTGGAGTATCGGTCTTTAAAAGTTCTTGAAGTTCTTTTACGCTTCCTGCAAGATGAACAGTAAAACCCACACTTTTTGACGTCTCTCTCAATTGTTTCTCTAAATTTTTCCTATCGGTTATAAAGACAATTTTGAAATTTCTGAATTCGGGGTGATGATACATCTCCCTTACAGTAAACATCATGGTCATTGATTTTCCAGAGCCCTGAGTGTGCCAGACAATCCCTCCTCGCTCTTCAGGAGTTTTACCTTCCTCCAGCCTTTTTATTATCTTTTTAACCGCTCTAAATTGCTGGTATCTTGCCACAATTTTTACCACACCGCTTTTAGGGTCTTCCTTGAAGACGGTAAAAGTGTGGAGAATATCAAGGAGATTATTCCTGGTGAGCATACCCTGAATTAGAACCTGCTGACTGGTGATATTTCCTCGAGAATTTATATCTGATAAAGTATAAGGGTAAGGGTCTTTCCATTCTATAAAGTGCTCATATTCTGCAGTTATGGTTCCGTATTTTGCCACCTGATTAGAAGTGGCAATCGTAAAAAGGTTATACCAGAAGAGTTTCTCATTACCTTCTTTTGCCCCTCTTCTATTAGAATATCTCATAAGCTGGGTTATAGCTTCTGCGATGGGGTCTGCTATTGTCGGAGATTTGCATTCTACAACCACTAAAGGCAAACCATTCACAAATAACACAATATCAGGTATTATATGCTTTTCGGTCCCTGGGATATTGACCTTAAATTGAGAAATGGCAATAAAAGAATTGTTCTCTGGATTTATAAAATCTATGAACCTGACTGTGGGGCTTTTTTCTCCAGTTTTCCGGTTCTCAAATACTGAAGTATTTTCCAGAAGTAAATCGTGGATTTCTCTGTTTGCTTCTAAAAGAGAGCGAGCTTGCGAGGTGGTTATCCTTCCTACCACTTCATTTATCTGGTCTTCTTCTATCCAGGGGTTTATTCTTTGGATAGATTCCCTTAAAACATCCTCAAGGACTACCTCTCTAAAAGTCTCTCGCCATTTTATACGCTCACCAAAGGCAGGCTCAAAGGAGGAATTGAAAGATGCGATTTCCCTTATATCTTCTGGGTCATCTTTATTCTGTCTGTAAGTCTTCCAGCCCAATTTTTGAAGCTGAGCAAGGAAAGGATTTTCTACATAATATTCTTCATCAAGCCTTTTATACATATCATTACCTTATTTTATAATTCTTATCATTTAACCATTTTAAGGGATTACAATAAATATACTCACGAATCCCATTTAATTCGTCTTCGTTGCGTATAATGTGTTCGTAATAATTCCGTTGCCAGATAGAATGGTGTGGTGGAAATTTTTCTGGTGTTTTATCTCGCAACCTTTTTGTTACACCTATTTTGAACCCCCGAACAATTGAACCAATAGATCGTGACGGTGATTTTAATGATTGTAGGGGCGAAAAATTTTTCGCCCCTACATTGACAGGCGAATGGCTATTCGAGGGCGAATGGTTATTCGCCCCTACGGGATTTGGTTTATTGGTTCTATTAATTACAACAATCCCATGGATATGATTAGGCATAACAATAAATTCATCCAACATGACGTCTGGAAAATGCACAGGTATATCTATCCAACATTGTTTTGCGATTTTCCCATATTCGTTTAAAATCATTTTATCGTCAATAATTTCTCCAAACCAACATTCCCGATTACTGGTGCAAATGGTAATAAAATATGCCCCTGGTCGGGAGTAATCGTATCCTTTTAAACGGATAGAACGACGGTCGTGATGAACATTTTTATTTTCCATTTTCAATATAACCATGTTCGATTAAACTATTCACCCTTATCCTACCAGTCAACAAATCCTCCATCAACCCCCGTTTTATTCTTTCAAGCTTCTCTTTATATTTCTGCTCTTTTTCTATCACCTCATCAACCTGAGAGAGTATAGAAGCAATACGTTGTTGCTCGGGAAGAGGAGGGAGGGGGATTTGGATTCTTGAAAATCTACTTTTATTAACTATAGGAACAGCTTGTAATCCTGCTTCTTGCTTCAACGGAGTTTGCGAATAAAATAGAACAAGATAGAATAAAGCATCGGGATTACAAATATCTGTATCAGGTACGATAGAATTTATTTGTTGATTTGTTGTACATATACTTGTCGTCATACCTACTTTTCCAATGGTTGAGCCAATACACACAGTGCAAATAGAATTAGGGGGTATAGGTCTGGAAATTTTGAAGCCAGATTCAGAAAGTTTTTTTTGAGAATCACCTATAAATCTGCTATCTGTAATGTCTTCGGGGGATATAAATAAATAATGATCTCCGTAATACTCAGAGTTTAAAGTTGGTGGCGTACTTCCTGTTATTATTTTTCCAATATCTCCCAAACTCACCACTTCCCACTCTTCTGGTATCTTGCCCAGTAACGAATCTTTGAATTTGTGCTTTCTCTCATCCCTCAATTCCCAATTCCCGATTTCTGACTCATGGCTCCCAACTCCCAATTCATCATTCATAATTCCTGATTCATGTTTTCTCAATTCCGATCCATAATTCATAATTCCTAATTCATAATTCATAACGATACCTCTGGTTAGCAAATCCTGCATCAAGCCCTGTTTTATGCGTTTATATTTTTCAATAATGGCGTCAGTCTTTTCTATGACATTGTCTACCGTCTCCAAAATTTCAGCAATTTTCTGCTGTTCGGGAAGAGGAGGAAGAAAAATATATATTTTTTTTAAATGAGAAGGGCCATAATTACTTTGTGCGCTTCCTGTACTTAGTCGGTATATTCCTTTCTGGAAATATTCTGATTCAATATAATACTTTAAATACATTCTATCTAATGCGTGATTTAAAGGCCTCATTCTGATTATGGAAGTATTTAAAAGCAAAGGAAGGTTTTCTTTTTTAATAAATATACATCTACCCAAAGTTCCTGAACTGGATACAACAAGATCGTTTTCTTCAAGCAAAAAGTGCCTAAAATGCTTTCCTACTATTTTTTCATCAATATATTGAAGTTTTTCTTTTAGAATCCTATTTTCTTGGATGCACCTAATATTCAAAAATGGAATTCCTTCCTCTTTACCTTCAAACAAATCAGAAGTTAAACCAGGCCCTTCCTGAAAGTAAACATAGTCTTTAAATCTTACCCTCTTCCACCCCTCTGGTAACTTTTCCATCTCTTCAGTCTTAATCATAGTAACCCCTCAATCTCCCCCAAACTAATTCATAATTCACCATTCAAAATTCCTAATCCCTATTCTCTAATTCACAATTCCTAATTTTATATGCCCAATAAATGTCTAATATTTGTCCAATATGTCCAACAATCGTCTATTATCGCAATTCATACCTTCTACCCTTTTTGTCTCCAACCTCGTGAAGAATTTCCTTCTTGACCAACCCTTGTAAATCTCTATAAAGTGTTTTTTTAGAAACATCCGGAGATATTTCTTTATAATCGGCAATGGCAATCTTCCCTTTTTCTTTCACATACATAACTGCTTTAACTTGTCTCTCATTCAGCCCCATCTTTCTTAAATTTTCTTCTGTATAAATATCTTTATAAAAGATTACTGCAAACCCCGCTCCTTCTTCCCTAAACTCTGGCTCTAGAAGCTCTTGAGCACGGCACAGGTCTATCATTCGCTTCGTTCCACTCCCCCATCGCTCTATTAGCCCCGCAAAGTAGAAAATCATTGCCAGAAGCTTATTTCTCGGTCGTGATTCGTGGTCAGTTCTTAACATATCAATAGTTATTCCTTCTGGAAGCAGCCCGGGATTCCAGAATCGTATTTTGTCATCATAAACTCGTATCTGAATATCTGCATTGTCAAGATAGTCTCTGTGTATCAGAGCATTAATAATGGCTTCCCTTACAGCGTCAAGAGGATAATCCCATACATCTTCTCTTTCAAGCTGTCCTTTTATCACGTATTTGACATTAAGATGTTTTTTGACAGCATCAAAAAGAATATCAAGCTGTTTAAAGAGATTGCCTTTTGCTGTAACCGTATCCAATATATCAATATCCGATTTAAACTTACCTACACGAGCCTCAGATATCATAAGGTGTTTTTGGGGGTTCTTGCCAAAGAGCAGAACACCTGCATTTCTCAGTTTGCCATTCTCAATAAGATCAAGATTAGAGAGAACTTTCTCTACAGAGTCAGCTTCTGATATGTCGGGGAGCCTCTTTGTTGCCAGTGTTTTAAATCTCTCAACGGTCTCTGTATCAATCTCTTCCACTCCTGCTTTAGATGGTAAAGCATCCCAGCTTAGGTTTTGCCTCTTTAGTATAAACTGGATAAGCTCATTACCCTTGAGTTCCTGAACTGTGGAGCCTGTTCTTACATAAAACTTTCCATTGTAAGATACTGGCACAAAAGAGGGTTTAACGGCAACTTTAACAATCTCCCTACCTTCAAAGTCTTCAACTTCAACTGATGTAATTAAGCCAAGTTTGTCCCGTATCTTATTTGGTAGCTCCTCCAAAAGCCGCTCACTATTTTTCGCTCCTACAGAACGCCCCTTGTCATCCACCCCAATAAGCATTTCCCCTCCGCTACTATTAGCAAATGCAGCTAAAGTTTTTAAATATTCGTCCCTCCAGGTTTCTTTAAACTCAAGGTTACTACCTTCCCTCATAATAAGCTCCTGATTCCTGTTCTTCAATTCCTAATTCCCTATAGTATCCCAGATTTTCCAGAAATTCATTCAGCTTTTTAACTTCTCTGTTTCTTTCCTCATTTAGCTCCAGAAGGGACACTTTATATTTATCCCATAGGTTTTCAAAAATCTTTATGATTTCTTTTTTCTCAGTATTTAAGTATCTCGTGAGTTGCTCATTAATGAGGTTATAAAACTTATCCAGAAGAAGTTCTTTGGTCTCTTCTTCACTTAACGACTCCCTTTTCCTTTTTGTTTTCTCTTCGAGTCCCTGTTCTTTATCCTTTAATTTTTTTCTTAACTTCTTTAGTTCTCTCTCTTTATCCTCAATTTCTAAAGTTAGTCTTTGCCATTTTGCAGCTTCTTTTGCTGCTGACTCGCTCTGGCTCGCTTTCAGGTCTTTTGTGACTTCTCCCAGATACTCCTTAACCTTATTTGCTGTTTTATCACCTTGCTCTTCCTCATCCCAGTCTTCAATCCCTTCTAAGAGGTCATTTAATTCTCCTTCCAGTTCCGCTATTTTGCCCTCCAGTCTCTTGATTTCTTCTATCTCAGCTTCAAAAAACTTCTCTTTAATTCTTTCGTCTTCGATAAGATTTTTGCTCCAGCCCAAAGATTCTACAGTTTTAAAGTCATACCTTAGCTCTTCCCACCAGTTCACAAATATGCCAGATATTTTAAACTCATCAAAAGAACCCAGAGGCAAAAGCCTCTCTTTCAGCCTTTGCATCGCTCTATTTCTGAATCCCCACAAATCGTTATCTCTGTGAAACCCCTCAATTTCAGTTTTTACTTCATTCCACCATTCCTGTAATTCTTTTCTATGCTTTAAGGCTGTGTCTTTTATAGTATCAGCACTTTCAATAATTTCTTTGATTCTACTCTTCTCTGCAATATCCTCTCTAAACTCCAGATATTTTTCGTTTTTTTCCTTCAAGAGAAGATAGAGAGAAAGACCAAACTTTAGAAATTCTTCCCTGTAGAGCTCGACTTCCCTTTTTGGAACACCGGATAAGAGGTGAGCATGGACATCCTCAATTTCAGGATCGGGGGAGTTATCTACGTATCTTCTGATATTCAAATTAAAATCGTTTTCTTCAATTTCTCCAATATCTACGAGCCTTGAATATTTTGAAATCTCCAGCTTCTTATCAAATACTGTCACAATCTTTTCCATATCTTCCGGTCGCAAATAATTTTGATTTCTTCCCTCTCCATATTCTCTATCTGCATTAATGAACAGAATTTTACTTTTTAAATATTCCGGTTTATTTTTGTTGATGACAATTATGCAGGCAGGAATACCTACATTATAGAAGAGCTTGGGAGGCAAACCTATAATGGCTTCAACTAAATCATCTCTCACAATTCCCTCCCTTATAATCTTCTCCTGTCCTCCTCTAAATAACACCCCGTGAGGCATCACGGTTGCCATAATTCCATTATCTTTCAGACTGGCAATCATATGCTGTAAAAACATCAAGTCGCCTTTTTTACCTGTCTCCGGGGTAAAACCGTATTTGAATCTTTCTGGAAACTGCATATTTGCCCGACTATAATTCTGAGAAAAGGGAGGATTGGCCAAAATCCTATCAAAACGCTTTATGTATCCATTCTCCTGGAATTGAGGGTTGGTTAAAGTATCTTCGTTTTCTATGTGTGCATCTAGAATGTCATGAAGAATCATATTCATCTTACATATTGACCAGGTCAGTCCGTTAAGCTCCTGCCCATAGAGGCCTAAATTTTGAGCGTTCTTCCCTTGCTCTTCAACATATTGCCTGGACTCGATAAGAAAACCGCCTGAGCCAACCGTAGGGTCATAAATCGTCATACCTTCCTGAGGTTTAACGATTCTCACCATTAATTTTTTGACATGAGGAGGGGTGTAAAATTCTCCTCCCTTTTTCCCTGCCGAATCAGCAAATTGTTTAAGAAGGTACTCATAAGCAACACCAAGCAAATCTGGAAACTCAAAATCATCATTCGTAAGCCTGTATTTATTGAAGTGATGTATGAGGTCAACGAGTTGCTGATCTTTGAGGCGAGTTTTCCCCTTAACCGCATTAAAATCAATATGCCTTAAAACGCCATCGAGCTCTGGATTTCCATCTTCTATCGCTGCCAACGCCTTATTTAACTGATTACCAACATCTTCTTTTAAGTTAAGAATATTTTTCCATCTGGCTCTTTCGGGAACAAAGAAAGTATCTCCGTAGGAATCAGGGTCTTCTAAGAGCTCATCAATCTGTTCCTTGGAAAGCTCCAGGGATTTATTATATTTTTCCTTCAATTCTTGCCTTTTTACCTCAAATACGTCTGAAACACGTTTTAAAAACAGCATACCAAAAATATATTCTTTATATTCAGAGGCATCCATCTTGCCCCGGAGAATGTCAGCAGCCTGGAAAAGATGAGTTTCTAGCTGTCTTAAGGTTATTCTTCCGTTATTCATAGCGTCATCCTTAAACTTTCAATCCTTTTAAAGCAGATTTGGCTATTTCGCCCAACCCGGTTTAGTTTATATCTTAACTTTTGTAATGCTTCCTCTTCAGGACTTCAGGTTTTTATCAAAAAACCACTCTTTTAGAGTATTCTCCTATAAAAAACTCTCCCTGTAAAGGTAACCTTTTAACTTGAGAACTCTGGAGAGGGATAAAATATAAACTCCTCTGATGGTTCTCTCCTATCTCTTGGGGGAGGAATAAGGGAATGAGGATGAAAAAAAGTATTTTATGGGAGAATTTTCCTCTTCTTCTCGAGAAGGGGAAAGAGAGGAA
>Ga0208938_1002252_pt1 | contig 10329 bp, 7 predicted proteins | sample AD_UKC125_MetaG_FD_184434 | JGI IMG/M metagenome (GOLD analysis project Ga0208938, IMG submission 184434) | Active sludge microbial communities of municipal wastewater-treating anaerobic digesters from USA - AD_UKC125_MetaG (SPAdes) (version 2) | ecosystem: Engineered > Bioreactor > Anaerobic >... | reverse complement strand
CGGTGAGCTGCCAATCGTCGGCACAACCGCCGAGGGTGAAATAAGGATGCCAGCCGTCGGCCAGCGGCAGTGCGCTGGTGCCGGTGTTGCGGGCGGTGGTGGTGAGGCTGATGCCGTCGGCGCTGAGGGTGTAGCGTATGCTGAGGCGGTAGGGGAACGGATAGCCGGGTTGGTTGCCGGGGTAATCGTGGCTTAATTCCAGCCAGGCTTGTTCGGCATCGCTGCCGCCGGCGGTGATTTGGAACGGGGCATCATAGAGCAGGCCGTGCGCGGCGTGGCCCGCGGCGTAGAATTTGCCGGTGCGGTAGGTTTGGCCGTTGAAGGTGTATTCGCTGTGGCGGATGCGGCAGGCAAACGGGCTGAGTTTGGCGCTGTGAAAGCCTGTGGTAAGGTTGTGGACGGCTGCGGCAGGGGTGGCATGGCCGCAGATGGTGTTGAACCAACTGCCGTCGGCCAAACGGATGGCATAGGCGTTGAGCAGCGCGCCGTGGGGGTAGATTTCGGCGTAATGCTGCGGGTGTTGTAGCACGACGCGGCCGGGGTGGATTTGGATGGAGTACATGGCGGTTGGGGGAGGAATAACGGTTCAGAAAGTATAACGCATACGGTAATTGAGCAGTATCTGGCCGTGCCGCATCACTTGGTTTTCCTGCAGCACACAAAAGCCGTGTTTCAGGAAAAAAGGTACGGCGGCGCGGGAGGCGTCGGTATAAATGCTTGGGGTGTTTTGCTCTCGGGCGAGGGTGAGGATGTGGTTCAACAAGGCGGTGGCAATCCCGGTTTGCTGGTAGTCTGGGGCGACATACAGGCAGTCGATATAGCCGCCTGCTTCGGCTGGTGAAGCAAGATATTCGATAAAACCTGCTGCTTTCCCTTGAGATAAGGCCAGCCACGGTTGGGTACGGGGAATGCGTTGCCGCCAAAACAAGGGCTGATCGTTGCCTTGCAACCAAGCGGCTTTTTGCGCGTCGTTGTATAAGGCGGCATCAATATGGCGGATGGCGCGGGTGAAGATGTGTGCCAAGGCTTCGGCATCATCTGGTGTGGCGCGGCGGATGGTAGGGGGCGGCATATTCATCAGTAAGCATCGAAATTTTCGGCTATAGCGAAAGCACTAAAAAACTGATACGGCATTATCTCGCTTTAGCTCAAAGAGAACGATTTTGTAAGCCGCTAAAAGCGGCAACAGAATCGGTTTCGTACTATCTGTACTGTCTGCGGCTTGCTGCCTTGTATCAATTCTTTATTACTTTCGCTATACCTTAGCGGAAAACGGTATATTTGAAAAGCCAATAAAATGCCTGTCTGAAAACCCTTTTCAGACAGGCATTTTGCGTTCTACAAAACCGTTAAACAAACAAGCTGTTAAACAACCAAAACAGCAAGCCGGAAAGCAACATAGAAGCGGGTAGCGTCAGCAGCCAGGCCAGTGCTAGGCTGCGCACGGTAGATTTCTGCAAACCGGATTTGTTTGCCACCATGGTACCGGCCACGCCGGAGGATAACACTTGGGTGGTGGAAACCGGCAGCCCCAAGCCGTCGGCGGCGGCGATGGTGCTCATCGCCACGAGTTCGGCGGTGGCGCCTTGGCCGTAGCTCAATTCGGTTTTACCGATTTTCTCGCCCACGGTAATCACGATGCGTTTCCAGCCCACCATGGTACCCAAGCCCAGCGCGATGGCGACCATCACTTTTACCCAGGTGGGGATGAATTTGGTGGCTTCGTCCACATTGCGGCGGAAGCCTTGCAAGTCTTCTTTCAAGCGGCCGTGGGCGAATTCGGGTTTTTGTTTTTCCAGTTTTTTCACGGTTTCGGCAGCCAGATACATATCGTTGCGGATATTGCCGACCACTTTGGCATCCCAGCGTTGGAAATCCGGCTCGGTGCGGGCTTGCAGGGCGATGCTGTCGATGGTGTTGGCCAGCGCGGGTACCACTTGCGGGTTAAGCTGGTTGGAGCGCACATAATCGGATAACACGGTGCGGCCGTCGATCACTGCCGGTGCGTTCGGCGCGGTTTGGCGTAATTCTTGCGCGGTAACCTGCGCCAGCGCGGCAAATTGGGCGACATCTTTGCTCGGAATGGCGTGGTTCAGGCCGTAAGCCATCGGCAGGGTGCCGACCAGAATCAGCATAATCAGCCCCATGCCTTTTTGGCCGTCGTTGGAGCCGTGGGCGAACGATACGCCGGTACAGGTAAAAATCAGCAGCGCGCGCACCCACAACGGCGGCGGCAAGCCGTCTTTCGGCGCTTGAAACAACTCGGGGCGTTTCATCAGAAATTTTTTGGCCAACAGCAGCAATAAGGCGGCAAACACAAAACCGATCAGCGGTGAAATCAGCAGCGATAAGCCGACTTTCTGAACCTGTGCCCAGTCGATACCGGCGGTGGCGGTGCGACCGTGCAGCAAGGCATTGGCCACCCCTACGCCGATAATTGAGCCGATTAAGGTATGCGAAGAAGAAGCGGGCAGGCCGAGAAACCAAGTGCCGAGGTTCCAGATAATCGCGGCCAGCAACAGCGCGAACACCATGGCAAAGCCGCTGGCGGTGCCGACTTCCAGAATCAGTTCCACCGGCAGCAGGGCGATGATGCCGAAAGCCACCAGCCCGCTGGAAAACAGCACACCGAGGAAATTCCAGAAGCCCGACCACACCACCGCAGTGGGCGCAGGCATCGAATTGGTATAAATCACGGTGGCCACCGCATTGGCGGTATCGTGAAAACCGTTTACAAATTCAAAGCCCAGCGCAATCAATAGCGCCACGCCTAATAAGATATAGGGTAGCCAAGTGGTTTGATTGCTAGCAAAGGGGCTGAGGTCTTGTTGAAGGCTGAACACCATATAAATCAGTGCGCCGACAATAATGCTGATGAATACGATAGCTGCCGTGCGGCTGGGTTTTTGATCCAAATCCGGGCGCGCAGCACCCTTCATGGCGGAGTTTGGGGATTGCATTTAAATGAATAATCCTCAGTAACTTAATCGGAGGTTCGACGGCTTGGCCGCCGACAGTGGGAAGGCTGCTAAACAACAGCATCAGAATGTCGATACTATTTTACATTATCAAACATCTTTATGACAGGAATGTGACAAAGCGGCGGTTTCTTGTTATTAAGTCCAAAATGTGTGAAGAAGCTCGGTTATATATCGTTTGATAACGAGAAAAAGCTTTTCAGACAGGCATATGCCTGTCTGAAACCGTTTCAGCCGCTGATTAAAGAAGCCCCGATATTAATCATCAAAGCCAAAACGGCGGCATTGTAGAAAAAAGACAAAGTACAGTGCCACAAGCCGATGCGGCGCACTTCGCTGGAAGCCAGCGACACATCGGCGGTTTGGCCGGAGGTGCCGATGATGCAGGCGAAATAAACGAAATCGCCATAATCCGGCTTGGGTTGCTGCTCGGGAAAAATCAGGCAGGGCGGCCGTTTGGCGGCGATGTCGCGGTAATACATGCGCGCATAGTGCAAGGCGAATAAAACATGGGTAAACAGCCACGACAGAAAAATGGTAATCACCGTCAGCGCAATATGCCAAGTTTTGGCAACCCCTTGTAGCTCTCGGCTGACCCCCATTTCCAGCGCGATGGCGGTGAGCGAAAGCGCAGCGGTAACGGCATTCAGCAGCAAAATGGTGCGGCCGCCTTCGTCTTCCAGATGGGCGTATTTCAGCATTTTGGCCTGATCCGCGTTTTTCATCATCAGGAAAATCAGCACCAAATACACCACCACGCCGCTATTGAAGGCAAGCAGCGCGCGGGTAACGGTTTCCGCCTGCCACGGCAGCAGGGCGTAAGCGAGCAGGCCGCAGCCAATACCGGTCAGCAAACGGCGGTGGTAATACCAGAAGTGTTTGATCCGTTTTTTGAACACGCTGCTGTCCTTTTATCCGCTGCGGTTAGTCAGCGAGCGCTTTTAGGCGGTACAACGCTTCCAGCGCTTCACGTGGTGATAAGTCGTCGGGGCGCAGGTCGGCGAGCGCTTCTCTGATCGCGCTGTCTGCCGCATCCAGCGCCGGTGCTTCTGCGGCATCCACCTCTTCATTTTCAGACGGCATCATATTAAAAATATCCAGCTGCGGGCGGTGGGCGGCGGCTTGCGCTTCGAGTTCGCCTAGATGTTTGTGCGCGGCTTTGAGGGCGCGGGCGGGCAGGCCGGCGAGTTTGGCGACGGCGATGCCGTAGCTTTTGCTGGCGGGGCCGGGTTCGATGTGGTGCAGGAACACAATATCCTGCCCCTGTTCCAGCGCCGATAAGTGCATATTGACGGCGGTGGCGTGGGCTTCGGGCAGGCGGGTTAATTCAAAATAGTGGGTGGCAAACAGGCTGAACGATTTGTTTTTTTGCAGCAGGTGTTCGGCGATGGCTTGGGCGAGGGCGAGGCCGTCGAAGGTGGAGGTGCCGCGACCGACTTCGTCCATTAATACCAGCGATTGCTCGGTGGCGTGGTGCAGGATGTAGGCGGTTTCCGACATTTCCACCATAAAGGTAGAACGGTTGCCGGCCAAATCATCGCTGGCGCCGATGCGGGTGAAAATCTGGTCGAGCGTACCGATTTTGGCGGCGTCGGCGGGCACAAACGCGCCGGTGTGCGCCAGCAGCACGATTAAGGCCACTTGGCGCATATAGGTGGATTTACCACCCATATTGGGGCCGGTGAGCAGCATCAGGCGGTGTTTGTGGTCAAGGGTGGTGCTGTTGGCGGTGAAGTGGCGCACTTGCTGTTCCACCACGGGATGGCGGCCGTTGCTGATTTCAATCAGCGGGTAGTCGGCAAACTCGGGGCAAACGTAGCCGCGCTCTTCGGCATGGCGGGCGAAGGTGGACAACACGTCCAGCGACGCGGCGGCTTTGGCGGCTTTTTGCAACTGCGGTAAGGCCGTCTGAAGCTCTTTGAGCAGGGTTTCGTAGAGTTGTTTTTCCAAGGCCAAGGCTTGTTCTTGCGCGGTCAACACTTTGTCTTCAAAGGTTTTTAGTTCCGGCGTGATAAAGCGCTCGGCGTTTTTCAGCGTTTGGCGGCGCTGGTAGTCGGCGGGCGCTTGCTCGGCCTGCACTTTGGATAATTCGATGTAAAAACCGTGTACGCGGTTGAATTCCACTTTTAAAGTGGATAAGCCGGTGCGTTCGCGTTCGCGCGCTTCGAGGGCGAGTAGGAACTCGTCGCCGTGGTTTTGAATATGGCGCAATTCGTCTAATTCGGCATGAAAACCCTGATTGATCACACCGCCGTCGCGCAGCCACACGGCAGGCTCGGGCAGAATCGCCGCTTGCAGTTTTTCGGCCACCGGCAGGGTTTCGGGGAACACGTTTTGCAGGGTTTGCAACAGGCTGCTGCCGCCTGTGGGCAGCGAGAGTTCCGCCAATATCAGCAGGCTGTCGCGCAGGGCGGCGAGGTCGCGCGGGCGGGCGTTGCCGACGGCAATCCGCGCGGCGATGCGCTCGATATCGGCAATGTTTTTCAGACAGGCCTGTAAGTCGGCATAATGGTTTTGCAACTCCATCACCGCCTGCTGCCGCGCCTGAATATGGTTGCGGTTGCGCAGCGGATGGTGCAGCCACAGCGCGAGCAGGCGGCTGCCCATGTGGGTGGCGCAGTCGTCGAGCACCGAAAACAGGGTGGGCGATTTTTTGCCGGTGAGCGTTTGGGTGATTTCAAGATTGCGGCGGGTGGCCGCGTCCATGCCGATGTATTGGCTTTCGCTTTCGAGCGAGAGGCCGTCGAGGTGTTGCGGCAGATGGTTTTGGGTGAGACGGATGTAGTTCAACAGCGCACCCGCCGCGCCGACGGCTTCGGCGTGTTCGTCGAGATCGAGGCCGAAGCCGCGCAAATCTTGGCTGCCGAAATAATCGGTGAGCATTTTGGCTGCGGTGTCGGTGGCAAACTGCCAATGGTTCAGCCGCGTGATATTGCCCGCTTGCAGCGCCGGTGCGTTTTTGCCGTCGGGCAACAAAATTTCCGCCGCCTGCAAGCGCGCCAGTTCGTCGTTTAATTTGGCGGCATCGGTGATTTTGGCTTTAAATTCACCGTTTTGCAGCGAAGCCCACGCCAAACCGATCTGCTTTTTACCGGCACACACCGCCACAATGCGGTTGGTTTCTTTGTCTTCCAAAAAAGCCGAATCGGTGAGCGTGCCGGGGGTAACGATGCGCACCACCTTGCGTTCCACCGGCCCTTTGCTCGCGCCCACTTCGCCCACCTGCTCACAAATCGCCACGCTTTTGCCCATCTTCACCAGCCGCGCCAAATACTGCTCGGCGGCATGAAACGGCACACCCGCCATCTTAATCGGCTCGCCGTTCATCTGCCCGCGTGTGGTCAGCGTGATATCCAGCAGCTTGGCCGCCTCTACCGCATCGTCGAGAAACAGCTCGTAAAAGTCGCCCATGCGGTAAAACACCAGTTTGTCGGCATGGTCGGCTTTGATGTTGAGATATTGCTGCATCATCGGGGAGATGGCGGGTTTGGTCATGGCGGGCTCGGGGGTAAGAGGGAAAACGGGTGTTAGTCGCCCAAAATAAGGAGGAGACAAGGCGGCAAGCCGCAGACAGTACAGATGGTACGGCAAGGCGCAGCCAACGCAGTATCCTTCTTATTTTGGGTGACTATATTTTAGCAAAACATCAAATGCCTGTCTGAAAGCCTTTCAGACAGGCATTTTAGATTTTGTTAAATATTTTTTCGGTAGTACGTAATCTATTAGCAATTTGTTCCTTCCCCCGCCTTAGCGGGGGAAGGTTAGGATGGGGGTGTTTCGTTTATGAATCGACGTTTCCATTCATGCAAACCAGCACCCTTCCCCTAACCCCTTCCCGCAAGGCGGGACGGGGGAATACATTTCAGCGTGCCTGCGCCGTTACCATCTGCAACGCGGTTTCCAGCGCTACTTTCAAACTACCGGCATCGGCGCGGCCGCTGGCGGCGAGATCAAGCGCGGTGCCGTGGTCGACCGAGGTGCGGATAAACGGTAGGCCGAGGGTGATGTTGACGCCGTTGCCGAAGCTGGCGAATTTGAGCACGGGCAAGCCCTGGTCGTGGTACATGGCGAGTACGGCGTCGGCGTCTTTGAGCAGAAAGGGTTGGAACAGGGTGTCGGCGGGGTAGGGGCCGCGCACGTCGAGGCCTTGTTGGCGCAGGTGGGCGAGCGCGGGTTCGATAATCTCGATTTCTTCGCGGCCGAGGTGGCCGCCTTCACCGGCGTGCGGGTTGAGGCCGGTCACCAGAATGCGCGGTGCGGCGATGCCGAATTTGTGTTGCAAATCGTGGTGCAGGATACGGCTGACGCTGCATATTTTGTCGAAAGTTATCGCGTCGGCCACCTCGCGCAGCGGCAGGTGGGTGGTCACCAAAGCCACCCGTAAACCGCCGCCCGCCAGCATCATCACCACTTGCTCGGTAGCGGATTTGTCGGCCAGATATTCGGTGTGGCCGCTGAAAAAAGCGCCGCCCGCTTCGTTGATCACGCCTTTGTGTACCGGCGCGGTGACCATGCCGGCAAAGCGGCCGTCTTGGATGCCTTGATAGGCGGTGTCCAATAATTGTAAAACGTAGGCGGCGTTGGCGGGATTGAGTTCACCGGCGCGGCAGTCGGCGGCCAGCGGAATGTGCAGCACTTCCAATACACCCGCCTGCGGCGGATTATCGGCTTGGTAAGGGCGCAGCGAAACGGCGAGGCCAAGCTGCTCGGCGCGGCTTTGCAGTAACGACATATCGCCGAGAATCACGGCGCGGCAGGGCAGGTGGTGGTCGGCGAGCGAGAGGCAGATGTCGGGGCCGATACCGGCCGGTTCGCCGCTGGTAATGGCTAAAACGGGAAGGGTCATGAAGGTTCTTTCAGACAGGCATTTTGGAGTATAGCGAAAGCACTAAAAAACTGATACGGCGTTATCTCGCTTTGCCGTACTAATTGTACTGTCTGCAGCTCGCTGCCTTGTATCAATTCTTTATTACTTTCGCTATAGACCTTAGTGTACCCGCTGCATCATAATTAAAAAACCCCGAAGCCCTATTTTGTAAGGCTTCGGGGTTTTTAGCGATAAACTTTGCTTAAGAAATCCGCTCGATTTTGGCGCCGACTTGTCCCAGCTTGGTTTCGATGTGTTCGTAACCGCGGTCGAGGTGGTAGATGCGCTCGACGATGGTTTCGCCGTCGGCTACCAAACCGGCAATCACCAAGCTGGCGGAGGCGCGCAGGTCGGTGGCCATTACGGTGGCGCCGGAAAGTTTTTCCACACCTTTCACGATGGCGGTATTGCCGTCGGCAGAGATGTTGGCGCCCATGCGGTTCAGCTCGGGCACGTGCATAAAGCGGTTTTCAAAAATGGTTTCCACTACTTTGCCTTCGCCTTCGGCAATTGCGTTCATCGCCATAAACTGCGCCTGCATATCGGTGGGGAAACCGGGGTGCGGCTCGGTGCGGATATCCACCGCTTTCGGGCGGTTTTGCATATCGATGGCAATCCAGTCGTCGCCCGCTTCGATGATGGCACCGGCTTCTACCAGTTTTTCGAGCACCACTTCCATGGTTTTCGGCGCGGCGTTGCGCAGCACCACTTTACCGCCGGTCATCGCCACCGCGCAGAGGAAGGTGCCGGCTTCGATGCGGTCGGGTACCACGCTGTGCTCGCAGCCGTGTAGTTCTTTCACGCCTTCAACCGTCATCACCGAAGTGCCGATGCCGCTGATTTTGGCGCCCATTCTCACCAAACATTCGGCCAAATCGACCACTTCCGGCTCGATGGCGCAGTTTTCCAAGACGGTGGTGCCTTCGGCCAAAGTGGCGGCCATCAGCAGGTTTTCGGTACCGCCGACGGTAACAAAATCCATCACCACGCGCGCGCCTTTGAGTTTGCCTTTGGCTTTTACGTAACCGTGTTCGATGGTGATTTCGGCACCCATCGCTTCCAGGCCTTTTAAGTGTTGGTCAACCGGGCGCGAGCCGATGGCGCAGCCGCCAGGCAGGCTCACTTGCGCTTCGCCGAAACGGGCGAGGGTGGGGCCCAGCACCAGAATCGAGGCGCGCATGGTTTTTACTAATTCATACGGGGCGCAGATGTTGTTGACGGTGCCGCCGTTGATTTCAAATTCGTGGATGTTGTCGGTTAACACGCGCGCGCCCATGCCTTGCAGCAGTTTTTGGGTGGTTTTCACGTCGCGCAGCATGGGTACGTTTTTCAGGCGCAAGGTGCCGTCGGTCAGCAAACCGGCGCACATCAGCGGCAGGGCAGCGTTTTTGGCGCCGGATACAATGATTTCGCCGTTTAAGGGGCCGTTGGCGGAAATTTTGAGTTTGTCCATAAAAAGGGCACTTTCGTTGTTTTTTAAAGAAGCTTCTGTGCCGGTTGGCGAGCTTTTAATATGCCTGTCTGAAAAATATTTAGGGTTTCAGACAGGCGTTGTGTGGTGGAAAAACGGTTAGGAATGTTTATCCGCCCATTCCTGCGGGGTGGCGGCCACGCTGATAGAGAGCGCGTGTAATTCGTTGGAGGCGATTTTATCGGCCAAACCGTCTTTAATCAAACGGTGGCGCGCCAGCCGCGCTTTGCCTTCAAAATCGGCGGAAACGATTTGGGCAAAAAAGTGGTGGCCGTCGCCTTCCACTTCAATGTGTTGGCAGTTGGCGATTGCGGCAATCATCTCTTTCACTTGTTCGGGAGTCAGCATGGTGATTCTTTCAGACAGGCATACAAAGCGGCTATTATAAATCAGTTTAAAACTGATGCGCGGGCTTATTGTATAATCGGGGTGCTTTTATCCTATAAATATCCGGTAAGCGATTATGATCCGTTTCGAGCAAGTGTCCAAAATTTACCCCGGCGGTTTTGCGGCGGTGAAAAACCTGAGTTTCACCATTAATAAAGGTGAAATGATTTTTCTGGCCGGCCATTCCGGCGCGGGCAAATCTACCGTGTTAAAGCTGATTTCCGGCATCACCCGCCCCACCGAGGGCAAGGTGTGGATGAATAATCAGAACATCAGTGAGTTGAGCGACAACCAGCTGGGCTATCTGCGCCAGCACATCGGCATTGTGTTTCAAGACCATAAGATTCTGTATGACCGCAATGTGCTGCAAAACGTTCTGTTGCCGCTGCGAATAATTGGCTACGACAGCGCGCAGGCCGAAAAGCGGGCGCGCATCGCCATTGAAAAAGTGGGCCTCGCCGGCAAAGAAACCGCCGATCCGATTACTTTATCCGGCGGCGAACAGCAGCGTTTGTGCATCGCCCGCGCGGTGGTGCATCAACCCAGCCTGCTGATTGCCGACGAACCTTCCGCCAACCTCGACCGCGCCTACGCCCTCGATATTATGGAACTCTTCAAAACCTTCC
>Ga0208938_1002249_pt1 | contig 10332 bp, 9 predicted proteins | sample AD_UKC125_MetaG_FD_184434 | JGI IMG/M metagenome (GOLD analysis project Ga0208938, IMG submission 184434) | Active sludge microbial communities of municipal wastewater-treating anaerobic digesters from USA - AD_UKC125_MetaG (SPAdes) (version 2) | ecosystem: Engineered > Bioreactor > Anaerobic >... | reverse complement strand
GGTCCAGGGTGTCGGCGGCCGCTCGATTGACGGGTTGTACGCCGCGGGCAACTCGTCGGCGTCGATCTCGGGCAGTGCCTATCCGGGACCGGGTACCCCGCTCGGTTCCGGGATGGTGATGGCCTATCGGGCCGTGACCGACATGATCGCGCGCATGCCCTCGGCGGCAAAGGTTCTCGCCTGAGCGAGAAACACCAGACCGGCGGGCCGCGGTGGTAGGGGTAAGCCCACCGCGGCCTGTCCCTCCATCGACCGAGGCGATCGGTGGAGGGACGGCAGATCTCACATGTGCGCGCCGCCGTCGATCCGGATCTCGGTTCCGGTGATGAATGCGCCGTCATCGGAGGCGAGCATGGCGATGACTCCGGCCACCGCCTCGGGCCCGGCCATCCCGGGGATCGAGAGGTCGGCGTCGGAGGGCAACGCCTCGATCACCGGCTGTACCCGCGCGTAGTGGCTGAGGTCGGCGTCGGAGGGAAGTCCGGGCGCCGCGGTCATCCCGGACGAGATGCTCCCGGGCGCAACCGATACGGCACGGATACCGTCCTTGGCGTACTCCGCGGCGACGGTGTGGGTCAGCGACCATATCCCACCCTTGCTCGCCGCATACGCGGCCATGTACGGGTGCGCGAACGTCGCCGACGTGGAACTGAAGTTGACGATGACACCGCGGCCGGACACCTTCAACGCCGGAATCGCATCGCGGATCATCAGGAACGTGCCGGTGAGGTTGACACCGATGATGCGGTTCCATTCCTTGAGCGAGAGTTCATGGGTGTGCGCACTTCGGAGGATGCCCGCGGCATTCACCAGAATGTCTATGCCACCCAGTTCTTCGGTCGCCGCACCGACGCATTCGGTTACCGACGATTCGTCGGAGACGTCCACGACATGCGTCGACAGGCTGCCGGGTCCGGTGGTCCGCGCGCGTTCGGCGGTGCGGTCGAGACCCTCTTGGTGCACGTCGCATGCGACCACAGCCGCGCCCTCGGCGACCAGACGCAGCGAGGTGGCCTGACCGATTCCCGACCCCGCTCCGGTGATGATCACCCTACGGTTTTCGAATCTGTTGTCCACGTTGACTTCCCTTCAGTTCGGTCGGCGTGACGACCCGCCCACATCCGGCTGGTCGTCGATGCCCGTCGATCATCACCGACAGGAGGGGTGTGAATCCGGCTCGATTCCCATTGTGCGGACGGTGCCGATGACGAATCCTCAGTGCTTGGCGAGGTCCGCCGAGACGCAGCGATCCCAGATCTCGCGCGCTGCGACCCGAACCGGACCCACCATCTGCCGCAGATCCATCGAGCTGACGGGTGCGCACACGGCGACCGCCGCGGTGTTTCCGTAATGGTGGTCGGGCGGACCGATCGAGGTCGCGACGCAGGCGATGCCTGGGAAGAGTTCTCCGCGATCGAAGGCGGCACCCCGATCGAGTGTCAGTTGCAGGTCGGCGCGAAGTCGATCGACTGAGGTGATGCTGAGCGATGTCCGCGCAACGAGGGCCCCGGTGTCGGTTCGCCTCAGTTCGGACAGATCGATCTCCTCGATCGAGGGTGCCGAGTTGGCGAGGATGGCCTTGCCTGTCGCGGTGAGGTGGGCCGGCACTCTCAGGCCGACGCGCGTGGGTGTGGGGCCGGATATCCGACCGTTAACCTTCGCCAGGTAGACGGTGTCGCCGTGATCTACGACGCCCACCTGGACCGTAAAACCGGTTCGTTGGGCAAAGGCACGCATCGTCGGAATGGCTCCGTGCAGAAGCCGATTCTGATTGAGGGCTGCCTGCCCGGCCTCGTAAGCCTTGACACCGTATTCGTAGGTCTGATCGGCGCGGGCGAGCCAGCCCGCGTTCGCGAGTTGGTCGAGGAGGCGGTGAACAGACGATCGCGGAAGCCCGGTACGGGCCGTCACCTGCGCCAGCGTGAGCGGCCCGGCCCCGTTGAAGGTGTCGAGCACGAGCGATACCCGGTCGACGACTGATACCGGAACCCCGTCGGTGCGCGACCTTCTCACCGAACCTCCCGAGCAACCTTCAACAACGCTATGATGTGTGTCACGTTACCCGCGCGCGGCGACGGTACCAAACCCGGTCCTGAATCCACAGCCATGAGAACACACCCCCGCCGCGGTCTTGAATATTCTGGCCTCCCGTTCAGCGAGACACCCGTCTCCACCGCTGCTCGAGGCCACCTACCTTCGGACTGCCCACGATCGGGCCTCTGAGTGGACCCTCAATCGAGAAGTGTCTTCGTTCGGATGCGTCACGAGGAGATGTGATGACCAGTCAAACGCTTACAGCGAGTGTCGGGGCCGACGCGCCCTCCGAGCCCCTCGCGCCCGGAGTCCGGACCGTTACCGTCGCGGCCATCGTGGATGAGGCCTCTGATGCGCGTTCGTTCGTGGTCCGTCCCGAGCCCGAGGATGCCGGCCGGTTCACTTACCGCGCAGGGCAGTTCATCACGATCCGTGTTCCCGACCGCGGGCGGGGGACCGCCCGCTGCTATTCGCTGTCGAGTTCACCGCACACCGAGGGCGTCGACGATCTCACGTTCACGGTGAAGCGGGTGCAGGACGGGACGGGTTCGAATTGGATCTGCGACGAGGTGGCGCCAGGTGATCGTCTCCAGGTGCTGCCACCGACCGGGGTGTTCACCCCCGCATCACTGGACGAGTCGGTGGTTCTGGTGGCCGGTGGCAGCGGTATCACGCCGGTGATGTCGATTGCCAAGTCCATCCTGTACGGCGGCACAGGCAACGTGCTACTGATCTACGCGAACCGCGACGAGCGCTCGATCATCTTCGGTGAGCGGCTTCGCCGCATGACCGAGGAGTTCCCCGATCGGCTCACCGTGGTCCATGTCCTCGAATCCGTGCAGGGGTATCTGACACCGGGACATCTCACCGCGCTGGCCGGGCCGATCGCCGACCGGGCGGTCTTCGTCTGCGGTCCGGAACCGCTGATGGACCTGGTGACCGGCGTGTGCCGCAGTCTCGGCGTCCCGACCGAACGCATCCACTCCGAACGCTTTCTCTCGCTGAGCGGTGACCCGTTCGCATTGCCTGACACGCCCGCGACCGCGGGCGATGACGCGGACACCGATTCGGTGGAAGTGACGGTCGAGTTGGACGGGGAGAGCCGGACGGTGGCCTGGAAGCGCGACCGCAAGCTCCTCGACGCCCTCCTCGAGGATGGCCTCGACGCGCCGTTCTCGTGCCGCGAAGGCGCGTGCAGTGCGTGCGTCTGCACGCTGAAGTCGGGCGAGGTGCGCATGGCGCGCAACGAGGTTCTCACCGATGACGACATCGCCGAAGGCTACATCCTGGCCTGTCAGGCCGAGCCGGTCTCCGGCGAGATCGACATCGAGTACTGATCCTCCAATTGGCCTCCCATTGTGTGGGAGACCTGCATCACAGGAGTCGGTCGAATTGCCAAGCTGATCACACGGCCCACGAGTGAGGTAGGTCTGCCGTGACAATCCGATCAGGGAGGCACAATGAGTTCCACGTCTGACACCGAAGCCAAGGTGCGGATCATCGACACCGGTGTCCCCCCGGAGCGATTCGCCCGCGGGTGGCACTGCCTCGGACTGGTCCGCGATTTCAATGATGGTCAGCCACATCAGGTTCAGGCCTTCGGCACCGACCTCGTGGTCTTCGCGGGCGAGGACGGCAAGGTGAACATCCTCAACGGCTACTGCCCGCATATGGGCGGTAATCTCGCGCACGGCAGCGTCAAAGGCAATTCGATCGCATGCCCGTTCCACGACTGGCGCTGGCGAGGCGACGGAAAGTGCTCGGGGATCCCCTACGCACGCCGTGTTCCGCCACTGGCCCGGACGCGTGCGTGGCCCTCGATGGAGGTCAGTGGACAGTTGTTCGTCTGGAACGACCCGGAGGGCGGTAAACCCCTGGAGGAGTTGACGATCCCGGAGATCCCGATCTACGGCGATGCCGGCTGGACCGACTGGGTGTGGAACTACGTCGACGTCGAGGGCTCGCATTGCCGCGAGATCGTCGACAACGTGGTCGATATGGCGCACTTCTTTTACGTGCACTACGGCATGCCGACCTACTTCGTGAACATCTTCGAGGGCCACACAGCGACGCAGATGATGCGTTCACGTCCGCGCGCGGATGCTGCCGGGGTGAGTCAGAGCACCAACTACAGCTCCGAGAATCAGTCTCATGCAACCTATTTCGGCCCGTCCTACATGATCGACAAATTGTGGAGTGCGGGTCGGACCGGGGAGGGTGAACCCAATATCTACCTGATCAACTGCCACTATCCGGTGACGCCTACGTCGTTCCGGCTGCAGTACGGGGTGATGGTGGAGAAGCCCGCCGGCATGGACGACGCCGCGGCCGAACAGATCGCCCAGGCCGTCGCGAAGGGGATATCCATCGGCTTCGAGCAGGATGTCGCGATCTGGAAGAACAAGTCGCGCATTGACAACCCGCTGCTGTCCGAGGAAGACGGACCCGTCTATCAGCTCCGCCGCTGGTACGAACAGTTCTACGTCGATGTCGACGACATCGAACCGGAGATGGTGAACCGGTTCGAGTTCGAGATCGACACCGAACGCGCACTGAAGAACTGGCAGGCCGAGGTCGACGAGAACCTCGCCGCCGGACGTACTGCGTTCGCGCCCAACCTCACCCACGCACAAGACGCCGTATCTGCGGGCTGACAGGCTCCCACTGCCATCCAGCCCACCCAAGCCCTGCCGATACATCAGGAGAAGAACATGTCCTACCAGGTTCTAGACAACATCGAGGCGATCGCCGACGAACTGCGAGCGGGCGCCGACGAGGGTGACAAGCTCGGCCGCCTGCCCGACGGCATGGCCAAGAGCCTCAAGCACACCGGCATCATCCGGCTGCTGCAGCGCAAGAAGTACGACGGCTTCGAGGCGCACCCGCGTGAGTTCGCGGAGACCGTCATGCGCACCGCGAGTCTGTACGGCTCGGCCGGATGGATCGGCGGCATCGTCGGAGTTCACCCGTGGCAGTTGGCATTCGCCGATCCCAAGGTGCAGGAGGAGATTCTCGGGGACAACTCCGATACCTGGCAGGCCTCGCCGTACATGCCCGGCGGCATCGCGGTACCCACCGAGGGCGGCTTCGTGATGAACGGCCGCTGGCAGTTCTCCTCGGGCACCGACCACTGCGACTGGATCTTTCTGGGCGCCATGATCGGTGGCGCCGACGGCAAGCCGCTGATGCCGCCTCAGGGACTGCATGTCATCCTGCCGCGCAAGGACTATGAGATCGTTCAGGACTCCTGGGACGTCGTCGGGCTGCGCGGCACCGGCAGCAAGGACATCATCGTCAAGGACGCCTTCATTCCGGATTATCGCGTGATGCGTTCGGCCGAGGTCATCGACGGCACCGCTGCTCGCGAGTACGGTGTCACCGAAACCCTGTACAAGATGCCGTGGTCGACGATGTTCCCGCTGGGCATCACCTCGGCCACCATCGGTATCTGCGAGGGCGTGCTGGCCGAGGGCATCAAGTATCAGCGCAGCCGGGTGGGTGCCAACGGTACCGCGATCAAGGACGATCCTTACGTATTGCACGCGCTCGGCGAAGCGGCCGCCGAGATCGATGCCGCACGGGCACAATTGCTGTCCAACGTGAGCCGTATCTACGACCTCGTCGACGCCGGCAAGGAGATCGACTTCGAGACGCGGGCGACATCACGCCGCAACCAGGTGCGCTCGGCGTGGCGGGCGGTTCGCGCCGCGGACGAGGTCTTCGACCGGTCCGGTGGCAACGCACTGCGCATGGACAATCCGCTGCAACGCTTCTGGCGTGACGCGCACGCCGGTCTGCACCACGCGATCCACGTATCGAGCACGACCTACCACGCGGCCGCGATGGCATCTCTCGGGATCGTCGTCCCGCCCGGACCGCTGCAGGTGATGATCTGATCCGACGCCGAACCGAGAGGAGTCAAACCATGACCGAAATCAAGGGGCTCGGCTATGTCCGCGTCCAAGCCACCGATATAGACCGTTGGCGCACATTGGGTTTCGATGTTCTCGGCTTTGCGTCGGGATCGGGTGTCGAGGGTGATGCTCTGCACTTCCGGATGGATGAACGGCAGTGCCGCTTCACCGTCGAACGCGGCGACGTCGACCGTGTCACCGCGGTCGGCTGGGAGGTGCGCGATGTCCAGGCGCTGCGGCAGGTGGCGGCCGTGCTCGACGCCGAGGCGCACCCATACGAGCCGATGTCACAGGAACTCGCCGACGATCGCCGGGTCGAGGGGGGCCTGTGTCTGAAGGATCCGGGTGGCACCCCGCTCGAGATATTCTTTGGTCCGGTGCTCGACCACAGTCCGGTGCTCACCAAGTACGGCCAGCGGTTCATCACCGGAGGCCAGGGTATGGGGCACGTGGTGATGCCCACCACAAACTTCGACGAATCCTTCCGGTTCTACACCGAGACACTGGGTTTCCTGTCCCGTGGGGCGTTCCGGATGTCACCGGTCGGCGTCAACCCGCCTCTGCGCATTCGGTTCCTCGGCGTCAACCAGCGACACCACAGCCTTGCGTTGATGCCCACCACCGAGGGGCGTGACCCGGGCGTCATCCATGTCATGGTCGAGGTCGACTCGCTCGACGCGGTAGGGCGGGCCTACGACCAGGTGAACGCGCACGACTTCCCGGTGTCCTCGACACTCGGCCGGCACACCAACGACAAGATGATCTCCTTCTACGTCCGCGTCCCGGGCGGCTGGGACATCGAGTTCGGCACCGAGGGAAAGCTCGTCGACGAGTCGTACTACACGGCCGAGGAAATCACCAAGGACAGCTATTGGGGACATGAATGGCTGTGGGCCAAGGAAGTTGCGGCGATACGCGAGGCAGCGGGCGTCGGCGACAACGAGGCCGCCGTCACAAGCTCGTCCGCCACCGCCTGATCTACTCAGCAAGCATCTGAAACCCAAGCCGCCCGATTACCTAAGGACACCTCTCATGTTTAAGCTGCCGCGTACCGATGTCGACGTCATCGTCGTCGGCGCCGGGATATCCGGCTTGTATGCCGTCTACAAGCTGCGCGCGCAGGGGCGCAGCATCGCCGGGTTCGAGAGTGCCGCCGACGTCGGCGGCACGTGGTACCACAACCGATATCCCGGCGCGCGATGCGACGTGGAGAGCATCGACTACTCCTACTCCTTCGACTCCGAACTGCAGCAGGAATGGACCTGGACGGAACGATTCGCCACGCAGGAGGAAATCCTGCGGTATCTCGAGCACGTCGCCGACCGTCACGACCTGCGGAGCGCCTACTCGTTCGAGACCAAGGTGGTGAGCGCGGTCTGGGACGACACCGACTCGACGTGGACCGTCACCACCGACACGGGCGTCGTGAAGACCGCTCGGTTCGTCATCTTCGCCACCGGCGTGTTGTCCACCGCCAACCGCCCCGACATCGCGGGTGCGGAGTCCTTCGCCGGCGAGAGCTATCACACCGGTGAGTGGCCACACGATCCGGTCGACTTCAGCGGCAAGCGCGTCGGGGTGATCGGTACGGGATCGTCCGGGATTCAATCGATTCCGGTGATCGCGGAGTCCGCCGAGCGGGTGGTGGTCTTCCAGCGCACGCCCAACTACTCCATCCCAGCCGGCAACCGGCCGTTGTCCGAGGAATTCATCGCCGAGGTCAAGGCCGACTACGACGAACGGCGGCGGCTCTCGCGGGCGAGCGGCGGCGGCACCCCGAACTCCGCATATCCCAAGGGCGCCTTGGAGGTCAGTGCGCAGGAGCGGACCCGGGTCTATGACGAGTGGTGGAATCGCGGGGGCTATCTGTTCGCGAAGGCCTTCCCCGATCAGACGATCTCCAAGGAGGCCAACGACACCGCACGCGAGTATGTGGAGGCCAAGATCCGCGACATGGTGAACGATCCGGCCCTGGCCGACGAGCTGATCCCCACCGACCATCCCATCGGGACCAAGCGCATCGTCACCGATTCCGGGTACTTCACCACCTTCAATCGTGACAACGTCACGCTCGTCAACCTCCGTAAGACACCGATCGAGACCATCGTGCCGACCGGCATCGACACCAGCGGAGAACACTTCGATCTCGATGTCATCGTCTACGCCACCGGATTCGATGCGATGACGGGAACCCTGTCGCGCATCGACATCCGCGGCCGGGCCGGTCGCACGCTCCTCGATGAGTGGTCGGCGGGTCCGCGGACCTACCTCGGACTGACCGCCAACGGTTTCCCGAACCTGTTCATGACCACCGGTGCCGGCAGCCCCAGTGTCCTCGCGAACATGGTTCTCGGTGCCGAGCAGCACGTCGACTGGATCTCCGCGTGCATCGGGTACGTGGACGCGCACGGCGGTTCGGCGATCGAGGCAACCGAGCAGTCGGTCGACGACTGGGTCGCCGAATGCAACGAGAAGGCCGCGGGTACGCTGTTCCCAACCGCCAACTCCTGGTACATGGGCGCGAACATTCCGGGTAAGCCCAGGGTGTTCATGCCCTACATCGGGGGATTCGCCAACTACGGTGCGATCCTCGACGACGTGGCCGCCGCGGGCTACAAGGGATTCGACATCCGATGACCGCTTCTCGCCGCGATGACCTCCATCCGGACGTGGAGATGATGCTCGCCGCCCTGGAGGCGGGATTCCCGGACGTGACGGAGTTCTCCGCTCCCGAGCTACGGGACATCATCACATCCCGGCGCGCGCCCTTGGCCCACGAGCCGGACATGCGGATCGCCCGTGACGTGACGATCGAGGGCGAGGGTGGCGATCTCGCACTGCGAATCTTCGTGCCCCACAACGTCGATGAGTCGCAGTTGGGGGATGCGCCGGCGTTGCTGCCGGTGATCGTGTTCGCTCACGGCGGAGGATTCGTCTTTTGCGATCTGGACAGCCACGACGAGTTCTGTCGGTCGATGGCCGAGTGCGTCGCCGCGATCGTCGTGGCCGTGGACTACCGGCTGGCCCCGGAGCATCGGTCCCCGGACGCGATGCGTGACGTGTACTCCGCGCTGCGTTGGGCGGCGGGCAACATCGAGGACTACGGCGGTGACCGGTCGCGTATCGCGTTGGCCGGCGACAGCGCCGGAGGCAACTTGGCTGCGGCGACGGCGCTGTACGCGCGGGATCACGGGGGGCCGTCGATCGCGGCGCAGATACTGCTGTATCCATCGACGACGACTTCGAGACCGAGTCCTATCGGCTCTACGGTGTCGGCTACTACAACAGCACGAAGGCGATGCGATGGTACTGGGAGCAGTACGCACCCGGCGGTTCGCAAGACCCCTACGTGATCCCGATGCGAGCGACATCGCTTGCGGGACTACCGCCCGCGCTGGTGGCCACCGCCGAATTGGATCCACCCTGCAGCGCGGGTGAGGAGTACGCGCGTCGCCTGGCCGCCGCCGGTGTGCCGGTCCGCGCACACCGGTTCGACGGACTGTTCCACGGTTTCCTCACCTTCCCGTCGCTCTCGCTGACCCCACCCGCCCGCGAGCGGCTGTGGGCGATGATGCGCGACGCACTCGCGCCGTCGGCACCCGCGGATCCCGCCTCCCATTGAGTGGTCCACCACCGACTCGGGCGGCAGTCAAGCCCTCAGTATGGTCAAGACAAGTGTGAACCAGCGCACAGTATTTGGAGTTGATGCAACATGACACAGCGGTTGGTCGGGCGCACGGCCCTGGTGACCGGGAGCAGCCGAGGAATCGGCCGGGGTATCGCCACCCGGTTGGCCGCGGAGGGTGCGACCGTCGTCGTCACCGCACGCGCAGCCCGGCCCAGCCCGTCCGTGCGCAGCGGCAGTGTGCAGACGATCGAAGGGTCCCTGGACGAGACCGTGGCCCTGATCGAGGAGATGGGTGGCACCGCGATCGCCATGCCGGCGTTGTACGGCGGCAGCGCCGCGACATGCGGGTTGAAGTCCGGCGCGGTGGGGTCGCTGTCCGGGTGGAACTGCGTGCCCTGGTAGATCTGGTGCACCGGCAGGTGGGCGTGCACGTATTTCTCGGGCTCCTTGCGGAAGGTTTCGCAGCAGCCGTCCGAGCAGAAGTGGAAGGTCTCGCCGAGGTACTTTTCCTCCCGGTAGCAGATTTCCGTTGGGTCGCCCGGCTCGGTGAACAGCATCGGCCACTGGCAGGTCTGGCAGAGCTGCGGCAATGTCCCGTTGGCAAAGGGCTTGCCCTCGGCGGCCATGCGGGCCCACTGCTCGTAGCGCGGGCGGTAGTATTGGTCGAAGGTGTTGGGGTACTTGGCCGACAGCCAGTCCATTTCCTCGGCCGAGGGCAGCCAGACCGGGAAACCCGCGGCAAAGCGGTACTGGTAG
>Ga0208938_1002246_pt1 | contig 10338 bp, 8 predicted proteins | sample AD_UKC125_MetaG_FD_184434 | JGI IMG/M metagenome (GOLD analysis project Ga0208938, IMG submission 184434) | Active sludge microbial communities of municipal wastewater-treating anaerobic digesters from USA - AD_UKC125_MetaG (SPAdes) (version 2) | ecosystem: Engineered > Bioreactor > Anaerobic >... | reverse complement strand
ATTGCTTTTGCCCAAGCCTTCATTCAGTATTTTAACATCCTTACGGATTACGGTTTTAACCTTTCGGCCACCAGGGAAATTTCGATACACAGGGACAATGCACAAAAGGTTTCGGAGATATTCAGCTCCGTAATGATCATAAAATTTTGCCTGCTTGTTTTATCATTTGTTATCATGAACATTCTCGTGTTTTCATTTTGGAAGTTCAGGCAAGATTGGCTTATTTATTATTTAACTTTTGGGATGGTCGTAGGACAGCTTTTGTTTCCCGTGTGGTTTTTCCAAGGTATGGAGAAAATGAAGTATATTACTTTTTTAAACATTACGTCGAGATTGATCTTTACATTTGCGATATTCGTATTCATTCGCCAAACGTCCGATTACATTTACGTTCCGCTCTTGAACCTTTTCGGCTACTTGGTCGCAGGTGCTTTAGCTTTGTGGATTGTCTTTAAGGGTTTTAAAGTCGGTTTTAAAGTCCCCTCATATGCAAGCTTAATACATCAGCTAAAAGAGGGGTGGTATATATTTATCTCGACAATGGCAATAAGCTTATACACGGTATCTAATACGTTTATTTTGGGTATATTTACAAACAATACAATTGTGGGCTACTACTCTGGTGCAGAAAAAATAATAAAGGCAGTGCAGGGGGTGCTGAGCCCTATTTCTCAAACGATATATCCGCATATAAGCAAGCTAGCAAGTGAGTCTAAAGATCAGGCGCTTCGATTTATCCGAAAAATGACTTTTCTAGTGGGCGGAGGAAGCTTTGTCTTATCCTTGATTGTCTTTGTGTTTGCAGACACCATTGTGAGGATCTTGTTGGGAAGTCAGTATTTAGAGTCAATCGCGGTATTAAGAATATTATCTTTTTTGCCGTTTATTATAGGTTTAAGTAACATATTTGGCGTCCAAACCATGCTTGCTTTTGATCTCAAAAAGGGATTTTCTAATATTTTAATATCGGCAAGTATTATAAATATAATATTGGCCTTTATCCTAGTGCCAATATATAAACATATCGGAATATCGTTTGCAGTAATTATTTCTGAGACCTTTGTTACGTCTTCTATGTTTTTATTTTTACAAAATAAAGGTATAAAAATATTGGAGGGAAGGTATGTTTAATCACCTCATCATCGGTTCGGGTTTTGCTGGTGCCGTAATGGCAGAACGGATCGCTAACGTCTTAAACGAAAAAGTCCTAATCATAGAAAAAAGGAATCATATAGGCGGGAACTGCTATGATTGCAAAGATGAAAACGGAATTATAGTGCACAAATACGGGCCTCATATTTTTCATACGGGCTATAAAGATGTTTTTGATTACCTTTCAAATTATACAGACTGGCATGTTTATCATCACAAAGTCTTGGCGTTTATCGACGGCAAGAAAGTCCCCATCCCCTTTAACGTCAATACCCTTTATATGCTATTTCCTAAAGCATTTGCCCAAAGGATGGAAGAAAAGCTGTTGAACAAGTATATTTACAACTCCAAGGTACCTATACTGGAACTAAAGAGGGAACAGGACGATGATTTACAGTTTCTTTCAAATTATGTATACGAAAAGGTATTTTTACACTACACAATGAAGCAGTGGGGCTTAAAGCCCGAAGATATAGACCCAAAGGTAACAGCCAGGGTGCCCGTTCACATAAGCAGGGACGACAGGTATTTTACGGACAAATACCAGGGAGTGCCAATTGAAGGGTATGCAAAGATATTCGAGAGGATGCTGGATCATCCCAATATAAAGCTGATGCTCAATACGGATTTCAAAGAGGTTATGAAGCTGGATTCGGAAAGAGGCAAAGTTTATTTTTTGGGTCAGGAGTTTGACGGGAATGTAATATTTACGGGCATGATCGACGATCTTTTTGAATATAAGTTCGGAGAGCTTCCTTATCGCTCGCTTGGCTTGGAGTTTAAGGCTATCGAAAGGGATTATTTTCAGGAAACTGCGGTTGTCAATTATCCTAACGATTACGATTTTACGAGGATAACGGAGTTTAAGCACATGCACCCCGTCGAAAGCAAAAAGACGGTTATATTAAAAGAATACCCGAAAGCTTACCAAGTAGGGAGTGATGTTCCTTACTACCCGGTATTTAAAGAAGAAAATATTGAGCTTTACAATAAATACAAAAGACTGGTAGAAAGATTTAAAAACATCATATTGGTTGGAAGGCTTGCAGAGTACAGATACTACGACATGGATGACGTAGTAAAAAGGGCGCTTGAAGTTTTTGAGGAGAGGCTAAAATGAGCATGGATACAAGCAGTAGGAACAAAATAAAAGAAACAGTATGTGCCGTAGTAGTAACATACAATAGAAAAAACCTGCTGTTAGAATGCCTTGAGGCTTTGCTCAAGCAAACAAGGCCTTTAGAAGCAATTTATATCATAGATAACTTTTCCAGCGACGGCACGCCTGAAACATTAATGAAAAGCGGGTATATTGCTGAATTACCCCCTGACGGCTTAAGCGAGCCTTGGGAAAGGGAGTATGAAGTTAAAAATTTGACTGATGGAAAACCTATAAGGATCCATTATGTAAGAATGAACGAGAACACAGGCGGAGCAGGTGGGTTTCATGAAGGCGTAAAACGAGGATATGAAAGGGGTTACGACTGGCTCTGGCTTATGGATGATGATGTTCGCCCACATATAGATGCATTAAGCGCTTTGTTACAGACTGAGGCAAAGTTGAAGGAGAGAAACAAGTCCAATGTATTAATACCTGTTCGACTTTGGGAAGACGGCTCGTTAGCCGAATTTGCCGCGTTAAAGTATAACCTTTCAACTGCGTTTTGCATGCCTAGCCAAGTTATGGTATCAGTTAATGCGGTCTATGATCAATGTTCTCAGCTTCCGGAATATCAGGAGGTTATGAACTTCGCCTTTGAAGGGCCACTAATACCGCGCGAAGCGGTTGAGATAGTGGGGTTACCCTCAAAGGAGTATTTCATATATGTGGATGATACGGATTATGCTTTCCGCATGAGGCAGGCCGGGTTTCGTCTGATTCTTGTTTCTAGTGCATGGCTTTTTCGTATGCTTAGGCCGGAAGCAAAATCAAAGATCCCACCCTGGAGGTTGAAATATTCAATCCGAAACATTATGTGGTTAAGTCGGTTATATGGTGAGAATTGGTCAACAAGACATTTGCGCCACTGGCTTTGGGGTGTTCGTTTCATTGCAGCTGCTATTTTAAAGGGTAGAATGTTTAGCGACCGTGAGACTTTTTGTGCAACAATTCAAGGAGTAAAGGAAGGTTTGTTTTTTAACCCACCGCAGTGTCACATCGGTGACTTAAGAAAGATATCATGGAATGGCGAGACGGAGCATGAATGAGGGTGCTAATAGGGGTACAGTTGCCGTTATTTGTTATAGCAACCATTATTACAACAATAGCTGCGGCATTGTTAATCCCAAAACTTGGACTTATAGCAGCTGCGTTAGCAGTTGGCTTAAGCAATTTCGCCCAGCTAATAGGTAGTATGTATATTGTTGGTTTGGCTGTACGAAGGTTAAAAAATAATATAACTGTTGAGTAAAATGGGTATACACGTTTATATAGTTAGAGGATTATTAATGTAAATCTATATCTGCTAAGGAGACATAAGCAATGGTACAGGATAACCCTAAGCCCATGTTTTCAAGAGAATCCTTTTTTAAATTTATTATTATATATCTTCAATTAACCCAAGTTACTATGTTATCCTTGGGCCTTTTTTATGTAATGGATAAATCATGGGTAAGCTCATTTGCCAACGGCAATGTTATTATTTCTAGTCTCTTAATATTTCAATTTGTATGGATCATTCTATCGTGGAGATGGTGTTCCCAACAAGATTACTTGAACTTATATATAATATTTATTCTTGCTTGCTTTACCTTTAATGCTTCGCATTGTGTGTTACATCTTTTTGGCTTACTGGATGAAGGCATCCTTGATAATCGTTTTTCCGATGTTAGCATCATTCAAAGTCTTTATTTTGTTCTGGTTTCGTTTTCATGGCTACATTTAGGTGCATTAGTTGGTTATGTTAATTCTCCGCGAAAACGAGAACGTATTGGCTACATACATTTAACGTACTCAAGTGTAAGATTTGTAAGTATCTTGCTAATAGCATTAGCCCTCCCATTTTGGCTCTATAAGTATTATCACATATTACAAATTGTCATCCGGGGTGGCTATTTCGCAATTTATCAAGTTGATAAACCGACGGGCTTTGCAACAATTGATACAGTACTCAGTGGCTTTTTAGTTCCGGCCGCTTTATTCTTATTGGCAACAAGTCGTGACAGTAGGGTGTTGCGATGGCTGGCAATAGTTATCCTATTAAGTGAAATTTTAGCCAATTTGTTCATTGGAGGAAGAGGTGGTGCTGCGATGGATACAATAGCACTATTGTGGGTATGGCATCGGTCTATAAAGAAGATTCCTGTTGGTTTAGTTTTTATTCTTGGTGTATGTGCATTAACAATATTTCCTCTGATATTCGCTTTGCGTAACATTCCAGGGGCCGAAAGGCTAAATTTTGGTGTTTGGATTACAACTTTAGGTTACGTTGATAATCCCCTTGTTGCTTCCATTAAAGAAATGGGCGGTTCACTTCAGACATTGGTATATACATTGGAGCTAGTTCCTACAGCACGACCCTTTGCATATGGTGGTACATATTTTTGGGCAATGACCACTCTGCTACCGAATTTTTTTTGGGATGTTCATCCTGCGGCATCTGCCATTGCGGCAAAGTGGTTGGTCCAAACTGTAGATCCTACATTTGCCGCCAAGGGCGGTGGTTATGGTTATTCCATTTTTGCAGAGGGGTATCTTAATTTTGGTTGGCTTGGTAGTATTTTGCCAATGTTTATAATGGGTTTTCTAATTTCAAAATTACTACGTTGGGAGTCGTTGCGCTTTCATCCAGCTAAAGTAGGGATGGTTGCTTCTTTCTTTTCGTTGTTTATTTGGATCGCACGAGCTGAATCGATATCTGTGGTACGTCAGCTTTTTTGGTACAGCTTGTTTCCGTTGTTATTGATGGTTCTATGTGATGAAGTTTTTCGAGTTGTCTTCAAAGAATCTAAAAGATACGCTACCTTTGGAGACATTGCAGTTGTAAAGCAACCTAACGGTCAACGAGGAGCGAAAGAGTAAACCCTTACCGGTTATTTAATATAGCAATCAACGTTAAAGTCGGTGACGATAAAAGCTATAGTCGAATGTAAAAATGGGGGAACTAAAATGTCTTACAATCCAATTAAAGTTTTGCATATATTTGGAGGCATGGACAGAGGCGGGGCTGAGACTCTTATTATGATGAAATTCTCTCTTTAAAAGATAATATATACTATTTATCAGAATTTGACCTATGCCCCAACATGTAAAGGCCTCCTTTTGCTTGAAGTTTATTCATGTTAATCGTTTTAATAAGTAGGTTTCAGGTTTTCTTTAAGAAAAATGATAGCATGGATGAGGGTGGAAGGGTGAGTTTTTCAGCAAACTCTATAATTTTTTATTATCGCCATGTCTAAATACAAATTAAGCACAGCAATGGTGGTAGCTGCAGTTGGATTAGCGAAATGTTTTGAATCCATCAGCGATGTTTTCTATGGGTTATTGCAACAACATGAGCGCATGGATCGTATAGCTATATCAATGATGATTAAGGGACCTCTCTCATTAGCTAGTTTGGGTGTGGCAGTATATTTAACTGGCAGTGTATTTTGGGGTGCTCTTGCGCTTGGGGCTGCTTGGGCTATTGTCCTTTTAAGTTATGATATCCATAATGGAGCGATGGTTTTAGGCGAAAAAGAAAAATGCGGAATGTGGCTGCAAAGTTTAATAAAAATAAGGCAAAGATGGGATATAAAAACTCTTTACCCTCTTGCCTGGTTAGCTTTACCTCTTGGAGTGGTGATGATGCTTATTTCACTAAATGCCAATATACCCCGTTATTTTATACAGCATTATAAGGGTGAATATTGGCTAGGAATTTATTCCGCTATGGCTTATTTGATGGTAGCAGGAAGAACAGTTATTGGAGCTTTAGGGCAGTCGGCGAGTCCAAGATTGGCAAAATATTATGCATCTCAAGATAGCGTTTCATATAACAAGCTTTTTTACAAGCTGCTTGGAATTGGAGCCATCATTGGCGTTATCGGTATATTGGTTGCTGTTTTGGGCGGGAAAATGTTGCTTTCTTTGATTTATACTCCAGAGTATGCCCAAGAGACAAATGTTTTTGTATTATTAATGGTAGCAGCGGCTTTAAGTTATGTGGCATCATTTGCGGGTTATGGCATGACCGCAGCCAGGTATTTTAGATCACAGTTGCCGTTATTTGTTATAGTAACCATTATTACAACAATAGCTGCGGCATTGTTAATCCCAAAACTTGGACTTATAGGAGCTGCGTTAGCAGTTATCTTAAGCAACTTCGCCCAGCTAATAGGTAGTATGTATGTTGGTTTGGCTGTACGAAGGTTAAAAGGAGACAGGCAATGAGTGACAACATTAAAAAACCTATCCGCGTTCTTCATGTAGTTGGCGGAATGAGTCGCGGAGGAACAGAGACTTGGCTAATGCATATCTTACGTAACACTGATCGCGAAAAATTTCATATGGACTTTTTGGTTCATACCTCAGAGCGTTGTGCTTACGATGACGAAATTAGAGCATTAGGGAGCAAGGTCATCTTCTGCGCTAATCCTTCACGACCTTTGCAATACATACGAAATCTAAAGCGGATTTTAAAAGAGTATGGTCCATACGATATAGTACATAGCCATCTACATCATTTTAGCGGATTGGTATTGTATGCTGCCCATATGGCAGGGATCCCCATTCGTATTGCCCATAGCCATAGTAATACATTAATTAGAGATAAGAGCTCTAAATTTTCAAGAAAGACCTACCTTACTCTTATGAAACATTTAATACGTCGACATGCAACATGCGGCCTTGCTGCCAGCAGACTTGCTGCTGTAGCTTTGTATGGTGCAAACTGGGAAACCGATCCCAGGTGGAGAGTCCTTTATTGCGGCATTGATTTGGCCCCGTTTCGAGAGTCTATTTGCCGTGCACAAGTACGTACCGAGTTAGGCATTCCGATGGATGCTCTTGTTATTGGCCATATTGGCCGTTTTGAAGAACCTAAAAACCACTCGTTTTTGGTAGATATCGCTGTCGAAGTGCTCAAACGAAACACAAACGTCTATTTTCTCCTTTTGGGGGACGGGCATTTACGCAATTTTATAAAAAATAAGGTAGCGTCTTTAGGATTGAGTGACCGCTTCATCTTTGCGGGTGTTCGTTCTGATGTGCCGAGAATTTTAAAGGGTGCTGTTGACAATTTTCTATTTCCTTCGCTTTATGAAGGTTTACCTTTAGTGTTACTAGAAGCCCAAGCTGCCGGGCTTACTTGCGTGATATCAGATGCAATTACAACGGAAGTTGATGTCGTTAAAAACCTGATTAAGCGAGTGTCGCTTTTAGAACCGCCAAGCAAGTGGGCCGAAATACTTTTAAAAGCAACAAGAAATGGGTTACCACACAATTACGCCTTAGAATGCATTAGCAATAGCGCTTTTAACATTAAAGTCAGCGAAGCTAATCTTAGAGAATTGTATGTTAGAATGGTTTCTGGTAATGTTCTGAAGCCTAAAGTTAGTGTTGTAATGAAATCCTGATGACGAATTTGACAAAGCATTGTGCTTTTTGAGAAGGTGAAGACGTAATGCTGGATAGTTTAATATTTGTTACAATTTTTATTTCTCATATTATTGCATCACTTAATTTTTGGAAAAAACTGAAAAACGGATACATACCCGCAATGACTGATTTCGCTACGATTAGCATTATCCTCTTTTATGATATTGGTCTAACTTTAGAATGGCTTGGTTTGCCATATGAGAGCCAATATTTTCGTCCTGCATTGGGTCAGTCAGGGATTCTTACACCTTTTGAATACGTGGTCCTTATATTGGCACCTTGGCTTCTGCAATTTGGAAGTTTTTTAATAAAATATGCAATACGCAGAAAAGCAGGAATGTGCAGTATTTTAATTACTTTATCAGGATATCGCAAGTGGTTATTTTATGCTTTAGCCACATTATTATGTGCTATTCTGATAACTCTAGTAGTACCTTTGTTATATCAAATTGCTAAAGGTATTCCAATATGGATCACACGCAAGCAAATCGGGGTTAGTTGGGGACCTTTGATTATTTTATTTTATTTACCCTTAGGTTTTTTAGCATTTTATCTTACGAAGGATAAATACAATAATAATAAGAAATATCTCTTTTCTATCTTTCTTGCAATATCAGCTGCACTTATAAGCTTACCAATTGGCCAGAGAACAAATGTGCTCCTTCCTTTTCTTATGCTAGGTTTATTTGGGGTGAAATTAAATATTCGTCGTTTAATACTGATAGGCATTGTATTTATTGTACTAGCTGCAGGAATGCTTTCAGTATTTAAATGGCAATATTCTTCCGAATCTAATAACTTTGTTGACTTTGTTAAACATGTAGTATACGGAGATTTTTATAGAATACCTGTTATTACGTCTGCTTTTGAGTCGTCAGAGTGGATTGGAAGCAAGATATTGCCGTATCCTATGTCTGGTTATGTATATAATATTTTTTTCTATATCCCGCGAAAGATTGCCCCATTTAAAGGCTACTCTACAGCATCTTACTTCACGAGCTATCTTGTTGGTTCTGATGCATCAGAGATCCATTGGGGCTTTGGTTTTGGCTTAGTGGAAGAACTAGCTTTAAATATGGGTTTGTTATCAGTTATTCCTGGCTTGATTATGTGGGGGATACTTATGGGCTTATTAGATAAATTGTCAAGCCGAGTTCCAGCAATAACTGTACCTAGCAGGCTAGCAGGTGTTTGGTTGATAGGATACCATCTAGCAGCAATACTATTGGTATTTGGAAGTATGGCTATAATAGCAATAATTCTGCAGATCTTATTTACAGATAAACGTAAATTAAGTGCAAAATCTAAATATTTTTATACGACTTCTTTATAATATTTTATTAAACAGGAATATTTCAATAACCAAATTGCAGTGTCTTTTAGATAAATTCCCTTTTAGATAGGAGCTAGATATGTATGCGAGTTTCCGTTGGAATTCCCTTTTTTAACAATGAAAAAACTTTGTTGAATGCAATTAAATCCGTATTTTGCCAGACATTTCAAGATTGGGAACTGATATTGATTGATGATGGATCATCAGATAATTCATTAAATATAGCAAGAAGGATAAGAGATCCGCGGGTTAGACTAATAAGTGATGGAGTTAATAAAGGTTTGATTGCAAGATTAAACCAAATGGTTAATATGGCTAGAGGTGAGTATTTTGCCAGAATGGATGCCGATGATCTTATGCATCCCGATAGATTACAGAAACAAGTTGAATTTCTGGATGCTCATCCAGATGTGGATTTTGTCGCTACAGCAATATATATTATTGACGACCAAAATCAAATAACTGGAAAAAGGGGCGATATTATATCGAATATCTCTGGCAAGGACGTTCTTCGTCGTGCGCCTTATGTTCATCCCACTATAACAGGTCGAACTGTTTGGTTTAGAAATAATCCGTATGACCCATTATTTGTACGAGCCGAAGACCGGGAGTTATGGTGTAGAACTTTCGGCAGAGCGCAAGCTGCGATATTACCAGAGCCACTATTTTTTTATCGAGAATTAGGATCTTTTAATATATCAAAATATATAGCATCAAAAAAAACGGATATGAAGATAATAACTAAATATGGCCCATCGATTGTCGGATATTTAGGGACCTTCTCTCTTTTGTGTAAAGAATGGATGAAATGTATAATTTATAAAATTTTTACGTTAATAGGGCTTGAGCAGATTTTGATTCGTAGGCGCAGCAAGGCGATTTCTGATAAAGAAAAAGAAATAGCAGAAAAAGTAATATCTGATATATTGTCTACTTCGGTTCCAGGAATAGATCAGACTTAAAGATTAATTTATATTAAATCATCTTATTAATTTTGTGATTTGTATTCCAATATATGAGATGTTTCGAAATCAAAGGAGTTCTCTGTTAATGGATTGTATTGTAAATAAAAAAGAAAATGAAGAACAAAGTTGTGGTACATACATCCAAAATAACGGCAAAGTCCTTTTCATCGCCACCGTCCATAGTCACTTTGCAGCTTTTCATATCCCATTTATGAAGATGCTGCAGGACAAAGGCTACGAGGTTTATGCCGCAGCTTCTTCTGTGACAGGACGCAGGGATGATGTTGAAAATGCCGGTGTGATATGTTGGG
>Ga0208938_1002245_pt1 | contig 10341 bp, 7 predicted proteins | sample AD_UKC125_MetaG_FD_184434 | JGI IMG/M metagenome (GOLD analysis project Ga0208938, IMG submission 184434) | Active sludge microbial communities of municipal wastewater-treating anaerobic digesters from USA - AD_UKC125_MetaG (SPAdes) (version 2) | ecosystem: Engineered > Bioreactor > Anaerobic >... | reverse complement strand
GTGATCCGCGGATCACCCTCGGGGCGGGCGATCCCGAAATCGAGGACATACGCGCGGTCGATCCGGCCGCTGCGGTTGCGGCTGACCATCAGGTTGGCCGGTTTGATATCCCGGTGCACCACGTGCTGATCGTGCGCGTAGTCGATGGCCTCGGCCACCGAACGCAGCACCGTGATGGCCTCGGCGTCGGTGAGCGTGGCATTGGTGAGGTCGGTACCCTCGACATACACCATCGTGAACCACGGTCGGCCGTCCTCGGTGCCGTAGTGGTAGATGCCGGCGATGGACGGGTGACTGAGGCGGGCCGCGGTGCGCGCCTCACGCTCGAACCGGGTCACCGCCTCGTCATCGCCGGTGGTGTGTAGCAGTTTGAGTGCTTCGCGGCGGCCGAGCCGGACGTTCTCGACGAGGTACACCTCGCCCATGCCGCCCACGCCGAGCTGCGAGAGCACGCGGTAGTGCTCGGCGAAGACTGCACCTGGTTTCATTGCGTGCTCTTCCGGGCCGGGAATGATGGGTGACGGTGTCGGGATCGTCGGATGCCCCTGACCCTACCCAAGAGGTACCGCCCGAACCCAGGTGGCGCGACGTCGACCCTTCGGTCGAACGACACGACACCCGGGCAGGGCGTGCGCGTTTCGCCTACCGCTCGATGCGTACCGACTCCTCCACCAGATCGAGCACCGCGGTCAGGTCGTCGGTGGGCTGCCCGGATGCCAGCCTGCTGATCAGACCGTCGAGAACCAGATCCAGGTAGCTCTGCAGCACATCGGTGGGCACGTCGTTGCGGAGCCTGCCCGCCTCGCGGCCGCGCTCCAGGCGCGCGTGAGTGGCGGCGTCCAGTTCAGCCGAATGCGCCAGCCACGCCGCGCGGAACGAGTCGTCGGTGCGCAGCTTTCGGGCGATCTCCAGCCGGGTGGCCAGCCAGTCGAAATCGGCCGGGTTGGCCAGCACGTTGCGCATCACCTGCACGAGGCCCTGCTCGGCGGCCACATCGGCCATCCGTTCGGTGTCTTCGTGGGCAAGGGCCAGGAACAAGGCCTCCTTGTCCTTGTAGTGGTGAAAGATCGCACCCCGCGACAGTCCGGTGGCCTTCTCGATCCGGGAGACTGTCGCGCCGTCGTATCCGTACTCCGCAAAGCAGCGCCGCGCGCCGTCGAGAATTTCCCGACGACGCGCGGCGAGCCGGTCATCACTGACCTTGGGCACGATCAGCTCAGCTGTTGATCATGTTGCGCAGCACGTACTGCAGGATGCCGCCGTTGCGGTAGTAGTCGGCCTCACCGGGTGTGTCGATGCGCACCTTGGCGTCGAACTCGATGACCGAGCCGTCCTCCTTGGTGGCGGTGACCTTCATCGTCGCCGGGGTGATGCCCTCGTTGAGCTTCTCGATGCCGACGATGTCGATCACCTCGGTGCCGTCCAGACCCAGCGACTTGTGCGATTCGCCCTCGGGGAACTGCAGCGGCACCACGCCCATACCGATGAGGTTGGAGCGGTGGATACGCTCGAACGACTCGGTGATGACGGCCTTGACGCCCAGCAGGACGGTGCCCTTGGCGGCCCAGTCACGCGACGAACCGGAGCCGTACTCCTTGCCGCCGAGGACGACCAGCGGGATACCGGCCTTCTTGTAGTTCTCGCAGGCGTCGTAGATGAACGACTGCGGGCCACCCTCTTGGGTGAAGTCGCGGGTGTAGCCGCCGGATACACCGTCGAGCAGCTGGTTCTGCAGACGGATGTTGGCGAACGTGCCGCGGATCATCACCTCGTGGTTGCCGCGGCGGCTGCCCAGCGAGTTGTAGTCCTTGCGGGCCACACCGTGCGAGTCGAGGTACTGCGCGGCCGGGGTGCCGGGCTTGATCGGGCCGGCGGGCGAGATGTGGTCGGTGGTGACCGAGTCGCCCAGAACCGCCATCACGCGGGCACCCTTGATGTCGGAGACCGGAGCCGGTTCCATCGTCATGCCGTCGAAGTACGGGGCCTTGCGCACGTAGGTCGAATCCTCGCCCCACGCGAAGGTGTCACCTTCGGGGGTGGACAGGTTGCGCCAGTGCTCGTCACCCTTGAACACATCGGCGTAGGACTTGCGGAACATGTCCTGGCTGATGGCGTTCTTGATGGTGTCGTCGATCTCCTGGGCCGACGGCCAGATGTCCTTGAGGAACACGTCGTTGCCGTCGGTGTCCTGGCCGAGCGGCTGCGACTCGAAGTCGAAGTCCATGGTGCCGGCGAGGCCGTAGGCGATGACCAGCGGCGGCGAGGCCAGGTAGTTCATCTTGACGTCGGGGGAGATGCGGCCCTCGAAGTTGCGGTTACCGGACAGGACAGCGGTGACCGACAGGTCGTTGTCGTTGATCGCCTTGGAGATCTGCTCCGGCAGCGGACCGGTGTTGCCGATGCATGTGGTGCAGCCGTAGCCGCCCAGGTAGTAGCCCAGCTTCTCCAGGTACGGCCACAGGCCGGCCTTTTCGTAGTAGTCGGTGACCACCTGCGAACCGGGAGCCATGTTGGTCTTCACCCACGGCTTGGTCGACAGGCCCTTCTCGACGGCCTTCTTGGCCAGCAGGGCCGCGCCGAGCATGACCGACGGGTTGGAGGTGTTGGTGCACGAGGTGATACCGGCGACCACGACGGCGCCGTGATCCATGATGAACTCGCCGCGCTCCTCGTCGATCACCTTGACCGGCTTGGTCGGGCGGCCCTCGGCACCGTTGGCGGCCGAATGGACGATGACCGCGTCTTCTTCGGCGAAGCTCAGCGTGACCGGATCGGACGCCGGGAACGACTCCTCCACGGCCTCGTCGACGTTGGTGTGGGCCGGGGTCAGGCCCTCTTCGACGTAGTTGTGGATGTCCTTGCGGAAGGCGACCTTGGACTCCGCGAGCAGGATGCGGTCCTGCGGACGCTTGGGTCCGGCGATCGACGGGACGACGGTGGCCAGATCGAGTTCGAGGTACTCGGAGAACACCGGCTCGCGTTCGGGGTTGTGCCACATGCCCTGCTCTTTGGCATAGGCCTCGACCAGGGCCAGGGACTGGTCGTCGCGGCCGGTGAGCCGTAGGTAGTTGATGGTTTCCTCGTCGATCGGGAAGATCGCACAGGTGGAGCCGAACTCGGGGCTCATGTTGCCCAGGGTGGCGCGGTTGGCCAGCGGCACCTCGGCGACGCCCTTGCCGTAGAACTCGACGAACTTGCCGACGACGCCGTGCTTGCGCAGCATGTCGGTGACGGTCAGGACCACGTCGGTTGCGGTCACGCCGGGCTGGATCTCGCCGGTCAGCTTGAAGCCGACGACACGCGGGATGAGCATCGAGACCGGCTGGCCGAGCATGGCGGCCTCGGCCTCGATACCGCCGACGCCCCAGCCCAGCACGCCCAGGCCGTTCTCCATCGTGGTGTGCGAGTCGGTGCCCACGCAGGTGTCGGGGTAGGCCTGACCGTTACGCACCATCACGGTGCGGGCCAGGTATTCGATGTTGACCTGGTGCACGATGCCGGTGCCCGGGGGGACGACCTTGAAGTCGTCGAAGGCGCCCTGGCCCCAGCGCAGGAACTGGTAGCGCTCGGAGTTGCGCTCGTACTCCAGCTCCACGTTGCGCTCGTAGGCGTCGGCACGGCCGAACACGTCCAGGATCACCGAGTGGTCGATGACCATTTCGGCGGGCGAGAGCGGGTTGACCTTGTTGGGGTCGCCGCCCAGGGCGGTGACGGCCTCACGCATGGTGGCCAGGTCGACCACACAGGGCACACCGGTGAAGTCCTGCATGATCACGCGGGCGGGCGTGAACTGGATCTCGATGTTGGGCTGGGCACTCGGGTCCCAATTGGCGAGGGCGTTGATGTGCTCGGTGGTGATGTTGGCGCCGTCTTCGGTGCGCAGCAGGTTCTCGGCGAGCACCTTGAGCGAGTAAGGGAGCTTTTCGGTGCCGGGGACCGCGTTGAGCCGGAAGATCTCGTAGGACTCGTCGCCGACCTCCAGGGTCCCGCGGGCGCCGAATGAATTGATACTCACGTTGTATTCCACTCTCCTCGTGACCGACGGGCTGCGTCGGTGCGTATTGGTAGATCTTCCGAAGTCGATCCGGCCGACGGGCTGCGTCGGCGTCGTGCAAAGTCCGTGCCTGGGCGCGTGGACCGAACTCCCCGTGGGGAACCCCGGCCCCCCGGAGGGGGCCTCTGAATCGAGCTTGCCACCGTTGTCCGTGTCTGGCCGGTCATTTGCCAACTGTTTGTCTACCGAAGAGAGGTGGAGCAACTCGCAGGCGGATGACGCGGACACGGTGATCGGGGGCGTGGTCGTCGGCGGGCGGCGACTTCATCATCATAACAGTACGCGCGTACGGTTTACAACTCGGTCATCGTCGAACACGCCGACCGGATGTGCGGTGTGTGTCACGTACCGCCCGAGCATCTACATTTTGACTCAGGAAAGGGCTGCGGTCGCGGCCCGGGATGCCCGGGGACGCGATCTTAATCTCCGCGCAACGTGACGACACCGAGGAAGTGGCAGTGAGTACTGGGACCGAGAGCACTGGGACACACGCGAACGGGTCGGACCCGGCGCAGCACCTGTCGATCGGACCCCTGGCGGCGCCCCATCCCAGGAATACACAGGTGGGCACGGGGATAAAACTCGGCCCGCTGCGCAAGGACCTGGCCGACGACAATGTCTCCGCGCCCGCCGAGCAGGTGCCGGCGCTGCGTGAGGTGGTGGAACAGGCGAAAAAGGACGGATACGACGTCCACTTCGTCGTGCTCACCGAACGTCAGCCGGTGTTCACCAACTACCGCGACATCGCCACGGCGTTGCAGCAGGAGACCTCGGGCACAGTGATCGTCATCGGCCCCAACGCGGGCGGCAGCGCGTCGAACGAGTTCAGTCGCGTCACGCTCGAGCAGGCCACCGACAACCTGAAGTTCACCGATCAGACCCAGGCCGCCAAGCAGATGTACGAGAAGATGACCGAGCCGTCGATCAACTGGACCGTGGTCACGCTGATACTGGTCCTGATTGTGGTCATCGGCGGTGCCGCGGCCCGTGTCCTGGGTCGCCGTCGGGGTGGCGCGCAGGCCGACGCAGCGGGGCCGGGTGAGCAGGACGCCCAGGCCGCTCCCGAGGGTGCCGCACCCGGGGCGGGGCCGGCCGGTGGATCCTCGTCGTCGGCGTTGCCGCATTGATCCCGGTCTCGGTCGATCGTCTTTGCCCTGCGCACGGCATGCTGCACGAAAGTTACGCGGAAGTAATTTGTCTAAGATAGTTTGCCTTGCGACAGATGTGACGTACCGTCCTATTGTTAACGGAGTGTCTCATGGGTGTTGTGTTGCACATGTGACATGGTGGACCGGTGGACAAAGGCGGGGAGATCATTGGCGACGCGACGTAACGCACCTGCGCCGCGACTGCTCCGTTGGGGAACCGCGATCGTGGTCCTGCTCAGCACCTGCATGAGTGTCGGCATCGTCCACGGCGCGCCGTCGAAGACGCAGCAGGCCACCTCCCATGAAGCGCGACTGATCAACCAGATCGCCGGTGTCGACCAGAACATCGCCGACCTCGACAACGCGGTGGCCGTGCGGCAGGAACAGGTCAACAAGGCCATCGTCGACTACCAGAACGCCGTCGCCGCGCAACAGCTCGCCGACACCGCCGCCAAAGGCGCCCGGCGTGAACTGGCCCAGTCCATCGACGCCGTCGACAAGGCCCAGGAAGAATTCAACGAATTCATCCGCACCGTGCAGCGGCACGGCAACAACCGCGGCTCGATGACCACATACGTCTCCGCCGATGACCCCGACGCGATCCTGAACAAGATGACCGCCGTCAACCAGATCGGCCGGCACCAGCAGGGCATCATCAAGCGCCTTCAGGTCGCCCGCAATCAACGGGCCAACCGCCTCGCCGCGGCCCAGGCCACCAGAAGGCAGGCCTCAGTCGCCACCACCGGCGCCGCCGCCCGCAAGGACGACGCGATCACCTCGGTGACCCAGGTCCGGACGCAGCTCGCGCAACAGCAGCAACAACGCAATACGCTCGTCCGGCAACGCGACGGGATCCAGCGGCAACTCGCCGAACTCCGCAAAGCCGGACGCAAGAAGGCAGATCTGGACACACCTGTTCCCGCAGACAGAACCGTCTCGGTGGGGGGCGGAAACAGCGTCGGCGACGTGGTCGTCGGACTGCTCGGCACCGACAACCCGGCGATCAAGATGGCCGCCGACGCCGCGGCCGCACTCCTGCTGGACACCGGACAGCAGGTCCTCGCCTCGCTCATCGGACAACAGCAACTCCCGCGTTCTGCGCTCCTGGACGAACTCGGCCTGGGCGGTGCCGACCTCGGCAGCAGCAGTCCCAACAACATCGTCTCCCGACTCCAGACCGGGTCGGCGGCCACCCTGTTCGGCAGCACCGGATCCAGCGGCGGAGGTGTCCTGCGCCCCGGCCTGCGCGGACCCCAGGCCATCGAGGTGATCGTCAACCGCGCACTCTCGCAGCTCAACGTGCCCTACGCGTGGGGCGGCGGCGACGCCAACGGACCCACCCAGGGCATCCGCGACGGCGGGGTCGCCGACAGCTACGGCGACTACAACAAGATCGGCTTCGACTGCTCCGGGCTGATGATCTACGCCTTCGCCGGCGTCGGCATCGAACTGCCGCACTACACCGGGTACCAGTACACTTCCGGCCCCCACGTGCCGCTCGCGCAGATGAAGCGCGGCGACATGGTCTTCTACGGCCCCAACGCCAGTCAGCATGTCGCGCTCTACCTCGGCGACGGCAAGGTGGTCGAGGCGCCCCAGTCCGGATCCATCGTGAAGGTCTCGCCCCTGCGCACCGACGGTGCCATGCCGATGGTCGTACGCCTGCTCTGAATGGGTCTGCTGACAGCTCCGCTTGATCGTTGTCTTCCCTCGTCGCACTCGGTCGCAGGCTCCCTCCCGCTTCTTGGTCCAGACAACGAACGCTCCGCCGTCACCAGACCGGCGCTTCCATCAACCAGGTACATCGCGGGTCGCCGAAACCTTGCTTCTTGGCGAGAATTCAGTCGGCATGACTAGGCTGGAGCACCGACACACGAGCAGAGCCGTGCGACACCCCAGAACAGGAGCCAACGGTTGACCTCCCCGCAGTCACACACCGACCCGGCCGCAGCAGGTGCGGCCACGCTCAGCGACGCAGACACCGCGCTGCTTGAACACACGATCTACGAGGTCAAGCGGGTAATCGTCGGTCAGGACCAATTGATCGAACGGATTCTGGTGGGTCTGCTGGCCCGCGGCCACATCCTGCTCGAAGGTGTACCGGGCGTCGCCAAGACCCTCGCGGTGGAAACCTTCGCCCGCGTCATCGGCGGCAGCTTCTCGCGCGTCCAGTTCACCCCCGACCTGGTGCCCACCGACCTCATCGGTACCCGCATCTACCGGCAGGGGCAGGAGAAGTTCGATACCGAGCTTGGCCCGGTCGTCGCCAACTTCCTGCTCGCCGACGAGATCAACCGCGCACCGGCCAAGGTGCAGTCGGCGCTGCTGGAGGTGATGGCCGAACGGCACGTGTCGATCGGCGGTACCACCTACCCGATGCCCGACCCGTTCCTGGTGATGGCCACTCAGAATCCGATCGAGAACGAAGGCGTGTACCCGCTGCCCGAGGCGCAGCGCGACCGGTTCTTGTTCAAGGTCCTCGTCGGCTATCCGTCGGTCGAGGAAGAACGCGAGATCGTGTACCGGATGGGCAATTCGGTGCCCACCGTGTCGCCGATCCTGGACCCGCAGACCATGGTCCGGCTGCAGAAGGTCGCCGGCAACGTGTTCGTGCACCACGCGCTGGTCGACTACGTCGTGCGCGTGATCAACGCCACCCGGCGCCCCGCCGAGGTCGGTCTCACCGACGTGGCGGGCTGGCTGTCCTACGGTGCCTCGCCGCGCGCCACCCTCGGTATCGTCGCCGCCGCACGGGCGCTGGCACTGGTGCGGGGCCGTGACTACGTGATCCCGCAGGACGTGGTCGAGATGATCCCCGACGTTCTGCGGCACCGGCTGGTGCTGTCCTACGACGCGCTCGCCGACGAGGTCGATGCCGATCAGGTCATCACCCGGGTCCTGCAGACGGTCGGTCTCCCGCAGGTGGGCACCCAGGCCGCCACCCCGACCGGGTATCCCCAGAACCAGGCGTCACCGGCGCAGCAGAACGGCCAGGTCCCCAACGATCAGGCGGCACACCACTATGGCGGCCAATAGCGATCTGCCGTCGTTCGACGCAGGACTGCTCAACGACCCGCAGCTCACCGCCGCGCTCACCACCCTCGAACTCACCGTCCGCCGCAAACTCGACGGCGTGCTGCAGGGATCACACCTCGGACTGATACCCGGCCCGGGATCCGAGCCGGGGGAGGCGCGGCCGTATCAGCCCGGCGACGACATCCGTCGCATGGAATGGTCGGTGACCGCACGTACCACCGAGCCGCACGTGCGGCAGATGATCGCCGACCGCGAACTGGAGACCTGGTTGGTCGTCGATGCGTCGGCGAGTATCGATTTCGGCACCACCCGCTGCACAAAGCGTGATCTGACGGTGGCCGCGGCCGCCGCCATCGTGCACCTCACCGCCGGCGGCGGTAACCGGCACGGGGCGATCATCGCCACCGGTGACCGGCTGGTCCGCGTGCCCGCCGCGTCGGGGCGGGCCCACGCCCGGGCACTGCTCAAGGCGATCGCCACCACCACCCGCACCAGTCCCGGCGTGCGAGGCGATCTGCACGGGGCGATCGACGCCCTGCGCCGGCCCCAGCGCCGACACGGCCTGGCGGTGGTGATCAGTGACTTCCTCGGCCCCATCAACTGGGACCGGCCGTTGCGGGCGATCGGTGCGCACCACGAACTGCTCGGTGTCGAGGTACTCGACCCGCGCGACCTCGAACTGCCCGCGGTGGGCGAGGTCACCCTCGCCGACGCCGAGAGCGGGGAAGTCCGCGACTTCAACATCACCGAACGGGTGCGCCAGGACTACGCCGCGGCCGCGGCCGCCCATCGGGCCGACGTCGGCCGCACCATTCGCCGCTGCGGCGGATCGGTGATGTCGCTGCGCACCGACCGGGACTGGGTCAACGACACCGTCCGGTTCGTCGGGGCTCGCCGCCGCGGTATGGCAGCGGGGGTGGGCTGAACCGATGTCCAACATGTCCAGTCCCTGGTGGTTGCTGCTTGCGCTCGTCGTGGCGGCACTGGCCGGGATCTACGTCTACATCCAGCGGCTGCGGACCCGGCGGGCCCTGCGGTTCGCCAACCTCGACGTCCTCAACCGGGTCGCCCCGGTCAAGCGCAACCCACTGCGGCATGTGCCGATCGCCCTGCTGGTGGTGTCGTTGCTGCTGTTGACGGTCGCGCTGGCCGGTCCGCAGGCCGACCGCAAGGTGCCGCGCAACAAGGCCACCGTGATCCTGGTGATAGACGTGTCGCGGTCGATGAACGCCACCGACGTCGCGCCGTCGCGGATCAAGGCGGCCCAGGCGGCGGCCAAGAAATTCGCCGACGAACTGACCGAGGGAATCAACCTCGGCCTGATCTCGTACGCGGGCACGGCCTCGACGCTGGTCTCGCCCACGCCCGATCACACCGCCACCAAAGCCGCCGTCGACAAGCTGCAACTGGCCGACAAGACGGCCACCGGCGAGGGCATCTTCGCCGCGATCCAGCAGATCCAGACACTCAACACCGTCCTCGGGGGTGACAAGGTCGCGCCCCCCGCGCGCATCGTCCTGCTCTCCGACGGCAAGGAAACGGTGCCGGACAACCCCAACAATCCGCGCGGGGCGTTCACCGCCGCCCGCAAGGCCAAAGAGGAGAAGATCCCCGTCTCGACGATCTCGTTCGGCACGATGGGCGGCACAGTCGACCTCGAGGGTGACCAGGTGCCGGTACCGGTCGACGACGAGTCGCTGCGCAAGATCGCCAACATCAGCGGCGGCGAGTTCTTCACCGCCGCCAGCCTCGACGAACTGAACCGCGTCTACGAGAAGCTGCAGAAGGACATCGGCTACGAGACCCGTCGCGGCGACAACTCGCGGCCGTGGCTGATCGCCGGAACACTGCTCGCCCTCATCTCGGCGTTCGCCGCCCTGCTCATCAACCGGCGCCTACCGTAATGGCGGGTACCGCCGACCGGCCTCCTCTTCACGACCGATAGGTTCTAGATCTATGGCAGACAGCACTGACGTTCCCGCGCGCCCGGCAGTTACCCCGCGATCAGAGTCGGTAATCGCTGGCAGCCGCGGCACCGGCCCGGCAGCAACCCCGCGATCGGTACTGGTGACCGGTGGCAACCGCGGCATCGGCCTGGCCGTC
>Ga0208938_1002244_pt1 | contig 10349 bp, 6 predicted proteins | sample AD_UKC125_MetaG_FD_184434 | JGI IMG/M metagenome (GOLD analysis project Ga0208938, IMG submission 184434) | Active sludge microbial communities of municipal wastewater-treating anaerobic digesters from USA - AD_UKC125_MetaG (SPAdes) (version 2) | ecosystem: Engineered > Bioreactor > Anaerobic >... | reverse complement strand
ATCAGGAAGACCCAGGTCAGCCAACTCGCGCGGGCCAGGCCCGACAGGCTCAGGGCGACGCCGAGATAGGCGACGGCCGCAGCCACGAAGAACCACCGTTGTTGCGGTGCCTCCACATAGCTGAACGCGGTGCGATCGTCCGGCGGTGAAGGTAATGGTGACGATGCTGACGTGCTCGCGGCATGCTGCTGCGAACCCTTTTGGGCATGAAACATTGCCCACCCCTCAATGACAGTAGTGATGCTCCCGCAATGATGTGGCCGGTGCTTCCCCCCGACCGATCCCTTGTTGCCCTGCCCCCAGGACGACACACGGACTTATCGGTCACCGAACCTCGCGGAACGTATCACCCCCACCCAGACCGGCGAAGCTCGGGATTAACTGTCATTAATCGGGCAACACGGGCGCTCCCCCGTTTCACGTCGGTCGGGCCGGCTCCGGGTCCAGCTCTGGCTCCCGCTCCCGCTCTGGCTCCCGCTCCCGCTCTGGCTCCCGCTCCCGCTCTGGCTCCCGCTCCCGCTCCGGCTCCCGCTCGGGCTCCACGACCTTGACCATGACGCAGTTCTTCAGGCCCTTGGGCCGGTCGTAGGTGAACCCGAGCCGCTCGTAGAGCCGCCGCGTGCCGTTGTAGAGGAACGACGACGACATCTTCTTGGTCTGCTCGGTGAGGTCATGGGGGTAGCTCTCGACCCGCCCACCGCCGGCCTGCGCGATGAGCTCGAGCGCCCCGCGAATCGCGATCTCGGTCACGCCCCGGCGGCGATAGCGTCGGTCGACGAAGACGCAGGTGATTCGGTAGTCCGGTAAAGCCGTTGCGGTGGAGTCATATTGCTTGCGGTGATGGAGCGTCGGCAGCTCGTCGGGCGTGCCGTATTCCGCCCACGCGATCGCCTCGTCACCGTCCATCACCAGGGCTGCGTGCGCCACGCCCTGCGCGACCAAACGCTCCTTGATCGCGCGATTGCCATCGAAGGTCTCGCCCCGGCCCACGCAGCTGGGGTGTCCGTCGTGGAACCACGTGCACCAGCAGCCGCCGAAGATCCCGTTGTGACGCTCCACCAGGGCCGCGAACGCCGGCCAGGTCTGGACAGTCAACGGCACGACCCGGTATGCCGTCCCGCTCGGGGAACGCTCGACGGGCATCGGTGCCAGCTGGTCCTCGGCCATGCATCACGGTAACCGGGCCCGCGAGTCAGGCGCGAGCCCTTCCCGTCGGGCCGTCACCGGTGCACCGGCGCAGCCAGGTCGGCTGGGCGACTGTCGAGGGTCGGCTCACCCGCTGCAGCGGCGCAGGGCCAGCTCGGCCAGCAGCGCAGCCGCGTCGGGCAGCACCGCGTCATCGAAATCCGCCCGGGGCGAGTGGTTGTCCGGCGCGCCGGCCGGGTCAGCGGTCGCGCAGGCGCTGAGGAAGACATAGGCGCCCGGCACCTCCTGCAGCACGTAGGAGAAGTCCTCCGCACCGGCCTCGGGATCGGGCATGTCGACCCACCGGTGCGCCCCGAAGAGATCGACGATCGTCGCCTTGGCGAAGGCGAACTCAGCCGGGTCGTTGACCGTCACCGGATACCCCAGCCGCAGCGACACGTCGGCGCGCATCCCGTGCGCAGCGGCGATCTGCTCGGCCACCCGCACCAGCTCCCCGTGCGCCAGCTCCCGCGCCGCCGTCGAGAAGCTGCGCAACGTGCCGGTGAGCGTCGCATCGTCGCTGATGACATTGGGCGCGGAGCCGGCTCGCATCGTGCCGACGGTCACGACGACCGGGTCCCAGATCGAGTGAGCCCGGGTCACGGTCGTCTGCAGAGCCAGAACGATCTCGCACGCCACCGGGATCGGGTCGAGGGTCCGGTGTGGCGCCGACCCGTGCCCGCCGCGCCCGCGCACGACGATGGTGAACTCGTCGCTCGCCGCCATCTCCGGCCCCGGCCGTCCCCACCACACCCCACGCGGGTGCTCGCTGGAGATGACATGCAGCGCGTATGCCGTGTCCGCTCGCCTCCCAGCCGCCTCCAGCGCGCCCTCGTCGATCATCGGTTCGGCACCGCCTGGCCCTTCCTCGGCGGGCTGGAACATGAAGACGACGTCACCGGCGAGGCCATCGCGCAGCTCGTGCAGGATCCGCGCCGCCCCGACCAATGCCGCCACGTGCAAGTCGTGTCCACAGGCGTGCATCGTCCCTGGGGTCTGCGAGATCCAGTCATGCGGGAGGTCTTCATGCACCGGCAGCGCGTCCATGTCGCCGCGGAGCAGGACCACCGGCCGCTGCGTGCCCGCGGGGGAGGAGGCCCGGCCACGCAGCACCGCGACGACCGACGAGAGGCCCCGTCCGAGGGTGATCTCGAGGTCGAGCCCGGCGAGTGCGTCGAGGATGCGCGCCTGGGTGCGCGGCAGGTGCAGCCCGATCTCGGGGTGACGGTGCAGATCGCGGCGCAGCGTGACGAGTCCATCGCTCATTGCTTGTGCCAGTTCCAGTGGGGTGCTCACTCGCCCACCGTATGGGCGGTGGGTATGCCGGGAAACCTTCCGACTCGCCGACAAACTCGACCCCGCTGGGCACGGGATGCCGGGGAAACCTTCCGACTTGCCGTGTTTCCCGGCGTGGGCGGGTCGAATCCGTCGGGAAACCTTCCGACTCGCCGACAAACCCGACCCCGCAGGTCCAGGGATGCCGGGGAAACCTTCCGACTTGCCGTGTTTCCCGGCGTGGGCGGGTCGAATCCGCCGGGGAACCTTCCGACTCGGATGAGGAAGGGGAGAGCCTGCCGATGAGCAGCCGTCAGCAGCAGGTCAGCTGATCTGCTGCCGTCAGGACTCGGTCGTGGGGATGCCGTACCTCTGCAACAGCCGCGCCAGATAGACGTGCCCGCGCACCTCGTAGGCGACGACCGCGACCCAGGGCGAGAGCATGACCACCCCGAGGCACCAACCGACCGCCACGCCGGCAGCCGCGAGGGCAACCGCGGCTGCGAGCGTTCCGCCGACCATGCCGATGATCCGCGTGTGGAACGAATTCCCGCCCGGCAGAATGACATTGGCGAAGAAAAAGATCCCGACGATGGCCAAACCGGTCGGTATCACCAAGGTGAGCATCGCGCCGACGACCCCGATCGTCGCCTCGCCTTCGACGTAGCGGGCGATGACGTGCAGGCCCGCCCCGATGGCGGCGAGCACGGCATACAGGGGCAGGTGGCCGTTGCCGAAGCGGCGGCCTTTGCCGCGGTCTGCCGCGAGCAGATCACCCCAGGGGATCGCGAAGTAGCACCACCAAATGCCTACCGCAAGCGAGATGCCCGCGACGGCGACGAGTGCCGCATCGATGGTCCACCCCTGCCGCTCGACGAGCACGTCGACCGCAGTCGTGGTGCCGAGGACGACCTCGCCCAGCGCGATGATGACGAGCAGGCCGTAGCGCTCGGCAAGGTGATGCGGATGCCAGGGGGTGGGTTCGCCGGTGCGGCGCTGCACCCAGAAGACGGCGTAGAACTCGAGCGCCATCGCGAAGCCGCTGCCGATCAAGGCCGGTACGAGTGGCAGATCGAGCACGCCGAGGGTGACCCAGACCAGCTGGGCGATGACGATCCCCTTGGCGTAAGCGCGCCCGCGGAGTCGGTGGTGGCTGTCCTCTTTCGCGACGCGCAGCCAGAGGTAGACCAGGGCGACCCGCATGACGACGTAGCCGGCGATGAGGGTGCGGTTGTCCCAGTGGCCGTGCTCGATCGACGCGAAGAGCGGCGCCTGGCCGAGGCCGAGCACCAGGACGCCGACCATGTGGACGAGGGTCGCCAGGCGCATGGCCCAGTCGTCGGTGTCGAAGGCCGACGCAAACCACGTGTAGCCCATCCACGCCCAAAGAATCCCGAGCATGCCGAAGGAGAAGCCGAGGATGCCGACGCCGACATGGCCCGCGGCGAGCGCGTGAGCCAGCTGCGCCGAGCACAGCGAGATCGCCACGACAAAGGTGAGATCGAAGGTCAGCTCCAGCGGCGTCGACACCCGGTGCGGTTCGTCGGGCGAGCGCCCCATCATCGCGCGGCGTCCGTGGGCGGCCGGGCCTCTGTTCATGCACGGATCGTAGGTCCGCTGGGTCCGTTGGGAAGGCCGGTGCGGCTGGCGGCTGGGATGCCTGGCTGCCTCGCGGAACCGACCGTATGCCGGGAAACCTTCCGACTCGCCGCCAATCCCGACCTGCGCAGCCCCCGTATGCCGGGAAACCTTCCGACTCGCCGGCAATCTCGACCTGCGCAGCCCCCGTATGCCGGGAAACCTTCCGACTCGGCGTGTTTGACGGGGTGGGGCGGGTCAAAGACCCCGGAAACCTTCCGACTCGGCGTGTTTGAGGGGGCGGGCGGGTAGAAGACGCCGGGGAAACCTCCCGAGCCGCCGGCACCGCCGACCCGTCTAGGCTGCTGGCGTGGACTTCGACCGGGTGGTTGCGCTGCGCCACCACTCGGCGGCCTGGCGGTTGATGCGTGCCGACTCGGCGCCGCTGGTCCTGTCAGTGCTGGGCCGCATCTTCGTCACCGACAACGCTCGCACGGTCACCGAGAGCGAATTGGTGGGCAAGGTCGACGACCTGCTCGACGCAGTCAACGAGGCAGCGGGAGGTGAGCAGCCGGCATACCCACGGTCGGCAAAGGAGTACATCGACACCTGGGCCGGCCCCGAGAGCGGGCTGCTGCGCAAGTTCTATCCCGAGGGTCAGACCGAGGCGTCCTACGACGCGACCAGCTCCTTGGAGCGGGCCTACCGCTGGGTCACCGAATTGGAGAAGCGCGACTTCGTGGGCACCGAGTCGCGGTTGCACACCGTGGTCGAGCTGTTGCGCCAGATCGTCCACGGCGCCGACGCAGATCCGCAGGCCCGGCTCGCCCAGCTGCGCCGGCGGCGGGCCGAACTCGACCTCGAGATCGCGCGGGCGGAGGCTGGGGACAGTCCGCCGCTGGACACCCCGGCCTTGCTGGACCGGATGCAGCATGTCGAACGCACGGCCCGCGAGTTGCTCAGCGACTTCCGCGAGGTGGAGGACAACTTCCGCGCCCTCGACCGCGGCGCCCGCGAGCTCATCGCCGGGTGGGATGCCGGCAAGGGTGAGTTGCTCGACCTGCTCGTCGGTGATCGCCATGCCATCGCCGCGTCCGACCAGGGCCGCAGCTTCCAGGCTTTCCACGATTTCCTGCTCAGCCGCCGCCGCCAGGACGAACTCACCGAACTCCTCGACAGTCTCGCGACCATCCCCGATCTGCGCGTCGACCCCCGGTTGCGCCACATCCATGAAGACTGGCTGGTGGCCGCCGAACGCACCCAGCAGACCGTGCGTCAGCTATCCGAGCAGTTGCGCCGCTTCCTCGACGACAAGGTCTGGCTGGAAAACCGTCGGGTCATGGATCTGCTCCGGTCCATCGAGCGCACTGCCCTGCTGGTCCGCACGGCCGGTCCCCAGCGGGCCGGGGCCTCGTTCATGCAGCTCGATGCGGCCTCGCCCCGGTTGTCGCTGCCGATGGAACGACCGCTCTATGTGCCGCCGCAGACCGATGCCCTGAGCGCCGCCGGTCCGCAGGTAGGTGCCGCCGAGGATTTCGACACGACCAGTCTTTTCGAGCAAACCTTCGTCGACCTGCCCCGGATCACGTCGGTGCTGCGTGAGTCGCTGCGGCACCGCAGCCAGGTCGATCTCGCCACCCACCTGCACGAGCACCCGCCGACGCTCGGCCTGGCCGAGATCGTGGCCCACCTCGCCCTCGCTGAGGACGACATCGAGGTCGTGGTCGACGAGCTCCGCCCGGTCACCATCCCGTATGCCGGTTACGACGGCACCGCGCGTCGGGTCACCCTCGCGCAGGTCACCTTTGTGCGCGCCACCGCCGCGGCCGCCAGCGCCGCCGCCGGCGCCGCGCGCGCCACCGTCACGGCCACCGTCACGGCCACCGCCGCACCCGCCGCACCATCGAAGGGTCGCCGATGAGTCCCAGCGCCGCCGACGCAGAGGTCCCCAACCTGTCGATCGCAGCGATCGCCCTGATGAAAGGCGTGGTCTACCGCGACACGCACGAGCAGGCCTGGGCGCACGTGCTGCGGCTGCGCCCACAGCTGGTCGACCATATGGCCGTGCTCGGCCTGGACGTCCACATCGACGAGGCCGAAGGCTGGGCCTATCTGCGCTCCCGCCCGGACGACCCGGACCTGCCGTTGCCCCGGCTCATCCCGCGGCACAAGCTGTCGCTCATGCAGAGCCTGCTGCTGGCCTTGTTGCGCAAGGCCCTGCTGGAGTTCGATGCCACCGACGGGGTGGGCCGGCTGGTCGTCACCCGCGAGCGGATCATCGCCGACCTGCGCACCTTCCTCGGCGACAGTCCCAACGAGGCCCGCCAGGTCGACCAGGTCGACGCGACGATCAGCAAGATCGTCGACCTCGGTTACCTCCGCCCGATCAAGGGCACGGCCGGTGCAGGCGCCGAATACGAGGTGCGCAGGATCCTCAAGGCGTTCGTCGACGGGCAGTGGCTCCACGACTTCGACGCCAAACTGCAGGAGTATGCCGTGAGCCTCGGGTTCGCACCGGAGCAGGAGGACGCCCGTGACCAGTGACCAGGGCGGACTCTTCTCGACGCTCGACCTCGAGGTCGCCGACGACGCCCGGCCGGGCTTCCGGCTGGACCGGCTCGAGGTCTTCAACTGGGGCACCTTCGACGGGCGGGTCTATCGCCTCGACCTCGGCGGCGAGACCACCCTGCTGACCGGCGACATCGGATCGGGCAAGTCCACGCTCGTCGACGCGATGACCACCCTGCTGCTGCCCGCGCAGCGGATCAACTACAACAAGGCCGCCGGTGCCGAGACGCGCGAGCGATCGTTGCGGTCCTACGTGCAGGGCTACTACAAGGCCGAGCAACACGAGGTGACCGGCAGTCGCCGTTCGGTGGGGTTGCGCGATCACCGGCACTACTCCGTGCTCCTGGCGGTCTTCCGCAACCGGGAAGCGGGGGGCTCGGAGAGTGTGGTCACTCTCGCCCAGGTCTTCTGGACGCGCGACACCTCCGGCGCAGGCGGGCAGCCGCAGCGGTTCTACCTGACCAGCGACCGTGAGTTGTCCATCGACACCCAGTTCAGCGACTTCGGTCAGGATCTCGGCGCCCTGCGCCGTCGACTGCGGGAGGGCGGCGCCCTCATCTCCGACGCTTTCCCCGACTACGGCACCCGGCTGCGACGCCTGCTCGGCATCCACTCCGAGCAAGCGCTCGAGTTGCTGCACCAGACCATCTCGATGAAGTCGGTCGGCAACCTCACCGACTTCGTCCGCCAGCACATGTTGGAGGGTGCGCAGGTGGGCGGTCGCATCGACACCCTGCTGCGCCATTTCGACGATCTCACCCAGGCGCACCAGGCCGTGCGGGAGGCCCGCGACCAGATCGCCGCCCTCGACCCGCTCGTCGCGCACTGTGACAACCACGACCGGCGCAGCGCCCGGATCGCGGCGGACTCGCTGGCCCGCGAGGCCCTGCGGTCCTGGGTGGCCGGCCATCGGGTGCGCCTGCTCGGCGACGAGATGGCTCGCCAGCAGTCCGCCCTGGAGGCAGCCCGCGAGCAGCGGACCCAGGTGCGCGCGCAGCTCGACGCGCTGGACGAGACCCATCGCCGGTTGGAGCGCGAACGCGACGGCGCCGGTGGTGGGCGGCTCACCGAACTCGAACAGCTCATCGGCCGCACCGAGCAGGAGCGAGACGCCCGCCGCGAGCGCGCTGCCGCGCTGGCCGACCGATTGGCCGCGGCCGGCCTCCCGGCGGTCGTCGATGCCGCGTCGTTCGCCAGCGTCCGGGCCCGCGCGATCGAGGTGGCCGGCGAGTTGGATGCCGAGCGCTCGCGGCTGGACAACGAACGCACCGACCTGAAGGTGGCGCAACACCAGATCGACGTCGAGAGCGCCGAGATCCGGCGTGAGATCCAGTCGTTGCAGGTGCGGGAGAGCAATATCGACACCCGCAGCCTGCGAATCCGTGCGGCTCTGGCCGCCGGCATCCACGTGCCCGAAGCGGCTCTGCCGTTCGTCGGCGAACTCGTGCAGGTCGCTGCCGAGCACCAGGACTGGCGCGGGGCTGCCGAGCGAGTGTTGCGCGGTTTCGCGCTCTCGGTGTTGGTGCCGGCCGAGCACTACGAGGCTGCGTCGGCCTGGATCGAGGCCAACCACCTCGGTGGCCGGGTCGTCTACTACCGAGTGCCCGCCCGTTGGGTGCGCGAGGACCGCCCACTCACCGCCGAGCGGGTGCTCGCCGATCTGCTCGACGTGCGCCCCGGGCCGCATCACGACTGGCTCGTGGACCAACTCCGCTCGCATCGCGCCACCCACGTGTGCGTCGACACCCTCGCCGACTTCCGCCAGCAGCGGGGTCGCGCGGTCACCCGGGCCGGCCAGGTCAAAGACCACCTGCGCCACGAGAAGGACGACCGCTTCACCATCGACGACCGCACCCGCTGGGTGCTCGGCTGGTCCAATGCCGACAAGATCGACGCGATGTTGGCCCGCGGAGCGGCCTGTCAGGCACGGCATACCCAGGTCGCCACCCGCCTCGGTGAGGTGGAGGGGCCACTGGAGCGGCTGCGCGACCGGGCGCATGCCTTGGCCCAGGTCGAGGTGTATTCCACCTTCGCCGACCTCGACTGGCAGGCGTCGGCCGCCGCGATCAGCGCGCTGACCAGCGAAAAGGCGGCCCTCGAGCAGGGCAACGAGCAGTTGGTGGCGCTGACCGCGCGACTGGACTCCACGGCATACGAGCTCGCGCAGCAGCGCCGTCGCGAAAGTGAGTTCACCCATCTCATCGGTGGCATGGACATCGAACTGAAGGGGTTGACCCAGCGGCGCACCCAGGCCGAGGCCGTACTCGCCGAGGTGAGTGCAGTCGACCGGGAGCGGTTGGCGCCGGGCTACGCGGCGTTGGACGACGCCGTGCCGGCCCCCGTCGAGGAACCCGGCTGCGATCAGGTGGAGCGCGAGCACCGCGAGCTGCTGACCGAGCGGATCGACGAGGGTCGCAAGACGTTGACGACCATCGCCAACCGTGCGGTCACCGCGATGGCCCAGGTGCGCCAGACCTGGCCGGTCCTCACCAGCGAGCTTGACGCGTCCATCGAGGCCGCCCCCGAATACCGCGCGCTGCGTGACCGGGTGGCCCGCGACGACCTGCCCCGTTTCGAGGCCGAGTTCAAGGAGCAACTCAACACCAACGCGATCCGCGAGATCGCCTCCTTCGACAGCTGGCTGCGGCAATCGGCGCGCGAGATCCAGAGCCGGATCGCGACGATCAACGAATCCCTCACGGCCATCGAGTACAACCCCGGCCGCTCGATCACCCTGCTGCACCAACCCACCCCACATCAGGAGGTCAAGGACTTCCGCGCCGCGCTGCGGGCCTGCACCGATGACGCACTCGCCGGCGAGGACCCCTATTCCGAAGGCCGCTTCCTGCAGGTCACCCGGATCCTCGAGCGCTTCCGCGGGCGTCCCGGCCAGACCGAGCAGGACAAGCGGTGGACCGCGTTGGTGACCGATGTGCGCAACTGGTTCGTCTTCGCGGCGTCCGAGCGCGACCGGGAGACCGACCGCGAGTGGGAGCACTATGCCGACAGCGACGGCAAGTCGGGAGGCCAGAAGGAGAAGCTCGCCTACACGATCCTCGCCGCGTCGCTGGCCTATCAGTTCCGGCTGCAATGGGGGGTACGGCACTCGCGTGATTTCCGGTTCGCGCTCATCGACGAGGCCTTCGGGCGGGGCTCGGACGCCTCCACCCGCTATGCCCTCGACCTGTTCCGCCGGTTGGGCCTGCAACTGCTCGTCGTGACCCCGCTGCAGAAGGTGCATGTCATCGAGCCCTACGTGCGAGCCGTCGGCTTCGTCGAAAACCGCTCCGGGGACCGGTCGCGGCTACGCACCCTCACCATCGAGGACTACCACGCCGAACGCGCGGCCTACCTCGCAGCCGACCTCGACCGGCATGGCTGAGTGGACGACGACGGCCGACCTCCGCACGGCCGTGCAGCGCCGGTGGAGCGACGGCTCACTGCTGAGCGCGTATGCCGTGGGGCAGCCCTTTGCGGCGATGTCCCTGCCGATCCGTGGGCCCCGTCCGGCCGAGATCACCGGGCGGCTCGACGAGGTGCGCCGATGGCGCGAGGCGCTGGTGCGCGGGAGTGCCGGCGGCACGGCATACGAGATCGTCGACAGTGCGGTCGGCGGTCGGGTGGTGGGGCGCAACGCATTGCCGGCCCGCGCGCTGCTGGGCTCCTACCCGCAAGCGTGGCGGCTGCTCGGGGTGCAGGCCGAGGTCGCGGCGTTCGACGGCCTGCTCGGCCGGACCCGCGCG
>Ga0208938_1002235_pt1 | contig 10382 bp, 10 predicted proteins | sample AD_UKC125_MetaG_FD_184434 | JGI IMG/M metagenome (GOLD analysis project Ga0208938, IMG submission 184434) | Active sludge microbial communities of municipal wastewater-treating anaerobic digesters from USA - AD_UKC125_MetaG (SPAdes) (version 2) | ecosystem: Engineered > Bioreactor > Anaerobic >... | reverse complement strand
CCGGCTTCGGTTTCGGTCAGGTCAACTGGCTGGGCCACTCCACCGAGAAGCTCGACGGCGTGGTCGGCAAGGTCTTGTTGCCCTCGCTGATCTCCCCCGTCATCGCCTTCATCGTGGCCGCCGTCGGCACCCGGATCGTCTTCAAACTCACCGAACGGATGGGCGCGAAGTTCCGCGAGTCCCGCTTCCGCTGGGGTCAGGTCGGCTCGGCCTCGCTCGTGGCCCTCGCGCACGGCACCAACGACGCTCAGAAGACCATGGGTGTCATCACCCTGGCGCTCATCGCCGCCGGCGACATCGACGTGACCAAGGAGATCGGCATCCCGCTGTGGGTCAAGATCTCGGCCGCGGTGGCCATCGCTCTGGGCACCTACCTCGGTGGTTGGCGCATCATGCGCACCCTGGGCAAGGGCATCGTCGACATCAACGCCCCGCAGGGCTTCGCCGGCGACACCTCGACCGCGTCGGTCATCCTCGCCTCCAGCGGGCTGGGCTTCGCGCTCTCGACGACCCACGTCGCCTCCGGCTCGATCATGGGCGCCGGTGTCGGTCGTAAGGGCGCCGAGGTCCGCTGGTCGGTCGCCGGCCGGATGGCCAGCGCCTGGGCGATCACCTTCCCGGCTGCCGCCGTCGTGGGCGGGCTCATGCTCGTCATCGGCCGCGCGTTGCCTGGGCTGCTCGGCCCGAGCGTCGTCATGATCATCGTCATCGGCGTCTCGCTGCTGATCTGGGTGCGCTCGCGCAAGGACCCGGTCGACAAGCACAGCGTCGGCAAGGACTGGGACGCCGAGCCTGACGCGGCACCGGTCGTCGAAGCCGCTCACCACGTCCACCACTGACGTCCATCACTGACCCGGAAGAGTTGACATGAACAACTTCATCATCGCCCTGGACGGCGCGTGGAAGGTCCTGGCCGCTGGGCTGCTCCTTGGCGCCGGCATACCCACTCTCTACGCCCTGGCCGTCAACGGACTGGCCATGGCGCAGGGTGGCGAGGCATCCGGCAAGCCGGCCAATCCGGTCGGCAAGGCCATCGCCGCCGTCGTCCTGGTCGTCATCCTGACCGTGGTGGCCTACGGCCTGGCCTGGCTGATCTTCACCAGCCTTGGCTACTCCGTATCGTTCAGCGGCATCCTGCCGACGTTCAAGAAGTGAGGTAGGTCCCCACCATGTCCCCCCACTCCGAAGGCCCCGCTCGCCGAGTCCTCAACTGGCTCCGAGGCGGTCGGCCCGAAGGCATCGCGCAGGGCGACTACATCGCCTTGATGGGTGTCCTGCACCGCAAGCTGACGACGGCCGAGGTCGAACATGTGGCCACCGCCCTGCTCGAAGAGGGCTACTACGACGACGACCTCATCACCCATGACGAGATCCACGACATGATCGCCGCCAAGGTCCACGAGGAAGCCACCGAGGAGGACATCGCTCGGGTGTCCGAACTCCTGGCTAAAGCCGGCATCCACCTGGAAGCCGGACTCCCCGGAGCCGACGCCTGACGCGACGGTCACCGCGTCGGCGCGCCGACAGCGAAGCCGCCCAGGATTTCCTGGGCGGCTTCGTGCGTATGCCGGGTCTTCTGTGCCGTATGCCGGTCTGCTGAGTCGTCTGCCGGGTCTGGTCTTGGCGCTTACAGCCCGCGGCGCTGGCGGCGGGCGCTGCGTTGACGCTGCCGACTGGCCCGCATCCGACGCAACCGCTTGACGAGCATCGGATCGGCCGCCAGCGCCGCGGGGTTGTCCAGCAGCCCGTTGAGCACCTGGTAGTAGCGCGTGGCGCTCATGTCGAACAGCTCCTTGATGGCCTGTTCCTTGGCTCCCGCATACTTCCACCAGTGCCGCTCGAACGCCAGCACCTCGCGGTCGCGATCGGTCAAGGTCGCACCCGGCGCCTCGAGCCGCGCTGCCGTGTCAGCCATCAGTCCCTCCATACCCACATGTCTGACATCCACTATAAGCGGGGAATCACAGCGGTGTCATTCGACCCGGTGGCGGCTGCGCAGGTCGTGACAGTTGTGACGAATGAGGCTATTGAGGTATGCCGGGCGGCCACTTTCCAGCCTGCGCCCCTCAGGCTCAGGGAGTCGGCCGGCCCGATCCAGCTGGCTGCGAACTCCACAGATTCGCGTCTCCCTCCACTTGTGATTCGAACATGCGTTGTAGTACACTCGTGCTATGAGGATCGCTCCGTTGGACCCGCAGCCAGCCGGCAGCTTGCCGTCCAGCGCGGTGTCGCGGGGTGGGTCGCCTTCGAGTGGGTCAGCTTCGCGAGGGCCGGCTGCCGTGGTGGGGGTGCCGACGGCGGCGCTGCATGCGCTGGTCGACGCGGTCCAGGCCCGGTTGGCTGACCCCGACGCTGGTGTGGTGGTCGGCGCTGCCGATATCGGTGAGGTGGAGAAGATCGCTCGTCGGGTGGACGCCCTGCGGCTAGCTCTGGTTGCTGCCGCTGATCGGCAGCAGGTGCATCGCCGGACCGGTCATTCCTCGACCTCGGCGTGGGTCGCGTCAGCCACCCACGGTACGGGTGCTGACGCGACCCGGGACGTGGTCTTGGCGACCTCTCTGGTTGGCGAAGGGCTTGCGGTGACCCGGGCTGCGTTCGATGCCGGTGACGTCTCTAGTCGGAGTGCGGGGATCATCGCTTCGACGATGGACAAACTCCCCGAGACGCTCACGCAGGTGGAGCGAGCGAAGGTCGAAACCTCCCTCGTCCAGAAGGCGCAGCATTTGAATCCGGTCCGGTTGTCTCGGGCAGCGAAGTTCGCCCTCGCCGACGCCGAACGCTCCGCTGCTGAGGTCGCTGAGCATGTCGAAGCGCAACTGCTTGATCAAGAGACCCGGGCCTACCGGTTGGCGACGGTCACCATGCAAGACCTCGGTGATGGGACCACGAAACTCCAAGCACTGTTGCCGACGTTCACGGCGCGGATGCTGGGCAAGGTGTTGCAGTCGATGACCGCACCCCGCCGGGATCACCTCCGTAAAGCCGCTGAAGCGGCGTTGGCTGATGGTCAGACTGCTGCGGGTGACTTGGCCGATGGGTCGGTCGCGGCCGACCTACACGCCTCCACCCGCCCTGCCCAGAACTCGGGCAATGCCGCCGGCAACACTGCGGGTGCCGCCTTCGGGATGGGTGCGGGTCGGGGTGTGGGTCGGAACGCCGACTGGGCCGACATCGACTGGGCGCACCGCCGCGGGCGGGCTTTGACCGAGTTGATCGAACACTTGGACACCGAACGACTCACCGGGAAAGTCGCCGCCACCGTCATCATCACCATGACCATGGAACAAGCCGTCGGCGCCGCCCAGGCGGCACTGGTGCAGCAATCGGTCCGCGAGGCGACCGGGACGCTGCTGGAGATGACCCCCACCGCCGGAGCCGCCAACACCGACACCGGCACCTTGATCTCGGCCAGTGCTGCGCGGCGGATCGCCTGCCAAGCCGGGATCCTCCCCGCAGTCCTCGGTGGACCCGGACAGATCCTCGACCTCGGCAGACATCACCGGTTCTTCACCGACCCACAACGCACCGCCCTCTCAGTCATCTATGAGACCTGCGCGGCCGAAGGGTGTGACCGACCCTTCGCGTGGTCAGAACTGCATCACCGACATCCTTGGTCGAAAGGCGGGCCGACCGATCTGGACCTCGCGATACCCCTGTGTGGATACCACCACCGGCTGATCCACGACCCCCACCACCGACACCACATCACCACCGACAGTCGAGGGGCGAAGAGCGTCCACTTCCACGAACACGCGATGAGTGCACCGGTGAGAGGGGGCGAAGACTGTCCACGCCCGGGGCCGGTCATGACGCCCACCGTCGAACCGGATGGCCGTTCCCAGTCCCGGAGCTGGGCGTGACGCCCACCGTCGAACCGGCTGGGAACTTCCACGGCCACGGTCACGGTCACGGCCACGGTCGCCAATGCGGCTGACGGGCTGATGCGACAGCGGCACTAGCGTCAACGACCGCGTTGGTACAGCTGGCGATCACCGGGGGCACTTCGCCGAGCCACCCCGGCTATGCCGACCGTGCATCAGGACGCACCCTTGGCATAGCCGAACAACGACGTGCCGCGTCAGAGGGTGGGACTGGAGCACGAAGGGGTGACACGTCGCTGCTGTGCTGAGGGCGCTATACGCAGATGGCGAACAGCCTGTCAGGCGCCTGGCAGGAGCATTGCGTGGAGTTCGTCCATGTTCGGCGCGACGGCATACGGGTCTGCGGCCTCGATCGCTGCGCGTTCCCCCGCTCCCCAGAGGACCCCGATTCCCTGCATACCGGCCGCGCGGGCCGCGAGCATGTCGACCGCAGCGTCCCCGACGTAGGCAGCTCGGTCGACCGACCCGCCGGCCTGGCCGAGAGCGAGTACCAGCGGCGCCGGGTCGGGCTTGTGGACCGGCGTGTCCTCCATCGTGACCAGGACGGGCACGAGATCGGCGAGTCCGCAGCGTTCGAGAGCGAGCAGGGCCGGGTCGCGCCGCTTCGAGGTCGCCACCGCGACTCCGACCCCGGCGGCGTGCAGCGCGCGCAGCAGGTCGTCGGCACCGGCATACGGGCGGATGAGGTGCGGGTGTGCCTCGTTCCAGATGGTGTAGCTGGCAAAGAGCGCGTCGGCCCGCTCGGCATCGACCTCGCGCCAGCATTCGATGAGCGGGCGGCCGATGAAGGCGAGCACCCGCCGCTCGTCGAGCTCGTGCCCGAGCACCTCTCGGGCTGCGTGTTGGTAGGAGGCGACGATAAGCCCGATCGTGTCGACGAGCGTGCCATCCAGGTCGAAGACAACGGTGGACCAGTGCGGTGACACGGACGGCATACCGGGCAGTTTAGGGGCGCAGCGGGTTCAGCCCGGTGGGGGCTACTGACCGGACGGAGCCGCCCCAGCGCCCTGCTCGGCCGCCTCGGCCGCCTCGGGCACGACCCACGGCGTGCCGACCCGGAAGACGCGGGCAAGCGCGGTCGCGATGTGACGGCCGTCGGGGTGTTTCGCGCCGAAGGCGTGCACGTCGATGCGGTAGACCGCGGTGCGGCCGGTGCGGTTGATCTCGACGCCCTCGCAGACGAGCGTGTCGCCGAGTGAGCCGGCGTTGAGGAATTCGGTGTGCACGTCCTGCGCCACCGCGAGGGTGCCGTGGCTGTTGCTCACCGCTGCGTGGACGACGTCGACGAGGGCCATCATCACGCCGCCGTGCGCGGTGCCGGGGGCGTTGAGCAGCCGCTCGGTGACGAGCATGGTGGCGCGGGCATAGCCGGCGCGGATGGAGTCGAAGCGGATCCCGAGGAAATCGGCGACCGGGTCGGTGGCGAGCATGGCTGCCAGCGCGGGGTCGATGGGCTCGAAGCGGCTTTCGTCGGTCATCCCCCGAGCATAGGGATGCTCTCAAACGTCGGTATGCCGTGCCCCGGCTGACTCGGATCCTCGAGCCGCTCTCACGAAACCCTGTCGCGGACGAACTACCGCGAGGTAACCTCCTGGCACTCGGGGCACCACACCATCAAGGGGAACCACATGACCTCACGTATCCGTCGGCGCGTGCTCACCAGCACCCTGTCGGCCGCGGCTCTGGGGCTCGGCCTGCTCACCAGCGCCGGCGCCACCGGAGTCACCCACGCCGCGTCACAGCCGGCCCGCGTCGCCTCGCCTGCGGTGCAGGCGTGCGAGGACTCCACGGCATACCCGTTCTTGTCTGCTACTTCCTCGGGTGCGCGCGTGCGCGACGGCTCGACTGCCAAGGAGCCCAAGCTCTACCCGGACAACCAGGCCAAGGCCTATGGGGCGCTCAAGGACAGCCCGCGGATGCCCAACGGGTCGGTGACGATCCCGACGGTCTTCCACGTCGTTTCCGACCACGAGCTCAGCGCGGCCGAGAAGACCCGCTGGGAGGGCATGATCGCCGCCCAGATGCAGGTGCTCAACGACTCGTTCGCCGGCCGCACGGCCGAGGTCGCGGCCGACTCGCCGTTCCGGTTCGGCCTGACCAAGATCACCTGGACGGTCAACGCCGCGTGGTATCACGTGACTCCTGGCAAGGTTGAGCGCGATATGAAAGCCGCTCTCTATGAGGGCGATTCGCGGACTCTGAACGTCTACAGCGCCGATATCGGCGATGGTCTGCTCGGGTGGGCGTACTTCCCGAAGGGCTACAACAACGGCCGCGACTACATCGACGGCGTGGTCATGCTCGACGAGTCGATGCCCGGCGGCACGGTCACGCGCTACAACGGCGGCGACACGCTCACCCATGAGGTCGGCCACTGGATGATGCTCGAGCACACCTTCGCCCACGGCTGCGCGTCCTCGGGCGACTGGGTGGAGGACACTCCCAAGGAAGCCCAGCCGCAGTTCGGCTGCCCCGAGGGGGCCGACTCGTGCCTGGCTCCGGGGCTCGACCCGATCCACAACTTCATGGACTACTCGGTCGACGACTGCATGAACCACTTCACCCCCGGTCAGGTGGAGCGGATGAATGACGCCTGGATCGCTTTCCGAGACCCGACGAAGTAGTTCTTCTGCACGACCATCGGGCGCCCGGCGAGACTCTCGCCGGGCGCCCTGCGTTGCGGGCGATAGTTCGAGCACCACCCCGCCGGGGATAGGTTGGCGGGTGTGAGCCCGCGACCCCTGACCGACCTCGTGCACCCGTCGTGGGCCAGCGTGCTGAGCGGCCAGGAGGACACTCTGGCTCGGCTCGGCGAGTTCCTGCGGGGCGAGCTCGCGGCCGGCCGGGGTTACCTGCCGGCGGGCGAGCACGTGCTGCGGGCGTTCGCCCAGCCGCTGGATGCGGTGCGGGTGCTCATCGTCGGCCAGGACCCCTATCCCACTCCGGGCCACCCGGTCGGGCTCAGCTTCTCGGTCGCGCCCGATGTCGCTCCGATCCCCCGGAGCCTGGCCAATATCTACCAGGAGCTCGGCACCGATCTAGGCCTGCCGCGACCGACCACCGGCGACCTCGGCCCCTGGGCCGAGCGCGGGGTGCTCCTGCTCAACCGCGTGCTCACCGTCGGCCCGGGCAAACCCGGCAGCCACCGGGGCCGGGGCTGGGAAGAACTCACGGCCGCCGCCATCGCCGGCCTCGTCGCGCGCGGCGGCCCGCTCGTGGCCATCCTCTGGGGCCGCGATGCCCGCAACCTGGGACCGGCTCTCGGGGACGTCCCCCGGATCGAGAGCGCCCACCCGTCACCGCTGTCGGCCCACTCGGGGTTCTTCGGCAGCCGGCCCTTCTCGCGGGCCAACGCCGCGCTCGCCGGGCAGGGCGCCGCCCCGCTGGATTGGAGCCTGCCGTGACTGTCGCCTCGGCCCCGCAACTCTGGGAGCGCTACGTCGCGATCGGCGATTCGTTCAGCGAGGGCATGTGCGACCCGCTCGCGGCGCCGGGCACGGCATACGCGACCGCCGGGGCGTCCCTGCCCGAGGAAGTGCACCGGTATGCCGGCTGGACCGACCGCCTGGCCGTGGCCCTCGACGCGACCGCCCAGGCGCAGGGCCGCCGCACCCGATATGCCAACCTCGCCGTGCGCGGTCGCCTGCTGGCCGACGTCGTCGGCCCGCAGGTGCAGGCCGCGGTCGCGCTAGGTCCCGACCTGGTGAGCATCGTGGGAGGCGGCAACGACCTGCTGCGCTCCTCGGTCGATGTCGATGCCCTCGCCGACCAGCTCGACGGCGCCGTGGCGGCACTTCGCGCCGCGGGTGCGGATGTGCTCATGGCCACGACGATGGACCCCCGTGAGGCGCCGGTGATGAAGTACACCCGGGTGCGCTCGGCGGCATACAGCGCCAACATCTGGGCCATCGCCCACCGGCACGGTGCCTTTGTCATCGACCAATGGACCATGGCGGCACTGCGCGACTGGCGGCTGTGGGCGCCGGACCGGATCCACCTCAACGCCGAGGGTCGCCGCCGCATCGCACTGCACGCCCTACATGCCCTCGGACATCCCACCGACGAGTCGGACTGGCGAACTCCGTTGCCGGACAAGCACCTTCCGACGGGTCGCGATGCGCTCGTCCGGGACGCCCAGTGGGTGCGCGAGCACGTCGCACCGTGGCTGCGCCGTCGGGTGCGTGGCGAGTCGTCCGGGGACCGGATGACCGCCAAGCAACCCGAGCTGGTGCTGCCTCAGCCCACCTGGGCGGATCCCACAGAACCAGCCGGCCCAGCTGACCCGGCTGACCCGATCGCCGACTGAGCGGACGCTCCGGCCGACACCTTCCTCGGCCACCAGAACCGGTCACCGAGGATGAGCGCGAGCGCCGGCACGAGCACGGTGCGCACCAGCAGGGTGTCGAGCAGCACGCCGAGACAGATGATGACGCCGATCTGCGCGAGCACGACCAGCGGCAGCACCCCGAGCACGGCGAACACCGCCGCCAGCAACACTCCGGCGCTCGTGATCACCCCGCCGGTCGCGCCCAAGGCCCGCAGCATGCCCTCGCGGGACCCATGGGTCGCCGCCTCCTCCCGCGCCCGGGTGACCAGGAAGATGTTGTAGTCGACGCCGAGGGCCACGAGGAACAGGAAGGTCAGCAGCGGGGCGCCCGAGTCGAGGGCCGAGAACCCGAAGACCTTGGTGAAGATCCACCACGCGGCACCGATCGAGGCGAGGTAGGTCGCGACGACGGTGAGCGCGAGGATGATCGGCGCGACGATCGAGCGCAGCAACACCACGAGGGCGAGTAGCACGAGCCCGAGGATGAGCGGGAAGAGCAGCATCCGGTCGCGGTTGGATGCGTCGGCGACATCGACCGCCTTGGCCTCGGTTCCACCGACATACGTCTCCGGTATGCCGTGCAGCGCCGTCCGCAGGTCACGCACCGCCTGCCGGGCCGCCTCAGTGCCTGGCTCGGGACTGAGCACGACCGCCACTTGGTGCAGCGACCCCGACCCCGACCCCGCAGTCGGGCCGGGGGTGGCGCCGGAGACACCCGGCACGGTCTTGGCCGCGGCCACGACGGCGGCCGGGTCGCCGGCGGTGATGACGGCCACCGGGTCGGAGCTGCCAGCCGGGAAGGACTTGGCCAACCGCTCGGAGGCGCTGATCGCCTCGGGCTTGACGAGGAACTGGTCGGTCGCCGACAGGCCGGTCTTGACCTGGGTGAGCCCAAAGGCCATGGCCGCGAGGATGACCAGCGTGCCCGCCACGAAGGCCGTCGGCCGCTTGGCGACCTGGTCACCGACACGCCGCCAGAACGACCGGGTCTCGACGAGACTGGCCTGCCCCACCCGTGGCACGAGCGGCCAGAAGATCCACCGCCCGAACAGCACGAGCACGGCCGGCAGGACGAAGAGTGCGTAGCCCGCCGCGACGAGGATGCCGACCGCGCTGGCCAGGCCCAGACCGCGGGTCGCCGGCAGCAGCGACAACAGCAGGGTGAGCACCCCGAGGACGACGGTGGTCGCCGAGAGCATCACGGCTTCTCCGGTATGCCGTAGCGCGGTGCGCATCGCGGCATACCGGTCCTCTTCCCGACGCAGCTCGTCGCGATACCGGGAGATGAGCAGCAGGGCGTAGTCGGTTCCCGCGCCGAAGACGAGCACGGACAGGATGCCGACGGTGGACTCGTCCCACGCGACGCCGGTCCACTGCAGCACCCGGGTGGCGAGCACTCCGGCGAGTTGGTCGGCCAGGCCCACGACGGTGAGCGGCACCAGCCAGAGCAGCGGGCTGCGGTAGGTGATGATGAGCAGCAGACCCACGACGCTCGCTGTCGCGATGAGCAGGCGGGTGTTGGCGCCGTCGAAGACCGCGCCGAGATCGGCCTGCACGGCAGCCGGGCCAGTGAGCTGCACCGAGACCCCCTCGGGCAAGGACTCCTTGAGCTGCGCGCGCAGGGCCTTGACGACCTTGATGTTGTCCGTGGCACTCGTCGACTTCACCGGCACGACCGAGAAGGCCGCCGAGCCGTCCTGGCTGGGCACCAGCGGACTGCCGCCCTGGATGCCGGGGGCGGTGCGCAGCGCGGCTACGGTGGCCGGCTCGAGGCTGCCGTCGTCGGCGGTGAAGAGCACCAGCGCGGAGGAGGAGTCCTTGGCCGGGAACTGTGCCTGCAACTCGACGACCCGGGCGCTCTCGGACCCGACCGGGAGGCTGTCCAGCGGGGAGGCCGTGCGGGTGCCCGACTTCAGGCCGCCGATGAGGGCGCCGGCCACGAGCACGAAGAGCAGCGCAATCCACCAGGACCTGCCCCGGCGGATGAGCTGTGCGGGGCGATCGAGAAGGGTCATGCGAGACTCCGATGCTCTGAGACGTGCTGGATGTCGTGGTGTTGCATCGACGTTCACCTGTCGAGGCTGTTTGTCGTAACTCTGTGTCGAGGTTCTGTCTTACTCTGGCCAGACACTAGCCAGATGCTAGACAGCTAAGTAGATTAGTAATCCAATGAG
>Ga0208938_1002229_pt1 | contig 10405 bp, 8 predicted proteins | sample AD_UKC125_MetaG_FD_184434 | JGI IMG/M metagenome (GOLD analysis project Ga0208938, IMG submission 184434) | Active sludge microbial communities of municipal wastewater-treating anaerobic digesters from USA - AD_UKC125_MetaG (SPAdes) (version 2) | ecosystem: Engineered > Bioreactor > Anaerobic >... | reverse complement strand
CGCCAGCCGCAGTGCGTCCACCCGACGAGCGATCCGCTCCACCTCACCGATATCCGCCGCACCCACGAGCACAGCAGCAGCAGGGTCAGCCAGCCGGGCGTGGACCTCGTCCACGAACGCATGCAGCGCCCCCGTCGACACCCCCACCACGGCAGCCGACCCGCGCGCAGGCGACCCACCCCGCGACACCGCGCCACACGGCATACCGCCGCCTGGCTGCGAGTCCAACGAAGTGATTGTCATAGCACGAGTGTACTATGACAAGTGTACGAGCACAAGGGTAAAGAGAGCCAGATGGAAGACTATTCAAGCGACCGCAGGCAATGCGTCTCGTGACTGCGCTGGCGACGACAGGGCGCAGAGGGGTGCTCGTCCACGAAGGTAGCGCCATCGTCGGACAAGCGAGTCCGAGCGGTGTGAGGCGGGCGGGCGGCCCTACGGCGTCGGATCTGCCTCCGGAGAGGGCGCCGCCGAGGGAGGGGCCGTCGTGACCTCCGCGATGACCTCGCCGTCGCTGCCCCGGCGCAACTTCGCCGGCACGGGGGCGGAGGCGGCCTTCTCCTTGACGGCCTGCCCCGCGGCCTTCACGGCGTCGCCCACCTTGTCGGCGACGAACGGCAGAGCCTGGGTCTTCACCGCGTGCCCGGCTTGGTCGAGCTTGTTCTGCACCGGGTCGGAAGTCCATAGGCGATGGGCCCCGGCTTTGATCTGTTCGTAGCGCTGGCGTCCTGCGCGCGTGCCCAACACATACCCGACTGCGGCGCCTGCGACGAATCCGATCATGGCGTCAGCCTCTCAGATGGTGACAACGAGGCCAACCGTTCCCGCGGACGAGAGCGACAGTCCGTCCCACTCCGCAGACCGCAACCCGCGCCACCTCACGACCGAATACGATAACTGAGCGTTGGAATATCCATAACATCATTGCCGTTGCGCGGCATGACAGCCCGCGGCATGACAGCCGCTTGCTCCGACACGAACTCCTACGACATCCACAACCCCCACGACGGAGAACACGATAGAGATGCCCATCTACGACGACGTCACTGCCCTCGTCGGCAACACCCCGCTGGTCCGCATCAACCGCCTCTTCCCGGACGCGGTCGCCACGGTCGTGGCCAAGCTCGAGTTCTACAACCCGGCCAATTCCGTCAAGGACCGCATCGGCGTCTCGATCGTCGACGCAGCCGAGGCATCCGGTGAGTTGCCCCCCGGCGGCACCATCGTCGAGGCCACCTCGGGCAACACCGGCATTGCCTTGGCGATGGTCGGCGCGGCCCGCGGCTACCGGGTCGTGCTCACCATGCCCGAGTCGATGTCCAAGGAGCGCCGCGCGCTGCTGCGGGCCTTCGGCGCCGAGCTCATCCTCACCGATCCGGCCAAGGGCATGAAGGGCGCCGTCGACAAGGCGGCCGAGGTCGTCGCCGAGCGCCCCGGTGCGGTGCTGGCCCGCCAGTTCGCCAACGCCGCCAACCCCGCGATCCACCGTCGCACCACCGCCGAAGAGATCTGGCGCGACACCGACGGTGCGGTCGACATCCTCGTGGCCGGCATCGGCACCGGCGGCACGATCACCGGTGTCGGCCAGGTGCTCAAGGAGCGCAAGGACGGCGTCCAGATCGTCGCCGTCGAGCCGGCCGAGTCCCCGATCCTCAACGGCGGCCAGCCCGGCCCGCACAAGATCCAGGGCCTCGGCGCCAACTTCGTGCCCGAGATCCTCGACACGACCATCTACGACGAGGTCGTCGACATCGACGCCGGAACCGCGGTGCAGTTCGCCCGCCGTGCGGCCACCGAGGAGGGCCTGCTCGTCGGTATCTCCTCCGGCGCCGCGCTCGCCGCCGCCGGTCAGGTCGCAGCCCGCCCCGACAACGCCGGCAAGCTCATCGTCGTTATCATCCCGAGCTTCGGCGAGCGCTACCTGTCGACGGTTCTCTTCGAGGGCCTGGTCGACTGAACTTCTGCCCGCACCAGCACGACCCGCACCACACGCACCACCCAAGAACCAGACCCGGTATGCCGTGCACCGTGCCTCCCAGCCGCACGGCATACCGGGCCCTGCACCACACATGAGGCACCCGAATCGCCCGCCAGGGCGAATCGGCTTCTGAGAGAAGGATTCCGATGGCCTGGATCACTCCCGCTGCGCTGCAGTCGGGCCCAGCCAAGACCCATGCCCCCGCCAACCGGCCCGCGGCCACGCGGCAGCTCGCCGCGGCATACCGGCACGTCCGCGAGGACATCGACGCCGCGATGGGCCGCGACCCGGCCGCCCACTCGCGCCTGGAGATGTTCCTCGCGAGCTCCGGCCTGCACGCGATCTGGGCCTATCGGGTGGCGCACCGCATCTGGGCGCGCCCGGGCGGCAAGCTGCTCGCCCGCCTCATCTCCCAGGTCGTGCGGGCGGCGACCGGCGTCGAGATCCACCCCGGCGCGATGATCGGGCGGCGCTTCTTCATCGACCACGGGATGGGCGTCGTCATCGGCGAGACCGCCGAGATCGGCGACGACGTCATGCTCTACCACGGCGTCACGTTGGGCGGTCGGTCGCTGGCCAAGACCAAGCGCCACCCCACCCTCGGCGATCGGGTGACCGTCGGCGCCGGCGCCAAGATCCTCGGCCCGATCACCGTGGGTGACGACGCCCAGGTCGGCGCCAACTCCGTCGTGGTCAAGGACGTGCCGGCCGGTGCCGTCGCCGTCGGAATTCCGGCGCAGCTGCGGCACAAGGTCGAGGGCCTCACCCCCGAGGAACTGCTCGACTACCACCCGGCCATCTGGATCTGAGCTGCGCTCAGGCGCGGTCAGCCAGGGGCAGCGGCTGCGCTGCGAGCGTGGGCGCGGCCCAGTCTGTGCCGAAGACCGCGAACGCCCGCGCGACGAGCGGCAGCGGCTCGACCGCTGTCGCCAGCGCCGCCGCCGCGTCCAGACCGGAATGCAACAGCCGGTGGTATGCCGTCATGGCGGCTGCCGCGACGTCGTCAGGGATGCGCGTGGTCGCCGCGACGACCGAATGAACCCCCAGGCCCAGGAGGGCGGCCGTGAGGCCGAGCGCCTCATCACCCGCCGCGCGCGGGGTGGCCCGCCCCACCTCGCAGGCCGAGAGTACGACGTGGCTGCTCGTCAGCGGCCCGGCCAACTCGTGCGCGAACACCGGACCATCGCCCAACCGCACGCTGGAGAACAGCGGGCTCTGCCGCTGATGCCGCCCATGAGCCGCCAGGTGGACCAGATCGCTGCTGTGCAGCGCCGCGTCGAGGACATGCTCGTTGGAGCGCGTCGTCGGGACCGCCTCGCCACCCCAGATCTCGGCGACCTGCGCGACTTCGGTGTCGGCGTGCTCGAGATCGGGCCCGGCGATGGCGGTGACACGCAGCGGACCCGGCCGCACGGCATACCCGTCGGTGGGGTGCGTGCTCCGGGCGGGTGCCCCGGAGGGGGGCGCGCCCACGCCGCCCGCCCAGCGGGTCACCGTGCGGGCGACGGTCGTCGGGAGGCCGCGGCGGCTGGGCAGCATTCCCCACGGCAGTGAGCTGAGCAGTCGGTTGGGCACGACGACCAGCCGCTGCGCGGTCACCGGCCCGAGGACGAGGCGTTCGAGGGCGGCCAGGCTCTCGTGCAGCGACCCTTCGACGACCGCGCGCATCGGGCCGGGTGTCGGGAGGGCGAGGGCTTCAGCGTCGGCGATGACGCGTCGCACGGCGGTGCTGACGGTGTCGCGTTCGGCCAGGCGAAGCAGCCTCGAGCCCCGGGGGGTGAGGACAAGCGCACAGAGGGTATGCCGGTGCAGGAAGTAGCTGACGACCGTCGCATCGCGCTCGCGCACGGCGCGCATGGCGGTCGCGTGCGAGATGGGCCGGAGCGCGTCGTGCCTTGCGGCTGGGGCCGGCGCTGGGAGTCCCGCGGCGCTGCCTTCGGCGACGGAGGCTGCGCCGGACCAGTCCAGGGCGCGCAGCTGCCGTTCGAGATCGGCGGCCTGGCCTCGCAAGGCAGGCCGGTCCGCAGGTGGGGCGCCGCGCAGATCCTCCCGGACCCGGCGCAACCGGGTGAGCAAGGCGGCGGCCTGCGGGTCCCGGGGTGGGCGCACCAGCGGCACGCGTTCGGAGACGGCCCGCCAGCGCTCGGTGCGCGCGAAGACCGACGCCGCCGATCCGGTAGCCATCGCCAGATCGAGGTCGAGCTCGGACAGCCGCCCGCTGTGGATCGCCAGGGCCGTGCGCAGATCGAGACTGGAGGCCCGGGCGGTGGCGGCAGCCAGATCCTCAGCCGCGCGGCGCAGGATCCGGGAGGCGCGCGGCGCATTGCCGGGCAGGGCCAGCTGCGCGCCGACGTAGTGCAGGTGCAAGCGGGTGGCCAGGGACGCCGACCGCCGCAAGGGCGCGGCATACCGGTATGCCGTCCGGGCTCGTTCCCGCTGTGCGTCCGCCTCGACTGCCGCGACTGCCTCGACCGCCTGGTCCGACTCGACCGCCCTATCCGCCTCGGCAGCGGACGACTGGGCCGCGACGGCTTCGGCAGCGGACGCCGGGTAGGCGCTGGAGCGGCTGAGCACATCGGCGACGAGAAGATAGGCCCGGGTCGAGACGTCGACCTCGCCGTGGTGGGTCGCGATCTGGGCCAGCCAGCCGGCCAGGCGAGCGGTGGCGAGCGGGTCGCGACCGGCATACGCGCGTGCTTCCAGCTCGACGAGGAGAGCCTGGCGCCGCCAGGGACCCGCGGAGCGCTCCCGGAAGTGGCGCCGCGCGAGCGCAGCGGTGCGGGCGGCCCGTTCGGCGTCGCCGAGCAGCAGCGCGGTGCGGGCCTGGTCGAGCTCGATCTCCGCGAGGTCCTGGCCGGTGCCCTCGGCCAGCGCCAGGCCGTGGGCCGTGCGCAGCGAGTGGGCTGCGTCGTCGTGCAACCCGGCTTCGAGCAGCACTCGGGCGCGGTCGAGCTCGGACACGCTGCGGCTGACCTCGACGGTCATCGCGTCGGCGCGGGTCATCAAGGCCAGGGCGGCCGGCAGGTCACCGCGGAGGAACTGGACGTAACCACGGTTGTGCAGCGCCATGAACTCGAAGGCAGCCTCGCCGGCCGAGCGGGCCAACTCGGCGCCCCGCTCCAATTCGGTGTCGGCGGTGTCGAGTTCCATGAGCCGGGAGGCGAGGGTGCCGCGGTTGAGGGCCAGGCGCACCTGGTCGCGCAACGGCAGCAACTCGGCGTTGGCCGCGGCCCGGGCCATCCAGGCCAGCGAACCGGTGAGGTCGCCGCTGCGGGCCAGCATCGAGGCCGCCTGCATGTGGCACAGCGCGAGCAGGTCGCGCCGGTCGATGGCGCGGGCCTGGGTGATCGCAGCCTCCAGCGCGGTCAATCCGACGGCATGGCCGTGTTGCTCGAAAGCGGTCCAACTGCGGGTGATGAGAATGCGGGCGCGGAACTCGAGCGCCCGCGGCGCGTCGGCCGCCCGGTCTGCGAGGGTGTCGAGCAGCACCTCACACTCGTCGAGCAGGGCCGCCGCCGCCTCAGGGCTGTAGCCGACGACCGCCTCCTGCGCCTGGGCATAGCGAGCTTCGACCTGGTCGAGGGTGTCGTCCAGGTCGGTGCCCCGCTGTCCCCGACTCATGCCATTGCGCTCGCTACAACTCCACGCTGGGGGTGATGATCGGACGCTCGCCCTCGCCGGGTGGCCGCAGGACGAAGCGGCCGGGGCCGTGTGGCACGCCTTCAAGGACGAACCGGCCGTGCTCGTCGGCGGTCACGGTGAGGCTGAGGTCGCCGACCCGCAACTCGACGACGGTGCCCCCGATGGTCACCCAGCCGTCGACGGTGATAGTGCCCTGGGCGGCCGGCTCCTCGAGAAGGTCGTCGGACGGCGCGGTGACCGTGACCATGAGGCTCAGCCGACTCGTCGTGAAGGTCACCGATTGGGTTGGTGCGTAAGTAGTTTCGTCACCCCGGACACCGGCGGGCGACAGCTGTTGCAGCTCCGCGATCTCGGCGTGCAGCGCGGCCAGAGTCAACTCGAACTTGATCCGCTCGGTGAGCCCGCTCGGCACCGGATCGAGTCGCGCGTGCATGTTGCGCACGGTGAGCAGCAGTTGCTCGTCGAGGGTGTCGAGCGGCTCGGATGCGAGGGTCGACTCGTCGGGGTTCATGACGGGCTCCAGGTGGGGTCGGCGAGCAGGGCGGCGCGGAGCTTGGCCAGGCACCGTCCGCGGGTGGGACCGATCGAGCCGACCGGCATACCGAGGGCTTCGGAAAGCGCTGCGTAATCGGGGCGGTCGACGAAAGCGATGACCCGCAGCAACGCCTGGCAGCGCTGGGGCAGGGCCTTGACGTGGTGCCAGAGCTGCTGTTGCCCCTCGTGCAGCACGGCGACGAGCGCGGGGTCGACCGTGCCGGCGTCGACCGACCGGGCGGCCGACGGCCCGGCCGGCTCTTCGGGCAGGTCGTCGGTCGGCACCGCGCGACCGGACTGGCGCAAGACCCGCCACGCCTCGCGGCGCACGGTCGTCACGAGCCACCCGAGGACGGCCTGCGGGTCCTGGATGGCGTCGGCGTGCTCGACCAGCCGGATCCACGCGGTCTGCACGACGTCCTCGGCGCTCGATCGGTCGAGGCGCTGGCCGCGTGCGGTATGCCACAGGACGGGGGTGAGCAGGTCGACGAGTTCGCCCATCCGGTCGCGTTCACCGTCGCGGTATGCCGTGAACGCCTGGGCCGCGCGGCGGGTGAGCGTCGGTGCGGCGTCGGCGGACGGCATACCGGCCGTGGGGGAGTCGATGCTCATGGGAGGTGCCATTCGCTGACCGTCGCGGCCATGGCGGCGCGCGCCCGGGCGACGGCTGCGTCCTTGTCGATCTTGCCGATGCTGGGGTCCTCGGCGAGGGCGGCTGCGATCTCACCCGCGAGCACCGGTGCGGCGAAGGACGTGCCGCTCCATGTGCAGAAGCCGCTGGTGAAGTCGTCCGGGTCCTGGGTCGACCGGGCCCGGCCGGCGTAGTCCAGTCGCGCGGTGGCCTGCGCGGCGGCGGTGACGTCGGTCGGGAAGGTGCTCACCAGCGAGCTGCCCGGCCGGTGGGTGGAGACCCAGGTGCCGGCATTGGAGAAGTAGGCGACCGTCGAGCCGTCCGGGTTGAGCGCGCCGACGCTGGCCAGCGGGGCCTGGTCCGGGGCGAATCCGGTGACCTGCGACGCGAACGCCGCGGGATACATCGGGGCGATCGTCGTCGCATTGCCCGCAGCGGCCACGACAGCGACGCCGAGCCGTCCGTAGTCGCGCAGCAGGGCGCCGAGCGGGCCGTCCATGAGCTCGTCGCCGGGGTTCTCGTGGTAATAGCCGAGCGACAGCGACAGGACGTCGATGAGACCCTCCGGCTTGCCGGTCAGCAGAGCATCCAGGTGACGCGCCAGCAGCAGCGTGAGGGTGTTGACCAGGACGCTCTCGGGCACGACACCGTCGTCGCGCATCACCGGGATGGCGAGGATGTCAGCCTCGGGGCAGATCTGCCGGATCAGCCCCGCGATGAAGGTGCCATGCCCCGTGTCGGGCTGGATGATCGGGTCGAGCGGGTTGGTGGGCGGCGCGGCATACCCTGCCCCGGCGGGTCCATTGAGCCCGAGGAGTATGCCGTTGAAGTAGACCTCCGTCGTGGCGCTGCCGCCCGGCTCGAACCATGGGTGGGCGCCGAGGCCGGTGTCCGGGATGGCCACGACCGGTCGCCGGTCGACCTTGCGGGCCCGTCGAGCGGGGTCGGGCAGGACGACGCGCACCGGAGCCCGTCCGCCGGAGCCGGGGTAGGCGTATTCGGCAGCGGCGCCACCGCCGCCCCCGTGACCGACGCCGGCCCAATAGGGAACTCCAGCCCAGTAGGGGACGCCGGCCCAGTAGGGCACACCCGCCCAATAGGGGACGCCGGCCCAATAGGGGGCCGTCGTGAGCAGGTGGTCGAGGGCGAGCGGCTTCGCCGCATCGGCGGTCTGGTCTTGCAAGCCGCGCAGCACCGGCCAGGCGTCGACGGCGAAGGACGCATTTTCCTGGGTGGGCCTGATCTGCAAGCCCTGCACCCAATGGCGGGCGATGAGCTCGGCGACCGGCTCTTGTCCGTCGGCGGGATCCTTGATCGTCGGGGGGGCCTCGCCCACCGGTTCCAGGGTGACCCCGAGCTTGACGGCGACTTGCGAGACCTCGTCCATGGCATCGCCGGGAGCAGTCATCCGCGCGTTGCCCCGGGCCAGCAGACGTTCTCCAACGTAGACCGTTGGTGACGGTGCGCCGCCCCCTGGGAGGCGCATCGCGGTGACCGGATCGAGCACCCGCGCGCCATATCGAGCGGCGGCGACGGGATCGACGACGATCGGCGGGGTCGTCGTGAACTCGAGCTGCCGAGCAGCCCGGAACTGCGCCTGGCGATCGACGGCTGGGTCCTGCGTCTTGTCGACGGGGAGGGGGAGGTCGGACGGGGGGAAAGGCGTCATGGTCGGTCCTCACAGGGGGATGCGTGGCCTAGCTGGAGCCTAGGGCCGGGTGCGTCGCCTGTCAGGAGGTTTGACAGGTCAGTCCTGATACATCGGGTGAGCGGTGCCTGGCGGGTCCGACGCCCGCACGTCGGGCGAGTGCTGCCACCGGAAGATGTGGGCGGGCGGCTGGCCTACGATGGGGCGGTTGTTGGAGGGCTCGCATAGTGGCCTAGTGCGGCGGTCTTGAAAACCGCTTGGGGTGCAAGCCTCACGTGGGTTCGAATCCCACGCCCTCCGCTCGCTGGCGCTCGCGCAGGGCCGTAGGACCCACCACGCTCCTGCGAATCGTTGCGACTTCAACCAACTTTCGTGGTGCAGCGTGTGGGAACACGCGGCGCCGGGATGGACGTTGTCGGTGATGTGGTCCACACTGGTCCACAAGCGGCCCCGTGAGGAGCCTGCCAGGATGACCGGCGTTGTTTGCCAGCGCTGCCCTTAGGGATCGGCTCCTGGAGGCCCCTGACGGGGCCGTTAGGGGCCTGGGCACTCTTGGCACGGGAACCAGGGCATGTCCTTGGCCCACTGACTCTGGGGCCGGGGCATGAGACCCAGATGGATGGCGCACACGTTGCTCCGATGAATCTGGTGCCAGACCCTCACGATGTGGGCTCCGTTGACGTTGCCAAACTCGTCAGGCCAGAACGCTTCCTTGAGGAAGCCTCCGTACAGGTCGGCGACCTGGCTCATCTCATACTGGCTCGCGGCCGTCCAGTTGAGGCTGGCGACCAATTCGAACGGCACCGTTGCGCCCTTGCCATGTCTGATTCGGAAATATCGGAGTGTGTCGGTGCTGTCGTGCTTTGAGACGTGCCCGAACCGAATCGACACTTGACGGCGTCCACCTGGCCACCAATCGGCAGCCCACAGGATCCGCTGTAGGACGGCGTACGCAGTGACGTTGTAGAACAGCGTGACGTCGTCGGCGTAGGTACCAACCGCCAGCCGTGCCTTGTCGACCACGACGTAGACCACCTTCAGGCCATCGACCTCTGAGAGCACCCGGGATGCGTGCAGCGCCCGCGGGCTGTGTTTCTTGATGTCAGCCTTCCACGAGAGCAGTCGCGAAGCCGGCGTGCCGAAGTCACGCCGGAGGCGAGCAAGGGCGGTCCGAGCGGCCGCCTCGGCAAGGGGATCCACAAGCACCGCCGCCATGCCGAAAACCGGACTTGCCGCCGGAGAACGGCCACGATCGCCGGTCTCGTCTATGTAGGCCGCCAACCTCGGCAACCTCGTGGCCGCCAAGGAGGCTTGGAAGGGGATGACGACTCCCGACGCAGACGGCCGCTCGCGAGCGCGCTCGACCCGACCTGCTGGCATCCCGCGATCCTTTCACGCTGGACTGACTGTCGACGGGCCGGAGCTTAAGGAACTGCTGAGGATCGATCCGCGATCACGGGTGTGAGAGCCGTGCCGTGAGGTCCGCTCGTCCGCCGACGCGCCGGGAACCTTCCGACCCGCCGCCAAGACCCACCCCTGCCGGCCGTAACACCCACTTCACAGGGGATGGGTGTGGCTGAATGGGTCACCGGTGACGCATTTCGCCACAGTTCCGGCATCGTCGGGTCAAGTCCGGAGTCGGCTGCACCAACCCCAGGGTGGGTGTCACCGCTGCCGCGTAGCCTCAATCCATGGCAACCGTCCTCCTGCTGCATTCCGCCCTCGGCCTCCGTCCGGCGGTGCACTCGCTAGCCGATCACCTCCGCAGCGCAGGCCACCAGGTCATCGCACCGGACCTGCTCGACGGGCACACCTTCGAGGGCGGCGAGTCCGGGTATGCCGAGGCGGTGGCCCACGTCCAGCAGCAGAAACCCGTCGTCGAGCAGCGGGCGGGCACGGCATACGACAGCATCTCGGGGCCTCGCTTCGTGGTGGGGTTCTCGATGGGAGCCGGCATCGCGCAGGAGTTCGC
>Ga0208938_1002222_pt1 | contig 10418 bp, 7 predicted proteins | sample AD_UKC125_MetaG_FD_184434 | JGI IMG/M metagenome (GOLD analysis project Ga0208938, IMG submission 184434) | Active sludge microbial communities of municipal wastewater-treating anaerobic digesters from USA - AD_UKC125_MetaG (SPAdes) (version 2) | ecosystem: Engineered > Bioreactor > Anaerobic >... | reverse complement strand
GTGATGGGCGGCCCACAGGCCGCCGACACCCTGGCCACGGTGCGCCGCAACCAGATCGAACGACGTGGCGACACCTGGGACGGCGACGCGGAAGAGGAGTTCAAGACGCCCATCCGCGAACAGTTCGAGCGGCAGTCCGACGCGTACTACTCCACCGCCCGGCTGTGGGACGACGGCATCATCGACCCGGCCGACACCCGCACCGTCCTCGGCCTGGCCCTGGAGACCTGCCGCCACGCACCACTGCCCGACGTCTCCTATGGCGTCTTCCGAATGTGAGCCCGCTGATATGTCCGCAACCGCCATTCGTACAGTTCTTATCGCCAACCGCGGCGAGATCGCCTGCCGTGTCATCACCACCCTGCGCCGCATGGGAATCCGCAGCGTCGCGGTCTATTCCGATGCCGATGTGAACGCCCGGCATGTCGCCGAGGCCGATGTCGCCGTCCGTATCGGTCCGGCCGAGGCGGCACAGAGCTACCTTGATATCGGCAGGATCGTCGGCGCGGCCCGCGCCACCGGAGCCGACGCGGTCCACCCGGGCTACGGATTTCTTTCCGAGAACCGGGGATTGGCCGCGGCACTCGAGGTGGCCGGGATCATCTTCATCGGCCCGCCCGCCGCGGCGATCGCCACGATGGGGGACAAGATCGCCGCCCGCGCCGCCGTCGCCGAACGGAATGTGCCGGTGGTGCCGGGTATTTCGCGGCCCGGCCTCACCGATGACGACCTGATCGCCGCCGCCCCGGGCATAGGTTTCCCGGTGCTCATCAAGCCGAGCGCCGGTGGTGGTGGCAAAGGAATGCACTGCGTCGAGGATCCGGTCGATCTCCCGGCCGCGCTGCGGCGTGCCCGGCGTGAGGCGGGCACGGCATTCGGCGACGACTCGCTGTTCCTGGAACATTTCGTCGACACCCCGCGGCATATCGAGGTACAGGTGCTCGCCGACAACCACGGCACGGTGATTCACCTCGGCGAACGTGAATGCTCGTTGCAGCGCCGGCATCAGAAAGTGATCGAGGAGGCGCCGTCGGCGCTGCTCGACGAGGCCACCCGCGCCCGTATCGGCCGGGCCGCATGCGATGCGGCGCGCAGCGTCGGCTACTCGGGCGCGGGCACCGTCGAGTTCATCGTGGCCGGCAAGCGGCCCGACGACTTCTTCTTCATGGAGATGAACACCCGACTTCAGGTGGAACACCCGGTCACCGAACTGGTCGCCGGTGTCGACCTGGTGGAACAACAGATCAGGGTCGCCCGCGGCGAGACGCTCTCGCTCACCCAGGACGACGTGGTCGTGCGCGGGCACGCCGTCGAGGCCCGGGTGTACGCGGAGGACCCGGCGTCCGGATTCCTGCCCACCGGCGGCACCATCGCACTCCTCCAGGAGCCGGAAGGTCCTGGGCTGCGGGTGGATTCGTCGATGCTACCGGGTCTGGTCGTCGGCAGCGACTACGATCCTATGCTGGCCAAGGTCATCGCCCACGGCGCTGATCGGGAACAGGCTCTGGAACGGCTCGACGCGGCGCTCGCCCACACCCGGGTACTCGGCGTCGTCACCAATATCGACTTCTGTCGGCACGTCCTGAACCGGCCCGAGATCATCGACGCCCGGCTCGACACCGGACTGCTCGATCGCCTCGTGGTGGATTATGTGCGGCCACAACCGGTTCCCGAGGCACTGGTGCTGGTCGGGTTGTGCCGCACCGGCGCCCGTGAGTGCGACGTGTGGCGCAATGCGGTGGGTTGGCGGGTCGGCGGTCCGGCGCCGGTGATCACCCGGATCGCCGACGGCGCCGACGCGTACACGGTGTCGATCGTCGTCGAGGAAGCGACCGGAACGTCGCTGCACGGTGTCGCGACGTTGACCCATGACGACGGCCGTGACCCGTGGACGGCGGGTATCGTGTACCACGAAGTTGCCCAAGGTGTTTCACGTCTCATCGTGAACGGCGTGAGTCAGTCGTGGTCGGCCGTCGACATCGACGGCACCTGGTGGGTATCGGGGGTGCCCGGTACCTGGCGATTCACCCTGGCGCGTTCGGTGCTCGCCGACGCGGACCCCACCCACGCCGGTGAGCTGGTCAGTCCGATGCCCGGTACCGTCGTCGCGGTACCCGCCGCCGACGGCGCACCGGTCGCCGCCGGTGCCCCGGTGATCGTGGTGGAGGCGATGAAGATGGAACACACCCTGACCGCACCCGTCGACGGTGTGGTCACCCTGTCGGCAAGGGCCGGCGATAAAGTGGGCGCGGGCCAGATCCTCGCGACAGTGACCCCTTCGCCGGTTGAGTCACCCCCTTCGTCGGTTGAGGTGCCCCCTTCGTCGGTTGAGGTGCCCCCTTCGTCGGTTGAGGTGCCCCCTTCGTCGGTTGAGGTGCGAGGAGCGCAAGCGACGAGCCTCGAAACCTCGTGAGATGACATCGTCGCCTCACCGGGTTTCGAGGCTCCTCGCCCAGCGGCTCGTCACACCTCAACCAGCGCGGTAGCAACAACGAAAAGGTAACCGACATGGAATTGACACAGGACTACACCGACCTGATGCACACGGTGCGTGACTTCGCGCGGACCGTCGTCGCCCCGGTGTCGGCCAAACACGATGAAGAGCACAGCTTTCCGTACGAGGTTGTGGCCAAGATGGGCGAGATGGGACTGTTCGGACTGCCGTTCGCCGAGGAGTACGGCGGCATGGGCGGCGACTACTTCGCGCTCGCACTGGCGCTGGAGGAGCTCGGCAAGGTCGATCAGTCGGTGGCGATCACCCTGGAGGCGGGCGTCGGGCTCGGGGCGATGCCGATCTACAAGTACGGCACCGAGGACCAGAAGCGGCGCTATCTGCCCGATCTTCTGGCGGGGAAGGCACTGGCCGGTTTCGGTCTGACCGAGCCGGGTGCCGGATCCGATGCCGGGGCCACCGCCACCACCGCCCGGCCGGACGGTGGCGAGTGGGTGATCAACGGCGCCAAGCAATTCATCACCAATTCCGGTACCGACATCACCTCGCTGGTCACCGTCACCGCAGTCACCGGCGTGACCGATGACGGCCGCAAGGAGATATCCACGATCATCGTGCCGTCGGATACCCCGGGTTTCGTGGCCGAGCCCGCCTACAACAAGGTCGGCTGGAATGCCTCGGACACCCATCCGCTCTCGTTCTCCGAGGCCCGCGTGCCCGTCGGCAACCTGCTCGGCGAACGGGGCCGCGGCTACGCCAACTTCCTGTCGATTCTGGACGAGGGCCGTATCGCGATCGCCGCGCTGGCCACCGGTGTGGCGCAGGGCTGCGTCGATGAGAGCGTGAAGTACGCGAAGGAACGGCAGTCGTTCGGCAAACCGATCGGGCAGTATCAGTCGATCTCGTTCGCTATCGCCCGGATGGAGGCGCGCGCACACGTCGCCCGCACCGCCTACTACGACGCCGCCGCCAGGATGCTGGCCGGCAAGCCGTTCAAGAAGGAGGCGTCGATCGCCAAGATGATCTCCTCGGAGGCGGCGATGGACAACGCGCGGACGGCCACTCAGATCCACGGCGGCTACGGCTTTATGAACGAGTATCCGGTGGCCCGGCACTACCGGGATTCGAAGATCCTGGAGATCGGCGAGGGCACCACCGAGGTTCAGCTGATGCTGATCGCCCGTGAACTGGGTTTCGCCTGAGCGCCGCACGTGTGAGCCGCCCACCGGCCCTCTGATATACCAGATGGGTCACACTCGTCGAAGGATGTGGGGAAATTGAGCGAGCGCATCGTGCAGCGCGGTCTGTGGTTCGAGGAATACGACATCGGCGCGATTTACGAGCACCGGCCCGGGCGCACCGTCACCGAGGCCGACAACGTCCTGTTCACCACGTTGACGATGAACACCCAGGCACTGCATCTCGATGCCGCCTGGTCGGCGCGGCAGCCCGGTTTCGGCGGTCAGCGCCTGATCAATTCGATGTTCACCCTCTCGACCGTCGTCGGGCTGTCGGTGGCGCAGCTGACCCAGGGCACCCTGGTGGCCAATCTCGGTTTCGGCGAGGTCGCCTTTCCCGCCCCGCTGTTCGCCGGTGACACCCTGTACGGCGAAACCGAATGCACCGGCAAGCGCGAATCCAAGTCGCGCCCCGGTGAGGGCATCGTCAACCTGACACATATCGGGCGCAATCAGCACGGTGACGTCGTCGCCCGGGCCACCCGCTCGACCCTCGTCCGTAAACGACCCGTGGAGTAATCGCATGACACAGTTGCTGACCAATGCCTGGACCCCGCCCGGCCCGGCGATGCTGTTCTGCCCGGCCGACCGGCCCGATCGCTATCGCAAGGCCCTCGACCGGGCCGATGTGGTGATCCTGGACCTCGAGGACGCCGTCGGCCCGGAGAATCGGCCCGCCGCGCGTGAGGCGCTGATCGCCAACCCGATTGATCCCGACCGCGTCGTGGTGCGGATCAACCCGGCGACCACCGGCGACTATCGGCGCGACCTCGCCGCCGTCGCCGAGACCGACTATCGGGTGGTGATGCAGGCCAAGTCCGAGACCCCCGAGTCGGTGATCGAGACCGCGCTGCAGACGATCGCGCTGGTGGAGACGCCGTTCGGCGCCACCAGGGTCAACGAGATCGCCGCCGTCAGCAACTGCATCGGCCTGATGTGGGGTGCCGAGGATCTGGTGGCCGGGCTGGGCGGCAAGTCGAGCCGCTTCGGTGACGGAGAGGAGAATCCGGGCACCTACCGGGACGTGGCGCGGTGGGTGCGGTCGGTGACCCGGCTGGCCGCGGCGGCGTACGGCAAGTTCGCCGTCGACTCGGTACACCTGGACATCGACGACGTGGACGGGCTGGTCGCCGAGATCCGTGACGCCGTTGCCCTGGGGTACGCCGCCACCGCCTGCATCCATCCCTCGCAGGTGGTGCACATCCAGGCCGGCTACGAGCCCACCGAGGACGAGATCGTGTGGGCGAAGAAGGTTGTCGACGGTTCGGCCGAGCACCTGGGCGGGGTGTTCTCCATCGACGGGCAGATGGTCGACGGCCCGGTGCTGCGGCAGGCACAGGCGGTCCTGGCCCGCGCACGGGGGTGACATGAGCACCGGTCAGATCGAGGCATTCGCCGAATCGGTCGGCCTGGGCGGCGCCGAGTACGGACGGCTGTGGCAGTGGTCGGTCGACAACCCGGCGACGTTCTGGCGCGCGGTCTGGGACTTCTACGGCGTTTCGGAGCGCGCGGCCGCGGCCGACGGCGGTCCGTTGGGTCCCGATGACCACGCGGTGCTGGCCCCGGCGACGTCAGGGGCCACGATGCCCGGCGCGCGCTGGTTCCCGGCGATGCGCCTGAACTATGTGGACCAGATCCTGGCGCACGCCGATCAGCCGGGCACGGCGATCGTCGGCGTCACCGAGGACGGCGAACGCGCGGAACTGTCGTGGTCGCGGCTGGCCGACCAGGTGGCCCGGCTCGCGGGCACCCTGGAGGAACTCGGTGTCGGTGAGGGCGATGTGGTCGCGGCGTATCTGCCCGACATCCCCGAAACGGTGGTGGCGTTCCTGGCGACGGTCTCCCTGGGGGCGATCTGGTCGGGTTGCGGTCAGGACTACGCACCCGAGGGGGCGGCGGCCCGGCTCGGTCAGCTGCGGCCCAGGGTGCTGTTCTCCTCGACCGGGTACCGCTTCAACGGCAAGCTCGCCGACAAGAACGCCGACAGCGCCGAACTGGCCGGTCTGCTGACAGATCTCGTCGCGCATATCGTCGTCGTCCCCGCCGACGGGCCGCCCGCGCCTGACGCTCCGGACGGGCCGGTCCGCGTGTGCGCTTTCGCCGACGCGGTGGGCGGTGCGCACCGCGTGCCGCCGCGCCCGGTGCCGTTCGACCATCCGCTGTGGGTGCTGTTCAGTTCCGGCACCACCGGTAAGCCCAAGGGCATCGTGCACGGTCACGGCGGGGTGGTGCTCGAACACCTGAAGGCCGCGGGCCTGCACGCCGATCTGCGGCGCGGAGACATCTTCTTCTGGCATACGGCGCTGAGCTGGATGATGTGGAACTTCCAGGTGGGCGGGCTGCTGACCGGGGCGACGATCGTCACCTACAGCGGCTCGCCGCTGTATCCCGACGCCGACCGGTTGTGGCGGCTCGTCGAATCCGAACATGTCACCTACCTGGGCACCAGCCCCGGCCAGTTGCGCGCCTCGCAGAAGGCCGGTCTGTCACCGGGCCGCGATCACGACCTGTCCACGTTGCGCACCCTGGGCAGTACCGGATCCACCCTGGCCGCCGACCTCTTCGGCTGGGTGGACGCGAATGTGTCTGCGGGCCTGCCGATCTCCTCGATCAGCGGCGGCACCGACGTGGTCTCGGCGTTCGCCGGTGGCAGTGTGGGTGTCCCGGTTGTCGCGGGCGAGCTTTCGGTACGTTATCTCGGTGTGGCGCTGGATAGCTGGGCGCCCGACCGCACTCCGTTGATCGGTGAGGTGGGGGAGATGGTGATCACCGCGCCGATGCCGTCGATGCCGATCTTCTTCTGGGATGATCCAGGCGGAAAACGTTACCGCTCAGCCTATTTCGACCATGAGTGGGAGGGGGGTGCGGCGTCCGGGCCGGTCTGGCGGCACGGCGACTGGGTAACGGTCACCGACCGCGGATCCCTGGTCATCCACGGACGCAGTGACGCCACCCTCAACCGGCACGGTATCCGGATGGGCTCGGCCGACATCTACGAGGTGGTCGAGGGCTTCGACGAGATCACCGAGGCCTTCGTCCTCGGTGTCGACGGCCCCGACGGCGCGTACTGGATGCCGTTGTTCGTCACCCTCGCCGAGGGGGCGGTGGTCGACGACGATCTACGGGCGCGCATCGCGGCCGAGATCCGCACCCGGCTCTCGCCGCGACACGTCCCCGACGAGGTGATCGAGGTGCCCGGCATTCCACATACCCGCACCGGAAAGAAACTCGAGGTCCCGGTGACGGCCATCCTCGCCGGCCGGTCCGAGGTGAACCTGGATCCTCGGTCGGTCGATGACTTCTCACTCATCGACCTCTATGCGCGACTGGGGCGTCAACACCTCTGGTGACGGCACGGGGACCCCGACCGAGGCTGTGCGCATAGGTGCGAATGCCTCCGATGTTCATGTGGATGTGACGGCGAGGCTTGCGAATCACCGCATCGGGTGTACTACCGTGGAACGAGGTCCATTGCGCTCACCGCGGGGGGCGACCACAACCGAGCAGGAGTACAGAGCATTATGTCGTATCAACCAGGTGGTGGCTACGGGCAGCAGCCCGGCGCTTCCGGTCAGTCCTACGGACAGTACCCGGGCTACGGTCAGCAGGGCCCCGGACAACAAGGTGCAGGACAGCAGGATCCGGCTGCCCAGCAGCAGTCGTACGGGCAGCAACAGAGCTACGGTCAGCAGCCGGCGTACGGGGGCGGAGCGCCCGGCTACGGCCAGTCGCCGCAACAGGCACCCGGCCGCTACGGCTACGGGGCGTCCGGCGCGCCGGCCCAGTCGAGCCAGGGGCTGCCCGCCAACACCTCGCTGATCCTGTCGGCGGCGGTCGGTGTCCTCGGCGTGATCGTGCTGTTCTGCGGTTTCGCACCCGGAATCTCCGACGAGAGTCTGTCGGTGCCTGTGTTCGGCACCAGTTCGCCGTTCGCGGCCCCGTATGTCGCCATCGTCGTCGCGGGTCTGCTCGCGCTCACCGCGTTCCTGCCCGGCGGCAAGACCCCGCCCGTCGGGGTGATCACCGCACTGACGGTGACGGGCACGATCGTCACGCTGTTCGCGATAGTCAAGAAGGGTGATCTGGACCCGGGCACCGGTGCCGGTGCCATCATCGTGCTGGTGGGCGGCATCTTGATGTCCATCGCCGCGGTGCTGTGGCTGCTCGTCGACTCCGGCCTGGTCAAGACGGGTCCGAGTGCTCCGGCCACCCCCGCCGGTGGCACACCGACCGCGGCTCCGGCCGCCCCCACGCAGCCCGGTGCGGACGCGGCGGGCACCCCCTACGGAGCGTCGTACGGCCAGTCCGGCTACGGTCAGGGTGCGGCGGCCGGTCAGGCGTCCAACGCCCCCAAGCCGGCGACCGATCCGGGTGCTGCCGCCTCGGGCGGTCCGTCCTACGGCGGCGGCTACGGCAACACGCCCGGTTCGGACAGCGCGACCACCGTGTTCAACAACCCGAACCAGCCCGGCGGCGGTCAGCCCGGCGGGGGACAGCCCGGCGGGGGACAGCAGAGCAACTTCACCCCCGGCGGCTACGGCTTCTGAGCCTGCGCCGATACCCGGTCCAGCCAGCGAGGGTCTGCCGATCGGGGCAGACCCTCGCTGTTGTTTCGGCCACATCCCGAGTCTGCGGTGAGGATGTGAATTTTGGGGTTGGTGCGGCGCGTCTGACCGATGTTGCCAACGGGACGTGTCAGTCTCGGAAGTGATGGCGACACGAACGGCGACCCGGACCGACAATCTCGCGTCGCGCCTGAGGCAGGCGCGGCGCGACAGGCGTGAGCGCCGCATGGTGGTCGACGGTTCCACCCGCGAACTGCTCATCGTCGCCTTCGTCACACCGCTGGTCACCCTCGCGGTGCTCACCGTCCTCACGGTTCTCACCGTCCTGCTGGCCGGCGGCGGCCTGAGCGGGCTCGTCGGCACCATCGGCGCCCTGTGGCTCGCCGTCCACCAGGTGCCGGTCTCCCTGTCGGGGGTCACCCTCGGCGCACTCCCGCTGCTGCCGACGCTGCTGGTGATGGCCGGCACCGCGCGCGTCGTGCGGTCCGCCGGCCACGGACGCGACCGGGGCGAACTGGGCGCGATCGTCGCCGCGGCCGTCGGCGGGCCGATGGTGCTCACGGCGATGGCCGTGGCCGTCGTCATGGACGGATCGTCGACCTCGCAGATCCAGAGCCCGGACGCACTGGCCGCGTTCACCCACACGATGCTGGTCCACGCGGCCGCCGCCGCGCTCGGGGTGGGGGCCGCCCGGGGCGAGCACCGCGACGGGAGATATTCGCGTCCGCTGTGGGAACGGCACCTCACCGTCACCTCGGCCGACCGCACCGGGCTGCGGTTCGGTGTGGCGGCCCTGCTCGCGTTGTTGGCCGCGGGCGGTGTACTGGTGACGGCCCGGCTGATCCTCAACTGGGACCAACTGACCATCCTGTTCGATGAGGGCTACGACTTCGACGGCTACCTCGGCCTCGGTGTGCTGTCGGTGCTGTACCTGCCCAATCTGATCGTCGGTGCCGCCGCCGTCCTGGTCGGGTCGCGGGCGCAGGTCGGTACCGCCTCCGTCGATCTGATGAGCGTGACCGGCGGCGACGTGCCGCCGCTGCCGCTGTTGGCCGCACTCCCCGGCGAGGGGCTCGGCACCACCGGTGCCATGGGGTTCGCGGTGCCCACGGTGATCGCGCTGTTCGTGGCCGTCCGGTGCCGGTCGGTCAACCCGTTCTCGCACTTGCGCGCCGTCGCCGTCGCCGGTGCCGCCGCCGCGGGCCTGATCACGCTTCTCGCGCAACTGTCCGGCGGCCGGATCGGCGAACTCGGCGAGGTGGGTGTCACACCGGTCACCACCGGCATATTCACTCTGGGCTGGAGCGTCCTCGTCGGTGGTCTGGTCGTCGTGATTCACGCATTGCTGCCCTCCACCCGCGCGGCGCGCGCCGGCCGGTCCGGTGAACCGCGATCGGCCGACGCGCGGAACCGGAACGGACACCGCGACCGGGGCAATGCCACTGATCAGGACGACGATCAGGACTGGGACGACGAGCAGGACTGGGACGACGAGCAGGACTGGGACGACGAGCAGAATCGGGACCGTGACGACCTGGACGCCGAGGATGACCCGGACGCCGGGGACGGTGACCCGGACGAGGACCGGCCCGCCGGGACCGGCGACACCCATCGGGACGGTGGGACCAAGAAGTTTGACGACCTGGCCTTCGATTTCGGCGAGATGGATCTCGACGAGTACGACACCGAACGGGCCATCAGCCGCAAGCTCAACGACAGGATGTGAGTACCCACCCTCGACCTGGCGGCAGGTCACATCCGGGTCACGGCTAGGCTTGCACGAGTGAGTGCAACTCCACCAGGATCACCGTCGGTGACACCGCCGTCCACGGCATCGTCGCAGGTCGTGCCCGTCTCCGGTAGGGCGGCCCGCGTTGTGGTGCTCGCCTCCGGTACCGGTTCGCTGCTGGCCGCGCTCATCGAACGCTCCCGCATTCCCGGGTCGGTGTTCGAGATCGTCGCGGTCGGAGCCGACCGGGACTGCGCCGCGGTGGGCATCGCGCGCGAGGCGGGCATAGAGTCGTTCACCTGCCGCGTCGCCGACCACCCCGATCGCGGGGCCTGGGACGAGGCACTGCGTGAGCACGCCGCACGGGCCGAGCCCGATTGGGTGGTCACCGCCGGATTCATGAAGATCCTCGGACCGCGGTTCCTGGACGCGTT
>Ga0208938_1002220_pt1 | contig 10421 bp, 8 predicted proteins | sample AD_UKC125_MetaG_FD_184434 | JGI IMG/M metagenome (GOLD analysis project Ga0208938, IMG submission 184434) | Active sludge microbial communities of municipal wastewater-treating anaerobic digesters from USA - AD_UKC125_MetaG (SPAdes) (version 2) | ecosystem: Engineered > Bioreactor > Anaerobic >... | reverse complement strand
GTCATCGCGACCCCGTGCGAACCGAGCGACGACGCGTGGCCCGTCAGCGCCGGCAACGCGACGCCCACCATCGCGGCGAGCATCGAGCTCGCGGCAGCCGTGATCGACGAGGTGAACACACACGCGGCGGCGATGACTGCCGCAATGATGGACACGAGCAGGAACGCGCGCACTGAGCCCACCGACCAGGCGTAAGTGCTGATCACGCCCGGGGTCAGCGTGTCCTTAAGTGGTTGCCCGAGCGCCCACGCCAGCGCCCATAAGGCAGTGAGCAGGCTGGCCACAGACCAGACCGCGGCAGTCCAGCCCGCCCGCACGACGTCGCGCCGGCCGACCGGTGAGAGCACGCCGTTGCGACCCTGCGGTCCAAGTACCGACGCGTATCCGAGCAGCCCCACAGTGAGCACGGCGGCGGCGGTCGCGATCAGCCGCAGGATCGGCAGCCCCCAGGCCACCAGCGGACCGGGTCCGGCGATCTCAGCACTGACGGGTTCGGCCGTTCCGCCACCCACGATCAGCCCGACCGCCAGTCCGGCCACGGCCAGGACCGCGACCGGCAGGACCCAGCGGGCGGTGTTATTGCGCACGCGACCTCCAGAAGAGCCCACCTGCCACGAGTAGCGCTGCCAGCAACGCGATGGGAGCCCAGATCTTCGCGGCGCTGCTGCTGCCGTTGTTCTGCTCCTGCGCCGCCGGGCTCGGCGACACCTCCGGCGCAGCGTCGCCCTTGATCGTGAAGTTGATCGTTCCCTCCAGCGGGTGGCCGTCCTCGGCCACGGCCCGGTAGGACACGCGGTACTGACCGGCCGCCGCAGTAGCCGGCCATGGCGCTGAGAGCACCGCTCCGTCGACCTGCGACGGGCCAAGGTCGACCTTTGTGCCCTGCGCATCTTGGGCCACCAGTCTGTCGCCGGCGGTCAGCAGATCCTCCCCGAACGTGAGCGCGACCTGCGTCGGTGGCGCGGTCAGCGTTGCGCCCTCCGTGGGGTCGCTGCTGAGCAGCTCGGTGTGGGCCGCAGCGGGGGCGACCGCGATGAGTGTGAATGCCGCAGCGCAGACGACGGCACGACGCACGTGCATGGGTACTCCAGATGGTGGATGGATTGGTTAAGGGGTAGCCAGCGCCGGCGGGCCGCGACCGGCCGCCGCGCCATCGATCCACACATCACGCAGTTGGGCGATCTCCCCGAGCAGTCGGCGGGTGCCTGCTGGGCGGTCTGGGGTGCCAGCCAGAGCCAGCCGCAAGGCCACGACCCATTGCAGGTAGCGGCGCCTGGCCGCAGCGTGCAGCCGTGCCTCACCGATGCGCAGGAACAGCGCAAGCAGCAGGGCCGCGGCGACATGCGCGCCCAGCATGCTCCCGCCCGAGTGGGCGTGTCCGAGCGTGACGTGCACGACCGCCTGCACTGCGAGCACCGCAGCGACGATCGTCAGCAGATTGCGTTCCCGCTTCGTCCAGTGGTAGGACGCCACAGTCGCCGTCGCCAGCAGTAACGCCAGGAAGACCGGATCAGCATGCCCGCCGGCCAGGAAGTGGGCGCCCGCGGCAAGTCCCACGCTCGACCCTGCAAGGACGGCGGCGCGTAGCCACCGGGCAGGGGAGGCGGGCCGCATGACACAAAGGGTACGCACCTCACCGATTGGGTCAGCCCGCGGTCTGGCAACTCGCGCAGCCGTTAGACCTTGGCACATCCGTTAGATGGAAATGCCCGTTTTGTCGCTAACCGATGTACCAACATCTAACGGATTCTCAGCCGAACAGCGTCCTCGCGAAATCCGGCACCGGGGTCTGGGTGTCCTTGGGCGGGCGCATGTAGCCACGCGACCCGGGCCGCTCGGGAAGTTTCAGCGGTGGGGTGGTGACGTCCTCGTAAGGAATCGTCGAAAGCAAATGGTGGATGACGTTGAGCCGCGCGGCCTTCTTGTTGTCACTCTCCACGACGTACCAGGGCGCTTCCGGAATGTCGGTGTGGACCATCATCTCGTCCTTGGCCCTGCTGTACTCCTCCCAGCGGGTAATGGATTCCAGGTCCATCGGGCTGAGCTTCCAGCGTCGCATCGGGTCCTTCAGCCGGGACTGGAACCGGCGCTGCTGCTCCTCGTCACTGACGCTGAACCAGTACTTGCGCAACACGATGCCGTCCTCGACCAGCAGCCGTTCGAAGATCGGCGTCTGGTGCAGGAAGCGCCGGTACTCCTCCAAGGTGCAGAATCCCATCACCCGCTCGACACCCGCGCGGTTGTACCAGGAGCGGTCGAGCAGAACGATCTCGCCGGCGGCCGGTAAGTGCGAGGCGTAGCGCTGGAAGTACCACTGGGTCTTCTCGCGCTCGGTCGGGGCCGGCAGTGCCACGATCCGGGCGACGCGGGGGTTGAGGTAGGCGGTGATCCGCTTGATGGCCCCACCCTTGCCGGCCGCGTCCCGGCCTTCGAAAATGACGACCAGCCGGGTGCCGGTGGCTTTGACCCATTCCTGCAACTTCACCAGCTCGGCCTGCAGTCGGAACAGTTCCGCTTCGTAGACCTTGTTCTTCAGTTTCGGCTCGTCGCGCTTGGCCATGGCCAAACCCTATTGGCCCGCCCCCAGCACTCGCGCCTTGGCTGCGGTGAACTCGTCGTCGCTGAGCAGACCCTTGTCCTTCATGTCCGACAGGCGCTGCAATTCGGTGACGGTGTCGTCGTTGGTGCTTGGCGGTTGATCCAGCGGGTGGGGGATGCCGAACTCCCGGAACACCGGTATCTGCTCGGCCGACGCGCCATCCGGCATCCCGACGGCGAACAGCGACGGGTCGGTCGGGCTGATCCAGGACGGCCAGACGTCGCCGACTCGTGGCATCTGGGTCTGGTTGATGAGCATCTTCTTGCGGCCTTCGAACGTCGGCGTACCGTCCAGCGGCTCCAGCAGGAAGGTGACCCAGCACTGGATGTTGATGTTGTTCACCACCATGCCGGTCGGGTCGATCCGCACGATCTTGGCACGGGCTTTGCGACCCGTGCTGACGAGATCGGCTGCCTGTTGCTGTTGCTTCTTGGACGGGCCGAACAACGTCCCCCGCAGCGCGAAGAGGATGATGATCACGATGAGGATTGGCACCGCGACGGACAGGATCGTGATCATCGTGACGCTCATGAGCCCGATGATGAACTCGTCGGGGAGCTTCGGGAAGGGGCCAAACGGTCACTGTGCGGATCTCCAAGTGGAGGCTGCGCACAAAGAACAGCCGCGGGTTGTCGGACGTGGCGAGGGTGGGCCCAACGTGTCCAATCTCACGTTGCCGCGCAGCGTTTCCGGGGATGCCATGTATGTGAAGCGCATCGAGTGGATCGACCTAGTCAAGGCGTGCTCGGTGCTGCTCGTCGTCTTCATGCATGCCACGAACCTCATGGCGGACTTGGCCGGCGACACTGCCGTTGCCGGTTTCCTGCGCGCCTTCAATGCGGTTGTGGAGCCGCTGCGGATGCCGGTCTTCTTCCTGGTCTCCGGCATGCTCGCCGCTTCTGCCATCCACCGGCCGTGGCGGTCGTCAACGACCCGCACCACCGGAATGGTCTACCTCTACGTCGTCTGGATGGCGCTCTTCATCGGCTTTCAGGCTCTGCTCGGAATCTCGACCCCGGAGCCTGTGCTGGCGGTGCTGTTCGCCAAGAGCGGGTACTGGTACCTCTACGCGATGGCACTGTTCTTCGTGATCGCCCGAGTGCTGCGCAGCCAGCCCGCCTGGGTGGTGGTGGCTATAGCTCTACTGCCCAACCTGCTGCGCCCGGCCGTCGACGCGGTCGTCGCGGACACGGTGCCCGGTGCGCTGTACACGTCTATGGCAATGAACCTCTGCTTCTTCCTGCTCGGTGCTTACTTCAAGCCCGTCGTGGCCGGCATCGCCGCACGCGCCACGTGGTTGCACACCCTGGTCTTGGGAGCGATCGCGCTGCCCTTCGCCATCTGGTGGATGACCAACCCGGCGCTGGCCGGCCTGACCTACTTCCCAGTGAGCGTGCTGCTGCTCGCCTTCGGAATCAGCCTGGCGGTGCAAGTCACGCGCGACGGCGCACCCGCCTGGGCCGGCTACCTCGGGGTCCGCACCCTGCCGATCTATGTGTGGCAGTGGCCAGTCATCTTCCTGGCCGCCGCAGTTGTGCCGAATTGGGCGTTGGGGCATCCGCTGGCACAAGTGGGCTTCCCGCTGGGGATCACGGCTCTGGTCGCGCTGACCGCAGTCTGGCTGCACAAGCAGCCGTCGTTCCGGCACTTCTTCACGGCCCCGTCGTGGATCCTGTCGCCGTATGTGCGCATCGCACCGGCCGCCACCGTCACCGCGGGCCGCTAGCGTCGGCAACGTTGCGACGTGCCGGATGCCGCAACGCGACACAACGGCTCGTGCCCCGAAACAGTGAGTACCGACACGTTTTCGCGAACCTGTGGCGCCTTCTAAGTTACTCGCCAGTAGGCTTGGGTGGAGGAGGTCTGCATGGATCACATGACTATCCGCCTGATCATCGGTGCGCTGCTCGTCGTGGCAGTCGTCGCCCTGGCGGGAAAACGTGCCCTGACCCTGTTCAAGCTCATCACCTCTGGTCAGCCCACGGTTGACCGGCCGGAGAGCCGCCCAGCGGCGCTGGAGACTCAGGTCACCGAGGTGATGGGGCAGAAGAAGCTGCTCAAGTGGTCCGTGCCCGGCGTCGCGCACGCATTCACGATGTGGGGCTTCATCATCCTGATCCTCACGATCATCGAGACTTTGGGCGCCGTCTTCATCGCCCAGGACTTCGCCATCCCGTTCATCGGGCGCTGGCCGGTCATCGGGTTCATCGAGGACCTGTTCATCGTGCTGGTGCTCCTCGGCCTGGCAATCTTCGCCGTGATCCGGCTGCGCACCCAGCCCGAGAAGCAAGGCCGCTACTCGCGATTCTTCGGCTCGCACACCGGTGCCGCCTGGCTCGTGCTGTTCATGATCTTCAACGTCATCTGGACGCTGTGGGTCGCTCGCGCCGCGCAGTGGGCCGTTTCGGAGCACACGCTGCAGGAGGGCAACTACACGCAGGCCTTCCCGTTCCACTCCTCCGGCGGCGCGTTCGCGTCCGAGTGGCTCGGCCGGATCCTGTACCCGCTGGGCCTGACCGCCAACGAGTGGATCGAGACGATCTTCCTGCTGGTCAACCTCGGGATCATCTTCGGCTTCCTGATCCTGGTGCTGCACAGCAAGCACCTGCACATCTTCCTGGCCCCGATCAACGCCGGCGCCAAGCGGCAGCCGAACGCGCTCGGGCCGCTGCTGCCGATGTACTCCGGGACCGAAAAGATCGACTTCGAGGACCCCGCCGAGGACGCGACATTCGGGCGTGGCCGGATCGAGGACTTCACGTGGAAGGGCATGCTTGACATGGCCACCTGCACCGAGTGCGGGCGTTGCCAGAGTCAGTGCCCGGCGTGGAACACCGAGAAGCCGCTGAGCCCGAAGCTCATGATCATGGACCTGCGCGACCACCTGTTCGCCTCCGCGCCCTACCTGCTCGCCCTGCCTGAGCGCGACGAGATGGGTGAGCGCAACGAGGAGGTCCTGGCCAAGGTCGGTACGGCCGTTGCCGACGAGATCCAGCGGCCGCTGGTCGGGCCGCGCGACTTCGACGAGCTGCGTTCGACCGACGGCTACGACGCGGCCGGCCACCGCAGCCACGAGGGCCCGGTCATCGACACCGACGCCCTATGGTCCTGCACCACCTGCGGCGCGTGCGTCGAGCAGTGCCCCGTGGACATCGAGCACATCGACCACTTCATCGACATGCGCCGCAACCAGGTGATGATCGAGTCCGAGTTCCCCGCGGAGCTCGGCGGCCTGTTCAAGAACGTCGAGCAGAAGGGCAACCCGTGGGGCATGAACGCCTCGCTGCGTAACGCCTGGATCGAAGAGGTCGACTTCGAGGTCCCCGTGTTCGGCATGGACGGCGAGGAGGAGATCCCCGCCGACGTCGAGTACCTGTTCTGGGTCGGTTGCGCCGGTGCCTACGAGGACCGCGCGAAGGCGACCACGAAGGCCGTCGCGCAATTGCTCAACGAGGCCGGCGTGAAGTACATGGTGCTGGGTGAGGGCGAGACCTGCACCGGTGACCCGGTGCGGCGCGCGGGCAACGAGTTCCTGTTCCAGATGCAGGCCATGCAAAACGTCGAGATGCTCAACGAGATCAAGGCGAAGAAGATCGTTGTCACCTGCCCGCACTGCCTGAACACTCTGGGCCGGGAGTACCCGCAGGTCGGTGGCGAGTACGAGGTCGTGCACCACTCGCAGTTGCTGGCGAAGCTCGTCGACGACGGCCGGCTCACACCGGTCAACCACGTGGACCAGAAGGTCACCTACCACGACCCGTGCTACCTCGGCCGGCACAACAAGATCTATGTGCCGCCCCGTGAGTTGGTTGCCAATGTCCCCGGCGTCACGCTGGTGGAGATGGAACGCAGTGTCGAGCGGTCCTTCTGCTGCGGTGCCGGTGGCGCACGCATGTGGATGGAAGAGACCCTCGGCACCCGCGTCAACATGAACCGCACGGACGAGGCGCTGGGCACCGGTGCCACCACGGTCGCTGTGGCCTGCCCGTTCTGCAACGTCATGCTGTCCGATGGCGTTACGGCACGCCAGTCCGAGGGCGCGGCCGGGGAGAACGTCGCGGTCAAGGACGTGGCGATCATGCTGCTGGAGAGTGTGAAGAAGTAGATCGGGCTATGTGACTGAGCGGCCAGAAACTGGCCTGTCACTCACAAAGCCTCGTGGCTGCCGCGATTGCATCCCGGCCCATCTGGGATCATGGAGGCATGAGCATGCATGTGGAATCCGCCGACCGCAGCTGGACCATCACGAAGGTCGTCGCCGTCATCGTCGCCATCCTGACCGCGGGCTACATGCTGCCCTGGGCAATCGCCGCCGTGCGCGACGTGCCGCACTGGGGGGTGTTCTGGCTCAACCTGTTGCTGGGCTGGACGATCGTCGGCTGGATCATCGCTTTGGTGATGTCGCTGCGCGCCCAGCGCCAGGTGATCGTTTCTTAGGCATCCACTCCTAAACTCACACCTCGGCGCCGGGAGCGGACACAGATTCCGGTCCTCGCGGAGCGGGGACGCCCGACCCATCCGACAGATACGCCTCAGCCGGGGCTGGCCGGCCGTAGTAGTACCCCTGGGCGTATCGCACACCCAGACTCCGGGCCACATCTGCTTCAGCATCCGTCTCGACGCCCTCGGCGACCACGTCGCAGCGCAGGGAATGGGCAATGCTCGCCGCGGCCGCCAAGAAGGTCCCGTGGCCGTCCCCGTCCTCCCGGTGCACGAGGCTGCGGTCCACTTTGAGAATCGATGCGCGTAGGTACTCCAACCTGGAGAAGTTCGAAAAGCCGGTCCCGAAGTCATCGATGGCGATGCGCATTCCCGCCTCGCGCAGGCGCAGTAGCCCCTTGCCCGCGTTGGGATCGTCCTGAAACCCCAGCGACTCGGTCACCTCGATGACCAGGCGTTGTGCATATGCCGCGAGCGGTCCGGTCAGGATCGCATCGATGAGCGGCTGGTCGGCGAGCTCCTTGGTGGACAGGTTCACTGTGACGAAGAAGTCCTGCGGATATCGCGCGAACCAGCTCGGCAGCGCATCTGCCAATTGGCCTATGACGACCCGCCCGAGATTCACGATCTGTCCCGACTGCTCGGCATAACCGATGAACTGTCCGGCCGGGATGACCTGTCCATCCCGGACCCAGCGGATCAACACCTCCACCCCGGCCATGCGTCCGTCGCTCACCTCGACAATCGGCTGGTAGTGCAGGCGGAAGTCACCGTTGCGCAGCGCCGCCATCAAGTCGTGTCCCATGCGGGCCCGGGTGATCGCTTGGATCCCGATGTCCTCGTTGAACCGCTCGTAGCGGTCACCCCCGTTGCCCTTGGCCGAGTACATGGCCAGGTCCGCGCACAGCAGCAGTTCATCGGCAGTCAGAGCATCACTGGGCGCTGTCGCGATCCCGATGGTGGCCGTGGTCTGCACGATGTTCCCGGCAATATGAATGGGAGCCCGCACCGCCGCCAATGTCCTTCGTGCCACGTCCTGCATGCGGGCGTCGTCGACGTCGTCGCACAGCAGGATGCCGAACTCGTCGCCTCCCAGCCGGCTCACGTGATCGCTGTCGGCCACCTCCCGGGACAGCCGGCTCACCACGGTGCGAAGCACCTCATCCCCGACTCGGTGCCCGAGTTCGTCGTTGACGGCTTTGAAGTTGTCCAGATCCAGCCAGAGCAGGGCCACCTGCGAGAACTCCGCCTCGGCCTTGGCGATCTCCGACTCGACCGACGCCAGCAAACCCAGCCTCGATTCCGATCCGGTGAGGGAGTCCACCCCTGCCAGCTCGAGGTTCCGGCGGTTGACCCGCGCCAGGTTCCACAACAACGCCAGGAACAACAGGCCCACGGCCACGAGCCAGAACACCCGGCTGTAGTACCACCCGGCCGAGTAGCGTCCAGTCGAGTTGAAGTTGACCGCCGCCTCGCCGAGTCCGAGCACAGCCAAGGCGAACAGCCAGCGCGTGATGACCGAGCCGTTGCGGGCGCACGCAGCGGTCACCGTCGCACTGACCAGCGCGAAACCGACGAGCAAGATGTCGAGCACCCTCATGTACGACGTCGGTTCACCCTCGCTGCCGAGCAGCGCCGGCAGCTGGTCGGCACCGATCGTGACCAGACCGACCGTGATCAGTATCCCCCCGAGCGTCAGCGCCAGCCCGAACAGTTCCTCGAAGTGGTTGAAGCCCGGGCGACGGTGGGTGCGCTGGTCCATGTCGAGGACGAAGGCCGACACGGCGATACCGATCGGGAACGCGAAGTGCCAGGCATAGAACAGACTCGGCGCGCTTTGAAGTCCTCCGAGGATCTGCTGGTCAGGCAGCACTGCGCCCGGAAACACCAGCGGGAAGAACACGAGAATGCCTGTCATGTAGAGGAAGGTGCCGGAAACCATCAAGTACCCGCGCCGCCCGGTGCTGCGCGCCTGGCTCAACATCAGCACTGCGATCACCCCGCACATGAACGCACCTACTACGGCATGGGCCAAACCGACCGCGGGCAGAGCGGGGAGTCTGCGCGGTGCACTCTGGATGGCAACCACGACAAACACCGAGTACAGGACCAGAATCAGCGCGCTCACGGTCTTGGTCCGCGAGGTCATTCTCTGCGGACTGTCCATGGTGAACAGCGGCTGCGCCACCCCGACAGGGTAGAGGGCAACGACCGGGTTAAGCCTGTTTCGCGGTAGTGGATCTTGTGATTCACTCTTCAGAGTTGTGTCAATCCGGCATTTGAGGTGCGGGATTCACACCGTCAGGCAGAAACCCCCAGCGCGTCGAGCACCTTGGCCACGTTGTCGTCGACGTCGTCGGTACCGGACAAGTGCAGCTCGGCGGTCTCCGGTGTCTCGTACTCCTGGCCCACTCCCGTGAGGTTCGGCAGCGTGCCAGCCTTCGACTTCGCGTACAGCCCCTTGGTGTCGCGTTCCATGGCCACTTCGATCGGCGTGTCAACCCAGGCTTCCACGAAGTCACCGTCCGGGAACAGCGAGCGGGCGGTCTGGCGGTCCGCGCGGAACGGCGACACCAGCGCGACGATCGCCACGAGCCCGGCGTCATACATCAGATGCGCGACCTCGGCGACGCGACGGACGTTCTCGGCGCGGTCCTCCGGGGTGAAGCCCAAGTCCTTGTTCAGGCCGCTGCGCAGGTTGTCGCCGTCGAGGACGAACGAGCGGATCCCCAGCGAGTGCAACTTGCGCTCGACGGCGTCCGCGATCGTCGACTTGCCCGACCCGGAGAACCCGGTGAGCCACAGCACTTTCGACGGGTGACCGTTCAGCGCCTGCCGCGCCTGGCGGTCGACCTCGAAGTGGTGCGGCACGACATTGGTCGCGCGGCGCAGTGCGAAGCGGGTCAGGCCAGCGGCCAGCGTCTCACCGGACAGCCGGTCCACGAGGATGAATCCACCCGTCTCGCGGGATTCGGTGTACGGCTCCAGGATCACTGGACGGGAGGTAGCGATCTCCACGCGGCCGACGTCGTTGATCTCCAGCAGCCGGGCGGCCATGGTGTTGCCGTTGGTGACATCCAGGCGGTGCCGGACGTTGGTGACGGTGGCCGGCACCTCGAGCGGGCCGCAGCGCAGCGTGTAGGAACGGCCGTGGGCGAGCTGCTGGTCGGACATCCAGACGATGTCGGAGGCGAACCGGTCAGCCAGCTGCGGAGCCTCACCGGTGACCAGCAGATCGGCCCGTGCGATGTCGATGTCCTTGTCCAGTTCGATCGTCACCGACTCGCCCGGGATGGCCTGCTCGCGTTCGCTGGGCTTGGTGCCGTCCAGCCAGTGCAGCGCGGTGATCGTGGCCTGCTGGCCGGACTGCGCGACCGTCACC
>Ga0208938_1002219_pt1 | contig 10424 bp, 7 predicted proteins | sample AD_UKC125_MetaG_FD_184434 | JGI IMG/M metagenome (GOLD analysis project Ga0208938, IMG submission 184434) | Active sludge microbial communities of municipal wastewater-treating anaerobic digesters from USA - AD_UKC125_MetaG (SPAdes) (version 2) | ecosystem: Engineered > Bioreactor > Anaerobic >... | reverse complement strand
CCCATGGTTCCGCTGGTGGCCGAGTGGGAACTCCGATGTAGGCTTTATAAGGGCTTATGCGAGATTTAATGAAGTTTGCAATGGCAGTAAGTTCTTCTGGATTATCGTTTAAGTCTTTTACTAGCATGGTTTCTGTGCACAGGGTTCCACTGTAGGTGGCGGCGAACTCCTGCATGCCCTGTAAGATTTTGTCCAAGGAAAGGGATGCATGTGGACGATTCACTTCTTTCCAAATAGCAGGAGTCACGGCATCGATTTTCAAGCTAACCCAGTCAGCATTTTTAAGACCTTCCTGCACTGGTTTTTCCCAAAGTAGTGAACTATTGGTTATGACGGCCACTGGTATGCCCACGGTCTTGAGGCTTGCTATGATCTCACTGAGAGCCAAATCCAAAGTGGGTTCACCATCTGGAACAATGGATATGTAGTCCACTTTTTGCTGTGTCTCCAGTACGCGTTCCACCCTTTTTTTCACTTCATGGGCAATCTGCTTGGGGTCGTTTCCGTAGGAGCTGGGTTCTGACTGCATCCGTAAAGTTCTTCCTACTTGGCAGTAAACACAGTTGTACGAACAGATTTTATATGGAATGTTGTTGACCCCCAGGCTTTCACCCAACCTTCTTGATGGGATTGGTCCAAAAACTGTCATTCTGTCCCTCCTTGTGATGGGATGCTTTATGCTTCTCCCTTTTCGCATTATAGTACCTTGCTGTGTATTTTGTGCATATGCACAAAAAGATGAATGCGGATTGTAAGTTCCAAGCAACGACACGTTAATAAAATTAAATTCTCAACTACTATACTTTTGCGTTCTACAAGCGTAAAATCATGCTATATGGTTTCTCGGCATAGGGAGGCGCAAAAAAATGCGTACGAAAAAACTAACGTCACTGCTGTTGGTAATCATGATTGTAGGTTCATTGGGTTTGGTTTCTTGCAGTTCAGGAGGGAATAGCTCGGGCTCGTCGGGGGAGGGGGGAAACAGTGGTACCGTCAGTGCTGCAAGCCTAACCACGGCGAGTGTAATTGAGTTGTTTGAAAAAGCTGGAATCACTTTTGCTAAGGCGGACAGTGTTCCCACAGCTAGCATTACTGTCACAGTACGCAATATTGAGCAAGTGACAAGTAGCAAGATAAGTTACTGGAATAACGACTATGGCTTTGCCATTACGCTTCCTAAAAGCTGGGAAGGTTTCACGCTTTACCAACAAGACTGGAAAGGCTATCTTGCTACCGCCAATGCTTCTGAGAAACCTGCAGAAAATGGTCCCATACTCGTTTTTCGCAATCCTCAGTGGACGGCTAGCGAACCTTATCAGGATATTCCCATAATGGTTTTCACGCCCACCGTGTGGGCTCAGGTTGAAAGCGAAGAGCTTTCTGTAAGTGCAGCTCCGATGCCGCCTACAAAACTGGGAGAGAATGACCATTACGTTTTTGCTTTGCCTGCACGCTACAATTACGCTTTTCCAAAAGGTTGGGAAGAAGTTGACCAAATTATGAAGTCCAATCCACTTAGCATGGATCCAACTTTTGACACAAAGCAGACCAGCGGTTATGTGGTTGCTGAGGTTTGGATTGAGGCAGAGACGGAAACTTCATCAAGCACTGATTGGCGCGTGGCGCAAGTGCAAACTTGGTTGGACAAGAACAAGTACTACTTGACACAGGGTCAAGTGGCTGCTGTGCAGGATTGGATTAAGAACAAAGCCCCTAAGCAGTGTATGAAGAATGATCCCCTTTGCGTTTCGCAGTCAAGCACTGGTTATTGGAGCTATAGGTTGTACAGCCCATCATTAGATGAAGCCAGCAAAGGCAACTACGATGTTTGGTTTTGGACCGACGTAGATAAGCTGCCTCAAGGTGAAATCACAAACTGGGAGCCAGATGTATTGATCCACTGGGGGATAAGCCCGGAAGAGATCTTCAAAGAAGTATTCGAACTTGTCTCCATTAAAAGTAATGGTTGAGTTGCAAATGAATTAAACCAAGGGTAACAGAGATATAGAGATATGTTATGGGCTCGGCGTAGAACCATATCTCACCGAGCCTATTTTCGTGTTTTCATGGGCTACACTTCCAGGAGAGGTTATTGCCATACATAGAAACCTTCAGGTGTGTTCATGTTACAAGAAGAATGTATATTATCTCTCAAAGAGCGGGCAAAGTGTTCATGTGAGATTGAATGATTCGAACTAATGACAATTTATCGGGAAGTGCCAAAATCTGGTGGATTTACGCCTGCAGCAAAGGCTTGTCCAACATTTCCCAGAGCTTTAATGTACCAGTTCCTTAACCAACCAGCATCCCACTTGTAAACATCAACAGGTACGCTTAGATCAAAAACATGTCTCACGTAAAAATCTCCGGGCAGTACATCCACAACAAGGTGAGCGTTTTTCATTTTTGTAGCCAGTTGTGCCACTTCAACCAGATTCATATCTGAAATGACGTAGTCGTTCCATATGTTTACAGCACTGGACAGAAAAGATGGTGAAAGTTTAGAAATGACTTGGTCTTTAAGATTAGTTCCTGTTATCAGTGACATTTGCCTAGAAATTCTATCTAAATCGGACATGTGGGTGGTGCCAAAGTCACGCACACGCCAGTATACCAAGAACTGCGTGCCATTAAGTGTGTGGGTACCTGGGCTTAGGCATGTGTAATCGGGAACACCGACACCCTCATAGCAATATCTTTGCGGCACATCCACTGTGAGCCCACCCATGAGATCCACCATCTCTATTATGGTTGTGAAATTTACAACTACGTAATGGTCAACGGTCACTCCAAAATTATTCTTAATTGTTTGCACCAGTTTGCTCAAACCACCATATGTTTGCCCTTGACCATACATGGAGGCATGCGTAACCTTTGTTATGCCTTCACCTGGTATGTCGACCAAGGAATCTCTGGGGACATAAAGCAAATTCACCGTAGCACCGTGTATGAATGCCAGTATGAGCGTGTCGTTATGTCCCACCGAGCCGCCTTGGCTCATCTTGCCTACTGTATCGAGCCCAGCTATGAGCCAAACTTGGTCATTTTTCGAGCCTGTCATGCTTGACAATGTGTTTGTGGCAGAACCCAGAATATCGGAGATACTTAAACTACCAATCTTCGGCATCAAGATCCTTTGAGCATAAACACCACCAACAAAAGACACACAGAGAACAGCTATCAAACTGACGACGATCAGTATATTTGCGAAATTAAATCTTCTTTTCACCTCAAGAATTATATCCTATGAGCTTACTTTGGCCGACGTAAACATGCAAAGAGCACTTTAAGAAATGGTGCACTGGAGTTACCGGTAAAGTGTACGCATAGGATAATGGAGTACATAGAGTACATGGAGTACGCATTGCCTTGGCCCACAGTTCCACTTTTTTGCTCAGCCTGGAACTGCAAGTAAGACTAAACGGTAAGGATTACCCTAACCCTGGCAGAGGGGCCAAAACAAAAAGAAACACATAACTTGGAAAGAACAAGAAAGAGTTAGAATCGCACCGCACATTTTGAACAAGATGCTACCTAGTTTTCTCTTGTTATAAACGTTTCTTCAAAAAAGGATGCAGTGCCCATTTCTTTGCCGCCTCTTTTTCTGTTCTTGTTTGTGTCTTTATGGGGTCACCGGAATCATGACTCTGCCAGGAGTGTTTATTGGATAGCTATTGAGCTGCTCTCCGTGAGAGTTGTAGGTGTACATCCGAGTAGTTTTCACATCTTCCGGGATGGGTCTAAGCCTGCTGTATGGAGTGATTAATGCAAAACCTGCTAGTTCATCATTTTTGAACGCCGCTATGGTCAACTCATCTGGTCCGACTGTTTGTCCGACAGCCACAAGATAGTCTTTGTATTTGCTGTAAGATGGAAAAGTCGTTTCTTCATAAAATGTGAAGGGTTCAAGCTTTGTGGCAGTTGCTACGGTTTCAAGACCTTTCGCAATAGATGTTACTTCAACAAGCTTAGGTTCATTGGAAGTTACATCCAACCGTAAATTGTTTAAGTAGAAACAGCCATCAGCAAATGGTATGTGAAGTTCTGGCAATGTTAATATGGAAGCATTGTAGTTGTCTGTAACAGTTTTTTCAGTCATGCTTCCATCGGGGTTCAGGATGTCAAGAATTATTGACATGGTTGCCGGTCCAGGAATCGTCGCTGTCTGAGGTGGTACGTAGGGATGTTGTTTTCCTAACAGCACGTAGATGTTGTCGTCCATGACACCTAAACCTAAAAAGGTTACGTTGTCTGCTTGGTATTGTTGCATGTCAGACGCAGTTATTTTGGAAATAGTCGTTGCAGCAGCGCCTACTCCAGCAGCATAGATCGCCTCGTTGGTGGCGTATGCAATCATTGTTGGGTCGTAGTAGAGTGGTAAGGAATTGGCTAAACTGACCACATTTACTTTTACTCCATTTGCTTGTATTTGCGGAAGGTTGGTTGTGGCTTCTCTGGTAAAAACGGTAACGCTGTCAGGCCCTTCCCAGTGCAGAGCTATTATTTGCGCGTCGTTGTTAGGGTAGGAAAGCACAGGTTCCTTGCCAATTTCCATGGTGCCTTTTTCTGGTGCCCATAGAGCTTTTACATAACTGGTTTGCTCTTCGTTGTTGTATTCCAGCAGCAGCGGCACAGCGTTTTGACTCGTGGTTCCTGTGCAGCCAAGTATGGAAATAGTCACTGTTAGAAGGCAAGCCAACAGTCCAAATGAACGTTTCATCATAAACTACTCACCCCCAAGAGGAGCTCAACACAGTTTTTTTGGAACCTTGCACTGTCTTTTAGGTTGACTCCCCCGTTTATTGAAGGTAGTTTAGCACATGTTGTCTGAAAGAACATACATGTTTTGTGTAATACCACTTTTTATTTTGGTTGTTACGAATATGCCGCTTTTAGCACGTAGGTTAGTTCTACTACTTTTACACCAGCTTGTTCCAGCCCTTTACGTATCTCCGACGCCAGTTCCACTGCCTGGGGGTTGTCCCCATGGACGCAAATGCTATCAGCAACAATGTGGACTTCCTGGCCATCTATGGCAGTTACTTTTCCTTCTAAAACCATTCTTAATGCGCGCTTAGTGGCTTGCGCTGGGTCGTGTATGACTGCGCCTGGTATGGAGCGGGGGACCAATGTGCCATCGGGATTGTAGGCACGGTCTGCGAACACTTCTTGTGCCACCTTTATGCCCACGTCTTGGGCGGCTTTAACCATCTCTGAGTTGGCTAAAGCAAGCAAGATGGTCTCCGGGGCCACCTCTTTTACAGCCTCGGCAATGGCTCTTGCCAGGTCATAATCAGCAGCTGCCATGTTGTAAAGTGCTCCATGGGGTTTTACGTGTTTTAACTGTGTACCCTCGGCCTTAGCAAAAGCCTGCAGAGCTCCTATCTGGTAGATTACCAAATTCCTAACCTCTTCAGGTTTCATGTGCATATTACGTCTGCCGAATCCCTGAAGATCTGGGAAACCAGGATGAGCTCCCACTCCCACATTCTTAGAAACTGCCATGCTGACTGTTTTCTGCATGACCATGTAGTCGCCTGCATGAAACCCGCAGGCAATGTTAGCAGAGGTTATATGGTTTAGCAGTTCTTCATCAAGTCCCAACTTGTAAGTGCCAAAACTTTCTCCTAAATCGGCGTTCAGATCAACCATGAGAGGCATTTAGTATTCCTCCTTTCATTACTTAGCGTTCTTCCACCCAGACATCGAAATAGCGGCTTTCCACCATCACGCGGAAATGCCTGGCCGGACTGGAAGCATCAGGCGTCAGCATGAGCTGAAGCTTATGAAGTTTATCTTCTTGCTCTTTTAGAAGCGAAATGGCTTCGTCTTGAGTGATTTCCAGGAAATGGACTTTATCACCTGGTTTGCACTGAGAAACAAGTGGAAGGTCGACCGTGCAGACTGTGGCTATTTTGGGATAACCACCAGTGGTTTGACCGTCAGCAAGCATGATTATGGGCATGCCATCACCTGGAATTTGTACGGCACCCAACGGAATGCCATCGGATATGATCTGTGCATGGTCCTTACTAAGGTGCTCCACGGGTGTTCCCTCTAGCCTACAACCCATGCGGTCAGACTCCGACGTAACGGTGTATGTGCTCATGAGGAAATCCTGCAGCCCCTTTTGGGAAAAACAATCCTCTTGAGGACCCATGATCACCCGTAGTGTTACGATGCCACTGGCATCGTATTTTGGGATATATTCGCTGGGAATAAGCTTGCCGGTGTATGGCTGTGCATCTTGTAAAGGCAAGCCAATTTTCAGCTTGTCTCCAGCTTGAAGGGGTCTCCCTTCAAAACCGCCGATCTTGCCGCGCAGGTAGGTTGATCTGCTGCCCATAACAGATGGCACATCAAATCCACCAGCTACCGCCAGATAGCCTCTAAAACCAGTTGCTACCTGGGAAACCGTAATTATGTCGTTCTCTTTAACTTCGACGGCTTGCCACTGTGGCAGTGGCTTGTCATTCAACGTGGCTTGAAATGCTCCACCAGTTAGAGCAATCATAGCTGAGCCCAGTACTTTAAGAGTGGGGCCCAGAAAGGTGATTTCTAAGCAAGCTGCGTTTCGGTCGTTCCCCACTAACAGATTTGCTACTCTGTAGCTGTATTGGTCCAAAGCTCCTGCAATGGGCATTCCAATGCTACGGTGCCCAAAGCGACCTTCATCTTGCACGGTGGTTAGGAAGCCGGGCGAAAGCACTTCAAAGACAGTGGGCATGTGTTAGAGTTGGCCTCCTTCTTCAAGCTGATATGTTTGAGCTTCATAGGTCCCCAGTTTGACTTGTATTTCGGTTTTCTCGTATTCCTGGAGGGTGATGGGCTGGAACCTCAAGTAATTACCAGCACTAAACAGCACTGGTGGGTCTCTGAATGGGTCATAGACCTTTATGGGTGTGCGCCCAATGATACGCCAACCTCCAGGACTTTCAATGGGATAAATCCCGGTTTGTTCGCCTGCTATGCCCACGGAACCTGCAGGGATTTTGGTACGCGGATTTTCCAAACGAGGCGTGGCAATGCACGGGTTCATGCCTCCCAGATATGGAAAGCCGGGAGTGAAACCCAGCATGTAAATGAGATAGTTTGGTGCGCTGTGGAGGGCTATGACTTCCTCAGGTGGAAGTTTGCAGTAGTCTGAAACAAATTCAAGGTCTGGTCCTAGATCACCGCCATAGCACACAGGTATAACAGTTACTGTTGGCTTTGAAAAGATATGCTGAGTAGTGCTTTGAATGGCTCTTTTGATCTCTTCCTCGAGCTGCAGGGGGTCCACCTTAAGCGGATCAAAGCACACCAGCAGTGAGCAGTATGCTGGTACTGTTTCAATGATGCCTTCTATGGGACTATGCTGTAGTGCAAGGTTTAATGCTCTTACTTTGGCGTTAAGTACTGGTGAGATTTCATTCCCAAGCTGCACCAGTAATGCAGAGTCACCTGCTGGTTTTATGCAGAATTGCTTGCTCAAGTACTTCCCACCTCCATGTGCTTAGTAAAAGTCTAATACGGAAGTGTGGAAAAAGTCTATACACCACATCATATATGCCTGCCTATATAAGTAAAGAAAAAGAGGGGCAGTAACCCGCCCCTCTTCGTGCTGCGAGTATTAACGGTTTATTCTGGTGCTTATTCCAGTACGAACTTCTCGGCTATTTGCTTTAGCTGGTCAGCCAGTTCCTCTATGGAGGAAGCTTCTTGTGCTACTTCGTAGACTGCTTGAGATTGCTGTTTCAGGGCTTCGCTGATTTGGTGTACTTGGTCTGCAATGGTTTGCACAGGTTTCACCGCTGTGTCAGCTGCTGCATTGAGTTCCTCTGTGGAGGCACTAAGCTCCTCCGCACTGGCAGCGAAGCTCTCCACTGTGGATGCAACCTTTATCACTTCTTGGAGAATGGTTGCAAATTGTTCCTGAGCTTCTCTTGCTCTTTGTACGGCTTCTTGCACTGATACGAGGTTTTCACTTACTGAACCACTTACGGCTGCAATCCTCTTCTGGATAATATCCAGTATGCTTGCAATGTTTTCGGTTGCTTGCTGACTTTTCTCTGCGAGTTTTCTTATTTCGTCTGCTACTACGGCAAAGCCTTTTCCTGCCTCTCCTGCTCTGGCTGCTTCTATGGCAGCGTTCAAAGCAAGCAGGTTTGTCTGTTCGGCAATCTGGTTTATTGTTTCCACGATGGAGCTAATGTTCTTAGCATCTTCAGTTAACTCTTGCATTGTTCTGTCTGTTCTGTCTGTGTTTTGCAGTGCCTTTTCAGAGTTTTCCACTACCTGTGCTATGCGTGACTGACCCTCTTCAGCTGACTGCTTTATATTTGTAGTTTGTTGCGCCAAGTTCTGTGCGTCAGAAGCAATGCTTTGCGCTGTTCTGGAAACTTGATCCACACCGCCCGTGAAGTCTTCAATGGCTTTGTAGGTGGCTTCAGCATTGGTTGCAACTTCGCCGGACTGTGCTGTAACCTCTTCCACTGAAGCGCTTGTCTCTTCAGTCAGGGCGGCAAGATTTGTGGCTGCGTTGGACAGTTTTCTGGCTGCCTCCGTACTTGTGGTCATTATTTCATTCAGCGCTTGTATCATGGTGTTGATGTCTTGAGCCATTTCTCCAATCTCGTCTTTGCTGTTTACTTCAACTGTTGACGTTAAATCTCCTTTTGCGACTGCTGATACGCTTGTTCTAAGCTTTTCGATTGGCTTAATAAGCATGTTCTGGGTTGATATGAATCCTAACAGAATTGCAAAGATGAGAGCAAGAGCACCAATTATCAGAGTTGTGAATATTATGGAGCTTATGGGCTGAGATACCACTGTGCGAGGTACTAGGGAAAGAGAATACCAACCATTGGGCAGTTGCATTGCCAACGCGTAACTGTTGTTGCCTTTGTATGAAAACTCGAACAATTCTCCCTTGGAAGAGGCTTCCTGGACCTGTTTGAATAAGTTTTCAGTATTCAAGTCAGTGTCAGCCTTTATGTAGGCGTTTTTACTGGCTAGTAAAACTTTGCCGCTTCCATTTATCAAGTATTTCTGGGTGTCACCTGTGTCGCCAAAAAACTCTTCTACAACCTTGTTGATTTCGAAGTCAATTCCTATTGCTCCTACATATTCGCCATTAGAAGAGATTGCCTTAGCTACTGAAATAACTGTTTTCCCAGAACCTGCGTCTGTGTAGGGCTCTGTTACGATGTAGCTATTTGGATTAGCAATTGCTTCCTCGTACCAAGGTCTGGTGCGAGGGTCGAAATCAGCTGGCAGTTCTTGCTCAGGTCGTATGAACATCAATCCATCTTTAGTGCCGACGTAGACGTTCATTGTGGATGGATATTCTTTTAGAGTTGTATCGAACATGGCCAGTACTTGTTGGAGGATAGTGGAGTCGCCGCTTTCTGCCAAGCTTATTACGCTATCGCTAGAGGCTAAATAAGAAGCTAAATAACCATGAATACCGGTAAGCGCGAGAATACTAGAAGCATCTCCTTCATTTTGAGTCTGCAACTGGTTGCTTACTAAGGACCTAATGTTGCCAGTAGTGCGGTAGGCTACAACAACACCAAGAAGCAATAACGGAATAAGTGCCGTTGCTACTATGGTTAGCGATAGTTTAAGCTTCAAAGATTTTGTTTTCATGATGCCCTCCTCTATGTTAGATTGTTCTAATTATAGCATTGTTGACTGGGTATTTATATGCAAGAATACGTGTGTACTTTACGGAAGTTTTTTACTTGCCGAAACTTTGCAAACCCTCTCGTGGTGTTCTATTGTGTTTTGGCTACTTTATGAAATATTACAGACAAAGTTGTTTTAGCTAAAAAGGGGATGCTAATGATCTTGAAGTTCATTGTGTAACATTGGACTCTGAGTTCTTCATGCTTCTTGGTATAAGGCTATATGTATAGTTTGAAGCAGTAGCAATGGGGCTGATGGGGTAGCCAATATAGTTACACTGCTTTGAAACCCAAGCTACTGCCGTTCATGGAGTGACCTGTTTTATTAAAGTATTCAAATATTTACCCTTGTACTAAGGGCTTCACTGTTTTTCTGGCAGGGCTTTGCCACTTCCCTACATTATTTAAGCTTCCCATTAGCCCTTTTTTGTGCTGTCCAAGCTGGAACAGACATGTGAATAAGAAGAATGCTCTAGTCTAGGTGCGCACTGGATTGAGCTCGACGGATTTTGCCAAAAGTAGCACACATACTTCAGGTTGAAGTCATGTTACTTCACGGAGAGACGGAAAGTAGTTATTAATTGAATGGAGGAGTACCCACGTCTCTTAAAGACGTGAGTACTCCTTATAGTTTAGGAAACTGCAGGCGCTATTCCCATATGTTGTTCTACAGGGATGTTGCCTTGGAGAGGTTATCTCCGTAAAGAAGCTTATCAATGCGCACTGCTGTGGGTGGATGTGTACTTTGAACAGCAT
>Ga0208938_1002214_pt1 | contig 10450 bp, 9 predicted proteins | sample AD_UKC125_MetaG_FD_184434 | JGI IMG/M metagenome (GOLD analysis project Ga0208938, IMG submission 184434) | Active sludge microbial communities of municipal wastewater-treating anaerobic digesters from USA - AD_UKC125_MetaG (SPAdes) (version 2) | ecosystem: Engineered > Bioreactor > Anaerobic >... | reverse complement strand
CGAGGTGAACGACTCGGTGATCCGCGCCGTGGTCTCGCCGCAGCAACAGAAGATGAACCAGGGCGCCGTCTATACCGACTACGGCGGTCAGATCGATAAGACGCTGCCCAACGTCGTGACGCGCGGGGCCGGCGATCTCGGAATGACCGTCGGCTCGCTGGGCTTCTTTCCGGCCATGGATGTGGTCCGCCAGGCGCTGCCCATGGTGCTGTCGCTGCTCAAGATGGCACTCGTCATCTGCATCCCGCTTGTGCTGCTCTTCGGCACCTACGAGCTGAAGGCCCTGGTCGCGGTGAGCTGCATGGAGTTCGCGCTGTTCTTCGTGGACTTCTGGTTCCAGCTCGCGCGCTGGCTCGACAGCACGATCCTCGACGCGCTCTACGGCTGGGGTTTCGGCGCGAATCGGCCGCACACCAACTTTGATCCGCTGATCGGCCTGAACAATGCCTTCGGCGACATGCTGCTGAACTTCGTGATGGCGACGATGTTCATTGTGCTTCCTAGTCTTTGGGTCACCGCACTCGGTTGGGTGGGCGTTCGTGCGGGGGGCATGCTTCAAGGCTTGGCAAACGGGACTAGGGATGCCGGGCAAGCAGGTGGTCGGGGATCGAATATGTTGATCAGCGCTGCCAAGAAGTAGGCCTGGGCTCATCCTGCATCAGTCGTCCTCAAACCGCGGGTCTGGATCATCGTTGTAGGACGCCGGGTGATAGAAGAGACCCTCACGATGATCGAGCTCCTCAGCCTTGCGACCAAGAAAATCGGAGTCGATTTCGGTGTGGTCTTGCCACGCCATCCAACCCGCGACTGCGAGGCCCACGATCACCAACGCCAGCCAGAATGCGACATAGGCCAGCACGCCGAGTGCTGTGAGCTTGGCCACCAGCAGCGTCGCCTTGGCTGCGCCCGGCGCCCATCCCCGCACACGTAGCCAGCCCTGTGCTCGCCGATCCAGATGCACGCAGCCTCGCCACGCGAGGCCCAGCATCCGGCCGAGACGTTCTGCGAAGGTGGTCTGTGCGGCGGTCTTCATTTCAGCTACCTCATGGTCGTCCTGAGCTTCTCTTGATACCCGTTCGTTATTCAATTGATTGAATCCTGCATGAGTTTTCAACCCATCAGCGAAATTCTCTACAACATCAATTCACGTCCTGCAGCGGAAGCCGGCAAGCATGATCGTTCTCGCCTTGGCGTCGTAGCGAAAAAACAGTTGGATCGCGTGGCACGACTTCCAGGATCAGACGGCCCAGCGGGCGGAACAGCTCGGGGTTGGCGTTGGCCTCAGTACGCAGCCATGGTAAGGAGAGTTCCTTGCCATGTTCGTGGCTTTCACCATTATAGGCATTTTCAGCATCTGGTGAAAGCGCCGATACCGGTGAAATTCTTGCGGACATTTCAATGATTGTGGTATTTTCAGCAGATGCTGAAAGACACTCACCCAATGAAAGAGGCAGAGGCCCGTGCCGGCGAAGCGTTGCGGCGGCTGCTTGAGAACATCCCGATCCTTCAAATCGAAGGCATCGAGGCCGAAGCCGTGTCCGGCGATTGGGAGCCGGATTTGATCGCCCGGCTGCTCGTCGACGGGCGGCAGCACATGCTCATCTGCGAGTACAAGTCGAACGGGCAACCGCGGTATGCCCGTTCTGCGCTACTGGAACTGCGGAACTACGTGGCACAGCGAGCCCCGCAAGCGACGCCTATCTTCATCGCACCATACATCTCACCCACGGTGAGGCAGTTGTGCGAAGAGAAGGGCGTCGGCTATCTCGACCTTGAGGGAAACGCCCGGATCGCCTTCGGCGGCGTGTTCATCGAGCGAGTGGTGGCAGACAAGCCCGCGGCCGAGCAACGCGAACTCAAGTCGCTGTTCAGGCCGAAGTCAGCCCAGGTTCTACGCGCCATGCTGCGCGAGCCCGGCCGTGCATGGCGCGTCACCGAGCTGTCGGAAATCTCCGGGGTCAGCCTGGGGCACGTCAGCAATGTTCGCACCGGCCTGATTGATCGGGAATGGGCCCGCGCGTCGGACGATGGCCTAGTCCTCTCGCAGCCGGATGCACTGCTCGATGCATGGCGGGACAGCTACACCGCACCGCCAGGTGAGCGGCTGCGGTTCTACACGCCATTGCATGGCAGCGCGTTCGAAGATGCGGCCCGCGGCGCACTGCGCGCCGAAAGCGGCGGCGGACGTGCTGTCTTCGCCTCCTTCTCGGCAGCGCAGTGGCTTGCTCCTTACGGGCGCACCGGTACGCACTACTTCTTTGCCGACGAGGAAGGTCTGCGCAAGCTCCAGGCAGCGCTGAAGCTCGCGCCTGCCTCGAAAGGCGAGAACGTGGCCATCACCGTGCCGAGGGACTTGGGACTGCTCGTCGACACGATAGAACCTGCGCCGGGCGCGGTCTGCACGAGCCCGATCCAGACCTACCTTGACCTCTCCATTGCCGGCGAACGCGGCGCCGAGGCCGCCGAGCACTTACGCCAAGAAAGGCTCTCATGGCCCAAATGACACCCCAGGAACCACAGTCGGCCGCCGAGTACGACGACCGGACGACTGCCGCAGTGAAATCGGTGCTGATCGAGATCGGCCAGATCCTTGGTAGTTTCAAGGGCAAGTTCGCCATCATCGGTGGCGCGGTTCCCTGGCTGCTGCTGGCCAACGAGGACATGCCGCATGTCGGCACGCTCGACGTGGACGTGGGCCTAGACGCGGAAGCGCTCGGCGACGGCGAGTACGCGACCTTGATTGGCGCGCTTCAAGGCCATGGCTATGCGCAGCGCGAGGGACTTCGGCGCTTCCAACTGGTTCGCCAGGTTCCCGCGCAGGACGATGGGGAAGCGATCGACATCGTGGTCGATTTCCTGATGCCGCGCGACGCGGAGATCGTCAAGAACGATCCCCCGTTGATCAACGACTTTGCCGTGCAGCGGGCCGATGGTGCCGACTTGGCGATGCGGTTCTACCAACTGGTCGCTGTGGCGGGGCCGATGCCCGACGGTGGAACCAACCGCGTGGAGATCGCGGTGTGCTCAATCCCAGCTCTGCTAGCGATGAAAGGCCACGCACTGGCGGGCCGCTACAAGCAGAAGGACGCCTACGACATCTACTACTGCGTGCGGAACTACCCTGGCGGCATCGAGGTGCTGGCACAGGAATGTCGCCCACTGCTGGGGCATCCTAGCGGCGAGAGTGGCTTCCGGCACATCGCCGAGAAGTTCGACACCTTCGACGGCCATGGTCCCACCTGCGTGAGGCGCTTCGTCGAGGACACGCATGCGCTGGGTGATCGCACACCCGAACAGTGGCAGCAGGACGCGTTCGGGCAGATCGATGCGCTGCTGCGTGCCATGGCGCTGCGAGGTTGAGTCGCGCGACCATGGACTACGCGCAACTTCGCAACCTGCTGGAGCCTCTGGTCACCGGGCTGAAGGATGCCGGCACACACACCATGCTGCCGACGCTTTGCGAAGAATTGGGACTGCCTGCGCCTGCCGCCGATGGTTCCAAGCGCGAGCGCATGACCTCCAGCTTCGACGCGGTAGCGGACACGGACCTGCCGGCAGTTGCACGCAGGTTGTTGGTGCGCCACCCGCCTAACGCCACCACGCGCAACCAGATTCAGGACATCCTCTGGAGCGATAGCGCGTGTCCGCCCATCCCCAAGCGGTACCGCCGCGAGGTCGCGCGCAGGCTCAACAGCGAAGAGCTGTATGGGGATGCCCGCAGGTTCGACGAACTGCTGGAGCGCCTGTGGATTTTGGATGCCGATGACTGGATGAGCCTGCTGGGCGGAAAGCCCACGGGATTGCGCGCTGAAATCCAGCAGCACGTCCATCGCAACCCGGAGGATTGGCCGGCTGAGGTGCTGTTCGACCAGTTGGGCACATATGACGCATCTGACCGTCGCTTTGCGCTGTTCCTGGAGGGACTGGCTTCGGCCGACGTGCGCCCCGATGAGGCCGCGCAACGCCACTTCGTCGCCTGCGTCAACGAGCCGCTGCGCAGTTGCGGCATCGAACTGCGCGAGACTGGCTCGGAAGGCGGCTACCCGATTTTCTCCTTAGTCTCACTGCATGCGGCGACCAAGGGCCGGCCAAAGAATCTCATCTTCGCTTCGCCCGACAAGCCCGACCTACGCTTTCGCGACGCGCTGGACAACGACGTCGAGATCGTCACCAATGCGGACAAGGTGCTCGTCTATGACCGACCCATCGGCAACGACGGGCTGCGCTGGAACGATCTGCAGCAGTGGTGGGGAGAAGCCGAGCAGATCGCCGATGCCACGCAGGCCAAGCGCTCGCTGTACGCGCGTCTCAAGGCCAGCTTGCCACGCAACTCCCCGCCGCAAACCCTGCTGTTCGATGCCTTCTTCGAGGGATTTCGCAGTGCGGTGCCCAACCTGCCGGCACTGCTGCCCGAAGTCTGGCTGCATTGGGACCCACGGACGGTCAAGGAGCGAGGGCCGGATGCACTTCTGCGGTTTCGCATGGACTTTCTGCTCCTGCTGCCACAGGGCGTACGGGTGGTCATCGAGGTCGACGGCAAGCACCACTACGCAGACGCCAATGGCAGCGCCGACGTGCAGCGCTATGCGCAGATGGTCAAGGCCGACCGCGAACTCAAACTCGCCGGCTATGAAGTCTTTCGGTTCGGGGCAGTAGAACTGCAGGTGCCCACGGCGAAGACTGACGTGAAGACCTTCTTCGAGGCCCTGTTCAAACGCTACGGCGTACCGACGACCTGACAACCCAGGCCCGTGCCGGCCCTCGATGCTGCCCTGGGCCAGGCCTGACGACAATCCCGCAGCGCTCCGGGTTTGCCGGGGTTGCCCCATGCCGCATTGATCGTGGCGCTCCAGCCCTGGCGGCCCTATACCCAAAGGCTTCGCAAAAGCCAAAGGGTTGGGAAGGGGGCAAGGGAACGGGGCCAAGGGGAAAGGCCCTACCCGAAAAGGCCAAAAGGCTCCCCCGAGCAGCCCAACATCCGGGGTTCGCCATGCTCTCGCTGTTCAAACGCAAACCGGTACCGCCCACTGCCGGCGCGCCGTCGACGCCCACATCTCCCGCCGAGCCCGGCAAAGGGCTGGTGCGGCCGGAACCGGCCACATCGCTGCTGGCGACGCCGCGCCGGCAGAAGCTGCTGGAACACATCTGGCAGCGCACCTCGCTGTCGCGCCGGCAGTTCGCCACGCTCTACCTCGCGCCACTGGAGCGCTACGCCGAGCTGGTCCAGCAGTTCCCGGCATCGGAAAGCCACCACCATGCCTACCCGGGCGGTATGCTGGACCACGGCCTGGAGATCGTGGCCTACGCGCTCAAGCTGCGTCAGTCGCACTTGCTGCCCACCGGCGCCACGCCGGAGGCGCAGGCGGCCCAGGCCGAGGCCTGGACCGCCGGCACGGCCTATGCAGCGCTGTTGCACGACATCGGCAAGATCGCCGTGGACCTGCACGTCGAGTACGCCGACAGCACCGTCTGGCACCCCTGGCACGGCCCGCTGCAGCGGCCGTACCGCTTCCGCTACCGCAAGGACCGCGAATACAGACTGCACGGCGCCGCGACCGGCCTCCTGTATACGAGTTTGCTTGATGCAGCCATCTTCGATTGGCTTAGCGGGTATCCCGATCTCTGGGCCGCGCTGCTTTACGTGCTGGCGGGCCAGTACGAACACGCCGGCACGCTCGGCGAACTGGTCGTGCAAGCCGACCAGGCATCGGTGGCCCAAGAACTCGGCGGCGATCCAAGCAAGGCTCTGGCAGCACCCCGGCACGCGCTGCAACGCAAGCTGCTGGATGGCCTGCGCTACTTGCTTCGGGAGGAGTTAAAGCTGAACCAGCCACAAGCCTCGGACGGATGGCTGACCCAGGATGCGCTGTGGCTGGTGAGCAAAACGGTCTCGGACAAACTGCGCGCCCATCTGCTGGCTCAGGGCATCGACGGCATCCCATCCAGCAATACCGCGGTCTTCAACGTGCTGCAGGACCATGGCATTTTGAAGCCGACCCCTGAGGGCAAGGCCATCTGGAAGGCCACCATCACCAGCGACGCGGGCTGGTCCCATACCTTCACGCTCCTGCGTCTCGCCCCCTCACTGATCTGGGAAGGCAATGAGCGGCCTGCACCGTTCGCCGGCACGGTGACGGTAGTGCAGGAAGACGGGGAGCCAACCATTCCTGTGCCCTCGCCAGCCGCGGCGGATTCGGCCGCATCCGAGCCTTTGCCGGCGCAGTCGGTCGGCGATGGCGTCGAAGCACTTCTTGATCTGCTCGGCAGTTCCGACATGGCGGCGGCTGACCGCTCGTCCACCGCCGAACTACTTCCGCCAACCATGGAAGAGCCATCTCTCGAATCCAGTGATTCAAGGGCACCGGCCGACTCGCTGGTACCGGCACCTACGTCGGCTCCAGGACGGGGGGAAACACCATCTGGTGAGAATTTTGTCGCCTGGCTCCGCCGGCGTATCGAAGAAAGGGGGCTCGTCATCAACGACGCCAAGGCACTGGTGCATACGGTTGCCGACACCGTCTATCTGGTCAGTCCCGGGGTATTCCAGCGCTACGCTCAGGAACATCCCGAGACCGCCGTCCTTGCCAAGCAGGACCATGTGGCCGACTGGCAGTGGGTGCAGAAACGGTTCGAGAAGCTGCAACTCCACCGCAAGCAGCAAAACGGTTTGAACATCTGGACGTGCACGGTCACGGGGCCAAGGAAATCGCGGAGACTGCACGGATACCTGCTGGAAGACCCGCGTGTTTTGTTCATCGACTTACCGCCGAACAACCCGTACTTGTCTCTATCGCTCTCCGCCGGTTCCATGAGCCAGCCTTCGTAGATCAAGATCCCCCACCAGTCAGGAGCCTGGCCAAACATAACCCATTTGATCGAAGTCCCTTCAACACCGCCTCTTGCTGTACCTCCCATATCTCGGCAAGCTTGACCGTCACCGTGTTGGCATCCCACGGCATCAAGGGCGCGCCGCGCACCTTGGCAAATGGTCCGTCACTCTCGGGCACCACGCGGTCGCGTGGCATCGCCGCAGCCAGCTTTCGTCCGTTGGCAGTTTCTAGCATTGCTGGTCCGACACTGAACCAGCATCCTGATTCCACCGCTCGGCGAAGCTGAGAGGGAGAGTCTGTGAACCAATGCAAAACTGCTACACCGAAACCAGGATTCGCCTCGAGGGTGTCTAGGACCTCTTTTGCTGCGGCCCGGGAGTGAATGCTGAGCACTCGTCCGCCCAGTCTGGCGCACCTTTGCACTACAGACTTGAAGATGTGCTGCTGAAGATCGAAGTACTGGCTGTACCGTGCCGAGCCATCGAGACCAACTTCACCCACCCCGGTGCAAATCTCAATCTGAGACAGCAACATCTCCAATTCGCCGAATTTCTTGTCTGCAACCTCCGGGTGGAGCCCAGGTGAGATGAAGACCCCCTGTGTGGCAGGAAGAACTCTAGACGTTGCTGCGAAAGCCTTTGGACTCGTCGTTACAAGCCAGACAAACTCATTGCGCTGCAACGCTTCGGCGTAGACTTGCCGCGCATCAGGGTAGAGATCCAGATGGCAATGAAAATCCATCACAGCACGCCATCCCTTCGAAGCAATACTGCCAGCTCAGCCAAACCCCGCTCAGCAACGCACCGATAGTGTTGACGGTCGGCATCGGAAGCAAAAGAAAGTGTCGCCCCCAGGAACGAATCGACTCCCCGCTGTTCGGCGGCAAGTACCGCACAGGCCACCGCCATGGGATCGTCCGCACTCGTCTTGCCAGCAGCCGAGAGCGACGAAAACCTGTACGTGGTTGTGTCGGCAGCTCCCCAATGCAGGACAGCGGCCTTGCGAACCATGCATGGCACACAACGTCCGCAGTGAGTTCGATTGTAGGTGCGAAAACGACCGCAACTGGTCGTATCGCAACCATACTTGGCCAACAGCACCTGATCGGCACACTGTTGCAGCATTTCTCCTTTCGTCTGAAACCGGTATGGCATTGATAGGTGCGCATCAATGCCTACAGCGTCGAGCAGCGCCTGCAACAGCCTCATGAACAAAGGGTGTGTCGTTCGAGTGCTGAGGCTGGCCATACGGCCAGGTAGCAATGGAGGGTTGAGACTAATGAATCCGTTCTCCGGAACCAGGATCTCCGGCCGGCTAACCGCCAGCAGCGAAGTTGCCAGCACCGCCAGTCCATAGAAGACCATCGAACGAGCTCTGGTGGACGTTTCCTTTCTTCCACCGAAGACAACTTTGTGACTCCATTGCTGGTGCCAGCCTCCTCCGCCCAGTGCATTGGCGTAAGCAATCTGGCGAGCGGAGTCCTCAAAAGCAAGCTGCGACACAAAAATTGGTCTACGCCCTTGAGCAGTGGCATCGATTCCCCCCACAAGACTATCGAGACCACCTGAAAGCAACGCAACACAGTCCCGATCACAAAGTCGGCGTTGGCCGTTTGGTGGTGTGGGGCCACCGGAACGAAATTGAAGCGTCCAGAAATCGCCGGTCAGCACTCGGAGCATATTTTCGGCAATATTCTTGCTTTTCTTCCACGGGCCAGGATCGTTGAGTGTGACCTCAAGTTCAATCTGGCGTGTCCAGCCGTCCGCGCTCCCCTTGCGAAGGACTGCCACATCAGCCGCATAGATGGCGAAGCAGAAGAGCACGAAATCCCACACTGGCACTGACGGAGCATAACCGGCATTTTCTAGTTCACGGTGCCAACCATAGGCTATGCGTCCAATGTCAGACTGTGATGAAGACTCCAAGAAGGTGAATGCGCGGGAACCGGCGGGCAAGCACTCGGGCAACGCGTCTATACTTGAGCAAATTATCTTCATGATTCTGCAAAGACCGTAAGCGCGTCTTGTAACGCTGCGGCCGCAATCTCTCGCATGGATCGCTGCACACCGCCAGCGCGTACTTTTTCCATCGAACGATTAACGACCACCATGATGTAATCGAGCACCTGCGCCAGACGTTCTTGAATGAGCCGGGGCGCGTATTTCAGCTTCTCGAAGACTCGGCCGAGCTCGAGTTGGACGCGGTTGTAGGCGTCGAACGCCACGGTGTACGCCATGACATTGGCGATTTGGTCGTCCGTGAGGTTGAAGATGTCGGCGTCGGGTTCCATCTCATAAAGATGGGCAATCGCCTGATCCATCGCGTGCTTGGCAGACTCCTCATCAACGCTTCCCCCGGTCGGGACGAGCTTTTGCACAACCTCGAGTGCCGCGTCTTGCGCTGAAAGCCCTCGCTGCCTTACCGAGGCAACCCAAGCGTTAATGCTCGGGTCTGTACCGTCGCGAGCAGCGGCCAGAAAGCCCCCCAGGGAAGATGCTGCCACCGCGCTCGTGCGCATACGGCTCGCCGCACGGGTTGGTCCTCCCATGCCCTTGTTAACGAAGCTTGAGACTCCTCGGCGAAGGTCTGAGCCGCTACCAGACCGCACGAAGCCCGTCAGAGCTCTGCGCGCCTCCTGGTATCGGCCCGATGGCGCATTAGCCGGTCCAGCTGGAGGTGGTGCTACAGTTTGGTTCTCGTCCTGCCCATCGCTATCGTTTCCGTCGGAACCATCAGACGGCGCAGCGCCAGGGGTCAAGGGCGTGTCCGCATGGCCAGTGTCAATGCCACCTCCGGCGTCATCGAGCCAAGGCGGATCAAAAGATACGCCGGCGCCTGCCCCTGTACTTGAGGTCGACGTACCCACCTACTGTTTCCTCGCACTGGTGATTGCACGTTTGACGGACTGAGGTGTCTGCTCATCATTCTCCCACTTGGTCAGAACTTCCTTTGCCCACTCGCAGCTAGCCAGCGCTGATACCAAGCCAGGTGCAAGTTGAGCGACCGGAGCCTGACTGACGAGCGCCGCTGCTCGTGGCCCCGCACTGGAATGGATTCGACAGACTTCAACGAGCATCAGAACCTCTTCAGCCTTTTGCCAAGTTCGACTAGATCGCCGCGCCTCCCAGGAACGAGCCATGGCAAGGCCGGACTGAACATCACCCGCCTCTCGAATTTGCTGCTTCAGCGCATCATTTGATGTCCGAGCCGAGATCAATGCATCACGGAGTGCCTTTCCTGCAGCGTTCAGATCATCTGCGCCAAAATCCCTTACCGTGCTGTCACGACTGAGGTGCAAGAGAGGCCGTAGATCCATGTCACCAAGGAGCGGCTCGAGGAGGAGCCACTCCCGCAAAAAAGGTTTGTCGCCAAAGGGAAGTGGGATCTTGGCTTCCTGGTCCTTTGCAGCTTCCTCTGCGTCACGAAGAATGCTGATTCTCCCTTCGCTCTCAGCGGAGACTTTTTCAGCCAAGGCGTTTGCTGTTGCCTCATCACAACGCTCGAGCAGGTGCCACTTAGCCAGAGCCTGAACGTCCACGTCGATGTTTTGCGGTTTGGCCAGCGTCTTGCGCAAGAACACTGTATTGAGGAAACGCTTGATCAGCCGGGGATTGGCTTGG
>Ga0208938_1002213_pt1 | contig 10462 bp, 18 predicted proteins | sample AD_UKC125_MetaG_FD_184434 | JGI IMG/M metagenome (GOLD analysis project Ga0208938, IMG submission 184434) | Active sludge microbial communities of municipal wastewater-treating anaerobic digesters from USA - AD_UKC125_MetaG (SPAdes) (version 2) | ecosystem: Engineered > Bioreactor > Anaerobic >... | reverse complement strand
TTATGTGTAATAGAAAGGAGAGTTAAGATGAATAAAAAAGAAGAAATGGCGATGGCGGTAGCAGATAGTATTTTATCTTTATTCAGAGATGAAGAAGATGGTGGGAATCCAAATTTTCATTACAAATTAGAGGATATAGACGCTACTGAATTTTTCACTGCTATGGTTATAGGGTGTAATATAGTGTATTGCACACTGACAGGTAATGAAATAGACAACGTTTCTTTTACACATTTATGTAATCAATTAATAGTGCAAGATTTGCTTAAAAATAAATAATGAACATTACAAGTAAAATGTGAATTAAACAGGGAGAGGAAGGGGGTTAACGAAGAATGAATTTTAATGAATATCAAAAATTAGCATTGAGAACAGCAAATAAGGATAAGGATTTAGTAATAAATGCAGCACTAGGGTTAGCTGGTGAAAGTGGAGAAGTAGCAGATTTAATTAAGAAACATTTGTTTCAAGGCCATGAATTAAATAAAGAAAAGATTGTAGATGAACTAGGCGACATACTTTGGTATATAGCAATAATGGCAGAGGGCTTAGGCGTAGAAATGGAGGTTATTCCTACCCATAACATAGACAAGTTAAGAAAAAGATACCCAAACGGGTTTGAAGTAGAAAGGAGCATCAATCGTGAATAAAGTATTAAAACACAAACAGATATGTGAAGAACTAAATAGAATGTATGAAGCTAAGAATCACGACTACGGCGATAGTTTTGGAGAGACTTATGAAAAACTAGGAATAATATCCGCAGTAACAAGAATTGTAGATAAAACAAACAGGCTTCAAACATTGTGTACTAAGAAGCAAAAAGTAGATGAATCAATAAGAGACACACTACTAGACCTGGCTAACTATTCAATCATGACAGTAATAGAGCTAGATAAGGGGGATTAAGGCCCAGGGAGTGAGATAGATGCAATATTTTTCTAAAATAAGAGCGGTTAGGGAAACAGACAAGGGAACTGATATACTAATACATATACCAGACGAATGGATAAAAAGCAAAGTGATGAAATACAGCAAAGAGGCAGAAATAAAACTAAATGATGGTAGAACTATAACACCTGAGCAGAGGAAAAAAATATATGCAACAATAAGGGACATCACCTTATATACAGGTGATGCCCCTGAATACATGAAGGAATTTCTTAAATATGATTTCTGCCAAGCTACAGGGCATGAGTATTTCTCTCTTAGTAATTGCAGTATAGAAACGGCCAGAAACTTTATTACACACATTATAGATTTTGTGTTAAGAGAGAATATTCCACTAACGGACCTGGCAATAAACAGAACAGAAGATATAGACAAGTACCTTTATTGTTGTATCAAGTATCGTAGATGTGCCATCACAGGAAGGCCTAACGCAGACATACACCATTGCAAGGGTAGTAGGGTTGGAATGGGAAGGAATAGAAAAAAAATAGACCATAGCAAACTAGAAATAATTGCCCTTTCTAGAGAATGGCATACAAAAGTACACCAGGAAGGGGAAGAAAAAATATTCAAAACATACAAGATATATGGGATTACAGTAGACCATGAAACTTTAAAGGAATTGGGCCTAACAGTTGATGACCTAAGCTAGGAGGCGGAAAGATGGACAAATACAAAAATGTTGAAAGAAGATTGCGAAACTTAGAGATGGAAAAGATATATCTAATATATCTTGAAAAAGCTTTAGAACTGCTTGAGCTTGAATATGAAATAAGCGGCATAAATTACGAAAAGGTAGGAGAGAATAACAGCATCAGCGATATAACAGGAGAAAAAGCAGTAAAGTTAATGCAGAAAAGACAGGAATTAGAACTAAAGATAGCAAGAAAGAAGAATGAAATAGAGCATATAGAAGGAGTGTTAAGTAAATTAACAGAGACTGAAAGAAAAATAATAACAATGTGGTATATAGAGTATAAACCACATTGGAAAATAGCTCAGGAGGTAGGTTATAGCGTTTCACAAGTAAAGAGAATTAAGAAGGATGCCATTGAGAAGATAATAGTAGGACTATACGGAGACGAGGACAGGAAATGAATAGTTTGTGCAGGAAAGAGTGAACAAAGAAAAAGAGGTAGGAATAACCTACCTCTTTAAATATTCTTGGAACAACTCCTCTATTATTTCATTTACGTTCTTTTCTTCTTCTATTGCTTTGACTTTAATCTTTTTTAATAATTCCTCATCAATATTTGTGGTAAACTTAACTTTTTTATTTTTTTCCATAATACCACTCCTTTCTTTATGATAAAAAAGCAGGACTGTCTATAAGTATATCATACCTATAAACAGCCCTGTGACGGTGAGAATAATTCTCGTGTCGTGGGATAGACTAGAATATATCTGCTATTTCTCTTTCCTCCCAAGTTGCAGCCAGAAGCTGGCCATCTCTAAAAATGTAGTAGTGTGCTGCTGGCTGCCCATACAGTCTTCCACTATATCCAGTGCGGAAGACTGTATTTGCTGGCAGGATGGCTACTAGCTGCTCACCGCTTCCCATCCCACCAGCATCTCCTTGGGCTATGATGCCAGTGCAGATGATTTCACCTGGGAAGGGATGAAATTCAAGCCTCTTTTCAAAACCCGCATCCCACCTCCAGCTGCCCCTTTTTTCTGGTGGCGTGGTATATTTGGCTGCAATTTCTTCCACTTCTTTCCTTGTGTATCTTTCTTTATGAAGATGCCTGGGCACATCTTCATAGAAGAAAGATTTCAATGTCCAGTATTCTTCCTTTCTGTCGCCTGTGTGGGAGTTGCCTCCTCTAAAACCTATCTTTGTCCTGAAGATACAGATACACTTTTCCAGTGTGTCTGCTTCTTCTGTCTGGAACAACTTAGGCTTTCCAGCCTTTGTTGCTCCAATAGTGGCGGAATGGATATGTGTATACCCTTTTTCTTGCCATTCCGCATAAGCATCGGGAAGAAGCTGGACTGGGAGTACCCCTAGCTCCCTGCCTCTTCCTTCCTCACCTATGATAATTGCAGGGATTGTAATCCCCGCACCTTTCAATGCGAAGGAGTCAACGCGGGCTCCTTCACTAACTTCTCCACTTTCAATGGTAAAGATTTTCATTTTCATACAAACCCCTCCTAAATCGTTATTTTCCCTGCTTTGTGCAGGTTTTATTTGACCTGCCTCATCAGTAAGTGGGTGGTCAGTCCCACTTAGACGGGCAAATTGCCCGTTTCGGCTGTTATACAAGTTGCCAGCCCGTTTGGGCTACTACCTGTATGATACGACCGTTGGGGAGTTCTTTTTTCTCCCTACGGTCATTGTGAAACAACTTAACATTATACCTTCTTTTGCCACTGCCCTTTGGGCATATGGCCATTTCTGTTAGCTCTCTTATCATCAAAGGTATAGGGCTAACGAATACTATATCCAGTTTTTCCTTACATGCTTTTTCGTGAAGTTCATTGATTTTGTCAAGCATTTCATCCAGTGTCCACCCTTGAGATGGCACTGGAAAGATGTCAAACCCCTCATACACCATTCCCAAAATCTTCTCTTGTTCTGGCAGTAATGAATGTGTTTCATTCATTACTATAATTGCTTTTTTCATTCTTACCCCTCCATTTTTTGTTTTTCCTGCTTGTGCAGGTTGAGCGTTAGGGAGGACTGCCTCCCCGTTGGAATTTCACCAACCTAGAACCTAGCCCTGCTATTCTGCAAGAATACTATTGAGTTCGTTGAGAACCTCCTGGACCTCCTCATCATCGAGGAGATGTTCGGATGCCTCAATAGTCTCCTTCATGTCTTGAGCGGCTTCTTTCAGTGTATTAAAATACTTTACGCCGCTCTCTCCATCAAGTACTTCTTTAGTTGGGAGTTTTTCTATATCCCAATTCCAACTAAAGAAGTATTTTCCGTCCTCGGTGGACCCAAGGATATAGTCCTCGTCCACCATAGGGAAATTGCGTAAAATTGTAATAATTTCTTTTAATTCTTTCATTTAAATCCCTCCTAAAATTTTTCCCTGCCTTCTTGCAGGTTGAGCGTTAGGCAGGCTTCCCTGCCCGTGCGAACTTCCCGCACCTATGAACCTAGCCCTGCTACATAATATTGTATTGATATTTGAATATAGCCAGTGCTTCCGCCAATACATGCTCGTTATATGCTGCTCTGCGTTCTATATTGTGCAGAGCCCAAAAAGTGCCTATGCCTTCTTCGTTGACTTCTTCACGTCTATATAACCCCAATTCAGCATCGTGGCCATTTAAAGGGCTATATATAATTTCTAACTCTCCATTTTCTGCTATGGTTTTACCTTCATTTGTACCTAGTAAATCTTTATTATTGTTTATAATTTCCCTTGCTACTTCTAATAGTTCTTCTTTGGCTTTAGATAGTGCATCATAATCTAATCTAACAAATACATAAGTATTACCACCTGCTAGTATTTCTCCTGAATACTCACAACGGCGGATATATTCATACTTGCTTGCAATTGCTTCGACTTTAGCTTTATTGACTTTTAAATCTTTTATTGTTACATCTATAGCTTCATCATACCCTGAGTTCCTGCTTCTTACTGATACTTGTCTGCTAGTGACCCCTAGCTGTTTTTTAAGCTCCTTTCTAATATTCGCAGCTTTTTCCTTTGCAGTCATATATTTACTCATTCTAACCCCTCCATTTATTTTTTATTTCCTGCTTTTTGCAGGTTGAGCGTTAGGGAGGATTTGCCCTCCCCGCTGGAACTTCCCCAGCCTGTGAACCTAGCCCTGCCACTCTTAAAAATATGCTTTGACGTTGTTTAGACTGTTGTCGTCTAGGTTGTATGTCAGGTCGAATGTTATTTTTACATCGTCTGCTGTGTAGACTATTATTCTGTAATCTCTTAAACCTTCTGGTGTGTCTGTGTCTGTTGAATCGTATCCGTCTTCTATTAGTGCGTTGAATTCGTCATCTGACAGCCCTAGAGCTTGCTTAAATTCCTCCTCCGTAGTAATTTTGTCAAAGTTGATTTTTTTAATGTCGTTATAATTTAACATTTTTTAAATCCCTCCATTTTCTTTATTCTTGATTGGATTGGCCTGCCATCATCAGAACAGGGAGGCCATCCCCTGTTGACGCCCATAGTGGGCGTTTCGGCTATTTAAGTTGTGTAATATATTTCTCGTATTCATAGAAGTCTATAAATACGTCTAGCGGCAATACTTCATGAATCCATGCTGGTTGGTTATTTAGCATCTGCCTGTCTTTACCTGCTGTTACAATGATTTCTATTTCTTCATCTCCATCTATTATGAAGTTGTATTCTACCAACCAATCGTTGTTTAGCATATTTTCTGCTATAGATAGCAGATACTCGTATATTTCTGGGTCGTTTTCTTTCACCCATTCCACAGAAGCTATAAAGCTTCTGCCTTCTCCATGTTCTCCTGTTAGCATTTCTAATAATTCTTTTTTTAACATTCTAACCCCTCCTAATTTTTATTATTTTTTTTCCTGCCTTCTAGCAGGTTGAGCGGAAGGCTGTTATACAGCCCGCCGGGATTCTCGGCTTATACTCCCTAGCCCTGCTGTAGAACTTTTCTGCATATTTCTGACGCTGGATAACCGTTTGCTAGGCGATATATTGCATCTTTAACTTCTTGTGGTAGTATGTTGTAAGATACTTCTTTTACTTCTATAGTCCTGAAGGCTTCTAAAAAACCAGCGTGTAGGTGCCCTGGGTCTAGTACTTCATAAATTACTCCTTTGTTATTGATTACGTAGTCGCCTTCTTTTAAAAAATCGAAGGCGAATTTTAGAGAGTTATAATCTGTTCGTCCTGATTTAGGGACGAACTTATATAATGTACTTGACCTTTTAGCATATATTTTCATAAAAATCCCTCCTGAAGATTTTTTCCTGCTGTAAGCTGTAGCAGGTTGAGCGTTAGGGAGGGGTAAATCCTCCCCGCTGGAATTTCACCAGCCTATGAACCTAGCCCTGCTGCATTAGTTTGGAGGGCTTTCCCGACCTTTCCCATACGCTCGCCCTCGGTCGCTCGCCTGCTTTGCAGGGTCGTGGCAACGTCTTCGGGGTCGTGGCGTCTCTCTAGGTACTCGGTCGCGGTATTCAATTGTCAAGGTTCAATGCGTTTTCACTTATTATTATAGACGGCAATACGTACGATGTCAATAGCTTTTTGAGATTTTTTTGAAAAAATTTTTTGTATCTTGTCAAACTGTTGATTTTACTGAGTTGTAGCGTTTTTTGAAAATTGATTAAAAAATTTTTCAGGAGAAAAGTTTCCGAATTTGATGAGCCTTTTTTGAGCCTTTTTTGAACCTCTATAAAGCCTAAAATGGTATATAATATAAAATGGATACTTCTTCCTGATTTATATTTCCTGCTGCATGATTGAAATCCCAAACTTTCCGAGACCTAAAAAAGCAATAACCAAAATTTATATACGCCAGATATAGGCGCACTATTGGCAGGGTTTCCTCTTGCCCTGCCAACCTTCTGGAGCCCAGGAGGGGAGGACCTGGAGGACCTGGGCGGTAAGTCGGTAGAGAAATCTATCGGCTTATTTTATTATTTTTATTATGGCAGGGTTTCCCCTTGCCTGGGAGGGGAGAATTGGACATGAAAGAAAGCGGAAGTAAACTTCATAAAACAACAAAAGATAAGTTAATTGCAGCTAGAAAAAGAAGACTGGAAAGAGAACCTAGGGGTACTGATGAAGAATATATTAAGTGCATTACTGAAGAATATGAAATACTTGAACCTTTACTTCATATAGGCATAGTTTAATGGGCAAAACATCGGTCTCCAAAACCGAAGATGCAGGTTCGAATCCTGCTGCCTATGCCATTGAAATGTTTATACAAAAAGAGCTCCTGGCGAGCAATACAGAAGGCAGAGCCCTTTGCGGGCAATTCAAAAAGAGTATCTAGAATAATAAGGTGGTGGTATGAAATGAGCAGAAAGAGAGGAAACGGAAAATATCATGACTGGATAACAGAAGAAGGGTTGCAAAAGATTGAAGAATGGGCAAGAAAAGGCCTCACAGACGAGCAAATATCTCACAATATGGGAATACATCCATCCACTTTGTATGACTGGCAAAAGAAATTCCCTGAGATAACCGAAGCTTTGAAAAGGGGAAAAGAGGTTGTAGACCAGGCTGTGGAAAACGCACTACTAAAAAGAGCACTAGGCTATGAATATGAAGAAAAAACATACGAAAGAACATGGAACCCAAAGCTAGAAAAATACATCAAGGTAAACACAAAAACGGTTGTAAAACAAGTGTTGCCCGATGTAACAGCACAAATTTTTTGGTTGAAGAACAGGAAACCGAACGAATGGAGAGACAAAAAAGATTTAGATGTAGCGGTTAATAAATCTCTAGAGGACTTCTTCGGGGATGATTAGCCATGCTTATAGATGATATGCAAAAGATTATAGATAGACGCAGGCAGCTGTGGAAGAAGTACAAAGATATAGAGAAGGACAAAGAATATAGAGAAGTAGCAGCTCAAGCACTACTAGAAAACAGCGAAAGAGGAAAGAGGCTAAGAAAGCAGATACAGGACCACCCAGAACTACTTATAGAGGCCTTCTTTGTGATAGTGGACAAGGAACAGCAGACGGTTCCTTTCTTTTTAAATACAGTACAAAAAGAATTAGTCTCTATAATCAATCGTGACAAGCAGCTATTTAAGCAAGGCAAAATAAATCATATGAAGTATTTACTCTTAAAGGGCAGGCAGCAAGGCATGACGTCCTTCATCAATGCTTATCAGCTGGCTTGTGCTATATCGAAAAAGAATTTTAGCGGCTACACTCTAGCAGATAATGCAGAGAATACAGAGCATATTTTTGCGGATAGAGGCAAGTTTTATTTCGATAATTTGCCTGAATGCTTGAAACCTACCATAAGGTATTCAAATAGAAGGGAGTTTGATTTCAGCAAAGAAGGCGGAGGAGGACTAAATAGCAAGTGGAGAGTAGCAACAGCAGGGAATGAGGACGCTGGACGTTCCAAGACGTTAAGCTTTTTCCATGGTTCAGAGGTAGCTTTTTGGCCGAAGCTCAAGCAAACCCTTACAGGCCTAGAAGAAGCCTTTACTAAGAATTGTATAGTTTTTCTAGAGACTACAGCCAACGGATACAACGAATTTAAAGAAATGTGGGATGATGAGTTTTCGAATTACAGAAAACTCTTTTTTGAATGGTGGAAAACACCCGAATATAGATTGAGCTTTGAGAGCAACGAAGTAGAGCAGGAATTTAAGAAGAAGGTACAAACAGCAGTAGAAGAAACCGATGCAGAACAGGAAATGTGGGCGTTGTATCGTTGCAGGTGGCTATTAGAAACAAAAAAACTGGATTGGGAACAGCTATATTGGTATTATAGCAAGTGGAAAGACAAAAGGGAGACTATCAAGCAGGAATATCCATGTACAGCAGAGGAGGCTTTCCTTGCAACAGGTGGAACTTACTTCAATATGGAAAATGTGACCCGCAGGCTAGACGAGTTAAGAGAGTTACAGAAAAACAAGAGACCACGCAAAGGTTACTTTATATATGAATATGGTACAAGTCCCTGGAGTGGAGAAAAGATTATCCTAGATGATACTATAGAGTTTATAGAGGATGACAACATTGGATATGTAACCATATTCAATGATGATATAGAACCTACAATGCCCTATGTTATAGGGGCAGATACAGCAGGAGAAGGTTCAGATTGGAATGTTGGGCAAGTGATAGATGCATATCAAAACCAGGTGGCTATTATCAGGCTGCAAAAGGACGAGGATTTGTTTGCAGACCAGTTATATTGTCTAGGGAAAATGTTTAATGATGCACTCATAGCCCCAGAGATAAATTTCTCTACCTATGTAGTTAGGACCTTGGCTAATAGAGAATATCCAAACATATACACTAGAGAGAACACACCAGACGCCATTACAAAACGACTAGAGCCAAAACTAGGGCACAATACAACAAAACTTACAAGGCCAATGCTACTAGGTATGTTAAGAACTCTAGTAAGAGAAAGACCAGAATGTATTAACGATATTACCACACTAGAGGAGATGCTAACATTTGTCGTAAATGAAAGAGGCAAGCCAGAGGCTATGGAAGGCTACCACGATGACTGTATCATGGCATATGGTATAGCCCTATATGCACAAGACCAACAAGTAGACGAGATTAAACCGCCAGCAGAGGAGTTAGAAGGTTACTACACAGAAGCAGAATTAGAAGACCTAGGCTACAGTAGATATGAAATAGAACAATACAAGAAAGGCTATCCAATATACAGGAGGTAATGAAATGGATGTAATTATATATACATTGTTTGCTATATTCGGGGCATTACTGACTATAGCATTGATAGTTATTGTATATATGACAGCTTATAACCAAGGCAAGAAAGCTGCCATTAAGGAGTTAAAAGAACAAATAGAGCTGCCAGAAGAATTAAAGGAGGACAAAGAAGTTACAATTGCTACTACATTGGATGGCAAATACTATAGTACTAACAGAACTATACAACTTATGGAGGAAGAAGGTGAAGACAGTTGAGACATGATGTAAAGATATATGAGGACAATTACGAGCAGTCGGATGCATTTAAGAAGGTACGGGACGATTTAATGACAGAGGAACAACAAAAGCGGGTAGACTTTTATCTTTCTAAGTATCATGAAGGAAAAGCGGACCTGGAAGAAAGGATGCAGGAATGGGAAGAAATACACAGAGCTTATAAAGGTGAAAGAACTGACATAATTGATGATGAAGATATGGATAAACAAGTAGCTGTCAATATATTGCTTACCCAAATAGAAGGCCAAGTATCAAGCATGCAGACAGCCAATATAACAGGAAGTTATCAGGGTGTAGGATTTAGCGACCAGAAGTTTGCCAGGACCGCTGGTATTGTAGGCGATTTTATATTGAAACGCAACAACGCTAGGCAGATAGTCAAGAAGGCAGGCAGACGGTATCTGCAGTTTGGGCATACAGTATTAACAACCTACTGGGATAATGAAGCACTAGATAACTTTGGACTTCCAAGGATAGAATGTTTAAAGCCTGGGACTGTTATATTCGATGATAAGATTGAAGATATAGTAGACGACCTACAAAGATGTGATTATATTATTCATGAAGTAGGTTCAAGGTCAATCATGTGGGCTAGAAAAAAGTACGGGGATGAAATAGCAGATGCAATTCAACTAGGTAACAACGACCCTGGGTTTGAATTTAAAGACACAGACAATGACGAAAGTTTTACTTACTTAAGGGTATGGACTAGGAATAATGAATATGAGAACCTACAGCTTCTTGAAATTTCATTGTGTGGCATCCTGTTAAGTGAAAGCGACCCATCAGAACCTTACTACAAGCATATTTTCAATAGATACCCATTCTTTGTAGCAGGATTGTATAAGGATGAAAGCGACCAATATTATTTTGGCGATGGGAAAATCCTTCTTA
>Ga0208938_1002210_pt1 | contig 10469 bp, 5 predicted proteins | sample AD_UKC125_MetaG_FD_184434 | JGI IMG/M metagenome (GOLD analysis project Ga0208938, IMG submission 184434) | Active sludge microbial communities of municipal wastewater-treating anaerobic digesters from USA - AD_UKC125_MetaG (SPAdes) (version 2) | ecosystem: Engineered > Bioreactor > Anaerobic >... | reverse complement strand
GGCGGGGCATTGGCTGGCAGGAGAGGCAGGGCATGGCACCGCAAGGCTTCGACGACAAGGTCGCGTTCGTCTGGAAGGTCGCCGACAAGCTCCGCGGCACCTTCAAGCAGCACGAGTACGGCTCGGTGATGCTCCCCCTCCTCGTCCTGCGCCGCATGGACGCGGTCCTCGCACCCACCAAGGCTGCGGTCCTCGCCAAGGCCAACGGCATGTCCCAGATCGGCCCCGGCCAGGACGCACTGCTCAAGAAGGCCGCCGGCCGCCGGTTCTACGACATCTCTCCGCTCACCTTCGCGACCCTCCTGCACGACGACAAGCACCTCGCCGACAACCTCGCGGCATACATCAGCTGCCTGTCCAAGGAGGCGGCGGAGGTCATCGACGCCTACGCGTTCCTCGGCAAGATCGAGCGGATGGACCGCGCGGGCATCCTGTATGCCGTCCTCGCGGACTTCGCGGACCTCGACTTGCGCCCGGCCAGCGTGAGCAACGAGGCGATGGGCTACATCTTCGAGGAGCTGCTGCGGAAGTTCTCCGAAATGAGCAACGAGACCGCCGGTGAGCACTACACCCCACGCGAAGTCATCCGCCTCATGGTCAACCTGCTCATCTCCGGCCAGACCGCTACCGACCTGACGAGCAACCCGAGGCCCGTCCGCACCGTCTATGACCCGGCCGCCGGGACCGGCGGCATGCTCATGACGGCGATGGCCCACCTCAAGGAGCTCAACCACGCTGCCATCGTCAGCGTCTTCGGCCAGGAACTCAACGACGAGACCTGGGCCATCGCCCAGTCCGACCTGATGATGCAAATCGCTGACGCCGACCCAGACCAGTTCCGCCGCGGCAACACCCTCACCCAGGATGCCTTCCGCACCGAGAAGTTCGACGTCATCCTCGCCAACCCGCCCTACGGCGTCGACTGGAAGGCGTATGCCGCGCCGATCAAGACCGAGAACGAGAAGCAGGGCTTCAACGGCCGGTTCGGCGCCGGCCTGCCCCGTGTCTCAGATGGCTCGTTCCTCTTCCTGCAACACATGCTCAGCAAGATGAAGCCCACCGGCTCCCGGGTGGGGATCGTGCTCTCCGGCTCACCGCTCTTCTCCGGCCAGGCTGGCTCCGGCGAGTCGGAGATCCGACGCTGGATCCTGGAGAACGACTGGCTCGAAGGCATCGTCGCCCTCCCCGACCAGATGTTCTACAACACCGGCATCTCCACCTACGTCTGGATCCTCACCAACGCCAAAGCCGAAGAGGATCGCGGCACCGTCAAGCTCATCGACGCCCGCGAGCTCGGCACCAAGATGCGCAAGTCGTTGGGAGACAAGCGAAAAGAGCTCACGAGCGACGCGATCGGCCAGATCGCGATGCTCTACGGCGGGGCACGCGGTGAGTATGCCGCCGACCCTCGCGTCAAGGTCCTCACCAACGAGACATTCGGTTTCCAGCGCATCACGGTGGAGCGTCCGATGCGCCGCCGCTGGGAGGTCACCCCCGAGGCCGTCGCCGACGGGGTGTATGCCGCCCACGCCTCCTTGGTCGGTCAGCGCTTCGCCACCGAGAAGGCGCTCTTGGCCGAGGTGCCTGGCCTGACCCCGGCGCAGAAGAAGGTTTTCGCTAAGGCGTGCGCAATCGCCGATCCCGAGGCACCAATCGTGGCCGGACGGGGTGGGCAGGCCGAGCCTGACCCGGACCTGCGTGACCAGGAGAACGTCCCGTTACCCGAGGGGTGGCTGGCCCTCAGCGAGAAGGAGCGCGAGAAGGCCCTCGTGGAGACGGCGGAAGCCCACCTGGAGAACGAGATTCGGCCCTACGTGCCGGATGCGTGGATCGACCACGCCAAGACCAAGGTCGGCTTCGAGATCCCCTTCACCCGCCAGTTCTACGTCTACTCGCCTCCGCGCCCAGTCGAGGAGATCGCCAAGGAGATCAAGGACCTGGAGTCCAAGATCCAAACTTGGATGAGCGGTCTCGGCCTGTGAGCAACCTCGCCGTCGACGCCTTCTTCGCTGGACCACGACCCCTTCACAGCCATCGTTTCAGGCGCGTTCTCAGACGCGTTGAGCACCGCGTAGGCGACGACCCTGGTGTGCAACGACTCTCACTCGCCAGCACGGGCCACCTCTACAAGCGCGAAGGGACAACCGACCGCCAGCAGGCGTCGAGCTCCACCGAAGAGCGCAGCCTGCGAGTGCTCAAGGATCAACTGGTAGTTAATCCCATGTGGCTCACCGGCGGCAGCATCGCCGTTTCGGGGGTCCAGGGCGCCGTCAGTCCTGACTACCGCGTGTTCGAATCTGACAGTACGTTGCTGGTGCCGCGATACCTGCATCATCTACTCAGGAGCCGGCCTTACCGAGATCAGTACGACCTCTTCGTCAGGGCAAACACCACGTTTGATCGCCGTATTCAGCAAGACGACCTCGACCAACTACCCCTGTTCCTTCCGGATCTGGACCAGCAGCGGCGTATCGCGGACTTCCTCGACGACCGCGTCGCCCGCATCGACCAGATCATCACCGCCCAACGCAAGCAGATCGACAACCTGTTGGAGTGGATCGCGTCCGCTGTAAACGGCTTGCTTACGCCTCAACAGGGCGTCGGTCAGTGGCTCCGTGTCAAGGACGTTTCGTCGAAGGTCGGGAGCGGGAAGACCCCACGGGGCGGAGCGGACGCGTACCTTGACGAAGGAGTTGCGTTCCTTCGGAGTCAGAATGTTCACAACGATGGCTTGCGGCTCGATGATGTGGCATTCATCAGCACGGAAATCGACGAAGAGATGTCCAGCACGCGGGTCAGGGAAGGCGACGTGCTGTTGAACATCACCGGTGGAAGCCTTGGACGCTGCTGTGTGGCTGATGGGAGGGCCCTACCGGCCAACGTGAGCCAGCACGTGTGCATTATTCGTCCCACAGCTATCAATCCCAGCCATCTCGCACTGCTAATAAGGTCGAAGGTGGTTCAGGACCAAATCAGACTCGCCCAGGTAGGGGGCAATCGGGAGGGCTTGAACTTCGAGCAAGCACGTGAACTGCGGTTCTGGCATCCAGAGGATGCCACGGTCTGGTCACGCTGTCGGTATTGGGAGAAGCAGGGCACAGAAGGTGTGGCGATGATTGGGCACGCCGTCTCTCTCTTGCAGTCTTACAAGCAGGCGTTGATTACGGCGGCGGTCACGGGTGAGCTGGACGTGACGACGGCGGGGAGCGGCATACCAGGCTGAACCCGCCGCGGTCCGACGGTTCAGCAGCCCCGACCCAGCAGGCGGCTTCCTTGGTGGGTGGGCCCCACTCCGTCCTGAGGTACCGGGCGGAACCATTCAGCTCTCTGTGTCGACCGAGCTCGACTTATAGGATTTCGGGGTTTCCTATAACGCGCTCCACTGGATGTATAGGTTCCAACAGGCGCAGCAGACTCCCAGCGGGTTAGGGTCGAACCTGTCAGCCAGCACAGCGGCAGGGAGCGCAGGGTTCGTGAGCATCACGCATGAGGCGACGTTCGAGGCGAACATCGAGGCCCACCTCCTCGGACACGGTTGGCAGCGACTCGCGCCCGCGGCATACGACCGGAAGACCGGCGTTTTCGGCGAGGAGGTCATCGCCTTCGTCCAGCAGTCCCAGCCCAAGGAGTGGGCGAAACTGGTGACGCGCCACGGTGGCGAGGCCATGGCACGCGATAAGTTCGTCAAGGCCGTGGTCGCGGCGCTCGACCACCGCGGCACGATCAGCGTGCTGCGCTCCCCTGTCAAAGACTGCGGGGTGAGCGTGCGCCTCTGCTACTTCAAGCCGGCCAGCGGCCTCAATGAGCAACAGACCCAGCGGTATGCCGCCAACCGGCTCAGCGTCGTCCGCCAGTTGCACCACTCGGAGTCCCGGCCCGCCGACTCCATCGACCTCGCGCTGGTCGTCAATGGGATTCCGGTCGCCACGGCGGAGTTGAAGAACCCGTTGACCGGCCAGACCATCGAGCAAGCGATGACGCAATATCGCTCGGACCGCAACCCCCACGACCTCATCTTCCGATCCCGGACGATGGTGCACTTCGCGGTCGACCCGCACCGGGTAGCGATGACGACCCGGCTCGCCGGGCAGGACACGGTCTTCCTCCCCTTCGATCAAGGCACCGGTGGTGGCGGAAACACGGGGACCGCCGGGAACCCGCCCGCGACCGACGGTTACCAGACGGCATACCTCTGGGAGCAGGTGTGGCAACGCGATGCCTGGCTCGACCTGCTCGGGTCGTTCATCCACACGACGGGCGACAAAGTCCTCTTCCCGCGGTTCCACCAATGGCACGCCGTGCGCTCGCTGCTCGAGGCGACCTACCGTGACGGTGCCGGGGTCGACCGACTCGTCCAGCACTCTGCCGGGTCTGGCAAGTCGAACACCATTGCGTGGACAGCCCACGCGCTCTCTCGGCTGCACGGGCCTGATGACGCACCGATCTTCGACAAGGTCGTCGTCATCACCGACCGCAAGGTGCTCGACCGGCAACTGCAAGACACCGTGTCGGGGATCGAGCACACTCCCGGGATGATCGTGCGGATCAACGAAGACTCCGCGCAGCTCAAGGCGGCGTTGGAGGGGCACGCGGCGCGAGTCATCATCACGACGCTGCAGAAGTTCCCGGTCGTCGCCGCGCTGGCAGCCAAAGAGGTGGCCCAGGCTGGTGGGGCTGACGCGGGGAAGGGAGTCGCCGGGCGGCGGTTCGCGGTGATCGTTGACGAGGCGCACTCCTCCACCTCGGGCGAGTCGGTCTCAAAACTCAAGAAGGTGCTCGGTTCCGCCGGCGAGGAGTATGCCGCCCTCGCGGCCGCCGAAGAGGAGGAGGGCACGGCATACGCGGAGACTGCGGACTCGGCCGAAGCGGCACTGTGGGAGAGCGCGCGGACCCGAGGGAAGCAGAAGAACCTGTCGTTCTTCGCGTTCACGGCGACCCCGAAGGACAAGACGCGCGAGCTCTTCGGGCAGTTGGGGCCGGACGGGACCAAGCGGCCGTTCCACACCTATTCGATGCGCCAGGCGATCGCCGAGGGGTTCATCCTCGACGTGCTGGCGAACTACACGACCTACGGGGTCTATTACAAACTGGCCAACTTTCATCCGCGCAACGACCCGGAGATGGAGACGCGCAAGGGGCGGGCGGCGCTGGCACGCTTCGCGTCGCTGCACCCTTATGAGCTGGACGCCAAGGCCGAGGTGATCATCGAGCACTTCCGGCAGAAGACGGCCGGCAAGATCGACGGCTGCGCCAAGGCGATGGTGGTGACACGCTCGCGACTGCATGCGGTGCGGACGCACGCCGCGCTCGCGGCATACATCTCGAAGAAGGGGTACGACCTCGGGGAGCGGCCATTGCGCACCCTCGTGGCGTTCTCTGGCGCGGTGATCGACCCCGATGCGCCGGGGGACGCGGCGGTCACAGAGGCGGGGATCAACGGATTCTCCGAGGCGGCGCTGCCCAAGCGGTTCCACGGGGATGAGTTCCAGGTGCTCGTCGTGGCCGAGAAGTATCAGACCGGGTTCGACGAGCCCCTGCTGCACACGATGTACGTCGACAAGAAGCTGTCGGGGGTGGCTGCGGTGCAGACCCTCTCGCGGTTGAACCGAACCCACCCAGGGAAGACGGAAACGTTCGTGCTGGATTTCGCGAACACGGCGGAGGAGATCCAGGGGGCGTTCGAGCCGTTCTATGAGGAGTCGATGACGACGCCCACCGAGCCGCAGGTCCTCTACGCGATGGATCACGAGTTGATGTCTGCCGGGGTGCTGTCGATGGCCGAGATGGAGGCCGGCGTCGCGGCGCTGTTGTCTGGCGAGGCTCGGTTGCAGTCGGTGGTCTATGCCAGCCTCGGGCCGGCGGTGGGGCGGTTCGTGGCGCTGGGGGACGAGGCGCGGGAGGCGTTCCGCGGGCGGTTGGAGCACTTCTGCCGTGCCTATGCCTTCCTCGCCCAGGTTCTCCCGTGGGTTGACGTCGACTTGGAACGGCTGTTCCTCTATGGCCGGTTGTTGCTGGTCGAACTGCCGCCAGGCGAGAACAGTCCGATGCCGCAGATCAGCAAGTCGGTGCAGATGACACACCTGCGGATTGCCGTGACGTCGGACGCGGCGATCACGCTGAGCGGGACTGATGAGCCTGGGGTCGCGCTGCCCGGCGAGGGTGTGGGCTCCAAGACTGAGCCGATCGTGGATCGACTGTCGGCGCTGATCTCGGCGATGAACGAGCGCTACGGTGCTGACCTGGGCGAGGCCGACAAGGTCTGGGTCGACCAGCAGTGGGTCGTCGTCAAGGAAGACGACGAGATGCGCGAGGTGGCGCTCAACAACGACCGCAGCCAGTTCGAGATGGTGTTGGAGCAGAAGGTCAAGGACTTGCTGGTCGAGCGACACGACAAGAACGGCGCGCTGTTGTTCGACCTGTTCTTCTCGAACCCCGACTTCCAGGTGTCGCTGGTCAGGTACCTGGCCGGCACGTACGACGAGTTCCGCAAGGAAGCCATCCGGTAGGTCCCGGCTACGTACCGGGAGCGCGACGTGGTCCAGGGGTCGGGCCGGAAAAGCACCGACGGACTCGTCGAGACTTGCACAGATCCGGGAGACCTCCGGGAGACCTCGGACTTGGACTTCCCGGTCCCCCCCAGTGCGGAACGCCGAGTGCAAGTAGCGCACGTGAGTTTTCATCGGAAGCGCAGACAAGGTGAACTGACGTAGATTGCTGCCATGGTCCGGCTGATTTACGTTAGCTGTCTCGTCATTGGACTCACCGTAATCGGCGGGTGTGACTCTGGCGCCCCTTCGGTGCCCACGCCAACGCACACTTCGACCTCATCGATCTCCGATGTAGAGGCCTCCACAATTGGGGCTGCACTCAGCCGCCTCGCATCATCGCCCGAAGAACTGATAGCCGCTGGAAGCGGATTCACTCCCGATCAGGCGCGAACCGCCTTCCCACCGGGCACGGCTGTCACTCCGGAACCGTCGACCTGGCGTCCCGACGGGACCGGCCTAGGAGGGGTCATGCGCGTCACGGTTACTAGCGGCGGCGGGGAGCCACGGATCTACCTCGCGGTCCTGGCGAAGGAGTCTGGAGCATGGAAGGTCCTGGCAACCCTTCCCGTGACGGGGACGGCCTCCGGGGTTACACCGTGATCGCGCGGGTTGCCGGGATTGTTGTCCTGGCGGTCGTAACCGCCCTGGGAGTCGCAACTCCGGGCGCCACGGCGACACCGGGCGACTCACCCGCGTCGTGGAACTGCGGCAGCGAGAATCTGGCCTTGGACGATGTCCGCGTCGAACTGGCTCCGGTCGTTTCCTCCGAACGAACCCCCAACGGTGGTCCGATCACGCCGGTTGCGTCGCGCGGCACCTGGGTTCCGGTGATCCTCGTGCACGGGTGGACCAGTCGATCGATACATCCGAATAGCGACGGCAGCGACGACACTCAGGGCGCCTTCTCGCATCTCATAGATCTCACGGCGAACAAGCTGGCCAAGGCACAGGTCCCACGCTCCCTTGTGGGGCAGTTGCAAGGGATCCCAGGCGCGGCGGTATTCACCTTCGATTATCACCCCTATTCGGGGCGTTGGGTCACGGACGCTCACCTCGGCCCGGCGCTCGGCAAGGTCGTCGACTGTCTCGCGGCAGCCTCGCACCAGAAGGTGATCCTTGTCGGCCACTCGATGGGCGGCCTCATCGCTCGGTATGCCGCCGCCAATCCGGACCGCAGTTCGGCAATCAGCACCATCTTGACGATGGGTACGCCGAATACCGGGTCCATCGCGGCCCTGCTCGCTGCGGGCGCCCTCGATGCCGGATCGTCGGCTAACAAAGCTCTCGCCGTCATCCGCTTGGTACTCTCGGCCTGCGGTCAGGTGACGAGTGCGCGGATGGATGACGCCCTATGTGCAACCCTGCCGGATCCGGTCGCGGCTTTTGACGGGGAGGCCGGGCGGGCCCTTCGCGCGGGATCTGCCGAGCTGGCAGCGCTGAAACCGGTTCCGAAGGCGATCTACGTGGACGCGGTCGCTGGCGGGACTACGTTCTCAGTACCACGCATGGGTTGGTTCACACTTCCGTGGGACACGACTGACGTGCCCGTGGGCGACATGATCGTGACCGACGAGTCCGCCACGGCGGGCACCAAGCATTCAAAGGTCCTTGACTGCTCGTACCAACTGTCGGCTGTGCGCGGGGCGACCGACGAACTTGGCTTAAGAGCGGGGCTCACTTCCGCCAACGATGTCGCCAGCGCTCCGTGGGAGAGCTTCAACGGGCCGTGCTTCCACACCAGTCTCATGCGAAGCATTGAGCTCACTAACGAGGTCATGGGAGCGATCAACGACGATATCAACCCCGTCTTGAGCGATGCGCAGGCACTCAACGCGACCATTCCCGCTGGAGTGTGCGGCACCTGGAACCAGGAGGAGCCGATCAAGCTCGAGAAGGGCATCGGCGTCGCCCGAGCAGCCGACGGCAGTTTCGACGGAGCGAGCATCGTTGGATCTTCAGTTCTCGGGCGCACCGACGTGGATTCTGATGGCCAAGAGGAGATGGTGTTGCTCCTCAGCTGCTCAGGGAGTGAGCCGGCCTACTGTTGCGCCGGCCGGACATCGATCATGCCGTCGGTGGCGGTCTTCGCAGTAGGTCGAGGAGGGACGCTACGTCAGATTGGGACCACGATGTCGGGCGGCGATTCGGGCCCCGGCGACGAGTATGGTCCAGCCGCCAGGCAGATCCGAGATGTCCGAATCCAGGGATCTCGAATCGTCACAACTGAGTTCCTTGCCTACCCAGAGCAGTACACCTCTGCGCAGGTTGGAGGTGATCCATTCGCCCCGGTCAGGGTGACCTACTCGCTGCGCAAGGGCGAATGGGCTCCCTCCTGAGGCCCGTCCCCAGGTCGTGGACCAAACCACCTCGGGCCGACGATTGGAAGTGTCACCTCGATCTGAGCCGCATCGAAATGGTGTTGGCGGCTTGGCGGTCTTGCACTTCATTCATGTACCAGACGGAGACGTCGCGAGCGCCCGCGGCATACAGGGAACCGAGCGTCGTCTCCACGAGGGTCAATGCTGACGCCGCGCTACGCGGTGATGTTGTAGGTCCGCAGCTTCCGGTAGAGGCTGCTGCGCGACACTCCGAAGTGGCTCGCGGCCACCACCCGATTGCCGTGGTCCTCGCGCAGAGCGGCCACAATCGCGTCGCGCTCGGGCGTAGCAACCGGCGGGATGCTGTGCGGCAGTATGCCGCGAGGTCTTGGTGCTGGATCTCACCGACCGGCCGGGTGCGCAGCGCATGCTGCAGCGCCTCACCCAGCTGGGTGACGTTGCGCGGCCAGGAGTAGCGGGCGAAGGTTCGCTCTGCGCCGGGTGACGGTCGCGTCCGACGCGCCGGGGCCAGCTCCTGCAGGAGTCGGCTGCTGATCGCGCCGAGATCATCGGTGCGGAACCGCAGCGCCGGCGCCGTGACCGCGACCTCGAAATGGTCCAACAGCGCACGGAAGCGCAGGTCCGAGTCGAGGCTTGATCACCTCCGCGATCACGACGACCCTGAGGCGTCGTCACCGACCAGCAGCCGCGTTACGCGCGGGTGAGCGTGTCGTCGCGGTGTGCCGGTATCCATGATGCTCGCGGATGGACGAGCTGCTCTGCCAGGCCGAACAAGCGCGGCGAGGGCCCTGAGAACAAGGGGGATGACTGTTCAGCCGCGACGCGGCGGGTCAGCGGTCCAACATCGACAGGCCACCCTCGTTGTAGCGCTCACCCTGCACACCCATCCGTGCCGCCAACCCGGACAGGTCATCGACCTCGTCGGCGCTCAAGCTCACCGTGGTCGCGCCAGCGTTCTCGTCGAGCCGCTCTCGGCGACGCGTGCCGGGGATCGGCACGATCCGCGGCCCTTGCGCCAGCAGCCAAGCCAGCGCGACCTGCCCAGGCGTGCAGCCCTTCGCATCGGCGAGGCTACGCACCCGCGCCACGAGCGCCTGGTTGGCCGTGAGGTTGTCCGCCTCGAACCGGGGGATCGTGCCCCGGATGTCACCAGCGCTGAAGGTCGTCGACGTGTCGACCGTCCCCGTCAAGAAGCCCTTGCCCAGCGGGCTGAACGGCACGAAACCGATGCCGAGCTCGGCGCACGTGGGCAGCACCTCCGGCTCCGGGTCGCGGGTCCACAACGAGTACTCGCTCTGGACAGCTGTGACCGGGTGGACCGCGTGCGCGCGCCGGATCGTGCGGGCGCTCGCCTCGGACAGCCCGAAGTGGCGCACCTTGCCTGCCGCGACGAGCTCACCGACCGCGCCGGCCACCTCCTCGATCGGGACGTTGGGGTCGACGCGGTGCTGATAGAAGAGGTCGATGACCTCCGTGCCCAGCCGCTGCAGCGACGCGTCCGCGACCTGACGGATCCGCTCGGGCCGCGAGTTCAAGCCATGGTTGCCGCCGTCAGCGTCGAGGTCGAAACCGAACTTCGTGG
>Ga0208938_1002209_pt1 | contig 10472 bp, 9 predicted proteins | sample AD_UKC125_MetaG_FD_184434 | JGI IMG/M metagenome (GOLD analysis project Ga0208938, IMG submission 184434) | Active sludge microbial communities of municipal wastewater-treating anaerobic digesters from USA - AD_UKC125_MetaG (SPAdes) (version 2) | ecosystem: Engineered > Bioreactor > Anaerobic >... | reverse complement strand
CGCGACTGGCATTGATGCCGATCAGGATGTTGCCGTCGGCTGCTCGGAGGGCTGTCGGATCAGCGGGATCGGGGTCCTGGGCCCACCTGGAGCGGCGGGCGTTTCCGGCACCGTGGCGGTGAGCGAGCTGGCCGTCGACGGCCGCCCGTTCGACCTCGGTGGCGCAGCCTCGTGGCACGCACCGGCGCCCGTGGACCCGGGCGGAACCCCCTCGGGCGGGGCCACCGTCAGCGCGAGTTTCGCGCCCGGGTCGACCACGTTGACCTATGACACCAACGGCGCCGACAAGGCGTTCCTGGCCCACGCCTCGGTGCCCGAGGTCGTGGTCGCGCTGACCACCCCGACCTCCACACCGAGCGCCTCCGCCGCCACCTTTGGGGGGTCCTACGTGGACGGAAGTTCGTTGTTGCTCGCGTCTGCTGGCGGAGTGGCGTTCGTCCCCGGCGGACCTGCCGCCGCGAGCATCGTCAACCTCGACAACCTGCTTGCCCAGGGATGGCGCGGGCGCGGGTCGGCCACACTCACGGCATACCTCGACACGGCCGATCCCGGCGCGATCGGGCGAGTGTCAACGGCCTTGCAGGCTAACGGGATTCATGTGGTGGGGACGCGGCATGCGGAGGCGGTGGCCGCGGCATACGGGGAGACCGCAGCCGCGTGGAGTCTCAAACTGGCCCTTGCGGTGGGTGTCCTGGCGATCCTTGTCGCCGGAGTGGGGATCGTCGTCCTCGCTTCGACCGCCCGTCGCGCCCGCAGCCGTGACTATGCCGCGCTGGCCCTCGTCGGGCAGCGTCCCCGCAGCCTCGCGCTGCTGGCCCAGCTTGAGACCGTGCCCGTCATCGTCGCGTCAGCGCTGCTCGGCGCCGCCGTCGGGTGGTGGGCGGCCCCGGTGGCCGTGTCGATGATGCCGCTCTTCCCGGCCGCGTCGGCGACCTTCCCCCTCGACCTGCGCACGGCGGTGGCGCCCGCGCTCGTCGCCGGTCTCGGCGGCCTGGTCGCCCTCACTCTCGTCGGCGTCGCCACAAGCCACGCGGCCGCGCGCCGGGCCGATCTGCAGCAGTTGCGGGAGGCCGGATGACTCGCGCCGAGGTCACCCGCGCCCAGGTCACCCGCCCCCAGGTCACCCGCGCCCACGCGATCACGACTGTGGGGCTGGTCCACATCTACCGGTCTGAGGGGCACGATGTCGCTGCCCTGTCCGGAGTCGACCTCCGTGTCCGCGCGGGCGAGGTGGTCGGGCTGCTCGGTCCGTCGGGGTCGGGGAAGTCGACGTTGCTTGCGCTGCTCGGCGGTCTGTTCCGACCGAGCGCGGGAAAGATCTTCGTTGGTGACCGCGAGCTATCCGCGCTCACCGCAGCCGAATTGGATGACTTCCAGGCGAGGGATACCTCGCTGATGCTTCAGGGGGCTCGACGCAACTTCGTGCCCTATCTGACGGTGCGTGAGAACGTCGAGTTCGCGCAGGCGCAGGCCCGCCGGCTCGGGGCGCAGGTCGACCCGGTCGAGCGGACCCTGGGGCTGGTCGGGGCCAGCGACTTCGCCGACTCGCGCCTGGGTCGCTTGTCGCAGGGGCAAGTGCAGATGGCGGCGCTTGCCGTGGCGATGGCACCGTCGCCTGGGGTGCTGTTGGCCGACGAACCGACCAGTGCACTGGACCGGCGCGCTCGCGAGGTCATCATCGAGGCGTTATTGCGGATCAACGCGGAGCAGGGCACGACTGTCGTTGTCGTCACCCACGACCCCGAGGTCGCCGCCCGCCTCCCGCGCACGGTGACGATCCGCGACGGACGGATCGGGGGTGAGGGCCGCAGCGGCCAGGAGTATGCCGTCGTCACGGCCGACGGGTTCGTGCCCCTTCCCGTGCATCTGCGGGAGGAGTTGCCGCCGGGCACGCTGTTGCGCATCGAGCGGGTCGAGAACGGCTATCTGTTAGCTCCCGAGGTTCTGGGTCATGAGGTTCTGGGTCATGAGGTTCTGGGTCATGAGGCTTCGGGTCACGAGGTTTCGGGTCACGAGCCGGACGGTGCGACGGGCGCTTAGGGGCGTGCCGACGCGGTCGCCCGCGCCGTTGGGCGCCGGTGAGGTGGGACGACTCGCCCGACTGACCAGCCGACTGCGGCAGACGGCGACGGCTGACGACGACAGCCGACCGTCAGATCGTTATCATTCTGTGATGTGTTTGCCTGTGGAAGAGGCTGTTTGAGACCTATTGCCTGTCAGTGGTCGCTGTTAGCGTCGGGGTTATGGACAGCAGCGAAGCGACTCGTGACTCGGCATCTCGCCGGGCTGAGATTCGTGCTGCGACGAGGACCGTCGCTGAGTTGGTGGCGTCGTTGTGGCAGGTCCAGGGCGCGGAGTTGGGGACCTTGTTGGGTGAGTTCGACGCTCTCGCTGCGGTCGCGTGCGGTGCCCGGGTCGCCGTCGTTGGAGAAGCCGAGTCCCGTGGTGAGATCACCACGTCGCAGGCGGGGTCGACGGCTGGGTGGGTGGCTGAGCACGCGCCGACTCTGGCGGCCGGCAGTGGTGCCGGTCAGGTTGCCCGTCTCGTCCGTGAGTGTGCCCGCCCAGACCTGACGACCGTCCACGCGGCTGCAGTCTCTGGCCAGATCAGCGTGCCGACGGCTCTCACGGTGGTCACCGAATACGCCCGCCTGAAGCCACGTCTGCGGGAAGAAGCCGCCCCGACCGTCCTGCAAGGGTTGTTGGACATGGGGATCGCTGACGGGCCGAAGGGTGTCCGGTCACTGCGGCCCGCATTGCTGGCGGCACACGGCGCTGACGGTGAGTTCCAAGCCGACGCCGACACCGCCGAACGCCTCGTCTCCCTCTCGCGCCCGTCGACAGACGAGCTCGGCGCCCTCACCTACCAGTTGATCCTGGACCCCGCCGGAGCGGCCGCCCTCGAATCAGCCATCGGCCCCTTGTCGAGGCCGGTCCCCGGCCCTGACGGGGAACGCGACCCGCGCAGCCCTCAGGTGCGTCGTGGGCAAGCGCTCATCGAGGTATGCCGCCGCGCCACCAGCGCGGGTGACCGGCCACCGTCGGGGGTGAAGACCACGTTGATGCTGACGATGTCGTACGACGACCTCGCTGCTCGGGTCGGCGCCGCGACAGTGGTCGGTTCCTCCCAGGGCGGTTCGCTGATCGCGCCGGAGACGGTGCGTCGGTTGGCGTGCGACGCCACGATCATCCCCACCGTTCTGGGTGGCCGCGGGGAGATCCTGGACCAAGGTCGGTCGACCCGGTTGGCGACGCCTGGGCAGTTGGCGGCGCTCTGGTTGAGGGACGCGGGGTGCAGTTTCCCCGGCTGCACCACCCCAGCACATTGGTGCGACGCACACCATTTGGTCCACTGGGTCGACAGCGGGGCATCCGACCTGACCAACCTGGCGTTGTTGTGCGGTCGACATCACTCGGTCGTCCACCGAGACCACCTCATCGGCCACGTCACAGACGCGAGCGCTGCCACTGGGGCTGTCACCTGGAACGTCATCCCCGGCAGCTACGACCGGCGCCACAACGCGATCCCACCATCCGGCGATCCACCGCCCGGCGAGCCGCCACCCGGCGATCCACCGGGCACCTTCACGTTGGCACAGCCCCCATCCGCCGCAGATCCCTGGGGAGATCTGTGGGCTGGCTCCCGAGACCCGGACGAGCCACCCTCGACGGATCACCCTGCCCGAGACCGAGACCACACCAACCCCGAAGCAGACCCCTGGTACCGGGCCGAACACCCGCACGATCAGCGGCCGCCGGACGACCCTGTCCCGGATCGGGACACCGCACCTCCCGAAGCAGACCCCTGGGCCGACTCCCGGGAGCCGGACGAGCCACCGGCGACGGATCACTCTGCCCGGGACCAGGACCACGCCAACCCCGAGGCAGATCCCTGGGGAGACCTGTGGGACGACACCCCTCGGCGAGCGTCGGAGTCGACAGAGCACCCGCCACGGCACGACGCCAACCCCGAGGCAGATCCGTGGTTCGACTCAGGCGTCGCTTAGGCCTCGTCCCTCGACGTCACCTAACCCGCTCTGCGCTCGTGCGACAGAGGCGTACGCCGGCCCCCGGCCCCGGGCCCCCAGTCCCCAGTCCCCGGTCGCCGGTCGCCGGTCGCCCACTGTCCGTCGCACGATGCCGTTGCCGCCGTCGCCGCCGTTGCCGCCGTTGCCGCCGTTGCCGCTGCCGCCGTTGCCGTAGTTTCCGCCGAGGCGCCGTCAGTCGTCGAACTCGAAGTCGGCGTCCTCGGCGGCCTTGATGAGTGACCGGACCCGCTTGGGGTCCGTGACGACGGGGAGCATCAGGGCCCGCAGCGCTTCGAGGTCGGCGCGGTCGCCGTAGGCGCAGAACATCCCGCCTTCACTGTCGTAGTCGAATCGCCCTTCCAGCGTGGGCGCCTCGGTCTCGACGAGCCATTCGGCCACGCCGTCCCAGAAGGTGCCATTCGGCTCGTGACCGAGTTTGCGCACCATGGCATCGACGACCAACTCGCCGGTATACATCGTCAAGGCGACATCATCCGGGGCGGTCTCGATGAGGTTTAGGGGATCCATCGGAGCATCGTTGCAGACCCGCCCGGCCTCATGATGCGATGGTCCGACCCGCCCCTGACGAACGCAGGACAAAGGTTCGGAACAACTCGGCCGCCGGGAGCAACCGCCGCTGGGACGACCAGGCGAGTCCGACTTCGCGACGGGCCCCGGCGTCGGCGAGCGCGACAAGGCGAGGCGCGGCGGCATACCGAGGCAGGGGGTCCTCCCCCATTGCGGGGACGATCGAGACGCCCAAGCCCGCTCCGACGAAGCCGCGCACCGTGGCGAGGTCGTCGCATTCGAAGGCGACCTTCGGCTCGAAGCCTGCTCCATGGCACAACTGGTCGAGGGCCGAGCGGATCACCATGCCCGGCGGCAGGACCACCCACGGCTCGTCGGCCAACTCGGCCAGCGGCACCGTCTCGATGTCCTCGAACCGGTGGCCGGGGCCGACCGCGAGGAACAATGGCTCGCGAAACAACGGCTCCCAGCGCACGCTCGCCTCGCTCGCCCCACCCCCCTCTCTCGCCCCGCCGAACAGCGGTGCGTTGGGTCGGCTGGCGAGCACAGCGAGATCGACCCGGCCCTCATCGAGCACGGCCAGATCCTCACCGCCGACAACGAGCGTGAACGACACCTGGGGGTGCACCGCGAGGAACTCCCCGACCAAGGACGGCACCAACCAGGTGCCCAGGGTCCGCTCGTAGGCGAGGGTGACCGTGCCCCGCTCCGGGTCGACGAGTTGGTCGACGGCCGCGAGGGCGTCGTCCAGCCGGTTGACGATGGCATCGGCATGGCGCTTGAAGACGGCACCGGCGTGGGTGAGGCGCAGCACCCGCCCGGACTTGACGAGCAACGGCGCCCCCACCTCACGCTGCAGGGCCATGAGGTCGCGCGAGACCTTGGGCTGACTGACCATCCAGAGATCAGCCACCTCCGTGACGGTTGCCCCGTCGGCGACCTGTTGGAACCAGCGCAGCACCTCAGTGTCCATGACTCATGACGCTAGCGCATGGATTCAATAGCATCCTCACATTGGACGTATGAATCTAGTCGGGGCACCATTGAGGCCATGAGCACTTCAACGACCACCACCCCGACCACCACCACCGAGCGCAGCGGGTTCTGGGCCAGCGTCCGCGATGACCTCCGCGAGCGCCGCGAGGCCCGCGCGATCCGTGCCCAGATGTTCCGCGAGCTTGAGGGCTACCAGAGCCGCGGCGACATCCTCGACCTCCTCGCCGCCGCCGACCGGCACGAGGGCCCCGAAGCCGAGCTGATGCGCGGCGTGCTGCAGAGCAAGTTGGCCGACGTCAACCGCTCGTCGCGTCGGGCCAGCTGACCCAACCAGAGCGAAAGGCCCCGCCCGGCAACCCGGGCGGGGCCTTTCGTTGTCTCTGGGCCTAGTTCGCCTCGATCAGAACCGGCCGTACGAGACGTTGCCGGAGTAGATCTTGCGCAGCTGGCTGACCGTGCCGGTGTGCGGCGAGTCGTACATCATGCCGTTGCCGGCGTAGATGCCCACGTGAGTGGCCGGGACGCCGAAGAAGACAAGGTCACCGGGCACCGGGGAGGTGACGCGCGCTGAGCCCTTGCGCTGGCCTTCGGCCGTGCGCGGGATCGTGATGCCACGGGCGATCCGATAGACGTAAGAGGTGAAACCAGAGCAGTCGAAACCGGTCGACGGCGAAGAACCGCCGTAACGGTAGGGGATGCCGAGCAGGCTGGCCGCAACCGAGAGGACCGACCCACCGGACACAGGCGCCGGGGCCGGGGCGGGCGTCGCAGCCTTGGCGGCCGGAGCCGGCGAGGTGCGCGGCGCGGTCGAGCGCGACACCTGGGTGACCGCGGGGACGGTGATCGTCTTGGTCTTGAACCCCAACGCACCGAAGGTGGGCAGGCCCGCAACGGTGTCGGGAGCGGTCACGACGGGGCCGACCGCAGCCTCGACGGCCTCAACCAGACCGGCGGCCGCAGCCGGGGCCGGGGCCGCAGGCGCCAGGCCCGGACCATCGGTCGACGGCAGGCCGCTAATGCCAAGAAGGTCGCTGACGGGAGTGTCGAGTGCCTGACCGTCCGAAGACACGCCATCCACGCCGGCCACGATGGTGGCCGCCTGTGCCGGCACGACCATGCCCGCGAGCATGCCGGTGGACACAGCCATGACGGCAGTGGCGCGAACGGCAGGCTTGGCGGAATCGCCAGCGATCTGGGTCAGCTCGGTCAGGGGGGAGAACCCCGGGGCGCGGTGGCGCCCAACGTGCTTTGCCACGATGTACCTCTCCAAGAACGCCTACGAGGTGAGCTGTCGGGTTCGGGTGGGAGTTGATCACCCGGCTCTCGGCCCGGCCCGGTGAGGGGCCGATCCGCGAACTTCACCCCAAGGGCGTCTCACGACGCCCACTAAGTGGGTCCCCCGCTCCTGCCTGGCGGTTTGAGCAAACCCTCGGCGGTGGCAGGACTCGGCGATCCGCTTCGGGGCCCGCCCGGTGCTGGGCGAGTGCCCAAACTTTAGCCGACGGGACCCCCGAATGTCACGCCAAGGTCACGGAATGGCGTCCACAAGGTCACGACCGCCTCGGCTGGCGATCAGCAGGTATGCCGCGCGGCGGCATACCGGATCGTCGTGACCGCCCGCTCAGGCGCGCCGAAAGATGAACACGTAGGCGGCGACCTCGGTCGGCACTACAACGGGTTCGCGATCGGCGACACCCTCAGGGATCGCGCGAATCTCATTGCCCTGCAAGGAGACTCGCGCGCTCCGACCAGGCACGAGGCCAGCCACCGTGAGTAGCGACAAGGCGGTGTGATCCACCTGGACCGGCTCCCCGATCCGGCTGGTAAGCACGACGACGCTCTCGCCGGACGCCTTGGCCCCCGCGATGGGGCCGTGATCACTGACGCCGAGCACCTCAGTGAGGGGTTCCTCACTGTCTCGTTCCGCCGTCGTGTCGCGGCCCACCTGCCCGCCGAGCTCGGCCAGCCCGGGGATGGCGTTGCCATAGGGCGAGCGCGTGGAATCTCCGACGAGAGCGAGGATCCGCCGCTCGACCTCATCGCTGATGACGTGCTCCCACCGGCACGCCTCGGCGTGCGCCAACTCCCACTCCAACCCGAGCACGTCGACGAGGAGCCGCTCGGCGAGGCGGTGCTTGCGCATCACCCGGGTCGCGGCCCGGCGACCCGACTCGGACAACTCAAGGTGGCGGTGATCGGTCACGGCGAGGAGGCCGTCGCGCTCCATCCGCGCGACCGTCTGCGACACCGTCGGCCCAGAATGCCCCAGGCGCTCGGCGATGCGAGCGCGCAGCGGCGGGATCCCATCTTCCTCGAGCTCGAAGATGGTCCGCAGATACATCTCCGTGGTGTCGATCATGTCGGTCACGGGGGCTAGCCTCTCACCGATGAGCACACGCGTGTGGTGGCTGCGTCGCGACCTGCGCGTCGCTGACCACCCTGCCCTGCTCACCGCGGCCGACGGCGGGGCCGTGGTTCCGCTCTTCGTCCTCGACCCGGCCCTCTGGGCGGCCGCTGGTGCGCCGCGGCAGGCCCGCTTGCTCGCGTCTCTCCGCTCGCTCGACGCCGACCTCCGCGACAGGTATGCCGTGTCGCTCGTCGTCCGGATCGGCTCACCTTTGACTGTGGTCCCGGCCCTGGCGACTGAGGTCGGTGCGGTTGCCGTGCATGTCACGGCCGAGACCACGCCTTATGGACGTCGCCGAGACACCGCTGTCCGGGCCGCTCTGAACGCCCAGGGCCGAGAGCTCGTGGCGACGGGCACGGCATACGCGATCGGGCCTGGGACAGTGCGGACGGGAGGTGGGACGCCCTATCGGGTGTTCACGCCGTTCGCGCGCGCTTGGCGAGCGCTGGGGGCGCCTGGGCCGGCGCCCGCACCGAGTCGCCTGATCGGGCTGCGCGCCGTCCCCTCCGACGACCTCCCGCTGGTTGAGAGTTCTGGTGTGGCGGCGGAGGGTGTGGTGGCTGGCGAATCGGCCGCCCGCGTCCGCTGGGAGGAGTTCCTGCGCGATGGCGTGGCCGACTACGGCGAGCGCCGCGACCGGCCGGACCTCGACGGCACCTCGCGGCTGTCCGCGGCGCTGAAGTTCGGCGAGGTGCATCCGCGCACGTTGCTGGCCGACCTCGCCCGCTCCCCTGCGGCCGGCAGCCCGGGCGCGACCACCTTTGTCACCGAGTTGGCCTGGCGGGAGTTCTACGCCGACGTGTTGTGGCATCACGCGGCCTCGGCGTGGAGCGACCTGCGGCCGATGGCGGGGATGGTTTATGACGAGCCGGGCGAGGGATTCGAGGCGTGGCGGGCGGGGCGCACCGGGTTCCCGTTCGTCGATGCGGGGATGCGCCAGTTGGCCGCGACCGGCTGGATGCACAACCGGGTGCGGATGGTGACGGCGAGCTTCCTCGTCAAGGATCTGCACGTGTGGTGGCCACATGGCGCCCGGCATTTCATGGCGCTGCTCGCCGACGGTGACCTCGCCTCCAACTCGCACGGCTGGCAGTGGTGCGCCGGCACCGGCACCGACGCTGCCCCCTACTTCCGGGTCTTCAACCCGGTCGGGCAAGGGCTGCGCTTCGACCCCGACGGTGCTTATGTGCGCCGTTGGGTCCCCGAGCTCGCCCACGTGCCCGGCGCGGCTGCGCACGAGCCGTGGCGCCACCCGCAGGGGTATGCCGCGGGCTACCCCACCCGGATCCTCGACCACGCCGTCGAGCGCGAGGAAGCCCTGCGCCGGTATGCCGCGACCCGCACCTGAGCGCTCGACTCCTGCATCGGTTTCGGTCGCACTCAGACCGCCGAACCAACACTGGCCCCCAGCGAGCGCGGGACCGAGTGCGATCAAGGGGGTGATCACCCCACCAACCGCACTCCGTGCCGCACTCGACTGGCGGTGGCGCCTGATTCGTGGCCTGGGCAGGGTGGTTACCCCAGCCCCGCACTTGAGGGCGCGACAGAGTGCGATTACGGGGGTGATCACCCCACCAAACGCACTCCGTCCCGCACTCGGCTCACCGAGGCTCGGGATGTGCGCCGGCGGCGGTGGGGTGGGCGGTCGAGCGAGTCATTCCGACCAGCCCAGCAACGAGTGCCGGCTCGATCAGGACCCGATGTCCGGGTGTCGGCCGCATCTCTTGATTTCCGCGCGGAGGCCAGCAACCTCGGCGCGGAGGCGATCGACCTCGCACATGAGGCGGCGGATCTGATGGAGTCCAGCACAGGCGCCCAAGAGCGGCGAAGTGCAGCTATCCACCGCCTCGCAGCTCGGATCACTCTCGCGCCGATCGCCAGAGGCAACCCCATGGCCGGACGGTTCGAGGTCGAGGTCGACCTTGGGCCTCGAGTCGAGGACCCTTCGCTCCCGGGTGCCCTTCGGTGCGCCCTCGGGCGTGGCATACGTGTAGATGACGTTGCTCATCGGCTTTGCTCCAGACACTGGCGTGGAGGCGGCGGTCGCCCCACCCAGCAACATGCGCCAACGGCCGGCCCTACGTCGGTGGGCGGACGGCATACCCTCGGGGTCGTGACTGAGGTGCGTGTGCGTGAAGCCGTCCCTGCCGACTGCCCGGCGATCTACGAGCTCGTCGTGGCGCTGGCGGTCTATGAGAAGGAGCCCGACGCGGTCGAGGGCAGCGTCGATGACATGCGCGCGCACCTGTTCGGGCCGACGCCGCAGGTCTTTTGCCATGTCGCCGAGGTGAGTGACGACGCGGGCGGGTGGAGCGTCGCGGGGATCGCCATCTGGTACGTCACGTTCTCGACCTGGAAGGTCCGGCACGGGATCTGGCTGGAGGACCTGTTCGTGCGGCCCGAGGCGCGGGGGCTGGGCCTGGGGCGGCTGCTGCTCACCGAGTTGGCCGGGATCGCGGTGGAGCGGGGCTACCCGAGGTTCGAGTGGTGGGTGTTGGACTGGAACACGCCGG
>Ga0208938_1002206_pt1 | contig 10495 bp, 9 predicted proteins | sample AD_UKC125_MetaG_FD_184434 | JGI IMG/M metagenome (GOLD analysis project Ga0208938, IMG submission 184434) | Active sludge microbial communities of municipal wastewater-treating anaerobic digesters from USA - AD_UKC125_MetaG (SPAdes) (version 2) | ecosystem: Engineered > Bioreactor > Anaerobic >... | reverse complement strand
CTCCTCATCGGAGGAGGACTCAACCACCCCCACCTGAAGTAAGAAGAGCCACATAACCCGACCTCGGGTGGCCATCCAGCGCGAGTTCACCAGCCGCTCCCCGGTCATGCGGGATCGTTTGGCGAAATACTCAGATGGGTCCTCTGGCGGGCTCCGCAGCGCCGCGCCGACGCGCCTTTCTCGTCAGACACTGCTCGTCCGGTAGGCGGATATGCGATACTGACGGTGGTTGATTACCCCTGGTGGAGTGACAACCGGTGACGCTGAAGTGTTGCCCTGGAGCGCCAAGAACGTTCCTGAATGTGTGCGGCTGGTGCGTCACCGCCAAAATGGAAGCTTTGTGTTTGGTTGCGGCCAAGCACCAACGAGTGGGTGTGAACCGCTCGTCAGGCGGCACGAATGGTGCAGCGACGAGTGGTGAAGACCCGGAATCGGGAGAACCCGATGGACGAAGAGGTCCGCGATGATCAGCAGGCGAGTACAACGAGTGCAGGCGGGCGCCCACGACGGCGCCGGGCTGCGGGACGGCCAGCAGGTCCGCCCGAGGCGCATCCGCAGTCAGCACCAGCAGAATCCGACACACCCGCCGAAGACAGTGGCGAACCCGAGACGCGCCCGGCGGACCTGACCCCGTTCGTGCCGGCTCCGGTGCCCGCGGTGCCAGTCAGTGCCACTGACCCATTCCACGTCGGAGCCTTCGAGCCCGTGCCCGAGGAGGTGGCTGATCTCTTCGAACTCGATGAGGAGGACGCCATCACCTTCACGCCGGTGTTCCTGGCCCCGGAGATCGACGCCGAGGAGGTGGAGGTCGAGAAGGAGCCCGCCGGGCGCCGCACCCGCAACCGGAAACCCAAGCAGCAGCCGGGTAAGGCAGATGTCACCTCGGGCGACGGCGATGACAAGCAGGCCAAGGCCGACAAGCCCAGCAAATCCGGCGCCCCCCAAGAGGCCGACGCCGATGCGGACGCCGATCGGGAGAGCAGCAGTCGCCGTCGGCGCAGGCGGCGCCGGCGCGGGGCGGGCGGCGACGACGCCGACGAGGAGACCAGTAAGGACGAGGTGACCTCCGTCAAGGGGTCCACCCGATTGGAGGCCAAGCGGCAGCGCCGCCGAGAGGGTCGTGACGCGGGCAGGCGCCGCTCGCCGATCGTGTCCGAGGCCGAGTTCCTTGCTCGCCGGGAAAGCGTCGATCGGGTCATGGTCGTGCGGGGAACCGAGGACCGGACCCAGATCGCGGTACTCGAGGACAAGATCCTCGTCGAGCATTATGTGACCCGCGAGCGCAACGCCAGCATGATCGGCAACGTGTACTTGGGCAAGGTGCAGAACGTCCTTCCCAGCATGGAGGCGGCCTTCATCGACATCGGCCGTGGCCGCAACGCGGTGTTGTACGCCGGTGAGGTCAACTGGGAGGGGGCCGGCCTCGAGGGCCAGCCCAAACGCATTGAACTCGCTCTGCAACCGGGGGACAGCGTCCTGGTTCAAGTGACCAAGGACCCCGTCGGACACAAGGGTGCTCGGCTGACCAGCCAGATCTCCCTGCCGGGGCGCTACCTGGTGTACGTGCCCAACGGCCGGATGACCGGGATCAGCCGCAAACTGCCGGACAAGGAGCGCACGCGGTTGAAGAAGGCGCTGCGGGCAGCGCTGCCTGAGGACGCTGGTGTCATAGTGCGCACCGCCGCCGAGGGCGCCACCGAGGAGCAACTGGCCTCGGATGTGAACCGGCTGGCCGCCCAGTGGGACAGCATCAACGAGAAGACACAGAGCGCCAAGGCGCCGTCGCTGCTCAATTCCGAGCCGGATCTTGCGATCCGGGTGGTGCGCGACATCTTCAACGAAGACTTCCACCAGTTGATCGTGGCCGGCTCACAGGCGCAGGACACCATTGAGGAGTACGTGAAATGGGTCGCGCCGGAACTCGCCGAGCGCGTCTCGCGCTGGACCGGCGCCGACGACGTGTTCGCGCACTACCGGGTGGACGAGCAGATCACCAAAGCGTTGGACCGCAAGGTTCTGCTGCCCAGCGGCGGTTCGCTGGTCATCGACCGAACCGAGGCCATGACGGTCGTGGACGTCAACACGGGCCGGTTCATCGGACAGGGCGGCAACCTCGAGGAGACGGTGACCCGCAACAACCTGGAGGCTGCTGAGGAGATCGTGCGCCAACTGCGGCTGCGCGACATCGGCGGGATCATCGTGGTCGACTTCATCGACATGGTTCTGGAGTCCAACCGCGATCTTGTGGTCCGCCGTCTCGTGGAGTGCCTGGGCCGGGATCGCACCAAGCATCAGGTCGCCGAGATCACCTCCTTGGGCCTGGTGCAGATGACGCGCAAGCGCCTCGGCCAAGGGCTGCTGGAGACCTTCAGCGAACCGTGCGAGCACTGCAACGGTCGCGGCGTGCGAGTGCAGACCGAGCCGGTGGGATCCAGGCGGCGCCGTCCCCCCGGGCCCATCCCGGGTGCCCCGGCCAAGAAGGCCGAGGACGGCGAGTCGGGCGAGCAGGAGCAGCCCGCCTGACTGCCTGCGGGGCATTACCGGTACGCAGCGGGGTAGGTCTGCGGCATGCCCACAGACATTGCAGACGCCGTTGTCATCGGCGCCGGTCCGAACGGACTCGTCGCCGCGAACGCCTTGGCCGAGGCGGGCTGGGATGTGGTGCTGCTGGAAACCAACGACGAGGTGGGTGGCGCGGTCCGCAGCGGTCAGGTGACCGCACCGGGGTTCGTCACTGACCTCTTCAGCGCGTTCTACCCCCTGGCTGCGGCCAGCCCTGTGATCAGGGACTTGGAGTTGGCCAATTTCGGTCTGCACTGGGTCAGCGCGCCGGCGGTACTGGGACATGCGCTGCCAGACGGCCGGGCCGTGGTCCTGCACCGCAACCCCGAGCACACCGCCGCCAGCGTCGCCGACTTTGCTCCTGGCGACGGGCAGGCCTGGCTGGACCTGTTCGCCACCTGGGAGCGCATCCGCGATCCTCTGCTGGACGCCTTGTTCACCCCGTTCCCGCCCATGGTCGCCACGTCGAAGGTGCTGCGCCGATTAGGAGCGACGGGGACCCTGGACTTCGCGCGGATGGCCGTGTCTCCCGTCCGCCGCTTTGCACAGGAGCGGTTTGCGGGGGAGGGGGCGGCGCTGTTGCTCGCCGGCAATTCCCTGCACAGCGATCTGACCCCGGACGCGGGCGGCAGCGGTATCTTCGGATACCTGCTGGCCATGCTCGGCCAGGATGTCGGCTTCCCGGTGCCGCAAGGAGGGGCAGGTCAACTGGCTGCGGCACTGCGGCGGCGCGCCGAAGCGTATGGAGCCAGGGTGCTCTGCGGGCAGCGGGTGACCCGCATCGACGTAGTGGGCGGACGTGCCACCGCGGTGCACACAGCAGATCGCACGGTGCAGGCGCGCCGTGCGATTCTGGCTGACGTCAGCGCGCCGGCGCTCTACCGGGAACTGCTGCCCGAACAGAGCCTGCCGGCCGCGTTCCTACGCGAACTCGACCGCTTCCAATGGGATAACGCCACACTGAAACTGAATTGGGCGCTGGCTGGGCAGATCCCCTGGAAGAACGGGGCCCTGGCCGATGCGGGCACAGTCCATCTGGGTGTGGACAACGACGGGCTGGTGGGTTATGCCGCTGACCTGTCGACCGGGAAGTTGCCGCGCGATCCGTTCGTGCTCCTCGGACAGATGACCACGGCGGATCCGCTGCGCTCACCGGCGGGCACCGAGTCAGTTTGGGCCTATACCCACGTGCCGCAGGGCGTGGCTGCGCACCCTCAGATCGAACGTATGGAGCAGGCGATCGAGGACGTCGCGCCGGGGTTCCGGGACCTCGTGCTGGCCCGTCATGTGCAGACCCCCCACGACATGCAGGCAGCCGATGCGAATCTCGTCGGCGGCGCCCTGAACGGGGGGACCGCGGCCCTGCACCAGCAGCTCTTCTTCCGCCCGACCGTGGGGCTCGGCAGACCCGAGACACCCCTGGCCGGCCTCTACCTGGCCAGCGCGTCCGCACATCCCGGCGGCGGGGTCCACGGTGCCCCCGGGTGGAATGCGGCGCTGTCGGCCCTGCGTGCCAACGGCCGGTTCGGTGCCGTTCGTCGTCGCCTGCTGCGGTCGGCCTGGGGTCGCATCGTGCGCTGAGGGATCCGGCTGCCGCCGGGAACACTGGTCCTCATGGCGCGCCCCTTGAGGTACCCCTTCCCCTTCAGGCCATGCCTGCGGCTGGGGGCGGGAGACTCGTGATGATCTTGCTGTTACGCACCAATGTCACGCGATGTCGTGGTTGCGGTATCGCCCTTCGGCGATCAGCGCGAGCCGGTACAGCGTCTCTGTGTTGCGCGGGCCGATGACGGTCTGCCGCAACGTGCGCGGCAGCCCCTTGCCAGGACCCGCGATCGCGTCCTCCTGGATGCTCAATCGGCAGGACTGCGCTCCGGTCGGCGTCAGATTGATGACGACCCGGGCCTCACCCACGGGCCAGCCGCGCGCCTTGAGCACCAGTTCGCGTTCCGGTTCGCTGCGCTCCACCCGGGTGTAATCCTGGATGACCGCCGGCCACGGGCCGAAGGAGTGATGAATGCGACTGCCGGTCGCCGGCCAGGTGGCATCCACATCCCGCACCCGGGAAGCGCCCACCACCCAGGTGGCATACGTCCAGCCGTCGGTGAGGACCTGCCACACGGCCTTGGCGGGTGCGTTGACCTCGCGGTGGACGATGAGGGTGTTCTTCATGCGTTGTCCTTGCATGCGGGGCTCTCCTGAGACGGGGCTGAAGACGTTGCCGGGGGTGGCCGCGACGGGATCGGGGTGCAGGCCTTGCCAGCGCATGACCGGTCCGACCGCGGCGTCGAACACGGCCGGCACAAGCCGATAGCCGACCCGTGCGATCCGGTTGAGCGGCCCGGACTGCACCTGGCGACGCGGTCTGTGCAGCGCTGAGACGACGCGGGTGGCGCACTCCTGAGCCGATTGCACCTTGCCCGGTGCCTGGCCTTTGACGCCCAGATAGGTCGCGGCGTTGTCGTAGATGGGAGTGTCCACCCCGCCGGGACTGACCAGGCTGATGTCGATGCCCGAACCCCGCGTCTCCTGCTGCAGCGTTCGGACCAGGCCGTGGACGCCCCACTTCGCGGTGATGTACGGACTCATATACGGCACGCTGATGTCCCCGAGCAGTGAACCGACGACGACCAGTCGCCCGCCGCCCTGGGCGATGAACCGGGTGATCGCGGCACGTGCCACGGCGATCGTCCCCAGCAGCGTCGTGGCCACCGTCGCCGTGAAGACGTCCGGTGGGATCTGCTCGAAGCGGCCGTAGGCGGCCACCGCCGCGGCATGCACCACCCCGTCCAGAGGGCCCGGTACAGCGGCGAAGGCGCGCTCCACGTCAGCGGTTTCGCGCACATCCCCGGCCACGAGGACACAGGCCTGGCCCAGTTCGGCCTGGACTTTCTCCAGGGAGTCGAGGTTGCGTCCCATCAGGACGAGGTCGGCGCCACGCTCCGCGAGCATGCTCGCCGTGGCCAGCCCGATCCCGCTGGTGGCCCCGGTAATCAGGTAGGTCGGCATGCGATGCTGGATACCCGGGCAACCCGTGGGAATACCGCAGGGGCGCATTGTCGCCGTTGGAGGCCATCGCGTACCCTTGAGGAAGTGCGCTGTTGATGCGCCTGAGTCGGTGTGCCCATGAGCCGCCGAAATGATTGTTATGCGAAGGAGCAGCGGTGTACGCGATCGTGCGGACCAGCGGTCACCAGGAGAAGGTGGCTGTCGGCGATGTGGTGGTTCTGAACCGGGTGCCTGGACAGCCCGGCGACGCGGTGGACCTGGCTCCTGTCCTGCTCGTGGTGGATGGTGAGACTGTCACCTCCGACCCCAGCGCCCTGTCGGGCGCGTCGGTCACGGCCGAGGTGGTCGAGCACCGCCGCGGACCGAAGATCGACATCCTCAAGTACAAGAACAAGACCGGCTACCGGAAGCGTCAGGGGCACCGTCAGGAGCAGACCGTCGTCAAGGTGACCGGCATCGAGTTGGGAGCCTGACCTCATGGCACACAAGAAGGGTGCGGCAAGCACCAGAAACGGTCGCGACTCGAACGCCCAGCGCCTCGGTGTGAAGCGCTTTGGTGGCCAGCTCGTCAACGCCGGTGAGATCATCGTGCGTCAGCGCGGTACCCACTTCCACCCCGGTGCGAACGTGGGCATCGGCAAGGACGACACCCTGTTCGCGCTCACGGCGGGCACGGTGGACTTCGGCACCAAGCGTGGTCGCCGGGTCGTCAACATCGTCGCTTGATGTCAACGCGGTGACCAGTTTCGTCGACCGCGTTCTGATCCACGCCCAAGGCGGTGACGGCGGTCACGGCTGCGCGTCCATCCACCGCGAGAAGTTCAAACCGCTCGGCGGTCCCGATGGCGGCAACGGAGGCCGCGGTGGCGACGTGATCCTGCTCGTCGACGTGGGCGTCAACAGCCTGCTCGACCTGCATTTCCATCCCCACCGGCACGCTGGCTCCGGTCAGCCGGGTCAGGGCAGCAACCGCAGTGGTGCCAGCGCCAAGGACCTGGTGGTTCCTGTGCCGCCCGGCACCATGGTGCAGACCGAGGACGGCGAGACGCTGGCCGATCTCGTCGAACCTGGACAGCAGTTCGTCCTGGCCGCCGGCGGCCATGGCGGCCTCGGAAACGCGGCGCTGGCCACCCGTCGCCGAAAGGCCCCCGCGTTCGCTCTGCTCGGTGAACCCGGCGAGCACGTCGATGCAATTCTGGAACTCAAGACCGTCGCTGACATCGGCCTGATCGGCTTTCCCAGCGCCGGCAAATCGTCGCTGGTGTCGGCCCTGTCGGCTGCACGACCCAAGGTCGCCGACTACCCCTTCACGACTCTGACACCCAATCTGGGTGTGGTCAGCATCGCTGGTACGACATTCACCGTCGCCGATGTGCCCGGACTGATCCCTGGTGCCAGCCAGGGTAAGGGGCTGGGTCACGAGTTCCTGCGCCACGTTCAGCGCTGCAGCGCGCTGGTCCATGTTGTGGACTGTGCGACGTTCGAGACCGACCGCGATCCGGTCCGTGACCTGCAGGTGATCGAGGACGAGTTGATCGCGTTCGACCCGGAGTTGGCACAGCGTCCGCGGCTCGTGGCGCTGAACAAGATCGACGTGCCCGACGGCCGGGAGATGGCCGATCTGGTCACGGGACAACTCATCGCTGCCGGTTTCGTCGTCTATCCCATTTCGGCGGCGACCCACGAGGGGCTCAAGGACCTGACCTACGCCATGCTGCGTCTGGTTCAGGCCGACCGGGCCCAGCGCCCGGTGCCGGAGGCCCGTGTGGTGATCCGCCCCCAGCCGGTCGCCGACGACGCCTTCGAGGTGCGCAAGACCGGTGACGGCTTCCGGGTCCGCGGCCGCCGTCCCGAACGCTGGGTGCGGCAGACGGACTTCGGCAACGAGGAGGCGGTGCGTTACCTCGCCGACCGCCTGCGCAAGCTTGGGGTAGAGGATAGGTTGGCCGAACTCGGTGCGGTCGAGGGGTCCACGGTCATCATCGGCCCTGAGGATAGTGCCGTGGTCTTCGACTGGATGCCGTCGGTCGAGGAGGATGTCGAGATCGAGGCCGCAGAGGAGTAGGTGATGGACGCCCGCAAGCAGATCGCCGCTGCCTCCCGCCTGGTGGTGAAGATCGGCTCATCGTCATTGACCGATAGCGACGGCGGCCTGCATGAGCAGCACCTCGACGCTTTGGTCGCCGCACTCGTGCGCAACGTCCGGGCCGGAGTGCAGTTGGTCTTGGTGTCCTCGGGTTCCATCGCGGCTGGGACGCCGGCGTTGGGCCTGCGCAAACCTCCCCGCGATCTGGCGACCCAGCAGGCGGCAGCCAGTGTCGGGCAAGGAATCTTGCTGGCGCACTACTCAGCGCAGTTTGCACGCCATGACCTGCGGGTCGGACAGGTGTTGCTCACCGCGGAGGACCTCATCCGTCGGACCCATTACCGAAATGCGCAGCGGACCCTGGGGCGGCTGCTGGAGCTCGGGGTATTGCCCATCGTGAACGAGAACGACACAGTGGCCACCGATGAGATCCGGTTCGGCGATAACGATCGGTTGGCCGCGCTGGTGGCGCACGTGGTTCAGGCCGACGGGTTGGTGTTGCTCAGCGACGTCGACGGACTGTATGACCGGCCCCCTGGTGACGCCACAGCCGCCCGTGTCGAGCAGGTCACGTCGGCCGCCGATCTGGGCCACGTCGAACTCGGCGGCCGCGGCAGCCGGGTCGGCCGTGGGGGTATGCAGACAAAGGTGCAGGCCGCGCTCATGGCCAGCGAGGCCGGCATCCCTGTAGTACTGACCAGCGCGGACATGGTGAGTCAGGCGCTGCTGGGGGAGCCGACCGGCACCGTTTTCGAACCGTCTGGTCGGCGCCGCTCACCGCGACAGATGTGGCTCGCGCACGCCACCGAGGCCCGGGGCTCCGTGCAGATCGACGACGGTGCGGTGCGGGCCCTGCTGCACCGCCAGGCTTCCCTGCTGGCCGCCGGCGTGATGTCGGTCTCGGGTCGCTTCGTCGCCGGTGAACCGGTCGACATCGTGGACCCGCGCGGGACGGCCGTGGCCCGCGGACTGGTCGGTTACGACGCGGCCGAGTTCGGCCGGCTCATCGGTCGCACCACGGCCGAACTCATCGAGGAGTTCGGCCCGGACTACGAGCGGGAGATCGTCCACCGGGACGACTTGGTCCTGCTGTGAGGCAGGGCGCCGCGGGAGCGACCGCGTAGCCTTACATCATGGAGCATGCCACCGTCGAGGACGTCCGATCCGTCGCCACCCGCGCTCGCAGCGCCGCCGCCACGCTGCGCACCCTGACCCGGGCGCAGAAGGATGACGCGCTCAATGTCATCGCAGACGCCTTGGTGGCCGGAGCCGACCGGATCGTCGCGGAGAACGCGATCGATGTCGCTAATGCCAGAGATGCCGGCACCGATCCGGCCATCATCGACCGGCTCACGCTCCCCAGGGAGCGCCTGGAGGATATCGCCCATGCCGTTCGCGCGGTCGCCGCTCTGCCCGACCCGGTGGGGGACGTGCTGCGCGGTTACACGCTGCCCAACGGCTTAAAGGTCCGGCAGGTACGGGTGCCGCTCGGTGTCGTGGGCATGATCTACGAGGCTCGCCCCAATGTCACCGTCGACGCTGCGGTGCTCTGCCTCAAGAGTGGCAATGCGAGCCTGCTGCGTGGATCGGCCAGCGCCGCTCACAGCAACCGCATTCTGATCGACACGATGCGCACCGCACTGTTCTCCACCGATGTGCCCACCGACGCGATCTGCCAGGTCCCCGGCTTGACCCATGACAGTGTGCAGCACCTGATGCGCGCCCGCGGCCTCGTGGACGTACTGATTCCCCGGGGTGGTGCGGCGCTCATCCGCAGTGTCGTGGAGAACAGTCAGGTCCCGGTCATCGAGACCGGGGTGGGCAACGTGCATGTCTATCTGCATTCCGATGCCCCGGTGGAGCGGGCGGTGGATCTCGTTGTGAACTCGAAGACGCAGCGCGTGAGTGTGTGCAACGCCGCCGAGACCCTGCTGGTGAACAAGGAGGCGGCGGACCGGTTGCTGCCGCCGGTGCTCGCAGCGCTCAACGCGCAGGGTGTGACGATCCATGGCGATCCCACAGTCGAGCCCTATGCGGTACAGGCGGGGATCCCCTTCCGGGCGGTCAGCGACCACGACTGGGCGCAGGAGTACTACAGCCTGGACCTGGCGGTCGGGGTGGTTGCGGATCTGCAGGCCGCCATCGATCACATCGGTCGCTGGAGCAGTGGCCACACCGAGGCCATCGTCACCGATTCGGTGGCTGCCGCCGAGCGCTTCACCGACGCGGTGGATTCGGCAGCGGTCATGGTCAATGCCAGCACGCGCTTCACCGACGGTGAGCAGTTGGGCTTCGGGGCGGAGATCGGCATTTCGACGCAGAAACTCCACGCGCGCGGGCCCATGGCCCTGGCGGAACTGACCTCCACCAAATTTGTGATCGTCGGTAACGGGCACGTGCGCACGTGACGGCCCACGGCATCGGTAGAGTGCTTGCATGGTGAACGCCGTTGTTGTGCTGAGTGCCCTTGCGTCGGAGGCCGCGGAAGGCGCCGAGGAGTCGCATCCGTCGCCGTATCTCTACGGCGGTGTGGCGCTCGGGGTGCTGTTGTTGCTGCTGTTCCTCGTGACCCGGCTCAACGTCGACCGTTGAGATGACATCGCGCCGGATCGGCGTGATGGGCGGCACCTTTGACCCGATCCACTTCGGGCATCTTGTGGCTGCCAACGAGGTGCTGCACAGGCTGGACCTCGACGAGGTGCTGCTCGTACCGACCGGTCAGCCGTGGCAGAAGTCGGATCGAGCCGTGAGTTCGCCCGAGCATCGGTTCCGGATGACCCTGCTGGCCACCGACCGAACCCCGTTTCGCGTGAGCCGCGTGGACCTCGACCGCCCCGG
>Ga0208938_1002205_pt1 | contig 10496 bp, 12 predicted proteins | sample AD_UKC125_MetaG_FD_184434 | JGI IMG/M metagenome (GOLD analysis project Ga0208938, IMG submission 184434) | Active sludge microbial communities of municipal wastewater-treating anaerobic digesters from USA - AD_UKC125_MetaG (SPAdes) (version 2) | ecosystem: Engineered > Bioreactor > Anaerobic >... | reverse complement strand
GTTCATCAAATATGAGAACAGAATTGGGAAAGCTAAGCACAACTCTTAATGCCAACAACAGTCTGTTCCTTTCTCCACCAGAAAGATCGGAAGCTGCAACGAATTGGCCAGACCTCATCATGCCAATTTGCGGTAATTCCACCCCAAGAGAGCTATTCTCGGTCGCTATCCACTGCCACATGAAATCGCCCTCGACATTGGTCTCACGAAGGAACGTCTGGATATCTGGTGAAGCTTGCTCCACAGCGGCTCTTCGTATATTTGCAAGCTTCAAGCCTGCACTAATAAGCTCTGCTTGCAAAGCCTCCTTACGCTGAGTAAATTCTTCCAACCTCTCGGGCAAACTATCGATCTGCTCAAGTTCAATTTCAAGCTGCTGAATTCTGTGAGTGATGGAAGACTCCCCAAAGCCGTATCTGCGGAAATACTTCTCATATATGAACAAACGCTCGTTAATCTCATCAACATTCAGCTCATCAACCTCCAGCTTTTCAGCCTCAGACCTCAATGTTTCCAAACCATGGCGAAGCTCATCGAGAAGCCTTAAAGTGGCAGACGCATCCTCATAGAACTTGCTCAGGGACGAAAGAGCCATACGCAAATCCTTCAAACCTAAGTAAAACGGTGAATCTTCCTGAAGAATCTCCAGCACCTGTTTTCTTGCTTCAGTTATGCGTTCCTTTTCACTGATTTTTAGTAGTAGGTTTTTCAGCTCCTCGTATTCTCCTTCCTTAGGACCGAAGGCTTTTAGTTCTTCAAGTTCAGACTGCAAAGTTTCTCTCACTTTTGCAGACTGAGAAAGTTGTTCTGTGAGCCGTCTTACAGCATTGTTAATTTCTCTTAGTTGGTCAAAAAGAGAACTGTAAGCACTGCGAAGATCTTCAGATCCAGCAAATGAGTCGAGCACACTAAGAATCTCCTCTGGAGATTCCAATATCCTGGAGTCGAACTGAGAAGATAAAATGACACGGTTCTGAAATAGCAATTTGAGCTGTTTCTTACTAACTCTCTGGCCATTTAATTCAAGCATTCGCCTGCTGCCGCTAAGATGGAGCTTTACTACGTAATGCTCTGTTCCTTGGGAAAAGTGAACCTCTACCTCGCCTTTCCTCAGAAAAAATGGAATTTGCAAAGAAAAGCCCAGCGCAGAGCCGAGCAGGTTTATGAGCACTGTTTTGCCAGTGCCAGTTTCGCCAGTAATCACGTTTAGGCCTTCAGAAAGGGGCAGATAAACATCCTCGATAACGTCAGAACCACTAAACCGGATGGCCGAAATCATGAACCCAACCAACCAAACTTCTTAATTATTCTTTCATAGAAAGACATAGCATCGTGATTAACAAGATGCTCAACAACTTCTCCTGAGCTCCAGATCTTAATTCTTTTGGAAACTGGAAGCTGACAGCTGGTACTTCCATCAGCCACCGCAACAGCTCCCTTATACGCCTCTATGACCTGAACACCAATTTCCCGTTCTTCAGGCACTATGAGAGGCCTGAGATTGGTTTGATGGGGATTTAAGGGTGTTACACAAAAACCTTTCACCGCCCTGTCCATCACAGGGCCTCCTGCTGAAAGGTTGTAGGCAGTAGACCCGAGCGGCGTACTTACGATTACCCCATCCCCCACAGCATACATAATATCCATACCGTCCACGAGAACCTTAAGCGTTATGGTGGTGTCATAACCAGGCTTTGCTACTACCAGGTCATTTATGAAAAAACCAGACCGCGACGTATCGCTTTTTTCCCCTAGTAACCATCTATACACTGGCAGTTTTTCAACCTCCAGCTTGCCTTCAAAGAAATCAGTCATGGCTTTCTGTATATCAGGCACATTGTTTGGAAGGAAGTTCAGCCTTCCTGTACCCAGACTCCAGAAAGGCTTCTTGAACATGAAAGCCATTTGGGCTGTTCGCAAAAAAGTCCCATCGCCACCGATGGCAACGAACACGTCAGCGTCCTGACAAGATGTTTCCTGGAGACCTCTGTGCAGTGCCATTTGTCTAAAGAGCTCAACAACCTCGAAAGCTGAAGTTTTCCAAAGATGCGATTCTATGTGAAAAGTTCTAAAGCGCACCATACCACCCATCACAATAAGTTTAATTCAAAAAGCAGAGAAAACCAAAAACGATTGCCATCTGGGTGCTGTTAAGACAAATCCAAAGTTTATTTGCCCAGTCTTTTTATTACTAATGGCGGCACCGGAGAGGGATTTGTCAGCAAGTAACTTCTTCTGCCCTCTCTGAAAGGTCGGCTTGAAAACTCTCGCCTCAGTACCCTTTTGGCTATGCCACTGGCATCTAGCTCGCACAGATGCAGCAGTTGATCTCTATTGCCAGCAGGTACAAATGGATCAGTAACTCCTAAAGAGTAAACGTGAAGCCCAAAACTTCTCAAAAAAGCGGCAGCTCCATAGTCTTTAATGCCCTCTTCTACCACGTAAATGCTTTCCTTGTCTTGTAGATGCTGCAACAAGGCTTCTGGTACTGGACGAACCTGCCAAAGACCAAAAATCTCTCCCATGATGCCGTACTCCTTTAAATGATCTAGGGCACTTAAAGCCTGCAACACCATGGGACCATAAGCAACCAATGTGACATCTTGTCCATAACCCGCGTACACAAAACTGCCACGCTTTTCTAGTTCCACCTGCAGCAGTGGCGCTTTGGGGTACCTAACAAAGCAAGGAACGTCAGATTCTAACGCTTCCTGTAATGAATCCCTCAAGGATTCTTCATCGAAAGGGGCGTAGATGCGACTGTTAGGTATGTGCAAAGCATACGCAATATCCCAAAGGCCCTGGTGCGTTGGGCCATCTGAGGGGACAAGTCCAGCTCTGTCTAACGCAAAAACCACATGTCTTTTTGGTAACGCCACGTCATGTATGAGCTGATCATAAGAACGTTGCATAAAAGTTGAATAGACAGCCACCACAGGCTTAAAACCATGAGACGCCATAGCTGTAGCAGTTAGAACTACGTGTTCTTCTGCAATACCCACATCGATGAATCTGTCAGGGTACTTCTCTGCGAACTGACTTAGCCCTGTGCCGTCAGTCATGGCAGCCGTTAGCGCCACTACGTCAGCGTTTTCACCAATCTCGGCCATGAAGTCTCCAAAAGCTTTTGTAAAGGTTCTTGTTTTTTCACTTGCAATTTCGCCTGTTGTCACGTTGAAAGGACCAGCACTATGGAATGCTACCGGAGACCTTTCTGCTGGCTCGTACCCCGCACCCTTTTTAGTTAAGAAGTGAACCACTGTTGGCTTATCGAAACTTCGGGCTATCTCCAGAGCCACAAGAACAGATTCCATGTCATTACCGTCAAATGGCCCCAAATAAACTATCCCAAGTTTTTCGAAGAAGGTATCAAGCTGAAATGCTTCCTTAAGTGCTAATTTAGCTTTTTCAAGAGCTTCCTCAATGTTCTTAGCCCCAGCTTTCCTAAGAGTGCTGGAAACAAAGTTTTTCATGCTCTTGTAAGTACCTGAAGATCTCAGTTTGGCTAAATAAGCCGCCATAGCCCCAACGTTCTTAGAAATACTGTGTTCGTTGTCGTTAAGTATTATCACTATGGGTAAACCACTAGCACCTATATTGTTTAAACCTTCATAGCTAATCCCATTAGTTAAAGCGCCATCGCCCACCACTACGAGAATTCGACCAGGCATTCCTTTTAGTTTTCTAGCCATGGCTTCACCATAAGCCAGGCTTAGACCAGTGCCCGCATGACCAGCATAGTACTTATCATAAAGCGACTCGACTGGGTCCGTAAACCCTGATAATCCGCCCAACGTCCTTATGGTAGGCAGATACTCAGACCTTCCAGTTAATAGTTTGTAAGTGTAGCTTTGGTGCGATGTGTCAAAAATCACTGCATCTTGGTCAAGATCAAATACTTTGGCTATCCCCAAGGTTATCTCCACCACGCCCAAGTTGGAGGCTACATGTCCCCCCTGGTTGTGGACTGAATCCAATATGTATCCTCTAATATCCTGAGCTAAGCTTTTAAGCGAACTCAGATCATGTTGTTTAAGATTTCGGTAATCCGGTATCTGCATGATACTCCTCGTAGCAGGCGCCCATGATAGCATGTACTGCTTTAGCAAAACTTTCGTCAACATACCGTTTAGCTATGTCTACCCAAGTACTTACTATGATGGGCATCATCTTTTCGTCACTGTAGAATCGAGTTTCTACTACGGCCAGCCGCATTATCATTTTCTCCAGATCACTGTAAGCCGCAAAAGACTTGGATTTCAAATTGTTGTCAATCCAGCTATCAATTTCTCCACGATTTTCAAGATAACTATTCAGCAAACGCTTTATATGACGTTTTACCCTGTCTGACTTCGGTAGGACCTCTTTTAGATGGGGCCACAAATCTTCTTCCTCAGTCAAGCCCAGCTCATAACTGAGCAGCTCCTGAAGTAAGAGCTCTCGACCTACTTCAAAAAACTTACCCCTACTCCTTGACATTTTCGATTTCCAAAATGATGTCGTAGTCCAGCTCTCTATCAAAATACGCCAACAGCAACCTTCCAACAAAATCCTTTATTCTGCTTTTTACTTCGCCCAAATCAGCACCTGCTTCTAAGTCCAAATTTATCAACACCAGCAGTTTTTCATCGTTGGTCCTCGAAAGCTGAACCCTGTTAATGGCTTCCTTAGGGGACATCTTAGCTACTCCAGGTACCTCTGCCAAACTCAAGGCGAGAGCCGCCCTTAAGACCCCCATATCTTCAGACCTTAAATGCACAATTAACCAACCCTTTCTACGTATTCCCCCGTTCGGGTATCCACTCTGATAATATCGCCTTCTGTTATGAACAAAGGAACCTGTACAACAGCCCCGGTTTCCAATTTAGCGGGCTTTGAACCTCCCTGGGCAGTATCACCTCTTACCCCAGGTTCGGTTTCCACAACCTCTAATTCAACGAAAGTAGGAACTTCTATGCCAACCGCTTTCCCTTGGTAGAACTGAACGTTAACCATCATGCCTTCTTTTAACCACTGTTGCACATCACTCATTATGTCACCCGAGAGTGTGACCTGCTCATAAGTATCCGTATCCATGAAAACAAAATGCTCACCATCACTGTATAAGTATTGCATTTGCTTTGTCTCCAGATAGGCCCTCTGGACCTTTTCTCCAGCTCTGAACGTCTGTTCAATACTTGACCCATCTGATAATTTTTTCATCTTCACGCGAACAAAAGCAGAACCTTTACCTGGCTTCACATGCTGAGCAGTCACAATTAGATACAACGTTCCATCTAAATCGATTATAATACCAGGTCTTAAATCGTTAGTTGAAATCAAATTTCATCACCTCGCGCTTTAGATAATTATACCATTACGACTTGCTCTAAGTTGCTTAGCTTATTAATTTTACCCCCTAATACGGCGTAATCGTCCTCGATCCTCACACCAAATTCACCAGGTATGTAAATGCCCGGTTCAATGGTAAAGACATGACCGTCTGTGAGTCGATGTTGTACCCGCGCGGAAAGCGAGGGATACTCATGTATTTGAAGCCCGATACCATGGCCTAATCCATGACCGAAGTTGTTACCAAAACCCTTGCTGGCTATGTAATCTCTGGCGAGAGCATCTAAATCAGAACCAAAGGTGAACTCCTGCGCTTCAGCTGCTAAACGGTGAGCTTCTAGTACTACGTTCAAGACCTCCATAGCTTTTGCATCTGCATTACCAACAATGACAGTGCGCGTTAGATCACTGCAGTATCCCTTATAAACACAGCCCCAATCAACTACAACTAAGTCGCCATCGGCGATTTTTTTGTCACTGGCTACGCCATGGGGCAATGCACCTCTCCATCCACTGCCCACGATGGTATCAAAAGCCATTCCTTCGCTGCCTAATTTACGCGCTTGGTATTCAAGTTCAGCTACAAACTCCTTCTCGCTTACTCCTGGTTTAATGGCACCCAAAGACCTCCTAAAGGCCTCTTCCGCTATGTATATGGCCTGCTTGATGTTATTAATCTCTTCAGGAGTCTTTACTGCGCGCTGGGAAAGTATTTCCTCACCCACATCTAAAAGTCTTACTCCCTTTTCTGCCAGCTTAGAAGAAAGCCTAAAACTGATGTATTCACCATTAACTGCTATGGTACCTTTTAGAAAACCTTTCTCACTGAGATAATCAACTAACGGTGGTTTGTACTCGATGACCTCAAAACCTTTCGTCTCTAAGAGAGCTTGCTCAGTAAAACGGGAGTCCACCAGAAGCAGCTTAAAATCCCTAGTGACTAACGCATACCCTTCATCGCCAGTAAATCCACTCAACCAGCGCAGCGTAGGACGGTCGTTAATGAAAAGCGCATCTGCACCTTGTAACAGACTTTCTATGTTCATGAAGCTACACCTCCTTAAATACCACTTAGCTCTAATAACATTTGAATCATGGGTTTATAAACGGAATAGGTAATTCCAAAAACAGCCAAACCAGCGATCAGAACAGATAGGGATTTTAACACTTGTACGTAGGATGCTATGGCTCTCTGTCTTTTCTGCTCCAGCTGTGAAGTAATCGAACTCAAAGCTTGACTTAGGACACCATTTTTCTCGGCAATGGCGACACGGGAGATTATGCTGGAATCCCAGCGTCCTTTCTCCATGCTCATGGCCAAACTTAACCTTTGTCCTGACCTCAATCTTTCATATAACCTGATTAGCGTTTCTTTCTCCCCTTTAAAAGTAGTGTCTATCTGAGAAAGTGTCAATATGGCAGTTCCCATGGGCAAACCACTCTGCAACATGGATTCCAAGGAACTAAATAACCATGTATCATTGCCTAATCCTTTCACCCTCTTTGGCACTAACTTAGAAACCAGTGTATCACTAAATGTCACCCATGCGATGCCAATGTTTATCAAGGGAAGCATCCACAAAAAGGATTTAGACAATTGGACTAATCGTGTCCAAAAAAGCGGTTCTATGCCCATTGAATAAAGGAAACTCTCCATAAACGGTAAGAAAAGTAACCAAAACGCATCCAAAATAAGTGTAACTGCGATAAGCACGAGGCGCGGATAAAAAAGTACTTCTGACACCATCTGATCCCATTTCCTACCAGCCAATATCCTTGAAGAAACCTCTTGCATAACATGGGGTAGATTCCCCGCTTGTTCTGCGGAACGTATGTACATGCTAATAACAGGATCCATATCAGAAGGTATCTCTTTCAGAGCTTCAGAGAACGAAAGACCCTCTGACAGTGACTCTTTCAAAAGCGACGGCACAGAGCCGTATCTGGACTCCTGACTTAGTATGACGACACTGTCAGACAAAGTATATCCTCCCGCCATAAGCTGAGCAACATCGATTAAGAAATCTTCTACGTACTTTACACTTATCCGTACTTTATTTCTTCTGACCATCAATTAGTCTTTTCAATACATCAGGATAATTAGCCATTTCCATGGCCTGGTCTACATCGATGTACCGCTTTTGTATCAGCTCGAAGAGCCTATTCTCCATAGTAACCATGCCAAAAGTTGCTCCTGTTTGGATCGAAGACGGGATTTGATGCGTCTTGCCATCTCTAATGAGTGAACGCACGGCAGGAGTAGCAATCAAAATCTCATACGCGAGGATCAATCCTCCACCCTTCTTGGGCATAAGACGCTGTGCAACTATGCCTTCCAATACAGTTGATAATTGAGTACGAACCTGCTGCTGCTGATTAGGAGGAAAAACATCTACGATTCTGTCAACGCTCTCAGCTGCTGACTTTGTATGCAAAGTTGTCAGAACCAAATGACCTGTTTCTGCTAACGTCAATGCAGCAGAAATTGAAGCTAAGTCACGCATCTCACCCAACATGACAACATCAGGATCTTCTCTAAGTGCGGACCGTAGGCCTTCTGCAAAGGAAATTACATCATTACCAACCTCACGCTGATTCACAATTGAAAGATTATGCTTGAATGTATATTCTATGGGATCCTCAAGTGTGATTATGTGATATCGGAAAGAATCGTTGATAGTCTTAACCATTGAGGCTAGAGTCGTAGATTTGCCAGATCCAGTTGGACCAGTCACAATGACCATGCCTCTCTTCTTTTTTGCAAGATCGATAACGATTTTCGGTAGCCCAAGTTCTTCAGAGGAGGGAACGTCAAAAGGTAAACGCCTTATTGCCAATGCTACACTTCCGCGCTGTAGGTACACATTTGCTCTAAATCGTCCTAACCCGGGTACCCCAAAAGAAAAATCAGCATTCAGCTGCGATCTGAACGTACTTTCTTGTGTTTTAGGAAGTATTTCTGAAGCCATCGATGCAGTATCGTCGGCCGTAAGAACTTCATCACCCAGAGGATGAAGAACAGAATCAATACGCACCATGGGTGGTAAATTCACAGTCAAGTGAAGATCAGTTCCTCTTAATTCCGCTGTCTTCCTAAGAAGCTCAAAAATGTCCATAATCCATCCCCTCCAGATCCCCGTCAATTTTTAGAACTCGTTCACCACAAAGTAAAAACCTAGACAATTGATCATCAATTGATTCGTATGTTAACCGACCAAGCTCTTCCAAATAAGACTGCGTGCAGTTAATAACACCATCTTTTATGGCAAATACGGCTGTGCGGTAAACACCTTCGCTGTTTTGTAAAGTGATTAACCGCTGGTGAACCAAACAGGTCATAGTGGATTCTAAGTCCTGTGGTAACAGCCCAAAGTGCATAAGCCTTCTAAGTGCGTGAGACAAGTCACGGCTGTGCATGGTAGCTATTACCAGTCGCGCCGAAAAAGCCGCGTTCATAACTGCTTTAGCTGTTTCTTCGTCCCTTATCTCACCAATGGCTATCACATCAGGATCGCTTCTTAGCGCCGATCTAATTATGTCTTTGTACCCAAAACCGATTTTCTCGCCTACCTCTACTTGCACTACACCATTAAAGAACTGTTCCACGGGGTCCTCGAGGCTTATAACCTTCATGTTCTCCCTCCGTAAAGTTTCTAAAGTTGTGTAGTACGTAGAAGTTTTTCCCGAGCCCGTCAGTCCAGTTATCAAGACAATACCTTTACCACGCTTCACTGATCCCTCCAACACGGCAGCCTGTGTAGAGTCCATACCGAGGTCCACAAATGAGGCATATAAATCCTTTGTCGGAAGCCTTAGTGTTAACGATTCTCCGTGAACGGTAGGTAAGATACAAACACGTAGGAACAATGTGTTCTCGCCAGTGAACAAAGATAAACGAGCATCTTGCGAAACCCTGCTATCAGCAACGTCCAGCCCGCTCGAAAATTTGAAAGCGTTTAGTAATCGATCATAGTCGCTGAAGCTAATGGCATGTCGAAAATGCATACTACCGTTAATGCGCGTGAGAACGTTTACGCCGTCAGCAGCAGGCACGAAATGGAGATCAGATGCCCCTAGATTATGAGCCATGGCTACATACTCATTTACACTGCCGTAGTGCTTTGTGTCTAAACCGTTACGTTCCAAGGTCAGTCTTCCCAACTAATAACTGAAAAGGACTCCACGTTCCCCTGCAACATACAGCTCAGAATAACAAAGATGAGTTCCTTTAGACAGAAGTTCGTAGCTTGAAGAACCATTCTGTAGGAGTCATCCGAGACACGATTTGTCCCCATCATAGAATAGGCGTTGTCCAAACCTTCAATCAAAGTCTGGACAACGCCTACATCTTTCTTCCCCAAAATCAATTCAATTCTGAACACGTGAAGTAAGTTCTGACGGTTGAACTGTGTTTTTACTCTTCTTCTTCTTCGTCTTCAGCTTCCAAAAGAGCTTCCCAGGCTTCCTTTACTCTTTCGAATTCCTCATCGGATTCTATTTCCACCAGTTGATCGTCTTCTATGCGGAATACCAGCAGGTCGCCCTCTTCTTCTACGGGAGCGAAAACTCCGTACAAAGCCTCACCTACCGACAGCTCTTCGATCAGAGCATATTGATGCTCTACATCGTTTTCGTCTGTGAAGGATATAATGACTTCTTCCATTTCCTCATGGTTGTGTTCATGTTCATCATTGTGATTCATTTGTTCTCCTCCTAGCATTAATATACTCCTGTAATATTAGCACAGCTGACATCAAATCAACCTTACCCTTATCTTTTATTGCTTTTTTCAGGCTCCTAGGGTCCTGACGTGAAACTAACTTTGACGTGAGTCTTTCATCCCAAAACTCTACCTCGAATCCGTGTTCCGTTAAGCGTTCACCAAGTGAGCGCACAGTTGAGGCCATTTCACCTTCAGTTCCATCCATGTTTCTGGGAAGTCCCAATACCACTAACCTTGGCTCAAGCTTATGTAATTCTTCAATGAGTTTTGTTTCTAAGTTCCCACCCTCTAGTGTCTTGTGGGGAAAAGCCCAACTCTCGCCTTCGTCACTACGAGCCAAACCTATTCTCTTAAAGCCGAAATCCACCGCAACAATCATGTCTCTTTCGGCTTACTCCAAAGATTGATAAGATAGGCTCCAATAGGTACTCCAAGAATGAGA
>Ga0208938_1002204_pt1 | contig 10496 bp, 9 predicted proteins | sample AD_UKC125_MetaG_FD_184434 | JGI IMG/M metagenome (GOLD analysis project Ga0208938, IMG submission 184434) | Active sludge microbial communities of municipal wastewater-treating anaerobic digesters from USA - AD_UKC125_MetaG (SPAdes) (version 2) | ecosystem: Engineered > Bioreactor > Anaerobic >... | reverse complement strand
CGAGGTGCTCATCGTGCTCGGGCTCTCGCTCGGCGCGTCGGCGATCTGGTCGGTGCTGCGGATCGTCGAACGGCTCACCCGTGCGGTCCCTCTGGGCCAGCAGACCTCCTCGCTCAACACGTCGGTCACGCCGGACCGGCCCTGGCTGGACCTGGCCTACCAACTGACCGGCATCGGCCTAGCCCTCGTGCCGGTCGCGTTGTGTCTCTATCTGCTGGCGCGAGTCGAGCCGCCCGAGCCGGGGACGGCGGCATACCGGGTGCTCGGTCTGGACCTGCGCCGACCGCGCCTGGACCTGGGCGGCGGGGTGGTGCTGGCTGCCGCGATCGGCATCCCCGGGCTGGGGCTCTATCTGGTGGCGACCAAGTTGGGGTTCAACACCCAGGTCGCCCCCGCCAACCTCGCCGGGGCCTGGTGGACCGTGCCGGTGCTCGTGCTGTCGGCCCTGCAGAACGCCGTCCTCGAGGAGGTCATTGTCGTCGGCTACCTGCTCACCCGGCTCGAGCAGATGGGCGTGGGCGCACGCTGGGCGGTCGGGATCTCCGCTGTGGTGCGCGGGTCCTACCACCTCTACCAGGGCTTCGGCGGGTTCGTCGGCAACATCGTCATGGGGGTCGTTTTCGCCCTGGTGTGGAGACGCTGGCGGCGTGTGGGGCCACTGGTCGTCGCGCATGCGCTCATCGACATCGTCGCCTTCGTCGGCTATGCCCTACTCAAGGACCACCTGCCCTGGGGGTGAGCCTGCGTCGGCGAAGGCTTGGTCAGGGAGAGGCGGACTCCCACTGCGGTGCGTCGTAGGAGCGGGGGTCCTCGATCGGCTCCAAATGGGTGTCGACGACGATGTGGCCGAACTTCTCGTGGAACCGGCCCTCGATCTCTTCCAGGAGGTCGTGGCCCTGGGTGACCGTCCAGGTGCCCGGGACCAGGACGTGGAAGGCGACGTGCTGGACGTGCCCGGCGACGCGGGCCCGGACCCCGTGGAAGAGGACCGGGGACCCTTCGCGGTGAGCGAACTCGTCGAGGATCGCCTGGATGTCGGCCTGGCACTCCGGCGAGGGGGCGTGGTCCATGAGCCCGTCGACGGACTCGCGCACGAGGTGCCAGCCGGTCCAGATGATGTTGCAGCCGACGAGGAAGGCGATGATCGGGTCGAGGCGCAGCCAGCCGGTCAGCACGACGAGCAAGACGCCGACGACGACCCCGACCGAGGTCCAGACGTCGGTGAGCAGGTGTTTGCCGTCGGCGGTGAGGGTGATCGAGTTGTGCTTGCGACCGGCCCGCATGAGGACGAACGCCACCACGCCGTTGAGCGCCGACGCCGCCACCGAGATCCCCAGACCCATCCCGACGTTCTCCAGCGGCTCGGGGGCGAAGAAGCGCTGCACCGACGACCAGAGGATGAAGATGGCGGCGACGAAGATCATCACGCCCTCGACAGCAGCCGAGAAGTACTCGGCCTTGGAGTGACCAAACTGGTGGTCCACGTCGGCGGGTTGGGCGGCGACGTGCAAGGCGATGAGGGCGACGAAGGCCGCCACGAGATTGACCACGGATTCGGCCGCGTCGGACAGCAATCCGACCGATCCGGTCAGCAGGTAGGCCCCGAACTTCAGCGCAATCGTCGCTACGGCGGCGGCGATCGACAGCCAAGCGAAGCGGGTGAGGTTCTCACGGGCAGGCGCGGGCGGCATACCGGACAGTCTGGCACTGCCGCCGGAGTGCCTACGATGTCGCTCATGACGAGCGAGGAGCAGCTGCGCCGGCGGCTGCTGGGGGACCCACCCCCACGGGACCTGCTCGGCTGGCTCGGCCCGCTCGTCGCCATGATCCTCGGCGGGATCATCCGGTTCTGGGACCTCGCTCGGCCCCACCAGCTGGTCTTCGACGAGACCTACTACGTCAAGCAGGCCTGGTCGATGCTCGAGTGGGGCGTCGAGATGCGCAACAGCTCGGCCTTCGGCGACAAGCCCGACGAAGCCTTCACCCACGGCACGCCCAACGTCTTCAACTCAACCGACGGCGATCTGGTCGTCCACGGCCCAGTCGGCAAGTGGGTCATCGCCTCGGGCGAGGCGATGTTCGGCGGCGACAGTTCGTTCGGGTGGCGGTTCGCGGTCTGTGTGCTCGGGACCATCTCGATCTTCATGCTCGGCCGGATCGCCAGGCGCCTGCTCGGTTCGTCGGTCCTCGGCACCACCGCGGCGGTGCTGCTCGCCTTCGAGGGCCACCATTTCGTCCACTCCCGCACCGGGCTGCTCGACCTCATCCTCATGTTCTTCGCGCTCGGGGCCTTCGGGGCGCTGTTGCTCGACCGCGACCGATCGCGGGCGGTCCTGGCGCGCCGGATGGCCGCCGCGTCGCCCGACCGGCTGCGCGACCACCGGTGGCTGGGCCCCTCGATGGGCTGGCGTCCGTGGCGCTGGGTGGCCGGCCTGTCCCTCGGCCTGGCAGCGGGGACGAAGTGGTCGGGGCTCTACTTCCTCGTGGTCTTCGGGCTGATGACGGTCTTCTGGGACCTCGGCGCCCGGCGTGCCGTGGGGGTCCGGGCCTACGGCCTGGCGACGGTGGTGCGTGACGGCATACCGGCGTTCTTCACGGTCGTGCCGACGGTCGCGGTGACCTACCTGGTGTCGTGGTGGGGGTGGTTCGTCAGCGACCACGGCTACAACAAGGCGTGGGCGGCCACTCACCCGGCCTCGTCGACCTGGGCGTGGGTGCCCGACGACCTGCGCTCGTGGTGGAACTACCAGGCCCAGATCCTCGAGTTCCACCGCGGCCTGTCCTCGCCGCACAGCTATCAGTCCAGCCCCTGGTCGTGGCTCGTGATGGGCCGACCAACGTCGATGTTCGCCGAATACCCCAAGCTCGGCGAAGACGGCTGCACCGTCGACATGTGCGCCAAGGTCATCACCCCGATCGGCACGCCGACGATCTGGTGGCTCGGGGTGGCCGCGGTGGTCATCCTCGTGTTCCAGTGGGCGCTGCGGCGCGACTGGCGGGCTGGCGCCATCCTCGCGGGGTATGCCGGCGGCTACCTGCCGTGGTTCCTCGTCGGCGACCGGACCATCTTCCAGTTCTATGCCGTCGCGTTCGTCCCCTACGTCGTGCTGGCCGTGACCTACGTGCTCGGGATGATCGCCGGCCGCCGCGACGCCCCGTGGCGGCGGCGGCAGATCGGCGCTGGGGTGGTCGGAGGATTCCTTGTGCTGACCGTGCTGCTCTTCGCCTGGTTCTGGCCGCTCTACACCGCACAGGTCATCCCGTATTCACAGTGGTGGCTGCACATGTGGTTTCCCTCCTGGGTGTGAACGCGCGCCACGGGTGAGCGAAAGCGGCATACCGGGACGTATGCCGCGCCACGCGCCGCAGCCGTCACGCGATCTCGCTGACATGATGAGTCCATGACCGGCACCGCGCTCAGGGGGGTGTGGGTGGCGATCATCGCCGTCCTCGCACTCGCAGGCGGGTGTGGCCTCGACGGCCCCGCGACGGTCGGCCCGAGCACGTCGGCCGGCGTCGACCCGGCGTCGGCACCGACCACCGCGTTCGCGCCGACCACGCCGGGGGAGAATCTCGTGCCCGCCGGTCACGGGTTGGCGCTGTCGATCCTGCCGGTCGGGTCCAGCGAACAGGCGATCACGGTCGACGGCCGGATCCGGATGTATCGCGCCTATCGACCGGCCCGGTTGGCCCGGACCGCGCCGCTCGTCGTGATGTTCCACGGCGGGCTCGGGAGCGCTCGGCAGGCTGAGAGCGCCTACGGGTGGGACACGCTGGCCGACCGTGAGGGCTTTGTCGTTCTCTACCCCGACGGCATCGGCGCCGCGTGGAACGTCGGCGGTGGCTGCTGCGGGCTCGCACCAGCGCAGGGGGTCAACGACGTCGCCTTCGTCAGGGCCGCGATCGACAACCTCCGCACTCGCGTCTCACTCGACCCCGGCCGCACGTATGCCGCGGGGATGTCGGCGGGGGGCATGATGGCTTTTCGGATGGCTTGCGACACAACGCTGTTCGCGGCGATCGGGCCGGTGGCCGCCACACAGCTCGGCGACTGCCCCAATCCGGCGCCCACGTCGGTGATGCAGGTCCACGGGACCGCCGACCCAACGGTGCCGTTCGAGGGCTCGGGGACGTCGGCGTCGGGGTCGGGGTCGGCTCCGGGGTCAGGGTTGGAGCCCGGGCTGGAGCCGGAGCCGGGGATCGGGCCGGGCATCGCCCAGATCGTCGGGCCAGCGATCCCCACCCTGCATGCGACCTGGCGCGGCATCGGTCGATGCGGTGGCGATGTCATCTCGTCGACTCATGGGGTGACGACCCAGACGGCCGAGTGCCCCGAGTCTCGGACGGTCAAGTTGGTCATCATTGAAGGCGGCGGCGCCGACTGGCCGGGAGTCGGCCGCTCCGGCCCGCTGGATGCCTCACCGTCAGCGACCGCCGCGCCCACGGCGACGGTGGCTGTGCCCACCGTGGGGCCGACAGTGTCACCCGATGCCGTGGCGGCATACAACACGACTGCGCGACTGTGGGAGTTCTTCAAGGCGCACGAGCGCTGAGGCGAGACGGCGACGGCGCACTGGGGCAAGGCGCGGCGACGCGGTCGTGCGGTCGCGCAGTCACCCGGACAGGATGCGCTCAGGGTGCGCGAGGTGACGGGTTTCGGCCAAGGAGAAGGAACTTCGTCTGCAGTCGCTCGCCGGTCGGTCCCACCCACCTCGTCGCGGGTGGGTGGGCCTGCCGATCCGGTGCCACGCGTCGGTCGGGAGCGAGGGGTCGGATCGGCCAGCCGCCGCGAGCCCAGAACGTCAGGCCGGTCGGCGTCGCTGGTGTGCCGCTGATCGTGAACTCACCCTCGTGATGGCGGTCATGGTGATAAGGGCACAGGCTGACGAGTTGGTCGAGGTCGGTCCGGCCACCGTTGCGCCAGTGGACGATGTGGTGGGCCTCGACGTGCCCCGCCCCGACACAACCCGGGTAGCGGCAGCCCTGGTCGCGCGACTCGATGAGGCGGCGGGTGCGGTCGGGGACGACACGCTGGGATCTCCCGACGCTCACCGGCACCCCGTCGGTCTCCCAGACGGGCGCCAGGACGCCATCGCAGGTCATTGCGTCGACGATGTGCGACGGCAGGCGGCCTCCCTTGCCGATCCAGCCGCCGTCGGTGTCGAGGTGGACATAGATGCGGTACTTCGCCGACCGCGACGTCCCCTCCACCGCCGACAACGACCTGTTGGCAACCTCGGCCAGCCCGTCGGCCAGCGAGACGTCGACGAGGCCGGCGTGGAAGAGAGAATCGCGCGCCTCGCGGATCGCCGTCTCGACGAGGGCACCGATGGATGCGGGCGCCGAATAGGACAACTCGAAACGCCCGTCCACCGTCGACATCGACAGCCGTGGCCGCTCGGTCTCCGGTCCTGGATGCGGGGCCACCTCGGCCGCTTCGGTGTTCGCGGTGTCCTCGGTCGACGCCTGGTCGGGCGAGTCACCCGCCTCATCGGCGAACGCATAGCGCGCCAGTGACCGGCGCAACTGCGTCACCGTCGCCAACTCCGCCAACCCACTCGCCTGCGCGGAGTATGCCGCGGGCACATACCGCGCGACCACTGCGGCTTGATCGACACCCAACCGGCCGTCAGACATGGCCGAGAGCGTCTCGGGCAGCTCGTCGCTGCGTGCGGCGAGCAGGGCGATCTCGCGGGCTCGACTCGGTGACAGCCCGGCCCGCACGATGAGCCAGTGCTGCGGCGAGCGGATGCCGCCCTCGGCCCAGAGCTCGGTCTCCAACACCTCGCGGGTGATCTCGACGAGCTCGGCGTGGGCCCTGGCCAACCGGGCGCACACGGCAGCGGTGCGAGCGTGGACGTCCTCGACATCCGCTGCTTGCACCACCGCTGTCGCCGGTTGACTCATACCTCAATCATACAAGTGTTCGAGTCCTTCGGCAAGGTGTCCGGCCATCAATTCACTTCGGGCACAATGGTTTCGGACGAGACTGCCTGCCCGGCGCAACGAAGAAACCCCGCCCGACCACAGGCGTTGCTGCTGGTCGAACGGGGTTTCCATCGAGTGGAGCTGAGGGGATTCGAACCCCTGACCTTCTCATTGCGAACGAGACGCGCTACCAACTGCGCCACAGCCCCAGATGCGTCGGACACTCTAACACCAGGCGCCGCAGCGGCACCAAGCCAGCACCCCCACAGCCCGGGTATGCCGCGAGCGAACGAGGCGCACGGCATACCCTGTGGCCATGTCGAGCACCCCCTCACCGATCCCCGCCCCGGTCCGCGCCGCGAGCGAGTGGGCCTGGCGCCTGCTGGCGATCGCGGGCGCGGTCGTCGCGTTCGCCTACCTGCTGGGCTTCGTCAGCGAGGCCGTGATCCCGGTCATCGTCGCGGTGCTGCTCGCCGCGATGCTGAACCCGGTCAACCAGTGGCTACGTGGCCGACTCGGGCGGCCCGCCCCGGCCGCCGCGCTGACGGTCCTGGCGACGATCCTCGCGATCGGGGCACTGCTGTTCCTCGTGGGCAGCCAGTTGACCGGCGGCTTCCCGCAGATGGCCGCGCAGGTCGGCACCGGGATCGAGACGATCAAGACCTGGCTGCAGACGAGCTTCAAGATCAGTGACACGCAGTTCACCCAGTATCTCGACGACGCCAAGAACGCGTTGCAGACGAGTGAGGGGCTGCGCTCGGCGCTCACCAAGGCCGGGCTCGGGGCCTCGCACGTCGTTGCCGGGCTGTTCATCAGCCTGTTCGCGCTGTTCTTCTTCCTCTTTGAGGGTGCCCGGATCTGGGCATGGGTCGTGCGGCTGTTCCCGCGGACGGCCCGGGAGCGGGTCGCGGGCGCAGGAGAGGTCGCCTGGACTCAGCTCACCGCCTTCACGCGCGCGACCATCCTCGTGGCCCTCGTCGACGCTGTTGGCATCACCGTGGTCGCTCTGCTCCTGCGGGTGCCGTTCGCCCCGGCGATCGGTGCGATCGTCTTCCTCGGCGCGTTCATCCCTATCGTGGGCGCGCTCGCGTCCGGCATGGTGGCCGTGCTGCTCGCGCTCGTCGCGCACGGTCCGATCGCCGCTTTGCTCATGCTTGCCGGGGTTCTCGCGGTCCAGCAGATCGAGTCGCACGTGCTCCAGCCGATCCTGCTCGGCCGAGCGGTGAGCGTGCACCCCCTTGCGGTGATCCTCGCGATCACCGCCGGCGTCGTCGTTGCAGGGGTCGTCGGCGCGCTCGTCGCAGTACCCCTGGCCGCTGTGGTCAACGCGGTCGTCAAACAACTCACCGGGTCCGGCGCCGCCCCAGACGAAGGCGCGGGCAGCGCATCAGGTGGCGGGGAGTCCGACGAGGACCCCGCGCTGTCGCCGTCCTGATCGGCGCACTCGGCCGGGTCAGTCGCCGACGGCTCGCACGTGGGTGTCGTCTGCGGCCGACTCGGCAACCATCGGCTCGGGGGTCGCGGTCACCTCGGCAGGCTCGGGCTGCGGGTGGGCAGCGCGTGCCTTGAGCGTGTAGGTAGGCGGCGGGACAGCCACCGGCTCCCAGGTCCCGTCGGCGGAATACTGGGCGTATGCCGCGCGCCGCGAGGCCCGCTCTCCGGCGGGTTCGATCGTGACCGCGGCCGCAGCGGGCACCTGAACTGCGGGGGTCAGCGCGGCAGGGGCCTGAGCGGCAGGCGTCTGATCAGCCGTCGCCGTCGCGCTCTCGGAGGTTTCCTGGGCGGGAGCGTCAGCAGCCGAGGCCGCGGGGGCAACGGCGGGTGAAGCACCGCCCGGCGTCGCGACAACGCGGCGAGCCGGAGCGGCCGACCGTCGCCGGGGCGCCGGCCGAGCAGCCGACCCGGTCGCCGCGGCGGCACGCTGCCCCGAGAGTTCGGAGGCGGCCATCGACCGCCCGACCTTGGCCAGGGTGCGCTCGTGGACGGCGGCATACCGGAGCATGACCAGACCGAGGACCAGCGAGAGGACCGCGACGAGGACCGAGGTCCAGCGCAACACCGACAGCGCCGACAGCACGACGGTGACCGGAACGAGCGCCACCAGCCCGAGGAAGGACAGCCCGCGGACGCGGCGGCCCCACAGCGCAAGTCGGGGGCCTCGGCGGTTCGGGGCCGTCGCCGTGGGACGGGCACCAGCGGGTGCAGGCCCGGCGAGCACCTCGGCTGCCGCAGCACCAGACCCAGCACCAACCGCAGCACCGGACCCAGCAGCAGCAACAGCAACACTCGAACCGCCGCCGCTCCGGGCCACGAGCGGCGAGGCGAGGGCGGCATACACCTGGGGGGCTGGGCGGGGCTCGGCGGACACCCGCGCGGGGGTGCGGTCGAGCAGGCGGATGGCCTCGCTGAACCGGTCGACCGACCGCGCGGTCGAGAGGGCCTCGCGGCGGCGCACCCAGTGCTGGACGAGGAAGGCAGCCCAGATCGCAATGATGGCGACGAAGATCAGGGACGAGGGCTGCACGCGACTACCGTATGGACCCCTGACGGCACCCCGGCGGACGTGGCCCGGTGTGTCGCGGATGAGGCGCGTGTGACTGCTGTGAAAACGCCGATCAGCCCGGTAAATGCCACCGTTCGATCGTCGGGAGGCCACCGAGGTCATCGACCGTCAGCGCGAAGGTCCGGTGATCGCGCCAGTCTCCCTCGATGTGCAGGTAGCGCTCTCGCACCCCCTCCTCGCGGAACTTCAGGTGCGCGACGACGGCCAACGACGCGACGTTCTCGGGCCGGATGTTGACCTCGACCCGATGCAGCCCGAACGGACCAAGGGCATAGTCGATCAGCGCCGCGAGCGCCCGGGTGGCCACACCTTGCCCAGCGAACCGCTCCCCCAGCCAATAGCCGGCCGCCCCGGAGAGCAGCGACCCGCGCATCACCCCGAAGAGGTGGACCTGCCCGGCCAACTCCCCGTCGACCTCCACGGCGAACGGCGCGATGTTTCCGGCCCGCGCGTCCCGGTTGAGGGAGCGGACATACCCACCGAAGCCGGTTCGCACGATCGTCCCGTCAGGGGGTGTGGGCTCCCAGCGGGAGAGGTATGCCGTGTTGTCCCGGCGCAGGGCCTCCCACGCCGACTGGTCGCGGCGGTGCAACGGCCGCAGGACCAACGACGGGGTCAGCCCGTCGGCGACCCGGAGGCTCACGGGCCATCGCCCGGGGCTCATCCGACAGCCTCGTGGTCGCCGCCGGCGAGTTGCTCGACAACGTGATCCAGGATCGGCCCGAGGACGTCGATCGCATCGCGCACCCCGCCGCGCGAGCCGGGCAGGTTGACCACGAGGGTCCGGCCGCTCACGCCCGCAAGCCCCCGCGAGATTGCGGCCAGCGGCTGTCCGCCGGCGAACCCCCGGGCCCGGATCAGCTCCGGTATGCCGGGCAGCTCGCGATCGAGGAACGGTCGGGTCTGCTCGGGGGTCCGGTCGCTCGGGGACACCCCGGTGCCGCCGGTCGTGAGGACGACCTCCGGTCCGTCGCGAAGGGCGGTCGCCAAGGCCAAGCCGACCGGGTCACCGTCGGAGACGACGATCGGGCCGGTGGCGGCATACCCCCAGGTGGTGAGGGCGTCGACGAGGGTGGGGCCGGTGCGGTCCTCGTAGGTGCCGTCGGCGGCCCGGGTGGAGGCGACGATGACCACCGCTCGGCGCGGGGGCGCTGAGCTCACGAGCCCGGCTCCCGCCAGTCACCCGAGCGCCCACCAGACTTGGCGGTGACCCGGATCTCGGTGATTCGCGCGTGCCGGTCGACGGCCTTGACCATGTCGACGAGGGCCAGAGCAGCGACCGCAACGGCGGTGAGGGCCTCCATCTCGATCCCGGTCCGGTCGGCCGTGCGGACCGTGGCCCGGATCTCCACGCCCGCATCGTCGACCGACAGATCGACGGAGGCGGCGTGAACCGCGACGGGATGCGCGAGCGGGATGAGCTCGGGGGTGCGTTTGACGGCCTGCAGACCGGCGATCCGCGCGACGGCGAGGGCATCGCCCTTCGGCACGGTGCCCCCGCGCAGGGCCGCCACCGCTGCGGGGGACAACTCCACCCGTCCGGCAGCCGAGGCCTCGCGGGCCGTGATCGGCTTCGCGCTGACGTCGACCATGTGCGCGCTGCCGTCGGCGCGGACATGGGTCAGCCCCGGCGCCGCCTCGCTCACCGGGTCGGTCATAGGAGGATGCTCTCGACCTCGTCGCCCACCTGCAAGTGGGTAACCTCGGCGGGCACCAGCAGCAGCGCGTCGGCCGCGGCCAGGTCGGCGACGAAGTGCGAGCCCTGCCCGGCCACGGGGGTCGCCAGCCACCGCCCGTCGTGCGGGTCGCGCGACACGGTGGCGCGGGCGAACTGCATCCGGCCCGCGGGCGAGCGCAGCGCAGCGGTGAGGCGCACCCGGGTGGTCGACGCGAGCGCCGGCTCGAGCCCAAGCAGCCGGCGCAGCAGCGGCCGGACGAACGCCTCGAACGACACGAACGCCGACACCGGATTGCCCGGCAGCCCGAAGAACGGCACCCGCCGCTC